>Ga0206117_100399_pt1 | contig 49509 bp, 45 predicted proteins | sample 3A5Ametagenome_FD_177997 | JGI IMG/M metagenome (GOLD analysis project Ga0206117, IMG submission 177997) | Enriched microbial communities from leaf-cutter ant dump, University of Wisconsin, Madison, United States - 3A5A | ecosystem: Environmental > Terrestrial > Nest > Insects nest > Nest dump... | reverse complement strand
TACCTATCAACGGCTTGTCCGAAACGGAAAGAAGCGCATCGTCGCCATAGGAGCCCTCATGAGAAAGATCATCGTCATCCTCAATGCAAAACTCAGGGATCTCAATGCACAACAGAGTTGATGACAGCTTGATAGAAAGGGGAGACAGCTGGAGTGCGCACCATGCAGTTTGATGCCGTATGAGCGACAAAGCGTTGCGGACGACAGCGCGATGAAAGAGCCTTCCACCTAACCGATTGTCATCCTTATATATAATGCTGTCATCCTTGCGAAGGCGAGGACCTCAGGCAGAACGGAGCGCAACGCCGATATCGCGCTCCCTAAACCGAGCCTGCCTGCCCCTCTTCGTTCCACCATCCTGGGGTTTCATCACCGCAGATATGTGCAGGCCGTAGCGCGAAGGCCGCTTGCATTCGCGAGCGAATGCAAGGTGGATCTCAGGACGAGACGTCGCACCGGTCCATATCAGGCTCTCTACAACAAACCACAACCTGCCGAAGAAGCTCGACCAGCCATCCAATCCGGGCGTAAGCTGCGCCTCCTGTCGGCGGAATGCGGGGAGAAGCCGATGCCCTATGCCGTCTGCATCAAGTGCCTGAACGATACGGCCGCTCCCATCCTGAAGCTCTGGGACGAGGCAAGCGCCTTCGAGGTCACCGCCTCGATGGCGGAGCTCAACTATCCGCCGCACCTCACGCTGGCCGTTTTCCCCGACCATCCGGGCCGTATCGTCGACGGGCTGGACGAGGTGTTCGCCGCTGAGCCCAAGCTGACCATCGCCTTCGACGGCGTCGCCTATTTCGACAACGACCTGCTGGTGCTGTGGGCCAGACCGCGCCCCAACGCGTCCCTGATGGCGCTGCACCAGAGGCTGCATCGGCACATCGCCCCCGCCCTCTGCGATCCGCATTACCGCGAGGGCAACTGGGTGCCCCACTGCAGCCTCGCCACCAAGGTGCCGCGCGCTGAGGCCAAGGCAGCGATCGCATGGGCGGGGCGGACGCGACTGGACCTCAAGGTCGAGTTCGACACGGCCGACCTCGTCGAGTTCCCGCCCGTCGGGGTGGAACAGAGCTACCGCTTGCAGTGAAGCGCGCGCGGCAGGGGGCCGGACGAGACGGCACAGCGGCCGATATCGGCGCCCTACCCCACCACGATCCGCACGATCTCCGCCACGAAGCCCTCGGTCAGCGGCTCGCGGGCGAACCAGCGGCGGAAGAACAGCGGGCCGATCAGCGCGGCCGCGAGGGCGGCGACGTCGGTGTCGGCGGGAAGTTCGCCCCGGTCAATGCCGCGCCGGATCGCCGTCACGAACGGCGCCGAATAGCCCTGCTGCAGGCGGCGATACATCTCGGCCATGTCGGGGTCGCGCTCGCCGGCATCGACGATCGACGGCAGCACGGACGTCCACGGCGCCGTTGTCAGCGCTTCGGCCAGCGCGCCCATCAGCGCGGCGACGTCCGACCTGAGGCTGCCGAGGTCCGACACCGTCTGCGGCGTGCCGATGTTGGCGCAGGCATCGCGCAAAAGGTCGGTCTTGGCCGGCCAATGGCGGTAGATGGTGGTCTTCGCCACGCCCGACCGCCGCGCCACCTCATCGACGCTGACGCCGGAATAGCCGCGCTCGAACAGCAGCGCGGACGTGGCGGCCAGCACCGCCGCCCGCGACCGCCGCACCCGCTCGTCCATCACGCCTGCGCCCTCGGCGTCCTCGCCTCTCTCGGAAGCGCCCCTATCCACGGCCATCGCGCCCCTCGACTCTTTCGATACGATACCGTATCGTATCATAATTGGCTGGCAACGTTAAGCCGCCCCATGGGAGACAGTCATGAAATTTGCCTCCACGCGCCTCATCGCCGGCGACATCAAGTCCATGGTTGCCTTCTACGAGATGGTGACCGGCCTCGCCGCCGACTGGCTGGCGCCGGTGTTCGCCGAGATCGTCACGCCGTCGGGCACGCTGGCCATCGGCGCCGAGGACACGGTCGCCCTCTGGCAGGCCGGTTGCGCCGAACCCCGCCGCAACCGCACCGCCATCCTGGAGTTCCAGGTCGACGACATCGACGCCGCCTACGCCCGCCTGAAAGACAAGGTCGCCCTGGTGCACGACATGAAGGTGATGCCGTGGGGCAACAAGACCTTCCAGTTCCGCGATCCCGAAGGCACGGCAGTGTCGCTCTACATGCCCGTGACTGACGCCGCCAAAGAGCGCTTCGCCGCCCGCTGACCCCGTAGCGATGCGCCCGCCTACCCCTCGTCCTTGCCATGGACGAGGATGCTGTCGCACCTGGCGCCGGCAAGGCGGTGGGCCACGATCTCCCGATAGTCGGGCGAGTTGTACCAGGCAAGAAGATCGGCCTCGCAGGGAAAGCGGATCAGTACCGAGCGGGAATAGGGCCACTCGCCCTCCAGCACCGTCGGCGCGGGATCGACGGCGAGATATTCGCCGTTGAAGCGGGCGAACACCGCGTCGCAGGCATCGAGATAGTGCCGGTACTCGGCGGGATCGTCGATGCGGATCTGGGCCACGAAATAGGCGGTCATGCTGCCCCCCGGGAATGTGCGCCCCATTTCTACACCATCGCCGGAGCGCCGCCGTCCGGTGCGATCCGTAGTCGGCCCGTTATCGATGCGCCCTGCCCCGATCGGCGAGTGCCGGCCGGGGTGCCGTCGTGGTATGGTCGGCATGAGGGAAACCACATAGGTCCGACGCCTCGCGTGCGTTTCGCCTCGGAGGAGGGCCGATCATGACCAGCACCGCGAAACTCCACCGCGTCTTCACCACCCGGCCGGACAAGATCTACCGGGCCTTCGTCGAGCCCGATGCGCTGGCCAGCTGGCTGCCGCCCAACGGCTTCACCTGCACCGTGCACGAGTTCAACCCGACGGTCGGCGGCCGGCACCGCATGTCCTTCCGCAACTTCACCACCGGCGCCAGCCATTCCTTCGGCGGCGTCTATCAGGAACTCGTGCCCGGCGAGCGGCTGGTCTACACCGACAGCTTCGACGACCCCGGCCTGCCGGGCGAGATGACTGTCACGGTCAGCCTTACCGCCGTGTCGATTGGCACCGACGTCACCATCGTGCAGCAGGGTATCCCGGATATCATCCCGCGCGAGGCCTGCTATCTCGGCTGGCAGGAATCCCTGCGCAAACTCGCCAAGCTGGTGGAGCCCGAGATCCTCGAGTGAGGAAGCGAGAGGGGGGAAGCCGGCGCTAAACGTGCGCTAACTAACTGTTTTATATCAATTAACCGTCATCCTGCGCGTAAGGCGCAGGACCTCGGGACGGTGAAACGAGCCGCAGATATCGGGCGCCCACTCACCAAGGGGAGCCCTATAGAAGCCCCCGTGTCCCATTCTGCCTGAGATTCTCTGCCTTCGCAGAGAATGACAGAGGGATATGAAACGGGAGCTTGGCCCGAGAGCGCCCCGCCGCCGCCGACCTGTCTCCCGCCTCCATCAAGCTGTCCTCCTCTGCGAAGGCAGAGGATCTCAGGACGGTAGAGCGAACCGCCGATATCATGCTCCCCAAAATCATAGGGCTCCTGCGGCCTGAGGCGAAATTCGCTGGGGCGCGGCAGGTAGCGACGGGTTAGAGAACCGGAGCGGAGCGGACTTCCTGTCCGTGAGCACCGGAAGCGCAGAACACTAAGCCAAGGGCATCCGCCCGAAAAGTTGCAGACTTTTCGGGCCAAGCGGATGCCCAGGGATGCCCGCCCCAGTAGAATTTCTGTCAGGCCGCCCGGACGGTGGAGAGGAAGCGGGCCACCTCCTCCCCCAGCTTTGCCGACTGCAGGCTCAACTCGGAGGCCGAGGAGAGCACCTGGGTGGAGGCGGCGGAGCTTTCGGAGGCCGCCCGCGTCACGCCCACGATATTGGACGACACCTCGCTGGTGCCGGCCGAGGCCTGCTGGACGTTGCGGGCGATCTCGTTGGTGGAAACGCCCTGCTCCTCCACAGCGGCGGCGATGGCCATGGCGATGTCGTTCATCTCGCGGATGGTGGTGGTGATGGTGCCGATGGCCGAGGCCGACTCCATGGTCGAGCCCTGGATCTCCTCGATCTGGCGGGCGATCTCGCTGGTGGCTCGGGCCGTCTGGTCGGCGAGGTTCTTCACCTCGGCCGCCACCACGGCAAAGCCCTTGCCGGCCTCGCCCGCCCGCGCCGCCTCGATGGTGGCGTTGAGCGCCAGGAGGTTTGTCTGCCCGGCGATGGAGTTGATCAGCTCGACCACGGCGCCGATCTTCTGCGCCGCCTCGGCGAGCCGCCCCACCTTGGCGGCCACGGCGTCGGCGTCCTTGGCGGCCTCGCCGGCGATCTGGGCCGAGTGCTGCACACGCTGGCCGATCTCGCCGACGGAGGCGGCCAGTTCCTCGGCCGCCGAGGCCACCGTCTGCACGTTGGAGGAGGCCTGCTCGGCGGCGGCGGCCACCGCCGTCGACTGGTGCGTGGTCTCCTCGGCGGTGGCCGACATGGTTTCGGCAGCGCCCTGAAGCTGCTCGGAGGCGGTGGAAACGGCGCCCACCACGCTGCCGACGGCCGCCTCGAAGCTGTCGGCCATCTCGGCCATCACGCGGCGGCGTTCACTCTCCGCCTTGGCCTTCTCGGCGGCAACGTCATCCTCCAGCTGGCGGTTGTGCACCAGCTTGTCCTTGAAGAAGCCCACCGCCGAGGACATGGCGCCGATCTCGTCGCCCCGGCCGGCGCCGGGGATGTCGATGGCAAGGTCGTTGTCGGCAAGGCGCGACATGGCCCGCGTCATGGCGTCGAGCGGCCGGAGCACGTGCCCGCGCACCACGAGGTAGCTCACCAGCGACAGCGCCATCGCCAGCGACATCAGCACCGCGTAGGCGACAAACAGACCCTGCTGGCGGCCGGCCAACGCTTCCGTGCGGGCGAGCGCCACGTCGAGCACGGCGCTCGACACCGCCGCGATCTTGCCGAGCGCCACGGTGATCTCGCCCTTGAAGGCGTCGAAGGTCAGCGCGGTCTTGTCGCCGTTGGTCAGATCGTCGAGCGCCTTGAGATAGGCGTCATTGAAGGTGCCGGCGAAATAGGCCTCATCTGCCGTCTTCACGGCGGCGTCGAAGGCCGGGCCGAGGGCCTGCGTCTTGGCCATTTCCTTCATGCTGGCCCAGGTGATCTCGGCCTGCGCCCGCCCGGCGACGATGGCGCGCGCCTCGGCCGGGGCAAGTTGCCGGCCGGCGGCCAGCGCCCCTTGCAGCAGCACGGCCGGCGTGCCGGACACGGAGCGGGCGTTCCAGGCCATCTGCTTGGTGAGCAGCAGTTCGCCGCTCGCCGCGTCACGGCGGCGGATCTCGGCGTCGAGCTGTTTGGAAGCGGCTTCGAACACGGTCAGGATGCCGGCCGTGTCCTTCATGTAGCTGCCGAGCAGCGCTGCGTCGCGCGCCTCCGGCGCCTTGGCGAGGTTGCCGTCGGCCGAAACGCGCAGCGCCTGGATGGCGCGGTAGCCGTCGTTGATCGCCTTGGCCGTCTCGGCCCAGGCCGGGAAATCGGCGAGCGGCTCGGCGGTCACCTTGGCCATGTTGACGTCGACGGTGGCGCGATAGTCGGCGACGCCCTTAACCAGCGCTGCCGCCTTGTCGGCCGGCATGCGCAGCACGGTGTCGGTGTCGACGCGCTCATAGCGCAGGGCCTGCAGAACGTTGAACACGAAGACGTCCTGGTTGGTCAGCGCAGTGACCGACCGCGCCGTCTGCCAGGACGAATAGCTGGCGACCATCAGCTTAGCGCTGAGGCCGACGACGGCAACGCAGATGAGAAGCGTGAAAAAGCCCAGAACAGTCCCCAGGCTGAAGCGACTCAAAAACTTGCTCATTTTGCCCTCCCAAGCGCAACATATGGAATGGGTAGGGCCAATTTGTTGAACAGATCCTTAAGTAAAAACTGGAGCAACCGGTAATGGAATTTGGTTTTCCAAATTCTTCAACCCACTGAAAACGGGCATTTATAGAATTTATTCTATCTTTTGCTTGCAGTCTCCGCACCTTCTCAACCATAGGCCGCGTACGAGAACACGAGGAGTGGCACGAGTTATTCTTGCAAAAAACACTTGCACCTCGAGAAAGCCCCACACGTTTCACGATAAGATCGCGACTTAATCTCGCAAAACCAGGAAGATTGGCGCGAACCTCATCCGCCTCATCCGCCAGCCAACCGTAACGTTGCCATCGCGACATCAGCCAAGGCCCGGCTCGACTTCGTACAGAACGCATTGTGATGGGAAAAATTGCCAAGGAACGCTATCGCCGATTGGAACGATCCAAGGCCAAACGCCTCGCTCGGCGCCGGTCCCCACCTCAAGCCCCTGCCCGAGCCCGCGCCCCACGCTCTCCGCCCACCACGACGAAAGTAGCGCAGTCAGAAAGTCCAACCGACGCCTGATGGGAACGACGCGATCGGCGGCGAGCGCCGTCAGACGACACGTTGGAAGCCGGCCTCACCGCCGTGAAGAAACACCGCCTTGGTGAAGAGGCCGAGGTCGACGCGGTTGGGCAGGCGGATGTCGCCGATGTCGGGCAGGCGTTTGGCGTCCGGGTCGAAGGCTCGATCGATCTGCGACAGGAAGCCGAGGATGACGCCCGTTTCCCTCGCAAAGGCGCTGAGCGCCTGGATCTGGTCGGCCAGCGCAGGCTTGCTGCGCTGCTGGTCGAGAATCTGGAGATAGTCGACGATCGCCACCGTCCCCGGCGCCGCATCGGCCAGGTGCCGCATGACGAGATCGGCGCCAATCGCCTCCGACGTCACCACGTCCACCTTGTCGGCCCAACCGAGCGCCGCATCATCCAGTTGGCGCAAGTGGTGGCGCGCCTCCGCTTCGGTGAACTCCAGCGTGAAGAGCACGGCCCCGCGGCCAAGGCGCACCGCGTCGAGCAGCAGCCGCAGGCCGAGCACCGTCTTGCCATGGCCGGGCCGGCCGGCCATCAGCACGAGATCCCCGTTTTCGAGCCGGTTCAGGATCGCCTCGGGCGACGAATCCTCGGCGGACCGGGAGGATAGAAGGCTCCATCGGGCAAAGCCTTCCTCGCGGGCGATCTTGTCGAGCGCCTCGTGGAGCGGCAGGTCGCCAGCTCGGGCCATCAGCTTGGCGCGGCGCTTCAACTGGAAAATCGGGGCAGACAGCCTCATCGCAACCTCCGAAACGAGCCGAAACGCACCCCCTCCGCATGCGACGCTCGAACAGACGGTTCGACGATGGTGGATCACCCTGCATGTGCAATGCTTCCCCGATTGGAGGGAGGAGGCGCGGGCCACGCCTTGGGCCGAAGGATAGCGGCCGGTTCGATTCGCGGCAAGCGGCCGCCGAGTTCAGCCGGCGCAGCGATCGGCGATCCCGATGGGGCGAAAAGCTGATATCAGGCAGATGGCGACGGGTTCGAGAACCGGAAGCGCGGAACACCAAGCCTAGGCATTCGCCCGAAAAGTTGCAGACTTTTCGGGCTAAGCGGATGCCCGGAGATGTCCACCCCAATAGAACTTGGTGCGAGGCTCAGCGGGAGAGGCCCATCTCGATCAAGTCCAGCATCCGCGCCGCGTCGGAGGGGGCAGCGATCAGGACGATCTTGAGGGCGCCGGTGGTCGGGTCGAAGGCGGTATTAAGGGTGAGCGGGCGGCTGTCGGCGTCGCCCGAGAGCGCGGCGGCGCCGAGGAAGGTGGCGAGACGCTCGGCCGAGGCCACCGTCATGTCCGGCAGTTCGACGATCACCGTGGCGCGGGCGGAAGCGACCGGTGGCGCGGCCGCCCGGCCGGCGAAGGCGTCGAGCTTGGCGCGCTCGATGCGGTAGGCCTTGCCGATGCGCGTTGCCTCAAGCCGCCCGTCGTGGATGTGACGCAACACCGTCTTGCGGTGCAGCTTCAGCGCGGCGGCGGCCTCGTCGACGGTCAGCAACGGGTTCGCCATCAAAAAGACTCCATATCTGCCTTTCAATATCTTATGATAGGGAACGATAAGGAGCAATAAGGAATGACCCTCCCCACACCTGCCGAGGCCATGAAGGCCGAACTGCGCCGCGATCTGGTGGCTGCCATGAAGCGCGGCGACAAGGCGGAGGTGGCGCTGCTGCGCCAGCTTGTCGCCGCGCTCGACAATGCCGAGGCGGTACCCACAACCGGCTCCGGCGCCGTTCCCCTGCCCTTCGGCGAGGGTACGGCCGAGGCCAAACGCCACCACCTCACCGAAGAGGACATCCAAGCCCTCATCCGCTGGGAGATGGACGAGCGAACGGCGGCGGCAGCCGAGTTCACGCGCCTCGGTATCGAGGCCCGCACCGCCGCGCTCACCGCCGAGGTGGAACTGATCGGCCGCTACGTCAGGTCGTGAGCCATCCGTTCGCCCTGAACCAGGCCACTTCGTCGGCCAGCGTCTCGGCCACCGGGCGGAAGGTCAGGCCCAGCTCGCGCTGGCTCTTGCCGGGGTCGTAGCGCGAGCGGTCGGCCTCGCGTGCCACCGTGCGCGCCATGGCCCAGCTCAGCAGCACGGGCTTGCCGGTGAGGCGCGCGTAGATCTCATTGCCGGCGGCGATCAGGTAGAGCACCCCCTGGGGGATGCGCCGGGTGGGCGTCTTCGCTCCGGTGGCGGCGCCGATCAGCGGCACCAGCTCGGCCATGGTCATGTGCCGGCCGGCGGCGAGGTAGCGCTCGCCGCGCCGTCCATGCGCGTTGGCGAGGATCATCGCACGCGCCACGTCGCGGGCATCCACAACCGAGAAAGAGCCCGGCGGCAGGCCGGGCAGGCGCCCCGACGCCACGTCCAGCACCGTCTGCCCGGCCGAGGTCGGCCCGATGTCGCCCGGCCCGTGCATCCAGCCGGGCAGCACCATGGCCGCCCAGGCGTCCGGGTGGGCATCGAGAAAGCCCAGCACCTCGCGGTCCGACAGGATCTTGCTGCGGTAGTAGTCGTCGGCGTCGCGCTCGTGGCGCAGCATGGTCTCATCGATCACGGCACCCGGCGCGCCAATGAGCACGGCGATCGAGCTGACGTGGACGAAGCGCCGCACCCCGGCCCGATAGCCCTCTTCGAGCAACGCCCGCGTACCGTCCACATTGGCCGCCTTCAGTGCCGGCCAGTGGCTGCCGCCCTTGTAGGAATCGCGGAAAAAGGCGGCCGTGTGGAACACCGCGTCCACCCCGGACAGCGCATCGGCAAAGCCGGCAACGTCGAGCATGTCGCCCTTGACGATCTCCACATCAAGGCCGGCAAACTGCCGCGCCGCCTTCTCGGGAGAGCGGACCAACGCCCGGACGCGCCAGCCCTCGGCCAGGAGCTCGCGTACCACGTTGTTGCCGAGAAGGCCTGTCGCCCCGGTGACGAAGGCCAGGGAACGGGAGGAAATAGGCAGAGGATCGCTCGACATGAAGGGGCTCCGGATGTAATGGAGCTCATTCCATAAGTCTGGACCATGGTCCATGGTCAAGGGGTATCACATGCTGATCGGCGAGTTCGCGGCGCGGACGGGTCTTAGCCAGGACACCATCCGCTTCTACGTCCGCAAGGGCCTCATCGCGCCGGAAACCGGCGTCAAGGGCGGCCGCAACCCCTACCAGATCTTCTCCGAGCGCGACGCTTCCACCGCCCGCATGATCCGCTTCGCCCAGGCGGTCGGCCTGCCGCTCAGGGAGATCGCCACCATCGCCGCCGAGTTGCAGCGCCAGGGCCTGACGCCGGCCCGCGAGGTGGAACTGATGGACGAAGCGTTGGCCCGGCTCGAACGCAAGGCGGCGGAGCTGGCCGAACTCACCGATTATCTCCGGCAGAAGCGCGACTGGGTGGCGCGCGGCAAGCCGGGCAACGAGCCGCGCTTCCTCGATGACGCGCCCTGCCTCGCCACGGCGGCAAGGCCGGCATGATCGGCTGCCTCGACAGGCTTTGGAAAGCCTTGCGCGATGATGCCGCCTTTCCATGCTCCGCGTTTGCTTCTTAGAAACTCTATAAACAAGTCGCCGAACTATTTTCGGGACGGAATCGGCCAAACTGTCGGCCGTAACCTCTTTCGCCAGCCCGAAAAGCCGGATGCCGGCCGCCTCCGGCACCGTCGTTTCGTCGATGCCGAGGCCCGGCAGGTCAAGCTGATGCCAGCCATCGCGACGATGGCGTGCGCGGAAACCGCAGAGCCCCGATTCCAATGGAAGCACCGACAATCAGGATGATGTCCGGGCTGTTCCTGCAATCGGCGTACCGACCAAAAGTATACATCTCAGAACCGACAGGTCCCGTCCGGCCGAGGCGCCCTCCAGACCTAAGTACAACCCCTACTATATGAGTTAATACAGACCGACACGGCGGAGATTAGGACCGCCTCCTCTCCACCATGGTGAGGTTGGTGGGGATTACCTTCCCTGCACTCTCAGTTGAAAAACACCGGCACCCAAACGCCGGGCGTGCTCCAAGCGAACGAGGCGGGCCGACCGGGCTTCGAGTCGGCAGGTCGGCGCGGCCTGCCGCCGGCCGACGCACTGCCAAAACGCCCCCTCGATGGCGGCATGGGTTTACGCGAGGCTTACCGGATCGGGACGATTTATTTCTTTCTTACCAGTCCGGAATTTTCCCCTTGTTAATTACATGTAGGGTTAACTCGCCACGTCGCCGCGAACATCGCCTCGTCCTCGGCCCAAAAAACAAACCTGCTAGTACCGCACAAAACAAACGAACTCAGAGTTCAGAGCCAGCCTCCTCCAGGAGATCGACATGTCGTTCAAGAATTGGCCGTTGATGTGGAAGGTTTTTTCCCTTCTTCTGATCCTTTCGGCCGTAAGTTTCGGGGGAATATTCTATACGGTCCATCAGATCACCGTCGTCGACGACCTCGACACGGCGATCATCAACGGCCCGGCGACGGCGACCACAGCCCTGGCCAGATCCAACCGCTACATCACCCAGTTCGAGCTCGACATCTATCGGACGCTGGTCGCCGCCGACGCCGAAGCCAACGCGGCCGCCGTCAGCACGATCAATGACGCCCTCAAGAACACCTACGACGAGTTCGCGGCCGCCGAGAAGGCCTACGCGCCGATCGGCAGCGACATCGCCCCGCTGGTCAAGCGGTTGCAGGGCTTGGCGAGCGACGCCTGCGGCAGCGTGTCGCAGTTGGCCGCGCAGGCCAAAACCCCCGAGGACAAGGCCAAGGCGGTCAAGGCGATGGAGACCGCCTGCAGCCCGCAGCTCGAAGAGATCCGGCAGGCCAACCTCGACATCAACAATCGCCTCATCGCCATCAAGGATGCGCAGAACCAGGATATCTCCGCCCTCGCCGCCTGGACTTCCACCATCTCGCTGATCGGCCTGGCCCTCGCCACCGCGATCATCCTCGGACTTGCCTTCGTCATGGTCCGCGCCGGCGTGGTCCGGCCCATCCAGACCTCCATCGGCGTCATGGGCGCCCTCGGCCGCGGCGAACTGCAAGCCCCGGTGCCGGGCACCGACCGGCGCGATGAAGTCGGCTCCATCGCCAAGGCTCTCGAAATCCTGCGCGGTCAATTGCAGGAGGCGGAAGCCGCCCGTGCCGCCCAAGCCGCCCGCGAGGAAGCGGAGCGCCAGTTGCTGGCCCGCCGCGAGACGCTGGCCAACAGCTTCGTCGGCCGCATGCAGGAACTGGCCGGTGGCTTCGCCCAGTCGTCCGGCGAGGTGGCCGACAGCGCCCGCAACCTTTCCGCCACCGCCGAGGAAACCTCGCGCCAGGCCCAGGCCGTCGCCGCCGCCGCCGAGCAGGCTGCCGCCAACGTGCAGACCGTCGCCGCCTCGTCGGAAGAGATGGCCGCCTCGGTCCGGGAGATCAACGGACAGGTCGCCCGTTCCGCCACCGTCGCCGACGCCGCCTATTCGGAAGCGGAATCGTCCAACGAGCGCATCGGGGCGCTGGCCACCGCCGCCTCGGCCATCGGCGACGTCATCAACCTGATCAAGGGCATCGCCGACCAGACCAACCTTCTGGCTCTCAACGCCACCATCGAGGCGGCTCGGGCCGGTGAGGCCGGCAAGGGCTTCGCCGTCGTCGCCGCCGAGGTGAAGCAGCTCGCCAGCCAGACCGCCAAGGCCACCGACGAAATCGCCGCCAAGGTGGCGGAGATCCAGCAGGCGACCGAGGGCACGGTGACCTCGATGGGCGAGATCAGCCGGGTGATCGGCAACATCAAGGAAACCGCCTCGATCATCGCCGGCGCGGTCGAGGAACAGGGCGCGGCCACCGCCGAGATCGCCCGCAACTGCCAGCAGGCGGCCACCGGAACGCATCAGGTGACGCAGAACATCGCCGGCGTCGGCCAGGCCGCCGAAATGACCGGCACCGCCTCGACCCAGCTGATGACCCTCTCCGACGGCCTGTCGAGCCAGGCCGACGACCTCCGCCGGGTCGTCGAAACCTTCGTCCGCGACTTCGCCGCCGCCTGACCGCCCAACGGGCCGCCCTCCCACGGGGCGGCCCCATCGCGCGCCGTTTGTCGAGAAAGAGCCCTATAGTCCCCGCTCGCCCCTTCCTGCCTGAGGTCCTGCGTCTAAAGTGCAGGATGACGATTTATATATAGGGAACAATGGGATAAGCCGCGCACTAGGCTCACCTAGCATCGCGCACGCCACAATCGCCCGCCCCAGGGGAAGACGAAACCGGACGCCCCACGCGAAACGCTCAACTCTTTGTTTCACATCAATTAATCGTCATCCTGCGCTTTAGGCGCAGGACCTCGGGACGAGAAATCGCCCCGGCCCATATCACGCTCCTCCTCACCAAGAGGGAGCCCGATATCAACCCCTTGCCCCACCTGCCCGAGGCTCTCTGCCTTCGCAGAGCGGGATACGATATGGGAGCTTGCCCCGAGAACGCCACCGCGCGGCCGCCCCCTCGGCTGCCCTGGCAACAGCTGGTCGCCCGCCGCGCCAACACCTTCCGTCGCCACCTCCCTTTCCATCGCATCCGAAACTGGCGATAAGGCGTTATGTCCTTGCGGGCTTCGGCCCGACGCCAACTCCACCCCCAGCCGACGCCAGAGCCTTGCGTATCGCCTCTCCCCTTCTCGTCACCGTCTTTCGCCTGCTCATCCGGCTGCGTCGCTACCGGGAGATCGGGCTGGTGGCCCTGGCCATGGCGGTGGGGTGCCTTGCCGGCGTCGTCGTCACCACCATGAGCTGGGTCACCAACATGGCCCACCAGTGGCTCTACATGCTGCCGTCGGGCGAACGGCTCAGCGAGCAGGAGAGCCTCGCCCACCCGGCGCTGGCGTTGATCCCGGTGGCCGGCGGCATCCTGCTCGCACTGCTCACCGTGCTGACGCGCCGTCGCTTCAAGCGCCAGCCGGTCGACCCCATCGAGGCCAACGCCCTGCACGGCGGCCGCATGTTCATCGGCGAAAGCCTGCTGGTGGCGGTGCAGACCATGATCTCCTCCGGCTTCGGCGCCTCGGTGGGGCTGGAGGCCGGCTACACCCAAGCCAGCGCCGGCTTCGCCTCGCGCATCGCCGAGGCGCTGCGTCTGCGCCGCCGCGACATCCGCACGCTGGTGGGCTGCGCCGCCGCTGGCGCCATCTCCGCCGCCTTCGACGCGCCGATCACCGGCGCCTTCTACGGCTTCGAGCTGATCATCGGCACCTATTCGGTGGCGCTCGTCGCGCCGGTGCTGGCCGCCTCCCTGGCCGCCAGCCTGACGGCCGGCTGGCTCGGCGCCTTCCAGACCACGGTGGAGATCGGCCACGTGCCCATCCTCACCGCGTCCGATCTCGCGCCCTTCATGCTGCTCGGCCTAGTCGGCGGTCTGCTCGCCGTCGTCGTCATGCAGCTCACCACCGGCGTCGAGCGCGCTTTCCGCCTGGTGAAGGTGCCGGCCTGGGCGCGGCCGGCCATCGGCGGCGCGCTGGTGGGCGGCCTCGCGCTCCTCACCCCGCACGTGCTCGCCTCCGGCCACGGCGCGCTGCACGTTGCGCTCGACTCCTCGGCCGGCTGGCAGATGCTGCTTGCCCTCTTCGTCCTAAAGGCGCTGGCCTCGGCGCTGTCGCTCGGCTCCGGCTTTCGCGGCGGCCTGTTCTTCGCCTCGCTCTACCTCGGCGCGCTGATGGGCAAGGCCTATGCGCTGATCCTGATCGCCACCGGCCTTGTGCCCGACCTGTCGCCGCTCATCGCTTCGGTGATCGGCATGGCGTCGATGGCGGTGGGCATCGTCGGTGGCCCCATGACCATGGCCTTCCTGGTGCTGGAAACCACCGGCGACCTCGCCATCGCTAGCGCCGTGCTCACGGCCTCCATCGTCTCGGCCGTGGTGGTGCGCGAGACCTTCGGCTACTCCTTCTCCACCTGGCGCCTGCACCTCAGGGGCGAAACCATCCGCAGCGCCAACGACATCGGCCGCATGCGGTCGCTCACCGTGTCGCGGATGATGCGATCCGACGTGCGCACCGTCTCCTCGGGCCTCAGCCTCGACGGCTTCCGCACCATGTTCCCGCTGGGGTCGACCCAGCGCGCCATCGCCGTCGACGGCAACGGCGGCTATGCCGGCGTGGTGGTGGTGGCCGACGCCTACGCCCCGGACACCGCCGAGGGCCGCACCGACATCGCCGCCCTGCTCCGCCACCGCGACGTCATGCTGCTGCCCTCGATGACGGTGGCCGACGCCGCCAAGCTGTTCGAGGCGGCCAACGCCGAAGAACTCGCCGTGGTGGAAAGCCTCCACACCCGCAAGGTCATCGGCCTCCTCACCGAACAATACCTCCTCCGCCGCTACGCCGAGGAACTCGACAAGGCGAGACGGGATCTGACGGGAGAGGGATGAAAGGGAGAGGCGAGGCGGCAACTCTTCGTTTCATATCAATAAGTTGTCATCCTGCGCTTTATGCGCAGGACCTCAGGACGAGAAATCTCCCCGGCCTCTATCACGCTCCATGAACCAAGCGGAGCCCGATATCACCCCCGCGCTCCATCCTGCCTGAGATCCTCTGCCTTCGCAGAGGAGGACAGCATGATAGGAGCGGGAGCCTTTTTCGCTCACCGGCCGCGCGCCGGAAATGCATCATAACTCTCTGTTTCATATCAATTTTCTGTCATCATGGCGAAGGCCAGGACCTCAGGACGAGAAATCGCGTCGGCTCCTATCAAGCTCCGTAAAGCAACTGAGACCGATATCAACCCCTCGCTCCGTTCTGCCTGAGGTCCTCGCCTGCGCAAGGATGACAATTTATATATAGGTAACAGTGGGATAGGCCACGCACGAGCTTCGTCACAGCATCGCGCGCCGCAATCGCCCGCCCCAACGGAACGCGAAACCAAACACCCTTGCGAAACGCGCAACTCTTTGTTTCATATCAATTAACTGTCATCCTCGCGAAGGCGAGGACCTCAGGACGAGAAGTCGCTTCGGCCCCTATCAGGCTCCATGAAACAACAGAGCCCGATATCCCATCCCCCTCAATCCATCCCCTTCCGACCCGGCGCCCAATAGGGCTTGGCGAGCACCGTGGCGCGCGGCCGCTTCAGGGTCTTGCGGAGGTGATCGACAGTGTCGGCCTTGCCGCTGAGCACGAAGGTGACGTTGGCGTCCGTTGCCGTCAGGGCCGCAACGAGGTCGGCGAGGTGGCCGTCGTCCGGCCGCTTGGGGTAGAGCATCGTCACCCCGCCGAGGCCGAGCGCCGACAGCGCGCCGCCGATCTCCGGCCCATCGCCCACCTCGAAATGGCAGATCACGGGACGGGCGGGATCGGCGTGGACAGCGGCATAGGCGAGGCCGATGGCCGTTTCGTCGCCCACCACCACCAGCGGCCCGGCGATCGCCCGGAGATCCAGCGAGCGGCGCGGGCCGAACACATCGCACTCGTCACCGGGCCGGGCTCCTTCCACCCAGGCGCTGCCGGGGCCGTTGCCGTGGACGACGCCGATGAAGCGCAGGCGGCCGGCCGCCCCGTCCCAGTCGAGCGGCGTGTAGGCCCGCGCCCGGAAGGCCGAGCCCATGGCGATCTGCACATATTGCCCGGGCGCGAAGGCAACGCCCCGGAACGCCGGGCTTTCCAGCGTGATCAGCCGAAGGCGCCGCCCCAGCGCCTCGCTCTCCGCCACCTTCGCGTGATTCATCAGCAGGCGGGTCAGCACCCGGTTGAGGCGGCCAGGTTGTTCGTTCATCGCGCTCACCCGACCCTCACCGAGTAGACGTTCCCCCGCCCCCGGTCGATCGGCAGCGGCAGCGTCAGGTAGCCATTCCGGGGATCGCCGACATAATCGAGATAATCCTCGGCGAAGGCGTTCTCGGCCAGCACCGGGGCGCCGGAGACAAGGTGCGGCTCGATCAGCTTCAGCACCGGCAGATAGAGCGACAGCGCGCCGTCGAGCAGCAGCATGTCCACCGGGCCGCTGACATCGGCAAGCGTTTCCAGTGCGTCGCCCTCGCGGATCTCCACGAGATCGCCCAACTCGGCGGCGCCCAGGTGGAACTGTGCCCGCACCACCTTCGACGTTTCGATCTCGCTGCCGATCAGCCTGCCGCCGCCGTTGTCGCGCAGCGCCGAGGCGAGATAGATGCTGGAAATGCCCATGGACGAGCCGAACTCGACGATCCGCCGCGCCCGGCAGGCCCGCGCCGTCATGTAGAGGAAGCGGCCATAGGCGGGGGATACCGACAGGAAATTGCCGGACAGCCCCTGGCAGACGCCCCGGTAATCCGCCCGCTCCTCGGCCAGAAGGTCGGCGATGGCCTGTCCGGTGGGGGCCGCCGCGAAGGCCTTGGCCATCGCCTCCATCAGCCCGAGGTCGGAGGTCTCGGCGTCGCGGTGCAACCGGTCGAGCGCGCCGGTGACGGGGGTGTTGGTCAGGGCGTTCATGGCCATCCTTTCGTCTCTGAGGACCGGATCGTTCCCGGCGGGGCGCAGGCGGCGTCGTGGCGCTCCAACGCCGGAGTGGAGGTTTCCCGGCACCCGGCCGCCGCCGGACGGGTCTGGAAAAGGGAACTACTGGAGCCAAATTAACCCGCGCCCGCCATGGCGTCATTACGAAGTCTGGACAGATTATTATTCGACCTTGCCAAACATGCCGCACCGGGCAATCCTGCCGGCATGCCGATCATCAGCGAACCTCTCCATGCGACGGACTGGGTAGACCCCGACGCCGTGTCCCGGCCGGTGGTGATCTATGGTTTCGTCGCCGAACGCTTCAACGACATCGAGCTGCCGCCACACAGCCACGCCAAGGGGCAGTTCATCCTGGTGCAGGGCGGCGCGCTCACCTGCGAGGTGGACGCTGGCCTGTGGATCGTGCCGCCGCGCAGCGCCATCTGGATTCCCGGCGGCATGCGCCATGCCGTCCGGATGAGCGGCATGCTCGAGGGCTATAATGCCTTCGTCAATCCCGCGCTCGGCCTGGGTCTGCCGCCCGTCTGCTGCACCGTGTCGGCCACCCCGCTGTTGCGCGAACTGATCACTCGCGGTGCCCGGCTGCCGCCGCTCTACGAGGAAGGCGGCGTCAACTCGCGCCTCCTCGCCGTGCTGATTGACGAGATGGCGGCCGCCAAGGTGGAAGACCTGCGCCTGCCCATGCCGGCCGCCCCCGCCCTGCGCCGACTGGCCGACGCCATGCTGGCCAACCCGGCCGATCGCGCGCCGCTCGCCACCTGGGCCAAACGCGCCGGCCTCAGCGAACGCACGCTGGCCCGCCGCATCGCCGACGAAACCGGCCTCAGCTTCGGCCGCTGGCGCCAGCGCCTCTCCATCATGCTGGCCGTCCAATGGCTGGCCGACGGCACCCCCATCCAGCACGTCGCCGCCAACCTCGGCTACGAAAGCGTACCGAGCTTCGTCACCATGTTCCGAAAGACGCTGGGGATGGCGCCGGGGCGATACATGGCGGAGCGGTTCGGGTGAGGACGACTCCAGGATCGTCGCCGGCCTCGCCGATACCTCGCCCATGATGACCTCCGGAGCGCTTTCCGGCCAGCGGCGACGACGGCGCGCCGATGTCCAGGGCGCGAGGCCTGGCCGCCGTCGCGCCTGCCCACCATAGCCGGCCACCACCAGCGGTCGAGACTTCTCGCGCCTGCAATACCCTTCCTGGATGCACCGACTCACAGAAACTTTCGGCTGATTGCGGTTACATTCCGGAAACACGACATTGACAATTGTTACTAAAGCCTTTTTTGTGAAGCCATTCATGTCATGCGCAGCCAGCCGCATTTCGGCTTGGGCGGCGATGTTGGGGATACCGGGCGGTGTCTGCCTTCGTTTGGGAGGTGACGGACCGCCGGGATGGCGCCGGATCGTCGCGACGACGCGAGTTTTTTGGGGGTAACGTGGGCAATCGGCAGAACGGCGCGCGCGGGCGCGGCATTGATAACCACCAGGGCGGCTTTCAGCGCGGCGCGGTGCGGATCGCCGCCATCGGTCTTGCGGCGACCACGGCGCTGACGGCTCCGGCGCTGGCCGCCAACCGGGTCTGGAACGGCCAACTCGACGACAACTGGTTCACTGCCCAGAACTGGGATGGCTCCGCCTTGCCGGCCAGCCCGGAGGTCGCCGTCATCAATAACCTCTCCGGGACTTCGATGCCGTTCATCAGCGGCGGGAACGCCACCGCAGGGACGATAACCGTCGGAACCGATGGAAGCACGGCGACGCTCACGATCAACAACGGCGGCGCGCTGACGACCGGTTACTGGTACGACTACATCGGCGGTGTCGAAGGAACGCCGGCCGTCGCCGGATCGAACGGTACCGTCGTCATCGACGGGGTCGGCTCGACGTGGACGAGCGGCATGGGCGTGTCCGTCGGCCACGACGGCACCGGCACCCTCCGCATCGTCAATGGCGGCGCCCTCGAGGCTGGCCCCGTCATCACCATCGGCAGTCTTGTGGGCGGCGTCGGCACGGTGGTTGTCGATGGCGCCGGCTCGTCGCTCACGGCGACCACAGCCCAGGCTCAGGTCGGCGGACGGGGAACCGGCTCGCTGACCATCTCAAACGGCGGCACCGTCGGCCTGGGCTCGGTCCAGGTCGGCACCGGGGACATCAATACGGCGACCGGCGCCCATGGCACGCTGCTGATCGAGAGCGGCGGCACACTGCTCATGACGGCTGCGGACCAGCAAACCATCATTGCCAACGAGGCCGACACCACCGGCACTGCCACGGTCACCGGCGCCGGTTCGATGTGGAACGCCGCCGGCACGATCACCATCGGCTACCAGGGCAACGGCAGCGCCACGGTATCCGATGGCGCCACCGTTTTCACCTCCAAGGAAACCTATATCGCCTACATCGACGGCTCGCGCGGCTCCCTCACCATCGATGGCGCCAACTCCACATGGACGTCCACCGGCAATGTCGGTGTGGGCCTCGGCGTCCTCCAGGGCGCCCAGAGCGCCACACTGGGCGAACTGACTGTCTCCAACGGCGGCCGGCTCACCGGTCCCATCGTCATCGCCGGCTGGTCGGCCGGTTCCACCGGTCGCATCGTGGTCGATGGCGCCAGTTCCACCTTGGCCGCAACGACGTCAGCGCGGGCCGGCTACTACGGCACCGGTACCATCATCGTGTCGAACGGCGGCAAGATCGACGCCTCCGGCACTGCCACCGTCAGAATCGCCCAGATGGCCGGCTCCACCGGCCGACTGATCATCGGCGGCGAGACAACGGCCGATGCGGCCGGCACTGTCGTCGCCGGCGGGGGCGTCGTCTTCGGCGCCGGCGACGGCCAGCTGATCTTCAACCACACCAACACCGACTACGAGTTCGCCTCGTCGATCAGCGGGGCCGGCCAGGTGATCGTCAAGGCCGGCACGACCACGCTCTCCGGCACCAATACCTACACCGGCGGCACCACCATTTCCGGCGGTACGCTGGTGGGCACCACCACCAGCCTCACTGGCAACATCGTCAACAACGGCACGCTGACCATCGACCAGGACACCGACGGCACCTTCGCCGGTGACATTTCCGGCACCGGCGATCTGGTGAAGGACGGCGCCGGCACCGTGACGTTGACCGGCACACTGACCTACACCGGCACCACCACCATTCTTGGCGGCCATCTCGTCGGCAACACCACCGTCATCGGCGGCGGGGTCGCCAACGACGGCGTGCTGGAGTTCGAACAGACCACCGACGGCACCTATTCCAGTTCGATCACCGGAACGGGCTCGCTGGTGAAGACCGGCACCGGCACGCTGGTGCTGACGGGATCCAACACCTACACCGGCGGCACGACCATTTCGGGCGGCACGCTCATCGGCTCGACCTCCAGCCTGTCGGGCGACGTGACCAACCAGGCCAGCCTGGTGTTCGACCAGGGCAGCGCCGGCCAGTTCACCGGCGCCATTTCCGGCACCGGCTCGCTCACCAAGTCGGGCGCCGGCAACCTGGTGCTCACCGGCACCAGCACCTACGTCGGCAGCACCACCGTCGACGCCGGCCGCCTCTCGGTCAATGGCTCCATCGCCGCCAGCCTCGTCGAGATCAAGACCGGCGCCGAGCTCGGCGGCTCGGGCACCGTCGGCGGCATCATCGCCCGCTCGGGCAGCACGCTGGCGCCGGGCAACTCCATCGGCACGCTGAACGTGTCGGGCAACGCGACGCTCGACAGCGGCTCCACCTATTCGGTCGAGGTCGACGATCTCGGCAGTTCCGACAAGCTCGCGGCCACGGGCACGGTGACCATCGGCAGCGGTGTCACGCTGCTGGTCACGCCCGAGAACGGCACCGACACCGGCGCCACCTACGCGCTCAACACGCAGTACACCATCATCACCGCGCAGAGCGGCGTCACCGGCACCTTCGCCACCGTCACCGAGAACTTCGCCTACCTGACGGCGGCGGTGACCTACAGCGGCGACGGCAAGAACGTCTACCTGACGCTGACGCGCAGCTCGGGCACCGGCAGCTCGTTCGCCAGCCTCGTGTCTGCCCCCAACGCCAAGGCGGCCGCCCGCGCCGTGGACGTGCTCGACACCAGCGGCGTCCTCTACCAGGCCGCCACCAACCTCGCCACCGGCGAGCCGGAGCGGGCCTTCGCCCTATTGTCGGGCGAGATCCACCCCTCGATCGCCGGTGCGCTGATCGACCGCAGCCACCTCGCCCGCGACGTCATCACCACCCGCGTCCGCGAGGCGTTCGGCTCGGTCGCCGCGCCGCACTCCCCGGCCCGGGCCGACGAGCGCGGCCACGTGTGGATGAGCGGCTTCGGCGCCTGGGGCAGCCTTGACGGCGACGGCAACGGCCATGGTCTCGACACCCGTGGCGGCGGCGTGCTGGTGGGCGCCGACGCACCGTTCGACGATGCCTGGCGCTTCGGCCTTGCCGCCGGCTATGGCCGCGACCGGATCGACGACGACGGCGTCGCCTCCTCCGGCTCGGTCGACAGCTACTATCTGGCCGGCTACGGCGGCGCCACCTTCGGGCCGGCGGCTCTGCGCCTCGGGGCCGTCCACGCCTTCCAGTCGATCTCGACCGAGCGCACCATCGCCCTCTCCACGCTCAACGAGCAACTGAAGGCCGACTATGACGCCGGCCTGTCGCAGGTGTTCGCGGAAAGCGCCTGGCGCTACGAGGTCGATAGCCTTCGCATCGAGCCCTACGCCAACGCCGCCTACGTCCACCTGCGCACCGATGCCTTCGGCGAGACGGGCGGCGCGGCGGCCCTGTCCTCGGCGGCAGCCAGCTACGACCAGGTCTACACCACGCTGGGCGTCCGTCTCGAACGGCCGGTCGAGCTCGGCAGCGCTCCGGCGCGACTGACCGCCGGGCTCGGATGGCGGCATGCCTTCGGCGACGTGGCGCCCGACACCGGCCTCGCCTTCGCCGGCTCCACCGCCTTCAACGTCGCCGCCGCCGCCATGGCGCGCGACACGGCGCTGTTCGACGCCGGCATCGCCATCGACCTCACCCCGAGCTCCAGCCTGTCGATCAACTACAACGGCATGCTGGCCGACGGCTTCAACGAGCAGGCCGTCGCCGCCCGGCTGGGAGTTCAGTTCTGATGCATGCCCGCGTTCTGTCGCCCGTGGCGGCGTTGGCCCTTGCGGCCTTCGCCGGCGCGGCGCTGGCCCAGCCGTCGCTGCCCAACGGCGCCTCGTCGCTGAGGGAAACCTACGGCAGCTGGCAGATCGGTTGCCAGATGCTGCCGCCGCCCAAGGACGCCCCCGAGGGCGCCGACACCGCCGGCAAGGCCGACAGGCCCGACGGCGGCGGCATGGCCTGCGTTCTCGCCCAGGTGCAGCGCGAGGAGACGCGCCGCCTCCTGGTGTTCTCGGCCGAACTGCGCCTGCCCGACCCGGCGTCGGACACGGTGGCCGCCACCTTCGTGCTGCCTTTCGGCATCGCCGTCACCCAGCCCATCGCCCTCAAGGCCGGGGACAAGGCGCTGAAACCTCTCAGCGTCGCCACCTGCCTTCCGGTCGGCTGCATCGTCCCCGCCGCCGCCCTCCAGCCCGAAGCCGTCGCCGCCCTCTCCGCCGGGAAATCCCTCACCCTGTCCGCCCAAGACACCGAAGGCCGCACCGTCGCCTTCGACCTGAGGCCGGACGGCTTCAAAGAGGGGCTGGAGCGCCTGAGAGCGATCGAGGCCGGAGGGATGTGAGGGAGAGGTTGGGCAGGAGAGCGAGTGAAGCCGAACCGAGCGGCCCCCTCCCGGCCCGAGATCCCCTGCCTGTGCGGAGGAGGGCAGCTTGATGGAAGCGTTGGCGCGATGAAGCTCGATATATGCGTTGCGCCCCTTTCTGCCTGAGGTCCTCGCCTTCGCGAGGATGACAGCCCGATAGGAACGCGAGCGCTATCCGATTGTTTCGTTAATATAATTCACAGTCATCCTTGCGAAGGCGAGGACCTCGGGCAGAATGGGGCGATTGGCCGATATAGGGCTCCCTTGGGCAGGGGAGCCAGCCGCGAGGCCAGATGGTTTGGCGCGCGGCGGATGAAATCGGACCGCGTTAGCGCATACCGGAGGGCGGTTGGCCGGATGCCCTACTCCCCCACCTTCCCGCTCGCGGCACTGAACGACGCGATCACCGCTTCCGCCAGCATCACGAACCGCGCCGACGGCCCGTCCGGCCCCACTGACCGCCGGTTCACCCTCGCCCCTTCCAGCAGCAGCCCCAGCGCATCGGCCAGCTTCTCGGCTTCGGCGATGCCCGCCTTGCGGCACAGCCCCACCAGCTTTTCGCGTTGTTCGTGCTTGAAGGCTTCTACCACCTGGCGGGCGGGGTGATCGGGTTCGGGGAGTTCGAAGGCGGCGGTGACGAGGTCGCAGCCGCCGGCTTCCATGCTGGCGTAGGAGGCGACGGCGTGCACCCAGGCGTGCAGTTGCGCCATGGGATCGCCGGGGTAGTTGGTTTCGAGGTCGCGCCAGAAGGGATCGGCGGTGCGGGCCGTGTCGCGCAGGCACTCGGCGATCAGCTCGTCCTTGGAGCCGAAGTGGCGGTAGAGCGTCATCTTGTTGGTGCCCGCTTCCTCGGCGATGGTATCGACGCCGACGCCACGGATGCCGTGCTTGCGGAACAGAAGCTGCGCCATCTCTATGATCCGCTCTCGCGGCCTCTTCACGCAGCAGCTCACCAATTCGTCATTGCCCATCATGCCAAGGCGCCTTGACGCCCATGTTACCGATCTGTAACGTCCGGAGTGTTACTGACAGGTAACACCCCCTTCCCAACGCGTCAAGGCCAGCCCCCACCGGGTGCGGCAACGACCTCCTACGCATTTAGTCCAGGCATCGGGCCGAAAAGTGGTCCCCGGTTTTCGGACCAGCCCGATGCCCAGCAAAGTCTACCCCTACCGACCCTACCGACCGCCCGGCGCGCAGGAGACCTGCCATGAAGCACGAACTCACCCTGGACGAACTCCTCCGCGATCCGCTGGTGCTCACCGTCATGCGGGCCGACCGGGTTCACCCCGAGCGGCTGCGCCGCGAGCTGCGCGCGGTGGGCGATCGCTACCTCAACGGCGGCAGGGACGAGACGGTTCCCTGCTGGATGGCGGCCGCCACCGGCCGCGGCGAGGCCTGCGCATGGTAAACTTCTTCACCGGACGGCCGATCTTCGCCTCGGCCATCGCCATCATCATGGTTCTGGCCGGCGCCATCTGCTACGTGCTGCTGCCCGTCGCCCAGTTTCCGGAGATATCGCCGCCGCAGGTGGTGGTGTCCGCCCACTACCCCGGCGCCGGCGCGCAGGTGGTGGCCGACACGGTGACCACACCGCTGGAACAGCAGATCAACGGCGTCGAGGGCATGACCTACATGTCCTCGTCGAGCTCCAACGACGGCTCGTTGACGATCACCGTCACCTTCGACGTCGGCTACCCCATCAACACCGCCGCCGTCGACGTGCAGAACCGCGTGTCGCAGGCGGCCTCCTCGCTGCCGGCCATCGTCAACCAGACGGGCGTGTCGGTCCGCAAGCAGAACCCCAACTTCGTCCTCATCGTCAACCTCACCTCGCCCGACGGTTCGGTCGATCCGGTGGCGCTCAGCAACTATGCCGCCTTGCAGATCCTCGATCCGTTGAAGCGGGTGCCCGGCGTCGGCGACGTGCAGGTGTTCGGCGAGCGGCGCTATTCCATGCGCGTCTGGCTCGACCCCGACAAGCTCGCCAACCTCGGCCTCACCGCCGTCGATGCGCAGCAGGCGATTGCCGAACAGAACGTGCAGGTGGCCGCCGGCAAGATCGGCCAGGCGCCCGCCCCCGCCGGCACCGCCTTCGAGATGCAGGTCAACGCCGTCGGCCGCCTCAGTAGCCCCGAGGAGTTCGGCGACATCGTGCTGCGCGCCGATGGGCCGAGCGGCGCCGTGGTGCGCCTCAAGGATGTCGCCCGCATCGAGCTGGGCGCGCTGCAATATTCCTCCTCCGCCTTCTTCGGCAAGGACCCGACGGTGGCGCTCGGCGTGTTCCAGATGCCCGGCTCCAACGCGCTCGACCTGCAGGCCGGCGTCAAGGCCCGCATGGAGGAGCTGTCCAAGCGCTTCCCGGCCGGCATCGCCTACGCCATCCACTACGACACCACCACCTTCGTGCAGGCGTCGATGGACGACGTGCTGAAGACGCTGGGCGAGGCGCTGGTGCTGGTCATCGCCGTGGTGTTCGTCTTCCTGCAAAGCTGGCGCACCACCGTCATCCCGGCCATCGCCATTCCGGTGTCGCTGATCGGCACGCTGGTGGTGATGGAGCTCTTGGGCTTCTCGCTGAACATGCTCTCTCTGCTCGGCATGGTGCTCGCCATCGGCCTCGTGGTCGACGACGCCATCGTGGTGGTGGAGAACGTCGAGCGGCAGATCGAGGCCGGCCTCAAGCCGCTCGCCGCCACGCGCAAGGCGATGAGCGAGGTCACCGGCCCCATCATCGCCACCACGGCGGTGCTGATGGCGGTGTTCATCCCCGTCGCCTTCATTCCCGGCGTCACCGGCCAGCTCTACAACCAGTTCGCGCTCACCGTGGCGATCTCCGTCGGCATCTCCGCCTTCAACTCGCTGACGCTGAGCCCCGCCCTGTCGGCCGCCTTCCTGCGCCACCAGGGGCCGGTGCGCTTCCCGCCGTTCCGCTGGTTCAACGCGGCCTTCGGCGCCATGTCGCATGCCTATGCGGCCAGCGTCGGCGTGCTGGTGAAGGCGCGCTATCTGGTGCTCGCCCTGTTCGTCGTCACCATCGGCGCCACCTATTGGCTCTGGAACCGCACACCCTCCACCTTCCTGCCGGTGGAAGACCAGGGCTATTTCTTCGTGGTGGTTCAGCTGCCCGACGGCGCCTCGCTGGAACGCACCAACGCCGTGGCCGAACAGGTGCGCGACATCCTGGAGAAGACGCCGGGCATCGAGATCGTCGGCGCCATCTCCGGCCTCAACTTCCTGACGTCGGCGGCCCAATCCAACGCGGCGGTGGAGTTCGCCATCCTGAAGCCATGGGAAGAGCGCGGGCCCGAGCAGCACGCCTCGCGCATCGTCGAGGAGGTCCGGCCCAAGCTGATGGCCATCCCCGACGCCTTCGCCCTCAGTTTCGATCCGCCATCCATCCCCGGCCTCGGCGCCACCGGCGGCTTCGAGTTCCAGGTGAAGGACCTCACGGGACAGGGCAGCCAGGCGCTGAACGATGCCACGCAGGCGCTGCTCGCCGCCGCCCGCCAGCAGCCCGAACTCAACGCCCACCAGTTGTTCTCAAGCTTCGGCACCTCGACGCCGCAGTTCGTCTACGACCTCGACCGCAACAAGGCGAAGCTCCTGGGCCTCAGCCTGCCGGATATCTTCAACACCTTGCAGATCTATCTCGGCTCGCTCTACGTCAACGACTTCAACCTGTTCGGCCGCACCTTCCGCGTGACGCTGCAGGCCGACCAGGACGCCCGCTCCTCGGCCGCCGACCTGACGCGCCTCTATGTGAGAAACGCCAGCGGCGGCATGGTGCCGCTCTCCACCCTCGGCGAACTGAAGCCCACCGTGGGTCCGGAAACCGTGCCGCACTACAACTCCAACGCCTCGGCGCTGATCAACGGCGGCCCCGCCCCCGGCTTCTCCTCGGGACAGGCGATCGCCGCCATGGAACGGGTGGCCGGCGAGGTGCTGCCGCGCGACTTCGGCTACGAGTGGACGGGCATCACCTTCCAGGAGCTGAAGGCCGGATCGGCGGCGACGGCGGTGTTCATCCTCGCCATCGTCTTCGTCTTCCTCATCCTCGCCGCCCAATACGAGAGCTGGACCATGCCCTTCGTGGTGCTGCTCACCGTGCCGCTCGCCCTGTTCGGCGCGCTCGGGGCGATCCAGTGGCGCGGCATGCAGATCGACGTCTACTCGCAGATCGGCTTCGTCATGCTGATCGGCCTTGCCGCCAAGAACGCCATCCTGATCGTCGAGTTCGCCCGCCGGCGGCGCGACGACGGGCTCGGCATCGTCGAGGCGGCCACCGAGGCGGCGCGCCTCCGCCTCCGCCCCATCCTGATGACGGCGCTGGCCTTCATCTTGGGAGCGGTGCCCTTGATGCTCGCCACCGGGGCCGGCGCCGCCAGCCGGCAGTCGCTCGGCACCACGGTGGTGGGCGGCATGCTGGCGGCCACCGTGCTCACCATGATCTTCACCCCCGTGTTCTACGTGGTGATCGAGCGCCTGCGCGAGCGGTGGAACCCCGCCGCCGTCGAGCGCGACGCCGCCCACTTCCACCACGCCCATCATCCCGTGGCCGCCAACGAGGCCGACGACATCGACCTGTCCAAGGCCGCCGAGTGACCGGAGTTTTCATCATGTCTTTCCTGACGAGACGCCCCTTTGCCTCCCTCCTGACACTGGCCGTTCTGGCCGGCGGCGCCAGCCTGTTCCACCCGGCGGTGCGGACCTACGTCGAGGCGCGCCTGCCCCTTGGCGACCTCCTCGCCCCCCCGGCGGCCGCCACCCCCGCCGCCCCGGCCATGCAGGCCATGCCTGTGCCCGTCGAGAAGGTGGCAAAGCGCACGCTGCCGGTCTATCTCGACTATCCCGCCCGCACCGAGGCCATCCAGTCCGTCTCGCTGCAAGCCAAGGTCACCGGCTACCTGAAGGAGCGCGTGGTGGCCGACGGCGCCGACGTCAAAGCCGGCGACGTGCTCTACGTCATCGACGACCGCGACGCCCGCACCGCGCTCGCCGAGGCCCAGGCGCAGCTCGAGCGCGACACCGCCCAGGCCGACTATCTCCGCTCCAGCCTCAAGCGCGGCGAGGAGCTGTCGCAGAAGGGCTTCCTCGCCAAAGACGGTTTCGACCAGCGGACCAGTTCGCTGCGCCAGGCCGAGGCGGGCATCGCCATCGCCAGGGCGGCCGTCGAGGCGGCCGAGCTCGACATCGAGCGGTCCACCATCCGCGCGCCCTTCGCCGGCCGCGTCGGTCGCAGCGCGGCGTCCGTGGGCACGCTGGTCACCTCCGGCCAGACGGTGCTCAACACGCTGGTGCAGCTCGACCCTGTTTACGTCGCCTTCAACCCGGCCGAAAAGGAGCTTTCCGCCATCAAGGCGGCGCTCGGCAAGGGCGAGGTGACGGCCGAAATCACCCTGCCCGGCCAGCAAGGCAGCAAGTCCTACGCCGGCAAGCTCACCTTCATCGACAATCGCCTCGACGCCTCCACCGGCACGGTAGCCGCCCGCGCCACCATCGCCAACACCGCCTTCGACCTGTTGCCGGGGCAGTACGTCCACCTGCGCCTATCGATCGGCGAACAGCCCGACGTGCTGATGGCCCCGCAAGTGGCGCTCGGCTCCAGCCAACTGGGCAAGTTCGTATACGTCGTCGGCAAGGACAGCACGGTGGAACAGCGCATGGTGGAGGTGGGCCGCACCGATGGCCCCGACATCGCCATCCTGTCAGGGCTGTCGGAAACCGACCTCGTCATCTCCGGTAACCTCCAGAAGATCTGGCCGGGGGTGCCGGTACAGCCCCTGCCGACCCCGGAAAAGCTCGCCTCGCGGTAGTCCCGCCGACACCCCGCGAGCGACATCCGCCGCCGGTTCGAAAGAGCCGGCGGCGGTGGTGTGTTTGGGGGGGAGTTGCGTCGTCAGTCTTGTCGCAAGGGCGCCCGATAGTACCCGCGCATCTCTTCCTGCCCGAGATCCTCGCCTGCGCAAGGATGACAATTTATATATATGTTTCAGGCTGATAGTGCATCGACCTCTGGATGCGGCCTCGCTATCCACTCCGGCGCGCCGCCCTATCCAGCTGTCTCCCGCTTCCATCACGCTGTCATCCTCGCGCAGGCGAGGACCTCAGGCCGGAAGGGGCGAGCCGCTGATATAGGTCTCCCCCATCCCCCCGCGTTGCTAGCGCACCACCCGTCAAGCGTGCTACGCATCGTTAAGGCACGTGTCGAAGAGCGCAGTGATGGACAGTGAAGCTTCACTTCGGGAGAAGCCGCCCTTCGTGGTGGCCGCCATCAGCCTGTTCATTCTTTTGGCGATGTGCTCGGCACTGGTGCCATATGTCCTTCTCGCGCTGAACCACCAGTTCCTGCCGTCACCCAAGTATCTCGTTGAAGTAAAATACGTATCCTTGATAAGCGGCCTTGTGTGTGGTCTGCCAGCTGCTTTTCTATGTATGTCCGAAGCACCAAATGCGGACAACAACAGCGCCAAACCCAAAATGTTTGTCCCCGTTTTTGCGCTTTTTATGTTTTTCATCGCCGGGCACCAGCTTGTAACAAACATAGCGCCAATACTGGCAGCCGTTCATTCGCAAGAAGACGTCGACATAATATACATCGTCGACAGGGCGGACCCGTTTAACTCAAAGTCTTGCAACGCCCCGATCATTCTTGACTACATGCCTTGGTATAATGACAAGCTCTGCAACTTCCCGCCCGAGCTTACCGATAGCCTCAGCCACGGCACGCAGATCGTCGTGACCGGGCGAGGAACCTCATGGGGCCTGTTCGTTGAAAGCGCCCGCGTCGTGCCTCCGGCGGTGCTGCCGTGAGCCAGTTGTTCACAACCTCCGACGACCGCCTCCGCTATTGGCTGGTGGGCTCCGCCCTCCTGTGGCTGCTACTGCCGGCCAAGTTCGGTGACATGATGTTCTCATCCGAGCTGTACGCGCCGAACCCGGTGTGCGACAGCGGGGGCCCTTTGTTCTTGGGTTTCTACGTCGTGTCGCTGCCCTGGGCAGTCCTTGCCGCCGCCTTTTCAGCGATCGTCATGTTTGCCGTGGTGCGCAAGAGAGAAGCGGGAGTTCCGGTTTTCAGCGCTTTCCTGGGAAGCAAGCCCAAGAATCTGGCCGTCTCCGCCGTCATCGCGTTGGCTATACTGCCGCTTTTGTTCGACGTCGCTCAGTCTCTGTGGGAGACCGTCATACCACAGACCGTCGCGAGCGATTGCGGCGGAACGGCTGACTTCGTCACCCTCCATGTACGCCGCTCGCTCTTTCAGGTCTGCCCCTTCATAGACCTGATGCTGGTGCTCTGGTTCCTGCACGTCAGGGCACTCCTCCTGTCGAAGCATTCATCCTGACGCGCCCGGCATCAGTCCCCTACCTCCCCTCCCTCAAGAACGCCACGAACCGCCCCCGGAACGCGCCCACCGCCTCGCCCCCGCAGCTCAGCCCCGCCTCGATCTCGATCCGCGCCTTCTTCCGGCTCTCCAGCGTCTTCACGAACCCCGGCCAATCGGCTTCGGCGTTGATCGACCCCGTTGCCACGAACTCCCCTCGTATCGGCCGCAGATACTCCATCGTGTTGGAGTGGATGACGATCTCTGTGGGCAGGCCGGCGTCGGTGAGGCGGACGTAGAGAGTGGACCAGGCCGCGAGGATGCAAAGGGTCGAGGCGCTGCCGCCGAAGCCGGTGCCCTTGGGATTGATGTTGAGGGCGAGCGGGGCGGACAGCGTGACGGTGTCCGAGGTGACGGCCCGCACCGACACGCCCATCGCCTTGGTAAGCGGGATCTGCTGGTGCAGATAGATTTTCAGATCGTCTCGTTCCATCGCGGCGGCCGGCTCCAGCATCGAGCCCTGTCGGGCAAGGTGGGGGAGCAAGCTATCCCAACGCCACTCCTGGGCCAAATGCGGCCGATATCTCTGGCGGCGCCTCTTCCTGCCTGAGATCCTCTGCCTTCGCAGAGGAGGACAGCTTTATATATAGGAAACAGCGGGATAGTGCGTCGTTCTCTGGATAGAGCGTCGCGCATCGGATGGCGCAACGCTCTCCGGCTGGTCTCCTGTTCCCATCATACTGTCCTCCTCTCCGAAGGCAGAGGATCTCAGGCAGGAAGAGGCAATAGGCCGATATGAGGCTCCTCCACCACGGAACCATTGTCGCCACCGCCCCCCTGTTTTCCACGGCCGATATGTGCTATGCATACGGCATTATGCGACGCGGCCTCGTGTCGTGATGCGCCCTGCCCACTCCGACACACGTGGTCCCCCAGATGTTCATGTCCACATTCTTCCCGCTGATCTGACCGACTGACAGTCGTGCCGGCGCGTCTGCGCCATTCGGATCAAGACGGCCCCACTGATATGGCGGCCGAAGGAATGAGTGTGTTCAATGCCTTCTAGCAATCCTATCGGCCTGACCTCCGGTCAGGTCCAGAGCTTCATTGACGACGGTTTCGTCAGGATCGACAACGCCTTCAGCACGGACCTTGCACGGCAATGCCGGGATGAGCTGTGGGCGGAGATCGGCCTGTCGCCCGACAAGCCCGAGACGTGGGTCCGCCCCGTCATTCGGGTGGCGTCGAAATCCTCGCGCCCCTTCGTGGATGCCGCCAACACGCCCCAGCTCGTGAAAGCCTACGACCAGTTGGTCGGCGAGGGTCGCTGGCGCGCGCCCATGGGCTTGGGAACCTTCCCCATCCGCTTTCCCTCGCCGGACGCCCCCGGCGATGACGGCTGGCATGTAGACATGAGCTTCGGCGACAGCCCGGACTTCATGGAGTGGCGAGCCAACGTGAAGAGCAGCGGACGCGCCTTGCTGATGCTGTTCCTGTTCTCCGATGTCGGCCCCAACGACGCGCCGACCCGGATCCGGAAAGGCTCGCACGCCGTCATCGCGCGCGAGCTGCTGCCCCATGGCGAAAGGGGCGCGACGCTGAGGAAGTTGTCGGCGGATGGCTTCGCCTCCACGGAAGGCTGCGATGTGGAACTGGCGACCGGGGCGGCAGGCACCGTCTTCCTGTGCCACCCGTTCGTCGTTCATGCGGCGCAGCCGCATCGGGGCGATCGGCCGCGCTTCATGGCCCAGCCGCCGCTGCTGCCGAAGGGCGAGTTCGATCCCGCCCTACCGCCCTCCCCGGTGCAGATCGCCATACGCCGGGCCTGCGGGCTGACCTTCCCCGAGGTGGGAACGCGGGGATAGGGAGCCTCGGGTCGCGCCGAGGCGCGGACATCCGCAAGCACCATCCGCCGCCGGTTCGAAAGGGCCGGCGGCGGTGGCGGGTTGGGGACGTTTCGCCTTTGGCTCAGTTGTTGGGGAGCCTGATAGTGCCCTCCACGCCTCTTTCTGCCTGAGGTCCTCGCCTGCGCGAGGATGACAGATTTATATATAGGAAACAGTCGGATAGCGCTTGATCACTGGATAGTGCGTCGCCTATCGAATGGCGTATCGCTCTCAGGTATGTCTCCCGCCCCATCATGCTGTCATCCTGGCGAAGGCCGCTTGAATTCGCGAGCGAATTCAAGGTGTACCTCAGGCAGAATGGGGCAATCGGCCGATATAGGGCTCCCCTTCCCTCCCCTCTCTACCACTCGCAGCAGTTGACAATTCCCGCCCCCGCGCTAGCCTCCCTCCATGGCCACCTTGCTCGCCCTTCCGACGTCCTCGACCACCGCCGCGCGGTGGTTGGTTGCGTCATGAGCTAGAGTGGCTTCAGACGACACCGATCGACCCGCCGGATGCGAGCGGGTTTTTTTGTGCCTGCCGCGTCCCGCCTGATGGAGGACGATAGCATGCAGGATCACCGCATCGATGCCGCGTTGGCGGCGGCTCGCAAATGCCTTGCCACCCGCTTCAAGGGCGCATCGCACCTGTTCGTCGCCGGTTCGATCCTGCGCGGCGACGGCAACGCCTTCTCCGACATCGACATGGTCGTCCTCTATCCCAGGCTCGAGCGGGCGTGGCGGGAGTCCTTCGTCCTCGACGGCTTTCCCATCGAGGCCTTCGTGCAGTATCCCGAGACGCTCGCCTATTTCTTCGAGCACGACGCGGAACGCGGCGTCCCCGTCATCATCGACATGGTGGCGAACGGCGTCATCCTCGGTGACGCGCCGGCCGAGGCCGCCGTCCTGCAGCAGCAGGCGCGGCAGATCCTTGCCGCGGGGCCGAAGCCGCTCACCGGGGCGCCGCTCGATGCCATGCGCTACACCCTGACCGACCTTGCCGACGACCTGCGCGCCGAACGGCCGCCCGCCGAGATCGCCGCCATCGCCGCGCAGCTCTACCCGCGCCTGATCGACCTGATGCTGCTCGGGCGTGGCCGTTGGACCGGCAACGGCAAATGGGGGCCTCGCCTGCTGCGGCGGCTCGACCCGCGCCTTGCCGAGGTGGCGGCCGAGGCGTTCCGCGACGCCGTCCTCGGCAAGCCGAGCGCGCTCGTGCCGCTGACGGATCAGGAGCTCGCCCGCCATGGCGGCCGCTGCTTCGACGGCTACCGATCCGACGCGGCGCTTGATGCGAGGCGGCCCTCCGGCGACGTCCCCCATTGACGGCACGGCGTTTCATCACGATACGGTCGGGGCGAAGGCGGACACCGCCACACTAACGACAGGAGCGAACCGTGAGCCAACCGACCGTAGAAGACGCGATAGAGCGGGTTTACGCATCCCTGCAGGCGGACAATGCCGACCTCGACCTGCACATCGCCACGCTCAAGGCGGCGCTGGCCGAGGCGGGCACCAAGGAAGCCGTCTTCGACCCGGCCCGGCTAGCGCAGGGCAACCGCTCCGGCCGCAAGCTGATGCAGGCTTACTTCCGCCAGCGCGGGGTGACGGTGAAGTTCGCCGGCGCCTGACGTCGTCCGGAAATGGCGTTTCCGGGCGCCCGACACATCCCATGCGTGGAGGCGGCGGCTGCCCTCGGCCGCCGTCAATCCGCGAGCCGCGCGCGATACCTCAGATGGATCAGCGGATAGGGCCGCCCCTGTCCGTCGAGCGGCGAGCGACCGGTCGCCTCGAAGCCCATGCGCCGGTAGAACCCGGCGGCTTCGAGGTTCTGCTCGTTCACGTCGGTGGTCAGGGTCGGATGGCTGGCGAGGGCCGATTGTACGAGGGCTTTGCCGATACCCTTGCCCCGCTGGTCCGGATCGACGAACAGCGCTTCGAGATGCCCGTCCTGCAGGAACATGAAGCCCTGCGGCGTGTCGGACGCATCGACGGCCAGCACGAAGTTCACCTCGGGAAAGAAGGCGACAACCTCACGCTCGATGGCCGCCCTGTCCTCGGGCAGGAGGAAATCGTGGGTGGCGTCGACGGCCCGGCGCCAGATGTCGAGGATGCGGTCGACATCGCGACCGGACGATGGGCGAAGCTTGAACATGCCGCTTCTTAGCGGTTCGGCCATCGATCCGCCAAGGCCATTCTCTTCCCGCCCATGAGGGCGGCCGATCGCCAGCACACACGCAGAAGACCGCACTCGCCCGCCCTGCAACCCTGCTAATCTCAGGGCGGGAGGATCGGCATCATGACGCTGACGACGGGGCAACTGCGCGATACGCTCGCCACCGTGCTCGATCTGGTGGAGCGGGAGGGGAACTTCGACTATCGCCTGATCGGCACTGCCGCCGACCTGTTGCGCGGCGTGCCGCTGCAGCCGTCCGACGTGGACTTCCTGGTCAGGACACGTGCCGAAATCGACACCTTCGGCCGGGCGCTCGCCGCCTTCCGCTGCCTGACGCCGCCGACCTGGCTGGACTGCGGCGGCCAGTATTACGCCGCCTACGAGGTGGACGGCGTTGAGGTCGATGCCAGTACCGTTGAGGCGCCCACCGAGTCCGGTTTCATCGAGGCCAGGGGCAGCGGCCCGTGGACGCATTTCCGCGAGATCGAGGTGGGCGAGAGAAGCATCAAGGCGGCGGCACCCGAACTGAGGCTGGCCACCGAGCTTTCCCGCGACCGCCAGGACAGGGCGAACCTCATCGCCCACTGGCTGCACGACCACGGCCACGACGCCACGCTTCTCGCCAATGCCCTCGACGCCTACGGCATCGCCGCCGACACCCGCGCGCCGGTGATGACGATCATCGCCGGCTGAGCACCGCGCCCGGTTAACCGGCCGCCACTGGGCCTCCTCAACGCCCCTCCCCCTTCGCTCGCACCAGTGCCGGCAGGCAGGCGAGATAGAGTGCGGCGGCGATGATCCACACCCAGCCGTTCCATGCCCTCGCCGTTGCGGCATAGACCACCGTGAAGGCCAGCGGTCCGATGACGGAGCTGAGGTTGCCGAGGCTGGTCAGTATGCCCTGAAGCGCGCCCTGCCTGTCCTCGGGCATCGATCGCGACAGCATGGCCTGGAGGGCCGTCATGCCGACACCGCCAGTGGCCAGGAGCACCAGAATGGGCGCCATCATCCAGTTTCGGGTGGCAAAGGCCAGAAGCAGGAATCCGGTTCCGTCGGCCGCCATGCCCAGCAGCAAGGCGCGCCGCTCGCCGAAGCGCTCCGCCAGCGGGCCGGTGACGAAGGCCTGCGCCAGGGCATGCATCGCCCCGAATGCGGCCAGCGACAGGCCGACCGCCGCCGCGCTCCAATGAAAGCGATCTTCGCCATAGATCACCCACAGCGCCCCTGGCGCCTGCCCGATCGACTGGATGACGAAATAGACGGCGACCAGCCCGGCCAACCCGCCGGAAAGCCCCCTCAGCGCGCCGCCCATCCACAAGGCGGCAAGCGGGTTGAGGCTGATCGCCTCCGCCCCACCCCGGCCACGCCGGCTCTCCCGCAGGAGCAGAGAGGCGAAAAGGAAACCCAGCAGATTAAGGCCGGCGGCGGCCACGAACGGCGCATGCAGCGACAGGCCGCCGACAAGGCCGCCCAGCGCCGGCCCGGCAATCATGCCGCCACCGAAGGCGGCGCCCATGAAGCCGAACCAGCGCGCCCGCTCGTGTTCGGACGTCATGTCGGCGATGCCGGAAGCGGCCACGGCGCCGGTGGCGCCGGTGATGCCCGAGACGATACGGCCAACATAGAGCACCGGCAGAACCGGTGCGGCGGCCATGACCGCATAATCCACCGCCGCCCCGGCGAGAGAGGCGAGCAGCACCGGCCGGCGGCCGTGGCGGTCGGACAGACGGCCGAGCAGCGGGGCGAACACCACCTGCATCAGAGCGTAGAGCGCCAGAAGCGTGCCGTAGTGGCCGGCCACCGGCGCCGATGGCGCCAGCTCGCGCAACAGCGCCGGCAGAACCGGCATGACGAGACCGAGGCCCATGGCATCGAGCGCCACGACGGCGAGGAGGATGGCGAGCGATCTGTTCATGCGGGTTCTCGCTGGTCAGAATTTATCACCGATAAGGAACTGGACTGAAACTTGATCGATGATAAATTGTCAAGAGGCAGACCGGGGGAAGCATGACGAAGCTCGACAGGGATACGGTGATCGGCGCAGCGCTCGACCTTCTCGACGAGGTCGGCGTCGACGGGCTGACCACCCGCAAGCTCGCCCAGCGCCTCAACGTCCAGCAGCCGGCGCTCTACTGGCATTTTCGCAGCAAGCGGGCCCTGCTCGACAAGTTGGCCGAGACCATGCTTGCTGAAAAGCACACCCGCCCGCTGCCGAAGGAGGGGGAGGACTGGCGCGTTTTTCTCAAGGAAAATGCCCGAAGTTTCCGCCGCGCCTTGCTGTCCCGCCGCGATGGCGCGCGTATCCACGCCGGCACCCGGCCGTCGACGCCGCAATACGAGGCTGTCGAGGCGCAGATCGCCTTCCTGTGCGCGGCCGGCTTCAGCCCGAGGGACGCAGCGCGGGCGCTGGTTGCCATCAGCCACTACACGGTGGGCGCGGCGCTGGAGCAGCAGGCGGCCGCCAATGACGCCACCGAGCGGCGGGAGACGCCTGAGCCGGCCGGCGCGGAGCCACCGCCGCTGCTGCTGCAGGCGCTGGCCGCCTTTGAAGAGGATGGCGCCGACCTCGCCTTCGACGATGGCCTCGACGTCATCATCGCTGGTTTGGAGCGACGTGCAATCCGATGAGTGGGCGCTGGCGTGTGGGCGTTCCGGCAGGCAAAAGCGTCCGCAACGCCCCGGCCGCCGCAGCGCCGCCGGCCTCACGCGCTCGCTCCTGTTCCAGCCCGCCGCGCAAGGAGCACTGCCGACGCTCTATGCCGCCACCGCGCCCAACGCCAAGGGAGGCGGATACTATGGACTCGACCGGCTCAGCGAAACGCGCGGCTACGCCACCGAAGCCGCCATCCCGCCGCGCGCCCTTGACACCGCCACAGCGGTCCGCCTGTGGGATGTGTCGCAGCAGCTCACCGGCGTGATGTTTCAGGTGACGAGGAGCCGAATACACCCCGTTGCCCTTCTCGACCCGAGGTTCTCGCTTTCGTGGGAGTGACGACCGAACAGCGGCAGAAGGCCTCCTCGCGAAGGCGAGGACCTCAGGTAGGATGAAACTCGCGGCCGATATCACGCTCCCTCTCATCGCTCCCCACTCACGACACGGAGCTTCGCCGCCCTTGACAATCGATAGGTACCTTACATATTTGTATGCTACCGATCAATTTCAGCCAAGGGACGCGTCAATGGACGACGACCGGACGGAACCGGCCCTGGACCTCGTGGGCGCCTGGGCCAAGCGTTGCTACTTTGCCGGCCGCGCCGTGATGGACGCGGCGCTGCGCCCTTACGACCTTGGCTCGGTGCAGTGGTACGTGTTGCACCGGCTCGTCGAGGATGGGCCGACCATGCAGCGCGATCTCGTGCGCCGGCTCGACATCGAGCGGGCCACGCTGAGCGGTATCGTCGCCACGCTGGTGCGCAAGGGGCTGGTGGAGCAGGAGCCCGACCAAACCGACCAGCGGCAGAAACGCCTGCGCCTCACTGCCGCCGGCACCGCCCTCTGGTACGAGCTGCCCGACCTTTCCTTCATCCGCACCGCAGCCTTCGGCGGCCTCGACGAGGCCGATCTTGACGCCACCGTCCGCGTGCTCCGCACCGCCAGCGAGCGACTCGAAAACCTTCTGCAGAGGGGAGCAAGGCCATGACCCTGCTCATCACCGGCGTCACCGGCCTCGTCGGTGCCCGCCTGCTGCCGCGCCTCGTGGCGGCGGGCTTTGCCTGCCACGCCCTCGTCCGTCCCGGCAAGCCGGCACCCACCGGCGCCGAGGCCGTCGAGGGCGATCTTCTCGATCCGGCGTCGCTGGTGGCCGCCGTCGCCGGCGTCTCGGCCGTCATTCACCTCGCCGCCGTCTTCCGCACGACCGATAGCGATCTGATCTGGAAGAGCAATCTCGAGGGAACGCGCAACCTGATCGCCGCGGTGAAAGCGCACGCGCCAACCGCCCGTTTCATCCTGTCGAGTACGTCCAACGTCTACGATGCCGACACACCTCGCCCCGCCCGGGAAGACGATGCCGCGTCGCCGACGCTCGCCTATCCCGCCAGCAAGCTCGCCGCCGAGGCCGAGCTCAGGGCCAGCGCCCTCACCTTTGCCATCCAGCGCTTCGGCTTCGTCTACGGCGATGGAGACGGCCACATCGAGTCTCTGGCGCGCCTTGCCCCGCAAGCCGGCCTTCACCCCGCCCAGCGGATGAGCCTCGTCCACCACCGCGACATCGCCACCGCCATGCTGCTGGCGCTCGATGGTGCCATGGACGGCCACATCGTCAACATCGGCGACGATGCGCCGACCTCCATCTACGAACTGGTGGAACTGGCGGGCGGGCGGTTAGAACCGTCGTCGGCGCCGCTGGCCAACCCCTGGCGCCTCCAGACCGACGGCGCCCTCGCCCGCCAGCTCGGCTTCCGCCCGCAGGTGCGAACCGTCCATCAGGCCGCCGAGGAGGGCATTCTGTAGGGGCGAAGGGCCCGCCGATGTCGCGCGCCCTTCATCGCCGCCTCCGTTTTGGCCATCCGAGACGTGGAGCCCCCTCTATCCCGCCACGCCGCCGTGTCGATCACCTTCGCTGTCGGACCGTTCGCTGAGAGCACGATAGCCGAAGGCGATCCAGATCGCGGCGACCGTCAGGGCGCCTGCCAGCAGGAAGGTGAGCCGCATCCCCGAGGCGATAGCCGTGGCGCTGGCACGGGAGAAATCCTCCGCCCCGACACCTAAGGCGAAGACGGTACCCATGGCGGAGGCACCGACGATCAGGCCGACGTTGCGCGACAGGCCGAGCAGTCCGGAGACGATACCACGACGATCCTTCGGGATGTCCGCCAGCACGGCGGTGTTATTGGCCGCCTGGAACAGTTGGTAGCCCGGCGTCAATACCAGGATGGACAGAACGTATCCGGCAACGCCGATGGCATTGGGCAGGACCGCCAAAAGGAAAGCCCCCACCGCCAGGAGGCCGAGCCCGGCGGCCAGCACACGGCCGGTGCCCCAGACATCGACCAGCCGCCCCGAGGGAACTCCGGTGAAGATGGAGATCACCGGTCCCACCGTCATGACGAGACCTACCTCGGCCGCTCCCAGGCCGAGACCGAAGCCGAGATAGAAGGGGCCGACCACCAGCGTCGTCATTATGACGGCAGCGACCAGCAGGTTGACGATCAGGTTGGAGGCAAGGCTTCGCCACGTCGTCGGCCACGGGCTCCGTGCGGATACCTTCGCCCTCTCGTGGGCGGTCGGCAGGCGCGAGACGACCAGCCCCAAAGCCAGCACGGCGAGCGGCACCTGCGCCCAGAAGATGCCGCGCCAGCCCGAAAGTGGAATCAACAGTCCGCCGAGCGACGGCCCCAGCGCCGTCCCCAACGCCGATGCCGTGCCAAGCAGGCCCATGGCTCGCCCGACGCCCGCCTCGCCAACGGTCTGCCGCATCAGCGCCATGGAGAGCGTCATCAGAAAGGCGGCGCCGATGCCCTGGAGCGCCCTCGCGCCAACCAGGAACCACAGGCTCGGCGCGACGGCGCACAGAAGCGCGGCAGCGGCGAAGGTAGCAAGCCCCGCCACCAGCATAGCCTTCAGGCCGAGCCGGTCGCCGAGCCAGCCAGCGGCCAGAACCGCAACCGTCAGGCTGGTGAGATAGGCGACGACCACCGCCTGCACCTCATGAAAAGGCGCCGAGAAGGCGTCGGCCAGCGTCGGCAGCGCTATGTTGGCGATGCTGGTGCCGAGCGAGGCCAGCAGTATTGAGAGCGCCAGGGTAGCGGTGATCGCGGTTTGCGCCCGTTCCGAAGCGACGGGTTTCAGCTGATCCATGGGTTGCCCCCTTGCCGAAATGTAAATCCGGGAGCAGGCTGCCACTTCAAGTCGACTTGAGGTCAAGCATGAAATTTCTCGATATCGGAGACGTGGCCGCGCAAAGCGGACTCAAGCCCTCGGCACTGCGCCACTACGAGGAGGCCGGGCTGATTTCCTCGGTCTCCCGGCACGGGCTGCGCCGACAGTTTCCACCCGAGGTGCTGTTGCAGCTCAAGCTGATCGCCATGGGAAAGTCCGCCGGCTTCTCGCTGACGGAGATCGCCGGCATGTTCGGCCGCAACGGCATGCCAGACCTGCCGCGCGCTGTGCTGCACGCCAAGGCTGATGCCATCGACCGCCAAATCCGCGAACTGAGCGCGCTCAGCGACACGCTCCGCCACGTCGCCGACTGCCCGGCCCCGTCGCACATGGAATGCCCGACCTTCCGGCGGCTGGTCGATGTCGCGGGGAAACGCGGCACCAAGCACGAGAAGGCCTCGTAAGGCCAGGCACCATTTCAACGCATCCCGGCAAGTGTCGGGCTGATGGCAGTTCCTTACCCCTGCCGCACCACAGTGCCGATGGCATTCGTCACCAGCCTTGCGGCAGTCAGCGCCGAGAGGTTGCCTAGGTCGGCGGCGGGGGCGAGTTCCACGATGTCGAAGCCGGCGATCCAGGCGCGTCGGCCCACCCCGGCGATCAGGTCGATGGTTTCGGTGTAGCTGAGGCCGCCGGGGCTCGGCGCCGCCACGCCGGGCATGATGCCGGGGTCGAGCCCGTCGCAGTCGAGCGTGATCACCACCCGCGCATCCTCGGGAATGAGCCGCAGCGCCGCTTCCACTCCGGCGGCGTGAATCTCGCGCGCCGTCACCAGGTGGCTGCCGAAGCGGCGCGCCGCCTCGATCTCCTCCGCCCGCGCGCTGCCGACGCCGCGCATGCCCACCTGCACGATGCCCTGAACGTGGGCCATCTCGCTCGCCCGCCGCATCGGGCTGGAGTAGCCATGGCGCTCGCCGTGAAGCTCGTCGCGCCAGTCGATGTGGGCATCGATCTGCAGCACCCAGATCGGGCCTCGAGTCTCCGCATATGCGGCAAAGCCGGCAAGGAAGGGGATCACCACGGAATCGTCGCCGCCGAGCAGGATCGGCACGGCGGCGGCGCCAAGCACCTCGGCCGTCTGGGCGGAGATGGCGGCGCGGTTGCCGGCGGCATCCTCGGCGGCGGTGGCGACGTCGCCGATGTCGACGCAGGAGACGGGCTCGTCGCCGAACAGCGGTCCGCCGAGATCGAAGTCCCAATGGCCGATGAGCGGCGCCTCGTCGCCGCTGGCCGCGCGGATGGCCGCCGCCGCCGTGGCCGACCGGCTGGGGCGGCCGGGATAGGCGCTGCCATGGCCGGCGCCGAAGATCATCGCCCGCGGCGGCCGTCCGTCGGGAAGCCGGCTCGGCAGGCCGAGGAAGGATATGCGGTCGGTCATGTGTCGATACCCGAAAATCAGAGACGACGCTCTTCAATGCCTGAGCGTCAGGAGGCTTGCGGCAAGTCGAGCCACGTTAGAGCGGGATGCAAACCCTGCGTGAAGTGGCGGGCGACATCCGGAACGATATCCAGTCCAGCATCACTGTTCATGAAGGCAACGAAGGCGGCACGCGTCTCGGGCGCAGCCAAGACAAAGGCTGTCATCCCAGAATTGGCGCCCCAATGAAAGAACGTCCCGTCCCCCGGCTCCAGCCCCCAACCAAGCCCCCAGAACACGCCGGGTTCGGCTTCAATGGGCGCAGGCCCCAAGGCTTCAATTCGTCCTCGCGGCGTCGGAACCTGCGGCTCAAGCCACAAGCCGGCGGTGTTGCCCTGCAACAATCGCCCTTCCATCGCCGCAACGACAAACTTGCCATAATCGGACGCCGTCGTATGCAGGGAAAAGGCCGCATTCGCCCGGTTCGGCTTGAACTTGGACACAATCCGTCCGTCTCGGTCGTGGCCGGACGCGGCAGCGCCATCGAACAGGTCGAGCCAGATGAAACTGGACCTCTCCATCCCGAGCGGGTCGAAAACCAGCCTCCGGACAAGATGTTCCAGAGGTTCGCCGGTCAGCCGTTCGAGCGCGGATTGCATATAGACGAAACCCTCTCCCGAATAGCTGAAACGAGAGCCGGGCGGGAAATAGGTGCGCAAGGGAAGATCGTCGCGGCGCCAGTTCGGCAAGCCCGTGGTGTGCGAGAGAACATGCCGCGCGGTGATGCGCGCCGAGGCGGGATCGTCAGGAACGAGCGGCCCGACAAGCCGCGACAACGGCTCGTCCAGGTCGAGCTTCCCGGCATCGACGAGCTGAAGCGCGACGCAGGCCACGAGCGGTTTGCTGAGCGAGGCGGCTTCGAACACGGTCCCGCCATCCACCGGCTCCTGCGTTTGCATGCTGCGAACGCCCAGCGGCAGGATGTCGTGGGCCCCGTTCCGAGCAACGAACAACGAAAGCCCCGGCACTCGAGAGCGCTGCATGAGGCCCAGGAGCCGGGATTGAAAAACAGCCATGTCCTCGCTCGGACCGAAGCCGGCGGCGGCGGTCATGGGCGCCTCGATCTTCGGAACACACCGGGATAGTCCAGCACCAGGCCGGCCGCGTCCACCTCGATCTCGGCAACGAAGCCGCTGTCGAGCCCCTCGTAGCGATAGCGGCCGGGCCCATCGAGCCGCGTGTAGCGCTGCATGACGCGCCTCGGGCGGAGGTCGCCGGCGCCTTGGGGCAGCGGCACGTAGGCGACGGCGATGTCGCGGCTGTCGCCGACCGCGAGCCCCAGCCGCCGGATCGGCAGCGTGTTGGTGGCCGGCGTGACGCGGATGTCGACGTCGATACAGCCCTGAAGGTCGGGCAGCGGATGCCCGCCGGCGGCGTCGCGCCAGCCGCCCTCGCCATCGGCTTCCATGTGAAGCGTCGGCCCGCCAACGAAGGCGACGCGCACCTCGCGCGTGCGGAAGGCGGCATCCGTGCGCACCAGATAGTGCACGCCATGGAGCCCTTCCTGCGTGACCGCCACCACGCCCTCCAGCGTCAGGCCGGCCGCGTCGAGGCGACAGGCGCAGTGCTCCCGCCCCTCGCCGTCCCACTCACGCCAGCAAACGGTGGTTGTCATCGGCACCCCCCTGCGATTGCGAGGCGAATCCTAGGGGATGGCAGGCAGGGCGTAAAGCGCCGTGCAGCACCATTTGCCGCACCCAGGTTCGCGGAGCGTCGGGGGCGCCAAAACCCGATTGTCAAGACATGATGGAGACTGGATCAAGGCCCCGTCCAGACTGGCCCAGGACCTTGTCGGGAAAGCGTTTGGAGTTGCGCCTGTCCCGGCGATCTCACATAGTTCCGGCCCGTTGGCGGTCGGTCCAGGGCGGTCCGGCAAACGGAGCCGGTTGGCGGACCGAAGCGCCCGGCGGGCTCGCAGACGGAATGGTGGGCAAAGAGGTACGTGGACAACAATCTTGTTCTCATCGTCGAGGATGAGCCGGCCATCGCGCGCATCCTCGAAGGTTATCTCCTGCGCGACGGCTACCGGACGGTGCAGGCCGCCGACGGCGAGACGGCGCTGCAGCACCACGCTCTGCTGAAGCCGGACATCGTGCTCCTCGACGTCCGCATTCCGAAGTTGGACGGCCTCGCCGTGCTGGCCCGCCTGCGCCAGACCAGTTCGACGCCGGTGATCATGGTCACCGCGCTCGCCGACGATCTCGACCGGCTGAGCGGCCTCCACCTCGGCGCCGACGACTACATCGTCAAGCCGTTCAACCCGCAGGAGGTAGTGGCGCGGGTGAAGGCCGTCCTGCGCAGGACCACCGGCGAGCGGAAGGACAGCGTGCGCCGCTTCCGTGACATCGAGGTGGATTTCGGCAGCTATGCCGTGGTCGTCAACAGGGACGGCAAGCGCTTTCCCCTGACGCTGACGCTCAGCGAGTTCAGGATCCTCGCCCACATGATCCGCCACCCGACCCAGGCCTTCGGGCGGGCGGAAATCCTCGACGCCTGCCTGCCGGAAAGCGACGCGCTGGTCCGCACCGTCGACACCCACATCTCCAACCTGCGCCGCAAGCTGGAAGACCTTGGGCAAACCGGCTTCTTCACCGCCGTGCGCGGTGTCGGCTACCGCTTCTCCGATCCGCAATGACCATGCCCAAGCGCCTGCCGCTCGCCACGCTGACAGCCACCGTCATCGCCACCATGCTGCTGCTCAGCGTCGGCCTGGCCTACATCGGCGTCACCTGGTACGCGACCTATCTCGATGAAAGCATCACCAGCGGCCTCACGCCCGAGGCCGCCTCGGCCTACAAGGCCCTGAACGCCGGCCGCGCCCCGGACGGTCAGGCCGTCATCGCCCTTGTCGAGCACCTCAATGCGCTCGACGCGGAAACCGACCTCAAGATCCAGCTCGCCGCCCTGGTCTGCGGCCTGGTTTCGGCCCTGGTCTGTGCCGTCATCGGCATCTATCTGGCCCGGCGCATCGCCCGCCCCCTCGAGGATCTCACCGTCGCTGCCGACGCGCTGACGTCCGGCGACTTCTCGGTTCGCGTCACCACCTCGCCCGGTGGCACGCGGGAGGTGTCGAGCCTCGTCGACACCTTCAACGCCCTCGCCACCGGTCTCGACAGCATGGAAAAGCGCCTGCGCTTCAACAACATGGCCATCGCCCACGAGCTGCGCACGCCGCTGACCATCCTGCGGGGCGGCTTGCAGGGCATGGTGGACGGCGTTTTCCCGCTGGAGCGCCAGAGCATTTCCGATCTTCTCCTGCAGGTCGAGGGTCTCGGCCGGATCGTCGAGGACCTGCGCACCCTGTCGCTGGCCATCGGCCAGAAACTGGTGATGCAGCGCCAGCCCCTCGACGTGGCCGAGGTGGTTCAGGCGGTCATCGCGGTGGCCGGGCCGATGCTGGACGACGCCGGGCTCAAGGTCGAAACCGACCTGCGGCCGGCCCGGATCTCCGCCGACCCGTCGCGGGTGCGGCAGGCCGTGCTGGCCCTGCTGGACAACGCCCGCCGCTATGCCGGAGCCGGCGGCTGGCTGCGCTGCGAAACCGAGCGGCTGGCCGATGGCGGCGTGGTCATCCGCATTCTCGACCGTGGCCCCGGCTTCCCGGAGGACATGGACGCGGTCGCCGTCAATCCGTTCTGGCGGGGCGATCCATCGCGATCGCGCGCCACCGGCGGCACCGGGCTGGGCCTGTCGGTGGTGGAGGCCATAGCCGCCGCCCATGGCGGCCACCTCGCCTTCGCCAACCGACCGGACGGCGGGGCGATGGTCGCCATCCACCTCGGCCCGGAGGGCGGCACGCCGTCCGCCCCTCAACAGAACAGCTCGCCGACGCCATAGAACTGCGCCTTGCTGGCCGCGCGGCGGTCGCGCCCGCCGATCCGCGAATAGGGCACCACGAAGCCAAACACGTCGTCCGGCTCGCCGCAGCGTTCCGACCAGAAGCCGTCGACATCCGAGACCATCATGGATTGCCGGCGGACGCGGCGGTAGCGGATGGGGTGCCTTTCGCGCGATACCGCGCGGAACTGCTTGGCGCGCCCATTGGCCGCCAGCCCCTGAAGCACCATCAGAACGGCCTCCTTCGGGCGCAGGCCGGAGAGATCACGGGTCGCCTCGATGATCAGGCGCTTGGCGTTGCGAGGCCCCTGCATGCTGCCCACCACGAAGGTGTAGCTCTGCCCAAGATCCTCGTAGATGAAGGTGAACCGCACCGTGCAGAGCGTCGCCCCATCGCGGCTACGGACCAGCCTGAGGGCAAACGCACCTTCATGGCGCCCGCCCGCGCGGTCGGCCAGCATCAGCAGGCAGCGATATCTCTCGCCACGCCCCTGCACCTCGCCCATGGCCAGCGTCTCGCCCTGCCAGAGCCGCACCATGCTGTCCCGCGACAGGATTTTCTCGGCAATGCCGAAGTGGCCGATCAGCAGGCCGAGCCGCTGCGGTCCGCTCAGCCCGTGGGCCAGAAACTTCATCAGCGGCTTTTGCAGAAGGTCGTCGTGGGGCAGCGGATAGTTCCGTGATGCCACCGCCTCGGCCAGCCAGCGCCACCAGCCGAGTGTCGCCTGCGGGTAGGCGAGAAAGCGGAGCCACAACAGCAGGCTCCGCTTCCAGCGCAACCGGGCGAAGGCGGTCAGGATCCGCCAGGCGATGGCCCATCGGGGATTGGCTACCTCATTGGCAAGCTCCGTCGCCACAGGGCGATACGGCTCGCAGGCCAGCGACTCTTCCGCCGAAAGGATCTTCTCCAAGTGCATGTGCAGGTTTCCAGTGCGTGTGCCCCGCGCTGCTCTGCATCGGCATTGTCAAGGCTCTGCCAAGATCGCGTCCTCCTTTCGTGGATGCGCGCCGACCTGCCGGCGGGCCGGTGCACGGCGATTGCGGCGGAAACGCCCCACACGGATCGAGGTGAGATCCGGCTATCGCATTGTTGTCATTTCTGAATTTTCGTCCCCATGCAGGCGGCAGCCCCAAGATAACGGGACATGCGGCGCGCCTCGACCGTCATGACGGCGACACTCCGCGTGGCTCACGCGCCCCACAACCGCCACAAGAAGGGGCAGGATCGCCGCGGGGGCTCACCACATAATCATCTCAAAACGAGGCATTGATGCGCGACCTTCTTTTCCCGACCCGCCGAACGTTGCTCGGCACCGCCGCCACCGCCGGCCTCGGCCTGTTGCTGGCCGGCAAGGCCCTGGCGGCCGATGACGACTTCGTCGCGCTGGAGAAGCGGAGCGGCGGGCGCATCGGCGTCGCCGCGCTCGACAAGGCCACCGGCACCCGCCTGACCCACCGGGCCGACGAGCGTTTCGCCATGTGCTCGACCTTCAAGTTCGTGGCCGCCGCCGCCGTGCTCGCCGCCGTCGACAAGGGCGAACTCAAGCTCGACACGAAGGTGTCCTATGGCAAGGCCGATCTCCTCAGCTACGCGCCGGTCACCACCGAGCACGTCGCCGAGGGCGGCCTCAGCCTGGAGACGCTCTGCCGCGCCGCCGTCGCCGTCAGCGACAACACCGCCGCCAACCTGATCCTGAAGGAAATCGGCGGCCCTGCCGGCTGGACGGCCTATGCCCGCTCGCTGGGCGACGCCACGTCGCGCCTCGACCGAACCGAGCCGACGCTCAACACGGCCGGAAAGGACGACCCGCGCGACACCACCACGCCCGAGGCGATGATGGGCAACGTCGACGCCCTGCTCCTCGGCGACGCGCTGTCCGATGCCTCGCGCAAGCTGCTGGAAGACTGGATGCTGACCGGCACCGTCACCGGCCCTCTGATCCGAGCCGGCGTACCGAAAACCTGGCAGGTGGCCGACAAGTCCGGCTCCGGCGGCAACGCCACCCGAAACGACGTCGGCATCATCTACCGTCCCGACAAGGCCCCCATCCTGGCCTCGATCTACACTACCGGCTCCAAGCTCGACATGGACGGCCGCAACAAATTGATTGCCGACGCCGCCACCATCATCGCCACTCGCTTCGGCGGCTGATCCAAAAGCGAGGGGAGAACCCGCCCCTCGCGCCCCTTTGGCGATGGTCCAAGCCCACCAGCGACGCCATCCTGACCTAGTCCGAAAAGACCATAGTCGAACGGCACCACACTCAAACGCCACTTCCCTATGTGATCGTCCACGTACATGACGGTTTCGATCCACGCCCCCGCATGGGGAGCGACCCGACCTGGCCACTCGCTTCTACCCGGAGATCATGCGGTTTCGATCCACGCCCCCGCAGGGGGAGCGACAACGACATCCCGTTTTGGCGCCGCATCTCTGGCGAGTTTCGATCCACGCCCCCGCAGGGGGAGCGACGTGCTTTCTCGGCGGTTCATCGCCGCCATTACTTGTTTCGATCCACGCCCCCGCAGGGGGAGCGACGCTGCGCTCGCCGATAATGCCGATCTCCTGTCGCAGTTTCGATCCACGCCCCCGCAGGGGGAGCGACCAACGGCATTCGGCGCATCCTCGCCCTGGCGGAGTTTCGATCCACGCCCCCGCAGGGGGAGCGACACAACCCGGTCAACTCGTCGCTCGCGAGGTTCTGGTTTCGATCCACGCCCCCGCAGGGGGAGCGACCTGCGCGTCCGCTACCTTATCATCCTGATAGGCCTGGTTTCGATCCACGCCCCCGCAGGGGGAGCGACGCTTCCTTGACTTTTTTCCAAGCGCCTTCCGCTGGTTTCGATCCACGCCCCCGCAGGGGGAGCGACAGATAAGCCGTGCGGCCAATTAGGATCGTCATATCGTTTCGATCCACGCCCCCGCAGGGGGAGCGACACGTCGATCTGCATCGCGTCGATGTCGATGGTGCTGTTTCGATCCACGCCCCCGCAGGGGGAGCGACAGTGATCATGCTGTCGTCGTGCGTCCGCTCTCGAGGTTTCGATCCACGCCCCCGCAGGGGGAGCGACCATCAAGACGCACAGTTCGAGGCTTAGGGTTATCGTTTCGATCCACGCCCCCGCAGGGGGAGCGACGCAATGTTCCACCAATGATTGAGCGGCGCGTAACCGTTTCGATCCACGCCCCCGCAGGGGGAGCGACCGTCTATACCTCCGATTTGGAGGTGGTACATGTTGTTTCGATCCACGCCCCCGCAGGGGGAGCGACCACGGAACCGGCGGCGTCGAAACGATCAAATCGACGTTTCGATCCACGCCCCCGCAGGGGGAGCGACTATCCGCGCATCGCCACCATCGTGCCGTCCAGCCAGTTTCGATCCACGCCCCCGCAGGGGGAGCGACGTCTTTCGACGTTTCGAGGCGAGTAATCCGACCGTCGTTTCGATCCACGCCCCCGCAGGGGGAGCGACATCCGCATCCTGCCACCCGCCAAGGCCGCTTGACATGTTTCGATCCACGCCCCCGCAGGGGGAGCGACGTCCGACCCGCTCGGCCAGCGCGGCTATGTCGGCTGGTTTCGATCCACGCCCCCGCAGGGGGAGCGACGGCATGGCCACGGGCATCTCATTGCCTTCGGTGGGTTTCGATCCACGCCCCCGCAGGGGGAGCGACAGGCCAAGCGCTATGACGTCCTGCGCGTCAGAGAGTTTCGATCCACGCCCCCGCAGGGGGAGCGACACCGGCCATAATGAGACCGTCGCCAGTGGAGACACGTTTCGATCCACGCCCCCGCAGGGGGAGCGACTGGTCGAGGTCCTGCACCGACGCCTGTCGGCTGTCGTTTCGATCCACGCCCCCGCAGGGGGAGCGACTGCCCTCATACGCCCTGTTGAGTTCGTCCATCCCCGTTTCGATCCACGCCCCCGCAGGGGGAGCGACATCGGGCTCCTGAAAACGCCCCGCCTGCCTCTCTTGTTTCGATCCACGCCCCCGCAGGGGGAGCGACGCTCTCTCCGCCAGGCGCGCGTTCCGCATCTTCGAAGTTTCGATCCACGCCCCCGCAGGGGGAGCGACCGGCCTTGATGTGCCAAAGCTTGTAGCGGGAGACGTTTCGATCCACGCCCCCGCAGGGGGAGCGACTTGGCCGCAAGAAAAATCAGACCCAAGTGGTCGAGTTTCGATCCACGCCCCCGCAGGGGGAGCGACTGACCCCGGCGCGCAGGGCGCGACGTCTGGTTGGTTTCGATCCACGCCCCCGCAGGGGGAGCGACCTGCGACCAGGCCATCATATAGATTGTCCTCTTAAGCTTCTTGGCTGATGAATTTGCTGACGGTTTCCCATGGCCTTCTGCCCATATTTCGGTATCCGAGATGGGGCCGTTCGGTGTTGTAGTGGACGAGCCAGGCGTCGAGGTCATCCTG
>Ga0206117_100398_pt1 | contig 49611 bp, 45 predicted proteins | sample 3A5Ametagenome_FD_177997 | JGI IMG/M metagenome (GOLD analysis project Ga0206117, IMG submission 177997) | Enriched microbial communities from leaf-cutter ant dump, University of Wisconsin, Madison, United States - 3A5A | ecosystem: Environmental > Terrestrial > Nest > Insects nest > Nest dump... | reverse complement strand
GGCGACTGGGTGAGCCTGCACCGCTACCTCGGCACCGACAAGGAAACGCCGGACGGCATGGTGTCCACCAACGGCACCAGCGAACTGCCGATGCGCAACCAGTTCGCCGCCTGGAAGCAGTACATGCTGAATCCCGCCAAGACCACCCCCGCCCAGGCTGACAAGAAGGAGGCCGACCGTGCAGCTGCTTGATCGTAGTTTCGACGTCTCCACCGCGCCGGTTGCCGGCGCCACCCTGTCGCTGGAGGCCATCCGCGGTGTCGAGCAGTTCCTGTTCCGCGAAGCCCGCCTGCTGGACGAGCGCAAGTTCTCCGAATGGCTGGCGCTGTGGACCGAAGACGGCCGCTACTGGGTGCCCCGCTTCCACGACCAGGCCAACCCCTTCGAGCAGATCTCGCTGTTCTGGGAAGACAAGATGCTGCGCGAAGTGCGCGTGCGCCGCGTCGAGAACGCCCGCAACTGGTCGCAGCAGCCGCTCACCCGCAGCGCCCACCTCGTCGGCAACGTCACCATCGAGGGCCTGGACGCCGCCGGCCATCTCATCGTGCGCTCCACGCTGCAGCTCACCGAATGGCGCATCGACCAGCGCCAGCTCGCCGGCGCGGTGTTCCACAAGCTGGCGGCCACCGAGGACGGCGGCTGGAAGATCGTGCTCAAGCGGGTGAACCTGGTGAACTGCGACGACATCTTCGCCAACCTCGAGGTGTTCATCTGATGAACAGCGCGCCGGTTGTCCTCGCCCTGCACTACCAGAACGACCAGCTGCACCCCGAGGGCCGCATCCGTGTGGGCCTCTCCGAGGACGACCCGGCGCGCGCCCGCCTGATCGCCGCCGCCGGGCGGCTGCTGGCGGGTGCCCGCGCACGTGGCTGGCCGGTCATCCACGTCCGCATGGCCTTCCGCCCCGACTACGCCGACCTCGCCCGCAACACCCCGATCTTCCGCAAGACGGAAGAAATCGGCGCGGTGCGCGATGGCCACTGGGGTTCCGAATTCTTCGCCGAACTCGCTCCGCTGCAAGACAGCCCACGCGAGTTCGCCTTCAAGCACAACCGCATCAGCGCCTTCTACGGCACCGAGCTGGAATCGCTGCTGCGCCTGCTCGGCGCCACCCAGCTGGTGATCGGCGGCATCGCCACCCACTCGGTGGTCGAAAGCACCGTGCGCGACGCCGCCGACCGCGGCTTCGAAGTCACCGTCGTCGCCGATGCCTGCGCCGCCGCCGGCGCCGCCCACGACAACGCGCTCGCCAGCATGAAGCTGATCGCCGAGGTCAGCGATGTGGATGGCGTCCTCGCCGCGCTGAGCCCGCAAGGAAAATCCGCATGAGCACCGAAACCACGAGACTGGCCGGCAAGGTCGCCATCGTCACCGGCGCCACCCAGGGCCTGGGCGCCGACATCGCCCGCGTGCTCGCCAGCGCCGGCGCCACCGTGTACCTCGTCGGCCGTGGCCGCGAAGCCGGCGAGGCGGTCGCCGCCAGCATCGGCGAGAGCGGGGCCGCCGCTGTCGGCGGCAGCGCCCGCTACCTGGAAGCCGACATCACCGACGATGCCGCCATCGAACGCTGCATCCGCACGGTGATGGACGACTGCGGCCGGCTGGACCTGCTGGTGAACAACGCCTGCAGCTACAACGACCGCGGCCTGGCCTCCTCCCGCGCCGAATGGCTGGCAACGCTGAACGTGAACCTGGTATCCGGCGCCATCTTCACCCAGCAGGCCGCGGCGGTGATGCGGCCCGGCAGCGTGGTCATCAACCTCGGCAGCACTGGCGGCAAGTTCGGCGCGGACGGCCGTGCCGTCTATCCCGCCTCCAAGGCCGCCATCATCCAGATCACCAAGAACTTCGCCGTCAGCCTTGCGCCGCTGGGCATCCGGGTGGTGTCGGTATCGCCGGCCTGGACCTGGTCGCCCTCGGTGGAAAGCATGAGCGGCGGCGACATGGCCAAGGCCGACGCCGTCGGCGCCCACTTCCACCCGCTGGGCCGCGTCGGCCGCGGCGAGGAAATCGGCCGCGCCATCGCCTTCGCCGCGAGTTCGGATGCGTCCTGGATCACCGGCATCGACATTCCGGTGGACGGCGGCTTCTCCATCCTCGGCCCGGACCAGGGCCGGTCGCCGCGGGAGTGGTTCGGCAAGCTGTTGCCGGAAAGCTGAAGCAAAGCTGCAGGCCGCAATCGAAAAGAAACGGGCGCCACATCGGCGCCCGTTTTCCATCCACCGGCCAAGCTGGACCTCACGGCAGCAGATAATTCAGCTGCCGCTGATGTTTGATCGCCAGTAGCACCACCTCATCCGCCGAGTGTGCGTACAGCACCACATGCCGCCCGAGCACATATTCACGCAGCCCCGGCAAACCCAGCTCAGCCGCCATGGCCTGCACCCGCTCGCTGCGCAATCGGGCCTGAACCGAACGCCCGGCGAGGAAACGCGCCGGGCGCCCGCCAGCCGGTGCCCAGGCGAGCACCGCCAGCATTTCCCGCAACTGCGCACGCAGCGCAGCGAACTGCGTTGCCGCCATCGCCGCATCCTGCACCAACAGGAACTGACGAACCGCCTCCAGGTTGGTGAGGAAGTTCGGCGCGGCCTCTACCCGTGCCCGCTGCGGCAGGCTCACGCTTCGTCCGGCCCCAGCGCCCGCAGCAGCGCATCCGCGGAAACCCGCTCGCCAGCGAGCAACTGCCGCAAGCCGGCCTCGGCTTCGTCCAGCAGCACCAGCCCGGCATGCTCCGCCTCCAGCGCATGGTAGTAATCCAGCTTGCGCGCGTCGACCAGGGCAACGAAGCTCGCCCCGTTCTTGGTCAGCACCTTTTCCGCGCCTCCTCCTACCACTTCCTCCGCCAGCTCGGTGAGGCGGGCGCGGGCCTCGCTGATCGGCACGACATCATGGCTGCGCAGGCTCATTACCGTATCCGTTAACGAATATGTGAATACCGATTGTAGCCTGCGCCTGCCCAGAGTCCATTCCGCTGATCCAGACCCGCCCCAGCCGTGCAGCCGGCTGGAGCTTCAGCGCCTTACGCCAACGCGTTGGCCACATGGAAGCCCGACACCCCGCCCAGCCCCGGCCCCGGATGGGTGGAGGCGCCGATGTGGTACAGGCCCTTCACCGGCGTGGCGTGGTTCTTCGCCCCGGCCAGCGGGCGCCAGAACAGGTACTGGCTCAGCGAGCATTCGCCGGAGTAGGGGTCGCCGCCGACCAGGTTGATGTTCATGCTCGCCAGGTCGCCCGGCGAGATCACCTTGCGGCCGATGATGCTGCTCATCAGGTTGGGCACGTGCCTGGCGATGCGGGCGAGGATGCGGTCGGCGTAGCGCTCGCGCACCTCCTCCGTCCAGCGGCCGTCGGCCGGCGCGGCGATTTCGCCGGCGGCGTCGCCGCGGATTTCGCGCGGGCATTCGGGCAGTTGTATCCACATCACCCAGCCGCCGGCGGGCGCCCGCGAGGGGTCCAGCGCGGTGGGCTGGGAGACGCAGATGGTGCCTTCGGCCGGCAGCAGGCCGCGTTCGGCTTCGTTCACCGCCCGCGACACGCCGTCCAGCCCGGCGGTGAGGTGCAGGTAGATGATCTCGCGCAGCGCCGGATCGGCCCACTGCGGCGGCTCGGACAGAGCGAGGTGGATCTGCATGTTGCCCTTGCCGTAGCGGTATTCCGCCGCCTGGCGGCGCAACGGCTCCGGGGTGTGCGCCGGCGCCAGCAGGCGGCCGTAGAGTTGGGTGGGGGTGACATTGCACACCACCTGCGCGGCTTCGAAGATGCGGCCGTCACCAGTGCGCACGCCGCGGGCGCGGCCGTTCTGCACCAGCACTTCGGCGACGTCGGCACCGGTTTCGAGGCGGCCGCCGCCGGCCTCGATGATGGCGCGGAAGGCATCCACCGTGCGCGCGTTGCCGCCCTTCACCAGCGGCACGCCCACCGCCTCGATGGAGAAGGCGATGACCTGCGCCATCAGCGCCGACATGGCGCTCTCCGGCCCCAGCCCGGTGTGCAGGATCCACGGCGCCAGCAACGCATGCACCAGCTCCGATTTGAAGCGCGCTTCCAGCCAGGCGCGGCCGCTCTGCATCGCCGGGCCGAAGAAGGCCAGGGTTTCGTGCGCGCCCTGCTTCCACACCCGCCCCGCCACCGTCTTGGCGATGTCCTTGCTCCACAGCTCGCTGCCCAGCATGGCGAAGATGAAGGGCGCGTTCTGCTCGATGAAGGCCATCGCCTCGGCGTAGCTGTCGCCGTCGCCGGTGGCCAGCGCGTTCATCGCCGCGATGTTGGCGGCGCGGTCGCGGCGCAGGATCAGCGAGCGGCCGTCCGGCAGCAGCACGCCGGTGGGCGTGTCGTTATTGCAGTAGTCCAGGCCGTTGGCGTGCAGCCCGTCCTTCAGCTCGGCATAGCCGGGCGAGGTCACGAACAGCGGATGTGCGGCGGACAGGGTGTCGTGCAGATAGCCGGGGGCGGTCAGCGCTTCGCTGCGGATGCAGCCGCCGAGCACGGCCTCCCGCTCCAGCACCAGCACCTTCTTGCCGCGCTTGGCCAGCACGCCGGCGCACACCAGCGAGTTGATGCCGCTGCCGACGACGATGACGTCATAGGCGCTCATGCGCGCACCTCCGCCATCTCGGGTTCAGCCGGCATTGCGAACGGCATGCGGGGGAAGAGCTTGTTCATGTTTTCGGGCTCCAGGCAGTTGGGGGAATTCGCCCCCTCAGGGTGCCTGTCGTCGAAAGAAGGCGACTAGCCGATTCGCGCACATCGGCTATCCGCTTTGAGCAGGGCCTCGCCGGCTGATGGAGAAGCGCTCAGCGCAGCGGGAAAACACTCAGCGCGGGAGTCCGCTCAGTCCGCATCCCACTGGGCCAGATGCAGCAGCACGCCCGCCGGATCCCATACATAAGTGACCAGCGCGCCATAGGGCTCCCGCTTCGGCGCAGCCACCCGCACGCTGGGAAAGCGGCCGGATTCCACCAGTGCCGAAATGTCGGCGTAGCAGCCCGCCGCATCCTCCACCGAGATGTGCAGCGCGCAGTTCTCCGCCCACTCCTTCAGGTAGTAGCGCTGCAGGTAGAAGCGCGACGCCCCCACCCTGAACAGCGCCAGGCTGTCGTCCGACCATTCCAGCTCGCAACCCAGCGCCGCATAGAAAGCCTGGGACAGCGCGAAATCCTGCGCCGGAACGAAGGTGCGCAACTCACCGGCGCGGAGATCCATCAACGCCCTTCCTCATCCATATAGGCAAGGCTCACCCGCACACCTCAATGGCGCAGGAAACAGGTTTCCCGCGGCAGCTCGCCGAAGCGCTCGCGGTAATAGGCGGAGAAGCGCCCCAGGTGGCCGAAGCCATATTCCAGCGCCACCTCGGTCACGCTCACCGCCGGGTTGGTGAGCAGCTTGGCCCGCGCCGCCTCCAGCCGCATGTTGCGCAGCAGGACCATGGGTGCCACCCCGCGGTAGCGATGGCACAGGATGTTGAGCGTGCGTGCGCTGACGCCGGCCGCCTTGGCCAGGTCCGCAAGGGAGATGGGCGCGAACAGCCGGCCGCGCATGTACTCTTCCACCGCCTCCAGCTTGCGCGCCGCCAGGCGGGCGGACGAGGACATCTCGATGACTTCCTCCTCGCTGCCGCGCAGGTCGCGCTCCAGGGCAGCGGGTTGATGGGCGAGCAGGAACATCGCCACGGTCTGTTCGAACTGGTTGAGCCAGCCAGGATGCAGGGCGACGTCGCCCGGCGCCGGCAGCAGGTTCAGCAGCTGCTGCACCAGCGCCTGCCATTGCCCCAGCAGGCCGGAGTTGAGGATGAAGGCGGGCTCCAGCTGCACCCCGCAGTCCGGCACGCCGGGCGGGCAATGGCTGCGCGGACAGGTGTAACAGGAGACCTGCTTCAGCAAGTCGAAGGGCACCTTCAGAATCAGTTGCTCACAGCCCGGCTGCCACACCAGGCGGATGTTCCGCCGCGGTGCCACCACCGCGGTCTCACCCTGCTGCACTGTCAGGCGTACGCCGTCGCACTCGATCTCGGCTGCACCACGAAGGGGCATCTGCACCAAAGCGAAGTCCTTGAACGGCTCCGGGCGCACCTCCACCTCGGGCCCGTAGCGCAGCACGAAGAAGCTCATGCGATTGATGGCCGCGCGAAAAAGCGCGGTATCCACGTTGCCCCGGCGCCATTCCAGATCGTGTTCGGAGAACTCGTGGCTGAGCTGGGCGTGGGAAGTGACCGCCGAACGGGACTGGAAAACGCAGTTCCGATAGACCTTGGTCAGGTCCAGATTGGACGAAAGACTCATGGTGTGTCCGCCTCTCCGTTGGCTTTCCGCCCCGCGGCCCACCCCGTTTGAATAAGGAGGGCGGCATCAGCGAGAAAGTCCTTTTATGTACTTATAAGCTGAATTTACACGCCCCCGGGGTCTCCCGCAAACCTGGCGAGGGGCGGATAACCCTCGTCAAAGCGCGCGGCCGGCGGACGCATTCTCCAGTTCCTCATAAGCAAGCGGCGGACCAGCCGACTACGACTAAAGCGCGACTGCGGCAGGCTCCCCGGATGTGCGCCGCAACAGCGCCCGGCCCTCAATCCGTTTCACCACGCTGATCGTCGTTTCACAAAGCAAAACCAAATTTTCAACACTTTGATTTAATGCGATAAAATTTTTTCTTATATCTTATATAAGACATATTGCTGCTGCGCGGGATGCTCCCTATACTGCCCTTCAACCGACGCGGCTTTTCTCCCTCGGAAACGCGGCGGTAGCGCAGTCGAAACCGGCGGGGCTCACCACCCGCCGGCCTGCCGGACAGCCCCCGGATACACGCCGGTAACCCATTCCAACATTCGACAAGGAAGCATCATGACCCTGACCCGCGAACAGCAAATTGCCGCCATCGAGAAAGACTGGGCCGAAAACCCGCGCTGGAAAGGTATCAAGCGCGGCTACACCGCTGCCGACGTTGTCCGCCTGCGTGGCTCCTTCCAGGTCGAACATACGCTGGCCCGCCGCGGCGCCGAGAAGCTGTGGAACCTGGTGAACACCGAACCGTATGTGAACTGTCTGGGTGCCCTCACCGGCGGCCAGGCGGTGCAGCAGGCCAAGGCCGGCATCAAGGCCATCTACCTGTCCGGCTGGCAGGTCGCCGCCGACAACAACGAATACGCCGCCATGTACCCGGACCAGTCCCTGTACCCGGTGGACTCCGTGCCGAAGGTGGTGGAGCGCATCAACAACGCCTTCAACCGCGCCGATGAAATCCAGTGGTCCAAGAACATCAACGCGGGCGATGCCGGCCATGTGGAATACCACCTGCCCATCGTTGCCGACGCTGAAGCCGGTTTCGGCGGCGTGCTGAACGCCTACGAGCTGATGAAGGCCATGATCCGCTCCGGCGCCGCCGGCGTGCATTGGGAAGACCAGCTGGCTTCCGTGAAGAAGTGCGGCCACATGGGCGGCAAGGTGCTGGTGCCGACCACCGAAGCGGTGCAGAAGCTGATCGCCGCCCGTATGGCTGCCGACGTGTATGGCGTGCCGACGCTGGTGATCGCCCGTACCGATGCGGAAGCGGCCGACCTGATCACCTCCGACTACGACGAGAACGACAAGCCCTTCCTCACCGGCGAGCGCACCGCCGAAGGCTTCTACAAGACCAAGAAGGGCATCGAGCAGGCCATCTCCCGCGCCATCGCCTACGCCGAGTACGCCGACCTGGTGTGGTGCGAAACCGGCACGCCGGATCTGGAGTTCGCCCGCAAGTTCGCTGAAGCCGTGCATGCCAAGCACCCGGGCAAGCTGCTGGCCTACAACTGCTCGCCCTCCTTCAACTGGAAGAAGAACCTGGACGACGCCACCATCGCCAAGTTCCAGCGCGAGCTGGGCGCCATGGGCTACAAGTACCAGTTCATCACCCTCGCTGGCATCCACTCCATGTGGTACAACATGTTCGATCTGGCCCAGGACTACGCCAAGCGCGGCATGTCGGCCTACGTCGAGAAGGTGCAGGAGCCGGAGTTCGCCGCCCGCGACCGTGGCTACACCTTCGTGTCGCACCAGCAGGAAGTCGGCACCGGCTACTTCGACGACGTCACCACCGTGATCCAGGGCGGCAAGTCCAGCGTCACCGCCCTCACCGGCTCCACCGAAGAAGAGCAATTCCACTGATCGCAGGTCGGGCCGGCGATGCCGGCCTGCCCTTGATGTTCCCTGCGCCTTTGTAACGCGCATTCGCCTCCGCCCCGTCAGGGGCGGGGGCTTTTTTGCGTCCTGTATCCGCGCCCGTAACACCTCGCCCCGAGTTGGTGCGGCAAGGTTTGACCCGGCCACCGCCGGCCCGGATAATCCGCCGCTTCCGTGGGAGAGCGAAGCAGGCCACCGCCCGCTTCCGCCGAAGGCGCAGACTCCCGTAATCGCTCAGGCAGCAAGGACCGCGGAAGCATTCGCCGACTGGAGAGCGATCGGCGCAGCCCTCAAGGGCCGCGTAGCCGATCCGCCGAAGACGCAAGCCCGCAACGGGCGAAACGCTCAGGCACAAAGGACAGGGGGAGCGGCGTTTCGCAGCACTGCAGCATGGCCAGAGCCTGCCGGTGCCGCGTTTCGTGGAGCTTCCCCATGCGCTGCCTCGCCGTCCGGCACGCCCCCGTCCGCGGGGGCCTGCCATGCTGACCACCATCTACCTCATCGCCATCGTCGCCGAAGCCATGTCCGGCGCGCTGGCTGCCGGCCGCCGCAACATGGACGCCTTCGGCGTGGCGGTGATCGCCTTCGTCACCGCGCTGGGCGGCGGCACCGTGCGCGACCTGGTGCTGGGCCACTTCCCGCTGTCGTGGACACAGCATCCGGAATACATCTACCTGGTGATAGGCGCCGGCCTGGCGACCATCGTGCTGGCGCGCCATCTGCATCACCTGAAGCGGATTTTCCTGGTGCTGGATGCGCTGGGGCTGGTCGCCTTCTCCGTCATCGGCTGCCAGGTGGCGCTGGCGATGGAGTACGCGCTGCCGGTGGTGGTGATGGCCGGCATGATCACCGGCATCTGCGGCGGCGTGCTGCGCGATGTGCTGTGCAACCAGGTGCCGGTGGTGTTCCGCCGCGAGCTGTACGCCAGCGTGTCGCTCGCCGTCTGCGCGCTCTACCTCGGCCTGCAGGCCGCCGGCGTAGGGCAGCAGATCGCGGTACCGGCCGCCTTCGGCCTGGGTCTCAGCCTGCGCATGGCGGCGCTGTGGCGGGGCTGGAAGCTGCCGACCTTTTCCTACCGGGAACGTTGGGAATGAACAGGGCGCGGCTGCAGTAATACGCAAGACCGCGACAAGCGCGGCGAGGATTCAGTCCTTGCCGCGCTCCGCCCGCCGCAGCGCGCGGACCAACTCACGCACCACTTCGCGGTGCGGCGCCGACAGCGCGGCAATCTCGCGGGCGAGCTGGAAATCGACTTCCGGTTGCGGTTCGTCGCTGGCGGTCACACTCATCGCGCCCTCGCCGAAGCGCAGCCACTCCGCGCTCACGCCCAGCCAGCGCGCCAGTACCCGCAGCCGTGCCTGCGCGGGAATGGATTCGCCCAGCAACCACTTGCGCGTCGCGTGCGGCGTTACCGGCATGCCGGGGTAGCGGCGATTGAACTCCCGCGCCAGATCCGTTGCGCCGGGGTCCGCCATGCCAGCCCGTTCCAGCGTCTGCCGCAGGCGCGTACTGAAGGCTTCTCGTTCGATGCTCGATTGCATGCGCGGAAACTAACAATCCAGTAACCGCCAATCAGCCGCTCACGGCAGATTGACCAACTGTCGACTTTCGCGCACAATCAATTTGACTAACGGTCGACCTAAAATGAATAACCAAATGACAAGACATGCCATCAGAGGGGGAATACAGCGCCACGAGAAAGGGCCTCGCCATCCATCGCCCGTACGCTCGCCGGCAGCGCCGCCGGAGCCAGCCCGCTTGCGGTCGCATCTCCCTGCGCCCGCAAGCGGGCCGGCATGATAACCGGCGGTCGGTCCAGTGCACACCGCCCTGCCCTGCGACAGCTATCCCGCGCCGACATGCTGCATGGCCGGCACGTCGGTGCTGATCGCGGCAGAACCGGGCGCCGATAAAACCGCTCCGCATCCACCATCAGGCACATCAGGCGCGGCAAGCCTGCCGCCGGCATGCGCTGCGCCCCCTCCGCCGGCCGCCACATCGTCTGCCGCAAACCCCAACCCGGCAGCCACCACCGCTTCCGCCAACCCGACCTCCCCAAGCTCCCCAAACACCCTGGACGATGCCGCCGCGCAACTGCTCGCCCGCGGCCTGGACCACGCCGGCACGGCCGTCCTCATTCTCGATGTCGCGCTGCGCATCACCCACGCCAGCGACGGCTTCGAGCGGCTGTCCGGCTATCCGCCAGCCGAAGCGCTGGGCCGCTGGCCGACCGAGCTGCTTGGCGGCCCCCACACCGACCCGGCCACGCTTGCCGCCCTGCGCCAGCAGCTGCGCCGCCGGCAAAGCTGGCAAGGCGAGGAACTGATCCACCGCCGCGACGGCCGCCCGCGCTGGGCCGGCATCACGCTGACGCCCCTGCGGAATGGCCACCGCTGGCAGGTGCTCTGCCTCCTCACCGACATCACCGAACGCAAGCTGCCGGAGATCCTGCGCCAGCGGACGCTGGACGCCCTGGCCCAGGACGCGCCCCTGCCCGCGCTGATGGACATCCTCTGCCGCGAAGCCGGCCGGATTGCGCCGGACGCGGTGCTGGCGATCTTCGGTCCCAACGGCGATGACGCGGCGGACACCGCCCCGCTCAAGCTGCTCGCCGCCCCCGCGCTGTCCACCGTCGCCGCCCTGGCCGCCGCCACCGCGCCACCAGCTGCCACGCTGCAGAAGTTGCACGCCACCCTGGCGGACAGCCGCGGCCTCGCCAGCTGGACCGGCTACCGCCAGCGCCTCGCCACCGCCGGCTACCCCGGCAGCTGGGTCGGCCTCATCAGCAGCGCTGACGGCAGCCCGCTCGGCGCCCTCGCCTTCCACCACGCCGACGCCAACGCCCAGCCCGACGCACTGCATCAACTCATCGCCGAAACCTGCCTGCCGCTATGCGCCCTCGCGCTGGAGCGCGACCAGGCCCGCCTGCGCCTGCACCGCCTGGCCTTCTACGATCCGCTCACCGGCCTGCCCAACCGCCGCCTGCTCACCGCCCAGGCCAGCCGGCTGATCGCCCAGGCGGAGCGTGCCCGCAAACCGCTGGCGGTGCTCTTCCTCGATCTGGACCGCTTCAAGCGGGTGAACGACACCCTGGGCCACGCCGCCGGCGACGCCCTGCTGCGTGAAGCTGGCCAGCGCCTGCGCGAAACCGCCCGTGGCGGCGACCTGCTCGGCCGCCTCGGCAGCGACGAATTCGCCATCGTCCTGCCCCAGGCGGATGCCCTGCGCGCCGCCGCCACCGCCGAACGCCTGCTGGCCGCGCTGGCGCGCAGCTACCCGCTCGACGGCATGATGCTGACGCCCGCCGCCAGCATAGGCATCAGCCTGTTCCCGGAAGACGGCCAGGACCTGGACACCCTGCTGCGCCATGCCGACCTCGCCATGTACCAGGCCAAGCATGGCCACCAGCACCCCATCCACTTCTTCCGTTCCGACATGAACCGATTGGCGCGCGAACGGCTGGCGCTGGAAATCGCCCTGCGCGACGCGCTGGAGCAGCGGCACGAGGGCCTGCAACTGCACTACCAGCCCCAGGTCCGCCTCGCCAGCGGCATGCTGCGCGGCGTCGAAGCCCTGGCGCGCTGGCGCCATCCGCAGTACGGCAACATTCCGCCGACGCGCTTCATCGCCCTCGCCGAGGAATGCGGCCTCATCGCTCGCCTCGGCCTGCACATGCTGGACCAGGCTTGCCGCCAGCTCGCCGACTGGCGCCACCGCGGCCTCGCGGTGCCGGCGGTGGCGGTCAACCTCTCCGCCCACCACTTCCGCGACCCGGCCCTGCCGGCGCAGGTCGCCCAGCTGCTGCAGCGCCACCGCCTGCAGCCGGCCGACCTCATCATCGAAGCCACCGAGAGCGTGATGATGGACAGCGAAGGCGGCACGCTGGACACCTTGCACGCGCTGCACCGCGCCGGCCTGCGCATCGCCATGGACGACTTCGGCACCGGCTACTCCAGCCTGGGCGACCTCTGCCGCCTGCCGATCAGCGAGCTCAAGCTGGACCGGCGCTTCGTCGCCGACCTGGCGGGCGACGACCGCGCCCTGGCCCTGACCGACACCGTGATCCGCATGGGCGAAAGCCTGGGCCTGTCGGTACTTGCCGAAGGCGTGGAAACCGAGGCCCAGCGCCGCCGGCTGCAGGCGCTGGGCTGCCAGCTGGCGCAGGGCTTCCTGTTCGCCAGGCCAATGGCCGCCGCCGAATTCGAGCACTGGCTGCGCCAGCACGGCGGCCATCGCCAGCCGGGCGGCAGCGCCGCGTCCGACTAGTCCTAAAGCGGTATCGAACTTGCTTGGAAACAGCAGCCGTTGCAGCCCTGGCCCGAGCCAAGCCCGCCACCGCCCCCTGTCCCCGGGCAGAAGCGGCGCTGTGCGCCCGGAAATACAACGACTTGCCCCTAGCTGAGCCCGCACGACGATGCCGCCACCCACGACCACGCTGCCGCCAGCCGATGTAGCGAAGCCGACACAGGCAACGGATAAACGCCTGCCCCTGCCAGAACTCCCGCTGCTGCGCCACACGGCGCTCACCGGCGCCACCAACGCCGGTGAAATCCTGGTGCAGACGCTGGAGCAGGCAATCGACGCGGTGGTGGTCATCGACGAGCACAACCGTGTCGTATTCTTCAACGCAGCGGCCGAGCAATTGTGGGGCTGGGAGAACCGGGAGGTCATCGGCCGCAGTGTCACCATGCTGGTGCCTGCCGACATCCAGCCGCGCCACGATGAACTCATAGAGCACAACCGGCGCACCAATGAGAGTCGCATCGTCGGCTCCAGCCGCAAGGTGAGGCTGGAGCGCAAGGACGGGCGCGCGCTGTGGGCCACGCTGTCGCTGTCGCGCATCACGGTGGACAAACGGGTGATGTACACCGCCTTCCTGCGCGACGTCACCCGCGAGCATGAGGACCAGGAACAGCTGCGCCTGCTGTCGCTGGGCACCGATGCCACCGGCAACGCGGTCATCATCACCGACGAGCATCAACGCATCGTCTTCGTCAACGCCGGCTTCCGCCGCCTGTTCGGCTACAGCACCGAGGAAGTCAGCGGGCGCACGCCGGGCGAGCTGCTGGCCGGCGCCCACACCGAGGCCAGCAGCGTCGCCCGCCTGAACGGCCTGCAGAACCGTGGCGACGACTTCCGTGCCGACGAGATCGTCTACCGCAAGGATCGCCGGCCGCTGTGGGCCTCGGTGGTCATGGACCCGATACGCCGCGAGGACGGCAGCCTGCGCAACAGCGTCATCGCCCTCACCGAGATCACCCGCAGCAAGATGTACGAGCTGCTCCAGCGCAGCGTGCTCGAAACCATGATCCAGGACCGCCCGGTGCGGGAGGTGATGGACACCGTCTGCCGCAAGGTGGAGAGCATCGCCCCGGAGCTGCGGGTCGCCATCCTGGTGGCTTCGGACGACAGCAAATACCTGCGCCTGCTCGCCGCCCCCAGCGTGCCTGAGGTGTTCATGCCGGTGCTGCACCAGCTGCCGATCGCGCCGGACTCCGCCTCCAGCGGCACCGCCGCCTGGTACGGCACGCCGGTGGAAGCCAGCTCGGTGGCCACCTCGCCGGCCTGGGCGCCCTACCGCGAACTGGCGGCGGCAGCCGGCATCGCCGCCTGCTGGGCGCACCCGATCAAGGCCCGCAACGGCCGGGTGCTGGGTACGCTGGCCTGTTATTTCGTGGACCAGCGCCGGCCGGACGATCTGCACCGCCAGCTGGTCGAGCTGTGCGCGCCGCTGTGCGCGGTGGCGATAGAGCGCGAAGCGGCCAAGATCCACATCGAACGCCTCGCCTTCTACGACGCCCTCACCGGCCTGCCCAACCGCCGCCTGCTGCTCGCCCAGGCCAGCCGCGCCATCGCCCTCTCTGCCCGCAACGGCACGCAGCTGGCCATGCTGTTCATCGACCTCGACCGCTTCAAGCAAGTGAACGACACCCTGGGCCACGACAGCGGCGACGCCCTGCTGCGCGAAATCGCCCAGCGCCTGCAGGAATGCGTGCGCGACGCCGACCTCGTCGGCCGCCTGTCCGGCGACGAGTTCGCCATCGTGCTGCCGCAGACCAACGCCGAGCAGGCCTGTGTGGCGGTGGAGCGGCTGCTCGCCAGCCTCGCCCGCCCGCTGCTGGTCTCCGGCGCCCGGCTCAATCCCTCCGCCAGCATCGGCATCAGCCTGTTCCCGCAGAACGGCTGCGATGTGGACACCCTGCTGCGCCATGCCGACGTCGCCATGTACCAGGCCAAGGCCGCCGGCCGTAACGCCTACGAGTTCTTCAGCCCGGAGATGAACCGCTACGCCCACGAGCGCATGGCGCTGGAAGCCGCGCTGCGCGATGCCCTCGCCGGTGGCGGCCTGTGCCTGCACTACCAGCCGCAACTGCTGCTGGATGGCGGCCGCCTGTACGGCGTCGAGGCGCTGGCGCGCTGGCGCGATCCGCATTTCGGCGACGTGCCGCCCTCGCACTTCATCCCGCTGGCCGAGGAATGCGGCCTCATCGTCGAACTCGGCCGGGTGGTGCTGGACGAAGCCTGCCGCCAGCTCGCCGACTGGCGTCGCCGCGGCGTGCCCATTCCCTCGGTGTCGCTCAATCTCTCCTCGCCCCACTTCCGCGACCCCACGCTGCCCACGCTGATCGCCGACACCCTGCTCCGCCACGGCCTCACCTCGCGCGACATCACCCTGGAAGCCACCGAGAGCATGGTGATGGACGCCCACCCCATCACCCAGGAAAACGTCGCCGCCATCCACGCCGCCGGCGTACACCTGGCGCTGGACGACTTCGGCACCGGCTACTCCAGCCTCGGTTACCTGCGTAGCCTGCCGGTGAGCGAACTGAAGCTGGACCGCAGCTTCATCCGCGACCTCGGCCGCGACGACAAGACCGGCGCGCTGGTGGACGCGGTGATACGCATGGGCGAAAGCCTCAACCTCACCGTTGTCGCCGAAGGCATAGAGCGCGAGGAACAGGCGCGCTTCCTGTCGCACCACGGCTGCCACGTCGGGCAGGGCTATCTCTATGCCCGACCGCTTACTCCGGAAGCGCTGGAACAGTGGCTGGCCGAGCGATAAAGAGGCTGCCAAGAATCACACGGGTAAGACTTTCGGCGCATGGCATGCTAGCTCCATGCTTACCGCCAACGAACCCAGCCTTTATGCCGCCCAGCTCGGCTTCGCGCGCAAGTCCTACTTGCCGCGCGTGCTGGGGCTCGCGCTCGGTTCGCCGGTGGTCATCACCGTTTTCCACCAGCTCGGCACACCGGTCTGGGAATGGCTGGCCTTCCTGCTGTACTGCTTCGCCTGGCCACACCTGGCCTGGCAATGGGCCAGGCACAGCGGCAACCCCTTCCGCGCCGAGCAGCGCAACCTGCTGATCGACCAGTTCTGGGGTGGCGCCTGGATGGCGGTGATCGGCTTCAACGTGCTGCCCACGGTGCTCACCGTCACCCTGCTCTGCATGAGCAGCCTCACCGGCGGCGGCCTGCGGCTGCTGCGCCGCGGCCTGGTGTGGCTGCTGGCGGGCGCGGCCATCGGCATGCTGCTCTCCGGCTTCCGCTGGATGCCGGAATCCACCATGGCCAACGTGCTGTCCTGTCTGCCGCTGCTGCTCACCCACCCGCTGGTGGTGGCGCACACCGCGCACCAGGCCATCACCAAGCTGCACAACAAGCGCCTGGAGCTGGAGCACCAGACCCGCCACGACGGCCTCTCCGGCCTCTACAACCGCAGCCACTGGGAAGCCCAGGTGCGCAACGAGTTCGCCCGCTACCGCCGCGCCGGCTTGCCGGCCACCCTGGTGCTGACGGACATCGACCACTTCAAGCGCATCAACGACGATCACGGCCACGAAGCCGGCGACGAGGCCATACGCCGCTTCGCCGCCCTGCTGCACGAATGCCTGCGCGGCACCGACGTCGCCGGCCGTTACGGCGGCGAGGAATTCGGCATGCTGCTGCCGCAGACCCGCGCCAAGGAGGCGCGCATATTGATCGAGCGCCTGCGCGCCCGTCTGTACGAAACCCCCTTGCTGGACGGCACCATCGTCACCGCCAGCTTCGGCGTCGCCGAGCTCAGCCCGGACCTGGACAGCCACGAAGCCTGGATGCGGCTGGCGGACCAGATGCTGTACCGCGCCAAGCACCAGGGCCGCGACCGCATCGCCGGCCTGGAATTCGACGATCCGCAGCCGGAAACCGCGCCGCAGGCCATGCCGCCGGCCCGCCAGTTCGGCACCGCGCGCGAGAACGGCTTCGCCCTCACCGCGCTGCTGAGCGGGCTGGACGGCATGCGCCAGCCGATGGCCCTGCTGGATGCCACCGACCGCCTGGTGCTCACCAACGATGCCTTCCGCGAGCTGCACCAGCTGCCGCCCACCGTCACCACCTACACCGAGCTGATCCGCCACTGCCACGACCACCAGGTCGGCCCCCGCATCGGCGAGGCCGAGCTGGACACCTGGCTGCGCCTCACCGAGCGCAAGCGCCACAGCCACCCCAACCATGTGTTCGACGTGCCGATGGTCGATGGCCGCCGCTTCCGCGTCACCGAAAGCACCTGCTCCGGCTGGATCCTGATGGTGCTCACGCAGGTGAACGAAGACGTGCCGACGGCCGAGACCCTGCCCTACCTGCCGCTGACGCCGACCTCCCTCAAAGCGGACTGAATCCGGGCCCGACGCCAGTGGGTGCCGGCCGCGAGCCAACACCTCGCCGCAGCACCCGCGCCACCCGCGCCATCCACGACTCGCCCGGAAAGCGCTGGCGTAAACGACAAAACGGCCCGTCTCCAGGCCGTTTTCTCATCCCCGCATCAGGCTAGCGCGAGGCCATGTCTGCCACTGCCACTCAGCGGCCGTGCTGCGGACCGCCGTCGCGGCCAGGGCCCTTGCCCGGACCACGCTGATCGCCACGCGGGCCGGAGCCCTTCATGAACTCGGCGTCGAACACCTTCTTCTGCGCATCGCTCAGGCGCGGGTAGAGCGCATCCACCGCCTTGCGGGTTTCGGCCACTTCAGCCAGGCGCAGCTTGCCCATCTCTTCCATCCTGGCCAGACGCTCGCTGGCGGTCTTGGGCGCTTCCGCCTTGTCCTTGCGTTCGGCGAAGCGTTCGCCGGCCTTGGCCTGCTGGGCGGACATGCTGGTCTTGAACTGATCCCAGGCCGCCTGCTGTTCCGGCTTGATCACCAGCGCCAGTTCCAGCCTGGCGAGGCCCAGTTCGGCGTGCTGCTTGGCCTTCTCCGGCGAGGCCTGGGTCCAGCCCGGACCACGGCCCGGGCCGCGATGATCGTCATCCCGGGCGAACGCGGCGGTGGTGCCCAGCGCATGAACGGCAATGACGGCGGCGGCGATCGAGGTCTTCATCCAGGTCTTCATGTGTCTCTCCTTGCGTTGATGTGCCCGTTCGTTCGGGCGACGGAGCCATTTGAACAGCGCCGTGTAAGCCGCATTTGTCCCGCAAGGGCTGCTTTTGCATGAACATGTCTCCCGGCCCGCTCCGGATACGCAGGGATACAAAGCCACCACAGCCGGACCTTAAGATGCGTCCCACGGAGAGATCACGACCATGAGCAATCAACAAGACCACATCCTGATCGTCGATGACGACCGCGACATCCGCGGCCTGCTGGCGGACTACCTGGAAAAGCAGGGCCTGCGCTGCACCACCGCCGCCGACGGCCGCGAGATGAAGGCGGCGCTGGATAAACACCGCGTCGACCTCATCGTGCTCGACCTGATGATGCCCGGCGATGACGGCCTCACCCTGTGCCGCAACCTGCGCGCCACCCACGCCCACGCCAACACGCCCATCCTGATGCTGACCGCCCGCGGCGAGGACATGGACCGCATCATCGGCCTGGAGATGGGCGCCGACGATTACCTGCCCAAGCCCTTCGTGCCGCGCGAGCTGTACGCCCGCATCCGCGCCATCCTGCGCCGCGCCCGCGCGCTGCCGCCCAACCTGGAAGCCTCGCCGCCCGGGCAGGCGCGCGAGCTGCACTTCGCCGGCTGGCGGCTGGATACGGTGAACCGTCACCTCATCGACGGAGCCGGCACGGTGGTGCCGCTGTCCGGCGCCGAGTACCGCATGCTGGGCGTGTTCCTTGCCCATCCGCAGCGGGTGCTGTCGCGCGACCAGCTGATGGAATTCACCCAGGGCCGCGAGGCGGATGTGTTCGACCGCTCCATCGACCTGCTGGTGAGCCGGCTGCGCCAGCGCCTGGGCGACAACGCCCGCGAGCCCGCCATCATCAAGACGGTACGCAACGAAGGCTATGTGCTGAGCAGCGAAGTACGCAGCATCGGCAACCTCGGCGCCGAGGGCCTGCAATGAGGCTGCCGCTGCCGCGCAGCCTGTTCGCGCGCTTGATGCTGATCTGGCTGCTGGGCATGGCGGTGGTGCTGTCGGTGAGCTTCGCCCTCTTCGTCGGCGAGCGCGACCGTGTGAACCGCAACGCCCTGTTCGAAGGCATCGCCCAGGAAATCGCCGCCACCGTGCAGGTGCTGGAGCGCCTGCAGCCGGAGGAACGCTCCGGCTGGATAGAAGACCTCGGCCGCCGCCGCCTGCGCCTGGCCCTGCGCCCGCCGCCGGACAATGCCCAGCCAGTGCGCGACCACGCCCTGCTGCGCGCCCTCGCCTCCGCGCTGCCGGACCACAAGGCCAGCCTCACCCTCGTCCAGCGGCCGGACAACCATCCCTTCTACCTGGTCACCATCTCGCTGCGCGACGGCACGCCGCTCAGCGTGCGCCTGCCCGGCATCGGCCCCGACCCCGGCCCACCGCTGGCACCGCCGGATCGCCTCATCGCCGCGCTGGCGGCGCTGGTCATCGGCGTCACCCTGCTCACCTGGCTGGCGGTGCGCATCGCCACCCGGCCGCTGTCGCGGCTGGCCGCCGCCGCCCGCGCGCTGGGCGAAGACCCGGAGCGCGAGCCGATGAGCTCCCGCGGCCCGGCCGAAGTCGCCCAGGCCGCCGCCGCCTTCAACCAGATGCAGCAACGCATCCGCGAGCACGTGGCCGAGCGCACCCGCATCCTCGCCGCCATCTCCCACGACCTGCAGACGCCCATCACCCGCCTGCGCCTGCGCGCCGAGATGGTGGACGAGGAGAACCTGCGCGACCGCATCCAGGCCGACCTCGACGCCATGCAGTCGCTGGTCAAGGAAGGCCTGGCCTACGCCCGCAGCATGGACGCCTCCAGCCCGCCGCAGCCGGTGAACCTGGAAAGCCTGGCCGACGTGCTGCGCGCCGATGCCGCCGACCTCGGCTGGACGGTCACCGTCAGCGGCAGCGCGCCCACGCCCTGCCCCAGCCGCCCGACCGCGCTGCGCCGGGCGCTGTGGAACCTGGTGGAGAACGGGGTGAAGTTCGGCGGCGAGGTGAACATCACGCTGGCCGAGTTGCCGGACTGCTACGAGATCCGCATCCGCGACCACGGCCCCGGCCTGCCGGCGGAGGAGCTGGAGAAGGTGTTCGAGCCGTTCTACCGCACCGAATCCTCCCGCAACCGCGAAACCGGCGGCACCGGCCTGGGCCTCGCCATCGCCCGCAACCTGCTGCGCGCCCAGCGTGGCGAGGTATCGCTGGGCAATCATCCCGAGGGCGGGCTGGAAGCGCGGGTGACGCTGCCGCGGGCGCTTAATGACCCGGCAAGCAGGTAAGCGCGACCATTCGCCCTGAGCCCCTCGGCGGGTTCAGGACAGGCCCTTCGACTTCGCTCAGGGCAGGCTTGTTGAAGGGTGTTGCAGGGAGCGGGCTGCAACAACCCCGCTCCGGGGCCTGCCGAAGAGATCGGCCCGGACGGCTACTGGGTATTCAATTTCCCGGTTGCCTGCTGACGCGGCTGGCGCTGCCGAACAAGCCGCCGCGTCTTGCAGCAAAGCGCCACCGCCGCCGCTTCGCCGCAGCCCACCCGCGGCGGTAGTATCGCCCCATGTCCGCCGCCGCCCAGCCATGATCCGCCTGCCGCCCCTGCCCGCCCTGGTCGCCTTCGAAGCCGCCGCGCGCAGCGGCAGCTTCCTGGCCGCGGCCGAGGAGCTGCACCTCACGCCTTCCGCCATCAGCCACCGCATCCGCGCGCTGGAAGACTGGCTGGGCCTGCCGCTGTTCGAGCGCCACAACCGGCTGGTGACGCTGACCGCCGCCGGCCAGGATTACCTCGTCGAAGTCCGCGCCGCCCTGCGCCGGCTGGAAACCGCCAGCACCCGCCTGCGCCGCCTGGAAGCACGGCCGCTGCGGCTGTCGGTGGCGCCAGCAATCGGCGCCAAATGGCTGGTCGGCCAGCTCGCCGACTACCCGCAGGAAGACCCGCGCATCGACTTCGTGCTCTCCACCTCCACCAGCCTGGCGCCGCTCACCGCCGGCGAGGCCGACGTCGGCCTGCGCTACGGCGATCCGCCCTGGCCGGGGCTGGAGGCCTACGAGCTGCGGCGCGAAACCGTCTTCCCGGTGTGCAGCCCCGCCCTCGCCGACCGCCTCGCCCAGCCCGCCGACCTGGACGGCCAGCGCCTGCTGCGCCATCCGCTGCTCGCCTGGTCACCCTGGTTCGCCGCCGCCGGCCTGAGCCGCCGCGAACCGGCCGAAGGCCCGCTGTTCGAGGACTCGATGATGATGCTGGAGGCCGCGGCCGCCGGCGCCGGCATCGCCCTCACCGTCAGCCTGCTGGCCAAGCCCTATCTCGCCGCCGGCACGCTGGTGAAGCCGTTCGACATCGAAGTGGCGGACAAGGGTTTCTATGCCGTCGTCTCACCAGCGGCGCAGACTCTGCCCTGGGTGCGGCACTTCGTGCGCTGGTTGCAGGCGCGGGCGCGCAGCAGCCCGGCCTGAGGTGGCATTGACCCGGCGATTGATCCACTGCCGCCGCCAAGGCCGGGGCCTTCGACCTGGCTCGGCGCGGACGAGCTGTTTGCCTCAAGCGCTTGCGACGCTGCGGTTCGGATAATCACAAGGAGAGAAGCTGCGGAATCTGAGGCTTGGCCGACTCCCCCGAACCCACCGACCTCTCCGCTCCCTGTTTCTGGCCCCTTGCAGCTACACGGCTCCATAGCTCTGCGCCAGCGCCGCGAAGGCCCGCAGCTGCGCCGCCACCCAGCCGCCGTCCCGGCCCAGTTCCTCCGCCAGCAGGGCCGCCACCGCCGGTGCGGCCTGCAAGGCCAGGCCAGCGTCGATGAACAGGGCGCGGTGCCGCCGCGCCAGCACATCCTCCACGCTCAGCGCGTATTCCGCCCGCGCGGCGTGGCGCACCTCGGCCTCGGTCAGCGTCAGGCCCTCCAGCAGGCGGCGGCCGGCGCCGGGCAGGGCTTCCACCGCCTCGCGGTCGCTGCCGTAGGGGTCGTCGCCCTCCCGCGCGCCATGCAGCCGCAAGGTGGCGGTCGCCGCGGCCCGCCGTGGCAGGCCGGCCACCGCCAGGGCGCGGTCCACCGCCTCTTCGGCCATGTGGCGATAGGTGGTCCACTTGCCGCCCAGCACGCTGACCAGGCCGGTGGCGGAAACCTCGATCAGATGCTCCCGCGACAGGCCGCCTGTGGGGCGCTCGTCATTGCCCATGCCGCCGCCGATCAAGGGCCGCAGGCCGGCGAACTGGCTGAGTACATCCTGCCGCCGCGGCGGGCGTTCGAGGTAGGCGGCGGCGGTATCGAGCACGAAATCCACCTCGCCCGGCAAAGGCTGCGGCTCCAGCGGCAAGTCTGCACGCAGGCTGTCGGTGGTGCCCAGCAGCAGCCGGCCCTGCCAGGGAATCATGAACAGCACCCGGCCGTCGGCGGTGCGCGGCACCAGCAGGGCGTCCGTGCCGGGCAGGAAGCTGCGGTCCACCACCAGGTGGATGCCCTGGCTGGGCCGCAGCAGCGGCGGCGTCGCCGGCTGGGCGAGGCGGCGCACGCTGTCCGCCCACACACCGGTGGCGTTGATGACCACCCGGGCCGCCACCCGGAACACGCGCCCGTCCGCCTCCTGCAGCACTGCGCCGCGCAGCCGGCCGCCCTCCACCAGCAGATCGGCAAGCGCGCAGTAGTTGAGGGCGAGGCCGCCCAGGTCTTCCACCGTGCGCGCCAGCGCCAGCGCCAGGCGGGCGTCGTCGAACTGGGCGTCCCAGTAGGCGATACCGCCGCGCAGGCCGGCGGTCTTCACCGTCGGCAGCGCGGCGCGCGTCTGCGCCACGTCCAGCACCCGGCTGCGGGCGATGCCGCCCTGACTGCCGAAGCCGCCGAGGAGGTCGTAGGCGCTCAGGCCGACGGCCAGCAGGGCGGTGTCGCGCCGGCGGTAGCTGGGCACGACGAAGCGCAGCGGATGCACCAGATGGGGCGCGTTGGCGAGCAGGCGGGCGCGCTCGGCCAGCGCCTCGCGCACCAGCGGCAGATTGCCCTGGGCGAGATAGCGCACGCCGCCGTGCACCAGCTTGGTGGCGCGCGAACTGGTGCCCTTGGCGAAGTCCTGCGCTTCCACCAGCAGCACGCTGTAACCGCGGGCGGCGGCATCCACCGCGCAACCGAGGCCGGTGGCACCGCCGCCGATGACGAGCATGTCCCATTCCGGCGTTTCCGCCAGCCGGGCGAGCGCGGCGGCGCGGATTGCGGCGGCGGGCGTCAGTGCCATGTCCGACGGCTCCTTGCAGCGGTTTCATCAACGGCTTCTGGCCTGGGGCCGGCGGTGGGTCGCCACGGGAAGCGGCTGACCAGATCGGTGAGCTTGTAGCCCCGGCGCCCGGCCTTGTGCCCCGCTCCCCGATCCGCCGCGGCCGTCGCTAGCTCGTTTCCGCCCGCACTCAGGCGCAGAAAGGAGAGCCGCCCGCGCTCCATCTCTGTCGGCGAACTCATTCCTCGTCCGCCCAATCCTTGGCCCGCTCCACCGCCCGTGCCCAGCGGGCGACTGCGGCCTGCCGGCGCCAGTCGCCCCAGCTCGGCTCGAAGCGGCGGTCCAGCCGCCATTGCGCGGCCAGCGTGTCGGTATCGCGCCACAGGCCGACGCCCAGCCCGGCCAGCCAGGCGGCACCCAGCGCAGTGGTTTCCAGCATGCGCGGGCGCAGCACCGGCACGCCCAGCAGGTCGGCCTGCAGCTGCATCAGCAGATCGTTGGCGGCGGCACCGCCATCCACCCGCAGCTCGGTGAGCGGCTGGGCGCCGTCGCGGCGCATGGCGGCGACCAGGTCCACCGTCTGCAGGGCGATGGCTTCCAGCGCGGCGCGGGCGATGTGGCCGGGGCCGGCGCCACGGGTGAGGCCGAGCAGGGTGCCGCGGGCGCGGGCATCCCAGTGCGGCGCGCCCAGGCCGGTGAAGGCGGGCACGAAGACCACGCCGGCGCTGTCTTCCACGCTGCCGGCCAGGGCTTCGATGTCGCTGGCGTTGTGGATCAGGCCCAGGCTGTCGCGCAGCCACTGCACGATGGCGCCGGCCATGAACACGCTGCCTTCCATCGCGTAGGCGTGGCGGCCGCCGCCGGTCCAGCCGACGGTGGAGAGCAGGCGGTTGTGCGAGGCGACCGGCGCTTCGCCGGTGTTCATCAGCAGGAAGCAGCCGGTGCCGTAGGTGTTCTTGGCCATGCCGGGAGCGAAGCAGGCCTGGCCGAAGGTGGCGGCCTGCTGGTCGCCGGCGATGCCGGCGATGGGCACCGCGGCGCCCAGCACTTCGGGCGCCGTCTCGCCGCAGACGCCCAAGCTGTCCACCAACCGCGGCAGCACCACCGCCGGGATGCGGAAGCGGGCGAGCAGATCGGCGTCCCACTCGCGGGTGTGCACGTCCAGCAGCAGGGTGCGGGAGGCGTTGCCGCGGTCGGTGATGTGCAGCTGGCCGCCGCTCAGATGCCACAGCAACCAGCTATCCACCGTGCCGAAGGCGAGCTCGCCGGTCTCGGCGCGCTCGCGGGCGCCGGGCACATGGTCCAGCAGCCAGGCGAGCTTGGTGGCGGAGAAGTAGGGGTCCAGCTCCAGGCCGGTGCGTTCACGCAGTGCCGCGCTCCAGCCCTGGCTGCGCAGGCGCTCGCAGTCGGCGGCGGTGCGGCGGTCCTGCCAGACGATGGCCGGCGCCACCGCGCGGCCGCTGGCGCGCTCCCAGAGCACGGTGGTTTCGCGCTGGTTGGCGATGCCCACCGCCGCCAGCTGGCCGGCACGCAGGCCGGCATCCGCCAGCGCCGAGCGGGCGCACTCCAGCTGGCTGCGCAGGATGTCGGCGGGATCGTGCTCCACCCAGCCGGGCCGCGGGAAATGCTGCGGGAAGTCGCGCCGGGCGACGCTGCGCACTCGGCCATCGGCATCGAACACCATGGCACGCGAGCTGGTAGTGCCCTGATCCAGCGCCAGCACGTAGGACATCGGCCTCTCCTCGCTTGGACATGACCCTAGCCTAGCCCCGACGACGGCGGCTGACCACCCGCGCCACTGCGCTCGAATGAATCCAGCTCATCCGGAGCCACGCCGCTTTCGTTTGAAAGCCGCTGCTGCAGCGCGCAATCTGGACCTCCTCTTCGGCACCTCCAGCGCCGCCCCACCCCGGCGGCGCTGCCCGGCAAAGCGCACCCCGTTTTCCTCCGCCGATCGAAGCCGCTCCCACCGCCCGCGGCCTTTTCCCCTTCGATCCGACAACAGGAGTGCGACCTCATGAGCATCACCCCCACCACGATGGAAGACCGCGACGGCTGGATCTGGCTGGATGGCCAATGGCTGCCCTGGCGCGAGGCCAAGGTGCACGCGCTGACCCATACCCTGCACTACGGCCTCGGCTGCTTCGAGGGCCTGCGCGCCTATGCGACGCCGCGCGGCGCCGCCATCTTCCGGCTGGACGACCATGTCGAGCGGCTGTTCGAGTCCGCCCACATCCTCGGCCTGGAAATGCCCTTCGACCGCGACGCCGTGCGCCAGGCCTGCCGCGACGCCATCCGCCGCAACGAACTTGCCGGCGGCTACATCCGCCCGCTGGTCTTCCTCGGCGCCGAGAAGGCCGGCGTCGACCCGCTGGGAGCGGCGGTGCATGTGATGGTGGCGGCCTGGGCCTGGGGCGCCTACCTGGGCGAGAACGGGCTGGAGCGCGGCATCCGCGTCAAGGTGGCGAGCTTCGCCCGGCACCATGTGAACGTGCAGATGTGCCGCGCCAAGGCGGTGTCCACCTACACCAACTCCATCCTCGCCTGCCGCGAGGCGCGCCAGGAGGGCTATGACGAAGCGCTGCTGCTGGATACCGACGGCTTCGTCGCCGAAGGGCCGGGCGAGAACGTGTTCCTGGTGAAGCGCGACGTGATCTACGAGCCGGAGATCACCTCGGCGCTGGACGGCATCACCCGCCGCACGCTGCATACGCTGGCGCGCGAGGCCGGCTACGAGATCGTCGCCCGCCGCATCACCCGCGACGAGCTCTACATCGCCGACGAGGTGTTCTTCACCGGCACCGCGGCGGAAATCACGCCGGTGGTGGAGGTGGACAGGCGCCGCGTCGGCAGCGGCCAGCCCGGCGCCATCACCCGCGAACTGCAACGGCGCTTCTTCGCCTGCGTGCGCGGCGAGGACGAGCACCATGCGGACTGGCTGACGCTGGCCTAAACGCGCGGCAAGGCGCTGCCGCGCCGGGCTGTCACCGGTGCGGCGGCTGTGGTCCAATGCCGGCCTTCCGTTCCTTTTGCAGCGCACCATGCCTTCCCTGTGGATGATCGTCGCCAGCTTCCTGTTCGCCTGCATGGGCGTGTGCGTGAAACTGGGGTCGGACGAGTTCTCCACCGGCGAGCTGGTGTTCTACCGCGGCGCGGTCGGCGTGCTGATGATGTGGATCGTCGCCCGCCTCGGCGGCATTCCGCTGCGCACCCCGCACTGGCGGCTGCAGCTCTCCCGCGGCTTTTCCGGCTCGCTGGCGCTGATGTGCTACTTCTTCGCCCTCGGCATCCTGCCGCTGGCCAGCGCCGTCACCCTGAGCTACACCTCGCCCATCTTCGTCGCCCTGCTGCTGGTGCTGTGGTTCGGCGAGCGCCTGCGCTGGCCGGCGCTGGCCTCGGTGGCGCTGGGCTTCGTCGGCGTCGCCCTGCTGCTGCGCCCCACGGTGCAGCCGGAGCAATGGCCGGGCGCGGTGGCCGGCCTGTGCGGCGGCCTGCTCGCCAGCCTAGCCTACGTCAGCGTGCGCGAGCTGGGCCGCGCCGGCGAGCCGGAAGTGCGCACCGTGTTCTGGTTCTCCGCCCTCACCGCCGCGCTCGGCCTGCCCTGGGCGTTGGCGCGCGGCCTGCACCTGCCCGACCTGCGCGGCTTCGCCCTGCTCACCGGCGCCGGCCTTTTCGGCGGCTGCGCGCAACTGGCGATGACGCGCTCCTACCGCTACGGCCGCACCGTGGTATCCGCCAACCTCAGCTACACCACCGTGCTGTTCTCCAGCCTGTTCGGCGTGCTGCTGTGGAACGAAGTGCTGCCGCTGGCCGCCTGGTTCGCCATCGCCCTCATCGTCGCCAGCGGCATCGCCACTTCGCTGGCCACCCGGCCGCACCCGGCGCCCACGGTGAATACCGCCAGCCAGACCCCGGATTGAGCGCTTTCCAGCCTGGGGATATAGTGGCAGACACCATTTAACGCCCCTCGGAGGCCACCATGATCAGCACCGAGCACAGCGACAACCTGGTTGCCGTCACCGTTTTCGGCGAGTTCACCCTGGCCGACTACAAGGAGTTCGAAGAGCTCGTCAGCTACAAGATCCGCTTCGAAGGTCCGGTGGATCTGCTCTTCGATCTGCGCGAGATGCTGGGCTTCACGCTGGATGTGGCCTGGGAAGAGATCAAGTTCTCCCGCGCCCACGCCCGCGATTTCCGCCGCATCGCGCTGCTGACCAACGACCAGTGGATCACCTGGAGCGCCTGGGTTTCCCAGCTCTTCGTCGATGCCGACGTGCAGGTGTTCGAGGACGAAGCCTCCGCCCGCGCCTGGCTGGAGGAGACCGCGGAGGAAGCGCGGTGAGCGCCTCCTATGCGACGCTGATCGGCGCCAACGAGCTCGCCCAGCATCTGCACGATCCGGACTGGGTGCTGTTCGACTGCCGCTTCGATCTCACCAACCCGGACTTCGGCTTCGACGCCTACAGCCGCGGCCACCTGCCCGGCGCCTTCTACCTCGACCTGGACAGCGACCTCTCCGGCCCGAAGAACGGCCGCAACGGCCGCCATCCGCTGCCGGACCCCGCTCACCTGGCGGCCCGGCTGGCCGAGTGCGGCGTCGGCAACCACACCCAGGTCGTCGCCTATGACGACGCCGGCGGCATGTTCGCCGCCCGCCTGTGGTGGCTGCTGCGCTGGCTGGGGCACCACCGCGTCGCGGTGCTGGACGGCGGTTTCCAGGCCTGGGGCCGCGCCAGCCAGGCACTATCCACCGAAACGCCCGAAGCCCGCCCCGCCACCTACACGCTGGCGCTGCAACCCTCGCGGGTGGATGCGGACTATGTGTCCGCCCACCTGAACCGCCCGGACATGCTGCTGCTGGACGCCCGCAGCCCGGACCGCTTCCGCGGCGAGAACGAGACGCTGGACCCGGTCGGCGGCCACATTCCCGGCGCGACCAACCGCTTCTTCAAGGACAACCTCGGCGGCGACGGCTGCTTCAAGCAGGCCTCGGTATTACGCGAGGAATTCGGCACCCTGCTGAAGGGCCGCGACATCCACAAGGTGGTGCATCAGTGCGGCTCCGGCGTCACCGCCTGCCACAACCTGCTGGCGATGGAAGCCGCCGGCCTCAGTGGCTCGCGGCTGTATGCGGGTTCGTGGAGCGAATGGTGCGCCGATCCGAAACGGCCGGTGGCGACCGGGCCGGGCTGAAGGCCTCGAAGGCGGTCGCGCCCAAACAGGCCCGCCCGGATAAGCAAACGGCAGGTGGCGAATCGCCCCTGCCGTTTTGTTTTCTTCGCTTGCGATGAAGGATCCGCAGGGCTGGCGGCCACGAACCACCAGCGCCTTTTCCTTATTACCAGTCCACCTTCTCGACCTTGCCCAGCGAACGGCCAAGGAAGCGCTCACCTATGGTCTGGAAGCGCAGCGGCACATCGGTGACCACGTAACGGTAACGCGCCGGCAGTTCGCTGACGTGCGCGAGCCCGGCCGCCTGCAGGCTGGCGGCGGCGAAGTCCGCTGTGGTGGAAGCGGAGTCGATCAGCTTCACGCCCGGCCCCACCACGTCGCGCAGCAGCGGCTTCAGCAGCGGGTAATGGGTGCAGCCCAGCACCAGTCCATCCACCTCTTCCGCCAGCACCGGGCGCAGGTATTCCTGCGCGGTCAGCCGTGTCACCTCGTGATCCAGCCAGCCTTCTTCCACCAGCGGCACGAACAGCGAGCAGGCGTGGGAATACACCCGCACCGTCGGGTCCAGCGCATGTATGCGCCGCGCATAGGCATTGCTGTTCACCGTGGTCGGCGTACCGATGACGCCGATGCGGCCGCCCGGCGCTTCCGCCACCGCGGCGCGCGCGCCGGCCTCGATCACGTCCAGCACCGGAATGTCGCCAGCACGCTGGCGCACCACCTCGGCGGCAACCGCCGCCATGGTGTTGCAGGCGACGATCAGCATCTTCACGTCCTGCTGCAGCAGAAAATCGGTGATCTGGGCGGTGAACTGGCCGATGGTATCCACCGACTTGACGCCGTAAGGCACCCGGGCGGTATCGCCGAAATAGACGATGTCCTCCATCGGCAGGCGCTCCATCAGCGCCCGCACAACGGTCAAGCCGCCAATACCGGAGTCGAACACCCCGATCGGCCGTGCCGCACTGGAACGACTCACTCCAGCACCACGGAAGCGAACTTGCGCTTGCCCACCTGCAGCACCACGGTTTCACCCGCCGGCAGCAGACGCGCCTTGTCGTCCACCCGCTCGCCGTTCAGCTTCACCGCGCCCTGGTCGATCATGCGCATCGCTTCGGAGGTGCTGCCGGTGAGGCCGGCCTGCTTGATCACCTGGAACACCGGCATGCCCTCGCCCACCGCCACCCGCACTTCCGGGATGTCGTCGGGAATGGCGTTGCGCTGGAAGCGGGCCTCGAAGTCCGCCAGCGCCTCGTCAGCGGCAGCAGCGCCGTGGAAGCGAGCCACCAGCTCCTGCGCCAGCATCACCTTCACGTCGCGCGGGTTGCGGCCTTCCTGCTCGATGCCACGGCGCAGCCCGGCGATGTCCTCCAGGCTGCGGAAGGACAGCAGCTCGAAATAGCGCCACATCAGCGTGTCGGAAACCGACATCACCTTGCCGAAGATCTCCTTCGCCGGCTCCGCGATACCGATGTAGTTGCCCAGCGACTTGGACATCTTGTTCACGCCGTCCAGACCTTCCAGCAGCGGCATCATCAGCACGCACTGCGGCGTCTGGCCGTAGTGCTTCTGCAGCTCGCGGCCCATCAGCAGGTTGAAGCGCTGGTCGGTACCGCCCAGCTCGACGTCCGCCTTCATCGCCACCGAGTCGTAGCCCTGGCACAGCGGGTAGAGGAACTCGTGGATGGAGATCGGCTGCTGGCCGGCGTAGCGCTTGGCGAAATCGTCGCGCTCCAGCATGCGCGCCACCGTCTGCAGGGAAGCGAGGCGGATCATGTCCGCCGCGTTCATGTCCTGCATCCAGGTGGAGTTGAAACAGATCTCGGTCTTCGCCGGGTCCAGGATCTTGAACACCTGCTCCTGGTAGGTGCGGGCGTTCTCCATCACCTGCTCGCGCGTCAGCGGCGGGCGGGTGGTGTTCTTGCCGCTGGGGTCGCCGATCATCCCGGTGAAATCGCCGATCAGGAACTGCACCTGGTGGCCCAGGTCCTGGAAATGGCGCAGCTTGTTGATCAATACCGTATGACCGAAATGCAGGTCGGGCGCGGTGGGGTCGAAGCCCGCCTTCACCCGCAGCGGCCGCCCGCTCTCCAGTTTCTGCACCAGCTCGGACTCGATCAGCAGCCCGTCTGCACCGCGTTTGATCAGCGCCAACGCGGCCTGGACGTCACTCATTTCCTATCTCCAAAATTCGCTCAGCGGGGCCTGCAAAAACTTTGATAGACTCCACGAAGTTTTTTGTCCGTGAAAGCCAATGCAGGCCAGAAAAAGCAGGATTCTAGCCGAACTGCCGGCGCATCTCTTTAGTCGCAAGCGGCCCTGGCTGCTGGCAGGCGTCTTCGGCACCTCCCTTCTCGGCGTGGTCGCAGCCACCGCAGTCGTCCCGAACGACCCCGGTCCGGTCAGCCTCACCCCGGTCATCGAAACCCTCGCAGCACCGCAGACCACAACGCTGGATGCGGCAGGCGAGCTGCCCTATGTCCACGATGACAGGGTGATGCCGGGCGACACGGTGAACTCCATCTTCCGTCGCCTGGGTATTACCGATCAGGAAGCGCTGGACTTCCTGCTGTCCTCCCCCGAGGGCAAGCTTGCACTGCGGCAGCTGCGCGCCGGCTTGTCCGTCACCGCGCTGGTCCACGGCAACGGTCGCCTCGCCACGCTCAGCCTGCCGACTTCGCAAAGCGGCGACCGGCTGACCATAGAGCGCGACAGCACCGGCACCATCCGTGTCCGCAAGGAGGCCGCAGAGCCAGCGATGACCGTGGTCGAGATGCGCTCGGCAACCATCCGCCACTCGCTGTTCGGCGCCACCGACTCGGTCGGCCTGCCCGACAGCATCGCCACCAAGCTGGCGGACCTCTTCGGCACCGAGATCGACTTCCACACCGATCTGCGCAGCGGCGACCAGTTCAGCGTCGTCTATGAAACCATCTACGACCACGGCGTTCCGGTGCGCACCGGCCGCGTTCTTGCGGCCGAGTTCGTGAACCAGGGCAAACGTCACGTGGTCGTGCTCTACAAGGGCGCCAGCGGCAAGGAGCAGTATTACACCGCCGACGGTCGCAGCCTGCGCCAGGGTTTCCTGCGCTCCCCGCTGGCCTTCACCCGGATTTCTTCCGGCTTCGGCCGCCGCTTCCACCCCATCCACAAGAACTGGCGCACCCACGCCGGCGTGGACTTCGCCGCCCCCACCGGCACCCCGGTGAAGGCAAGCTCCGACGCCACGGTGGAATTCGTCGGCACGCAAAACGGCTACGGCAACATCGTCGTCCTGCGCCACAGCAGCCGCTACGCTACCGCCTACGCCCACCTCAGCCGCTTCGCAACCGGGCTGAAGAAGGGCATGTCGGTGAACCAGGGCGACCTCATCGCCTACGTCGGCTCCACCGGCTGGGCCACCGGCCCGCACCTCCACTACGAAGTCCGGGTGAACAACGTGGCACAGGATCCGATGAAGGTGGCACTGCCGACCGCTGATCCGCTCACACCGCAGGAGCTTGGCCAGTTCCGCACGGCCAGCGCACCGCTGCTGAACCGCCTCAGCCTGCTGAACAACGTACCGGCACCAGTCGCGAGCAAGGACTGAGCGGAATCAGTCGCTAAGCACCAAAACAAACGGGGCGCCAAGGCGCCCCGTTTTTCATTTACAGCCGACCAGCCAATCAGGCCGAGAACGACGAACCGCAACCGCAAGTGCTGGTGGCGTTCGGATTGCGAATCACGAACTGCGAGCCTTCCAGCCCTTCGCTGTAGTCGATTTCCGCACCGACCAGGTACTGGTAGCTCATCGGATCGATCAGCAGCTTCACCCCATTCTTCTCGAAGGTGGTGTCGTCTTCATTCACCTCTTCATCGAAGGTGAAACCATACTGGAAGCCGGAGCAGCCACCGCCGGTAACGAACACGCGCAGCTTCAGCTCGGGGTTGCCTTCCTCGTCGATCAGCTCGCGCACCTTGTTGGCGGCGCTGTCGGTGAAGACCAGGATTTCGGGGGTATCGATCACTTCGCTCATATTCTCTCCTTGTCAGGGGCTGAAGCGGATGATGCGCTTTCCCGCCCTCAGTCGTCAAAATCGGATCCTACAACAATCGGTAAAGTTCCTCAGAGGCAGAACGGCACAAACCACCCCGGAACTCCACTAGCCAGCCCATATCTGGGGGCGCTGAGGCCAAACACAAGACTGACGGCAATGATCCGTCAGCCAGGCAAAAGTCCAAGCAGGCGCCCATTCCTCGGAATGCAAAAAGCCGCCCGAGGGCGGCTTTTGTACAGCTCCTGCGCCGTGATTAGCGCTTGGAGAACTGCTTCCGGCGGCGCGCCTTGCGCAGACCGACCTTCTTACGTTCAACTTCACGCGCATCGCGGGTCACGAAGCCAGCGGTACGCAGGTCGCCCTTGAGCTCAGCACTGTAGTCGATCAGCGCACGGGTGATGCCATGACGCACCGCACCCGCCTGGCCGGATTCGCCACCACCGGTGACGTTTACCATGATGTCGAAGCGACCTTCGTTGCCGGTCAGAACCAGCGGCTGACGCACGATCATGCGGCCGGTTTCACGGGAAAAGAACTCGTCGACCGGCTTGCCGTTGACGACGATGTTGCCGGAGCCCGGCTTGATGAACACACGGGCGACCGCGGTCTTGCGGCGACCGGTTCCGTAGTTGTAAGTCACAGCCATTATTTAGGCTCCTGTCAGATCTCGAGAACTTGGGGCTGCTGAGCGGTGTGCGGATGAGCGGGACCCGCATAGCACTTCAGCTTCTTCAGCATGGCATAGCCCAGCGGACCCTTCGGCAGCATGCCCTTCACCGCCTTCTCTAGCACGCGCTCCGGGAAGCGTTGCTGCAGCTTGGTGAAGTTGGTCTCGTAGATCCCGCCCGGATAGCCGGAGTGACGGTAGTACTTCTTGTCCAGCGCCTTGTTACCGGTCACACGCAGCTTCTCGACGTTGACGACGATGATGTAGTCACCAGTATCGACGTGCGGCGTGTAGATGGCCTTGTGCTTGCCGCGCAGGCGGCGAGCAACCTCGGCGGCCAGACGGCCAAGCACCTTGTCCGTGCCGTCGACAACGAACCAGTCGCGCTGAACCTCGTGCGGCTTGGCAGAAAACGTTTTCATTCGAATCCTCGATCTTTGTCAGGCCTGGCGAGCCGGCCACCAAACGGAAAGCTCGCAATCCTAAAGCGAAACCGCCCGCTGTGTCAATTTACTAATTGAACACGCATCGGGGCGCAGAAAAAAAAACGCAGTCCTCTCGGGACTGCGTTAAATCCACACCAAAGGAGGAGGGTGGAGGAGACACCTTTGGATCAGCACCGCATTTATCTTGCTCTGATTGCTGCGCTATCGATCCGACTGAGATGGATTATCCGGAAAGCCAAAAAAGGGCGCAAGCGCTTTTTGTGCATTGCACTATAAAAGTTTTGATTTCACCATAAGACCTACTTATTCAACTAAAGCCCTGCTCTCACCTGGGGAAAGCAAGCAGAGTCCGCAAGCATCAAGACGCAACAGGAAAGCCCAACGTCATTTCCTGCAGCCTCCCAATTTGCACTGCATGAAGACATCGTGCCGCCACAGGCCGGCGCAGACCTCCGGTAGAATCCGCCGCCAACACAAGCGGCCGGCGGCATGGGAAACCGGCCACTACAGGGAGTCAGAAAATGGAATGCACCATCAAGTGGATTGACGGCATGAGCTTCATGGCCGAGACCGGAAGCGGCCACCTGGTCACGATGGACGGCGCCCCCGAGGGCGGCGGTCGTGATCTTGCCCCTCGTCCGATGGAGTTGATGCTTGCAGGCGCTGGCGGCTGCACCGCCTACGACGTGGTTCTCATCCTCAAGCGCGGACGCCAGGAGGTAACCGGCTGCCAGGTGAAACTGGAGGCCGACCGCGCCGAAGCCGACCCCAAGGTCTTCACCCGTATCCGCTTCTTCTACACCGTGAGCGGCCGCAACCTGAAGCCGGAAGCGGTGGAGCGGGCAATCCATCTCTCTTCGGAGAAGTACTGCTCCGCGTCCATCATGCTAGGCAAGACCGCCGAGATCACCCACGAGTGGGAAATCGTCGAAGCGGCCTGAGTCGGAAATGGCTCCCTTACCGAAAGGGAGCCATGCGGCTTACAGATAGTAGGCCGTGCGCGTCATCACCTTGGAAGCCATCTTCATCGCGACCTTGACCGGCGCGGGCAACTCGTGGGCGCCCAGATGAACAGCGGTGTCGGCATGCCCGGCCTCATCCACCTTCATCTGATCCAGGATCGCCCGCGACTTGCGGTCCTCTTCCGGCAGCTTGTCCAGATGCCCTTTCAGGTGCGCTTCGACCTGGCGCTCGGTTTCCGCCAGGAAGCCAAGGTTCCAGCGATCGCCGAAACGCCCTGCCAGCAGCCCGATGGCCAGCGCGCCGCCGTACCACAACGGATTCAGCAGGCTCTTGCGGCTACCCAGCTCGCCAAGCCGCTGCTCCGTCCAGGCAAGGTGCTCCGTTTCCTCGCGGGAGGCCTGCTCCAGCGCCTCGCGGATCGCGGGGTCCTGCGACATGATCGCCTGCCCCTGGTAGAGCGCCTGGGCGCAGATTTCGCCGCAATGGTTGATCCGCATCAGCCCCGCAGCATGCTTACGCTGCGCATCGTCCATGACCGCATCCGGCATGTCGTCGCCCGGTACGGGCCTGACCGAGCGAGCCGATGCGAAAACGGTTCTCAGCGCCCTGTCGAACTGCAGGATAGCGTTGTCGATCATGGCATTCTCTTCCTCGGATCGGTGTATTCGGCGCCCCCTTCGAGGCGGATCAAGGCGGCCTTCTTGTCGCGCGGCGGAGCATTGCCATCGCAGAAGTAATCCTCGGCCAAAGCCGCACGCGGACGGTTATAGGCGCTTTGCCCCATGAGCTGCCAGTTGCTGTTCTTGAGTGGCGCCCAGCCGCCCTTCTCGTGCCAGCTCGCATAGAGCCGTCGCTCGCGCGTATCGCAGCGGATACCTTCGAATGTCGCACTCTCCGCACCGGAGGGGGAGCGTACTACCAGCACGTAGCGGACGGCACCGTCCCTCCCAACCGCTAGGTGACTACGATCGACGAAGAATCGATTGGTCTTGACGCTGTTGACGACGAACTCAATGAAACTCGCCGGGTCTGGACCCGCCACAGGCATTTCATACGCCTGCTCTTGCCACGTCTCATCCTCCGGCGAACCGCGTACTTCATTATCCTTGCGGTCGTTGAAGGGCTCAGCGGCCCATGCGGCTGACACCGCCCCCACCATCACCACCGCCCCCAGGCAGCGAAGCAAATTCGGCAAACGATTCAAACCAGTTGCTCTCCACAATGAAGCCGAAGCGGCCCGGCAGCGCCGGGTGTCGGGCCGCATTGTAAGCGCTTGCGCCGCATCCTGCCGCCGAGGGGCTGCGTCAGGCGGCGATCGCTGCTTCGATTTCGGCGAAGTTGCGGGCGATTTCCGCGCCTTCCGGCAAGGCGACACCAAGCTGGCGAGCGATCTGCGTCCGCGAGAAGATGCCGCGCACGCACACCCTGCCATCCAGTGCGTTCTCTATCACCAGCGCGTGCTGCCGACCGGAGCGTGCCAGCGTGGCGATGATGTGGCCCACGTCCGCCCGCAGCACATCCTCATAACGCACCGCGTCCATTGCCGAGAGCGGCGTCATCACCCGCGCCACCGTCACCTCGCCCCGGCGCAGCCCCTGCTCCCGCGCAGCGCGCAGCGGGCGCTCGCCAAGCAGGTCCGCGGCGGTAACCACGCCGACTACCACCTCTCCCCTATCCACAACCAGCAACAGCCGCACCCCGCGCATCTGCATCACACGCAAGGCTTCCTCGTGGGATTCGGCGGCAGACAGGCTGGCGGCGGGAATCCGCTTAAGGTCCGTCATCACTTCGATTGCCGGGGAATCCAGATGGACGCGACGCTCCTCGATCACATCCGCGATGCTGCAGCTCAAGCCGGCAAGCTCGACCCTGCGCATGGGTTCGAAACGTTCCCTCAACATGGCACACCTCCCACATGGCACGACAACGCTCCGCCCGGCCATTGCCGGGCAACCCTGCCGGGGGATGCACCCGAACAACCGGGAATGCCCCGGCATACGCGCAAGGACCGGCAGACCTCGGCGGAGTTCGCTGCGCACTGCTTGTAATGGGGAGGCGGGCGCAAGCGCCGCAAAAGGAACGCCACAAAAGCAGAATCCCCCGGCCGGCGGCATCTGCCACCAACCGGGGGATTCGTTCATGCGGAAAGCGCGGATCAGGGACGCTGCGTGATCGTCGCCTGCACCTGAACTGGCGGCTGGGCCGCCGCGAGTTGCTGATAGCTCTCCGGCAACTCGCAGGGACGCGAGCGGAAGAGGATGCGGGACAACTCGGTCAGCGCCTGTTGATACACCAGGCGCTTGAACTCGATCACCGCATCCAGCGGCACCCAGTAGTCACTCCAGCGCCAGGCGTCGAACTCCGGATGGGAACTAGCCCGCAGGCACACATCCGAATCCCGCCCCACCAGCCGCAGCAGGAACCAGATCTGCTTCTGGCCGCGGTAGGTGTTACGCCATTCGCGCTTGATCCAGTGCTTGGGGACGTCGTAACGCAACCAGCCCCGGGTACGGCCGAGGATTTTCACATGCTCGGGGCGCAGACCCACTTCCTCATGAAGCTCCCGGTACATCGCCTGCTCCGGCGTTTCGCCGTGCTTGATGCCACCTTGCGGGAACTGCCAGGAATGTTCGCGGATGCGTTTGCCCCAGAAAACCTCGTTGCGCGTATTGACCAGGAGGATGCCGACGTTCGGGCGATAGCCTTCACGATCGAGCATGATGGAACCTTCTGAATTTGATGGACTGTCTCGATTCTTCCACACTTGTCCGGGGTTGGAAAGCTTGCGCCCGGAGCGCTTTTGGGCATCGTCCGGAGGGCGCCGGCGTGCCTGCCATGCGCTAGAATCCGCCGATTCCACCTACCAAGAATTCCGACCCAGCATGCGCGCGAGCCAGTTCCATATCTCCACCCTGAAGGAAGCCCCCTCCGACGCCGAAGTGATCAGCCAGAAGTTGATGCTGCGCGCCGGGATGATCCGCAAGGTCGCCGCCGGTATCTACAACTACATGCCGATGGGCCTGCGCAGCATCCGCAAGGTGGAAGCCATCATCCGCGAAGAGCTGAACCGTGCCGGCGCCATCGAGCTGGTGATGCCGCTGGTGCAGCCGGCCGAGCTGTGGCAGGAGACCGGCCGCTGGGACAAGATGGGCCCCGAGCTGCTGCGCCTGAAGGACCGCCATGAGCGCGACTTCGCGCTGCAGCCCACCTCCGAGGAGGTGGTGACCGACATCGCCCGCCAGGAGCTGAAGAGCTACCGTCAGCTGCCGAAGAATTTCTACCAGATCCAGACCAAGTTCCGCGACGAGCGCCGCCCCCGCTTCGGCGTCATGCGCGGCCGCGAATTCGTGATGAAGGACGGCTACTCCTTCGACCGCGACGAAGCCGCCGCCGGCGTGAGCTACGACCGCATGTACGCCGCCTACGGCCGCATCTTCGAGCGCCTGGGCCTCACCTACCGCGCGGTGGCGGCCGACACCGGCGCCATCGGCGGCGACCGCTCGCACGAATTCCAGGTGATCGCCGACACCGGCGAAGACGCGCTGGTCTACTGCCCCACCTCCGACTACGCCGCCAACATCGAGTTGGCGGAAGCGGTGTCGCTGCTGCCGGGCCGCGTCTCCCCCACCCTCGCGCTGGAGAAGGCGCCGACGCCGGGCAAGGAACGCTGCGAGGACGTGGCCGAACTGCTCGGCCTGCCGCTGGCGCAGACGGTGAAGTCCCTGGTGCTGGCCACCGAGGAAACGGACGAAGCCGGCCGGGTGGTCAAGACCACCGTCTGGCTGCTGCTGGTGCGCGGCGACCACGAACTGAACGAAGTGAAGGCGAGCAAGGTGGAAGGGCTGAAGGCGGGCTTCCGCTTCGCCACCGAAGCCGAGATCCTGGAGCACTTCGGCTGCAAGCCCGGCTACCTCGGCCCCATCGGCCTGAAGAAGCCGGTGCGCATCGTCGCCGACCGCACCGTCGCCGACATGGGCAACTTCGTCTGTGGCGCCAATGAGGCGGACTTCCACTACACCGGGGTGAACTGGGGCCGCGACCTGCCGGAACCGGAACTGGTCGCCGATCTGCGCAACGTGGTCGAAGGCGATCCCTCGCCGGACGGCAAGGGCGTGCTCGCCATCCAGCGCGGCATTGAGGTCGGCCACGTGTTCTACCTCGGCACCAAGTACTCCAAGGCGATGAACGCCACCTTCCTCGCCGACGACGGCAAGCCGCGCCACTTCGAGATGGGCTGCTACGGCATCGGCGTCACCCGCATCGTCGGCGCAGCCATCGAACAGAACAACGACGAGCGCGGCATCATCTGGCCGAACGCCATCGCCCCCTTCGAAGTCGTGCTGTGCCCGGTGGGCTGGAGCAAGTCGGAAGCGGTGCGCGCCGAGGCGGAGAAGCTCTACGAAGCGCTGCTGGCCGCCGGCATCGACGTCATCCTCGACGACCGCGACGAACGCCCCGGCGTGATGTTCGCCGACTGGGAACTCATCGGCGTGCCCCACCGCGTCACCATCGGCGACCGCGGCCTCAAGGACGGCGTGGTGGAGTACCAGGGCCGGCGCGACGCCGAAGCCAGCAAGCTGGCACCGGCCGACATCGCCGCCCACGTCATCGCCCGTTGCCGCGGCTGATCCGCCTCGACTATAACGTCGGCATGCACGCCCTCCGCCTCCTGCGCCCGCTCGCCTTCGCGCTGCTCACCGCCACCAGCGGCTTCGCCCTGGCCGGCGCGCAGCAGTACGAACCGCTGGCGGCCAGCGTGCAGGCGGCGCTGCATGCGGCGGTGAGCGACGCTGCCGCGCCGACACTGCCGATTCCGGACGCTGGCGAGCGTGCCCGCTGGCTGGGGGAAATGTCGCGCCGGCTGGAAAAGCGCATCCCGGATGCCGCCTACCGCAGCGAACTGCTGGTCAGCGTGCATTACGAAGCCACCCGCGCCGGGCTGGACCCGCAGCTGGTGCTGGGCCTGATCCAGGTCGAGAGCAACTTCCGCAAGTACGCCATCTCCAGCGCCGGCGCGCGCGGCTTCATGCAGGTGATGCCCTTCTGGCTCAACGTGCTCGGGCGGCCGAACGACAACCTCTTCCACCTGCGCACCAACCTGCGCTACGGCTGCACCATCCTGCGCCACTACCTGGACATCGAGAAGGGCGACCTCTTCCGCGCGCTAGGCCGCTACAACGGCAGCCTGGGCAAGCCGGAGTATCCCAACCTGGTCCGCACAGCCTGGGAAAAGCAGTGGAGCTGGGCGCCGGCCCGCCTCGCGGTCGGCGACGCGGCCCCGGTGAACTGAGCAAGACCGGCCACGGTACAGCCATCACCGGGCCCGCCAACAAGAACAGACGCCTTAAGGAGGAGACCGATGGACCAAGCCGCCAACCAACCGCAGCAGCAAGCGGCACACTGAGAGCGCCACCATGGACAGACGCCTCTACCGCCGCCGCGCCATCTCCCTCAACTTCCGGGTGCACGACGCCGACAGCGACGCCCTGCTCGGCCGCATCGGCGACATCTCGCAGGGCGGATTCCTGCTCTACGGCGAAAACCCGCTGCCCACCGGCCAGGTCCACCGCCTGCGCGTCGATTACCCCGACGCCAGCGGCAAGACCCGCTCGGTGGTCTTCGAAGCCCTGACCCAGTGGAGCGGCCCGGACGCCCAGCCCGACCTGCAGATCACCGGCCTGCGCCTGGTCAACCTGGACAAGCCCGCCACCGCCAAGGCGCTTGAAGCCCTGCTGGAACGCTTCACCGTCGGCGAGAACCCGGAAGCCGAGGAGTAAGAAGCGCGGCCGTTTGCAGATTCACCGAGCAGACGGCCCGGTCCTTCTTCCCTCTCCCTGCGGAAGAAGAAGGAAAGCAGCGGTCAAACTGGCGCACAGCCGCCCCTTGCGGGGCCCCCTCTCCCCGGCCCTCTCCACGAGGGAAGAGGGAGAAAGCGACACCCCGGGTGCCCAGGAGCTACCCAGGCATCCTCAAAACCGTGTGCCGCCGGAAATCCACCCTGCCGCAGCAATTCCGACGCCGCGTGACCGCCACAACCCTCGCGGCCCTCATTTCCCCCGAGGCCTCACTCCCTTCTCCCGCCGCGGGAGAGAGGGCGAGCCTCGTCGAACTGCAACGCAGCCGCACCTCTACAGCCCCCTTCCCTGCCAGAGCGAACCGCCACCTCCCTCACTCCGTATCGATCGGCAGCAAGGTGTCGTATTTCACCTCCCGCAGCACCACCGCCGTGCGCACGTTGGCCACGCCGGGAATGCTGAAGATGCGCTTGTGCAGGAAAGCATCGTAGGCCTTCATGTCCGGCACCACGATCTTCAGGATGTAGTCCGCATCGCCGGTGGTGCTGTAGCACTCGATCACCTCCGGATGAGTGAGCACCGCGCGCTCGAACTCCTCCACCGTGTTGCCGGCGTGGCGCAGCAGCGTCACATGCGCCATCAGGCACTCCTTCAGCCCGAGCGCCTCGCGGTCCAGCAGCACCGTGTGCCGCCGCACCACGCCGGATTTCTCGATCTCCTTCAGCCGCCGCCAGCACGGCGTGGCGGACAGGCCGACCGCCGCCGCCAGGTCCTGCACCGACAGCCGGGCGTCGCGCTGCAGCGCGTCCAGGATGCGGCGCGTCATTCGGTCGAACATCTTCATTCCTCCAATCCGGTAATCCAGAGAACAAATCTACTCGATTGGCCGTTATTCCGGCGAATTGAAGAACGCATCATCCACCTGCGCCCCCTAAGCTTTCTCCAATGACGACAAAGAGCAGCCGCCCGACGGCCGCCCGCCAGTGGAGAGAGACCGATGCACACCCCCAGCCCCAAGCACGTCCACGAAAAAGAAGCCTGTAGCAGCCCGGGCGCCGCCCCGGAGCTGACTGCGGCCCCCGCCCACTCTGCCGCGCCGCAAGCGCCGGCCACCCCGCTGGCCCGCCCCGACTACCAGCTCGCCGACAACCTGCGCGCCACCGCCGGCACCGTCTTCCTCACCGGCATCCAGGCGCTGGTGCGGCTGCCGCTGATGCAGGCGGCGCTGGACCGCGCCCGCGGTCTGGAAACCGCAGGCTTCGTCTCCGGCTACCGCGGCTCGCCGCTGGGCGGGCTGGACCAGGCGATGTGGAAGGCGAAGAAGATGCTGGACGCCGCCCGCGTCGAATTCCTGCCGGCCATCAACGAGGAACTGGGCGGCACTGCGGTGCTCGGCAGCCAGCAGGTGGAGAGCGACCCGGAGCGCACCGTCGATGGCGTGTTCGCCATGTGGTACGGCAAGGGCCCGGGCGTGGACCGCGCCGGCGATGCCCTCAAGCATGGCAACGCCTACGGCGCCTCGCCGCGCGGCGGCGTGCTGGTGGTGGCGGGCGACGACCACGGCTGCGTCTCCTCCTCCATGCCGCACCAGAGCGATCTCGCCATGCAGGCCTGGAGCATGCCGGTGATCCACCCCGGCAACGTCGCCGAATACCTGGAGTTCGGCCTGTGGGGCTGGGCGCTGTCGCGCTTCTCCGGCAACTGGGTGGGCTTCAAGGCCATCTCGGAGGTGGTCGAATCCGGCATGACGGTGGATCTCTCCCGGGTGCGCACCGAATTCCCGCCGCCGGCCGAGTTCATCGTTCCCGCCGGCGGCCTGCACTACCGCTGGCCGGATCTGCCCAGCCTCACCATCGAACAGCGCCTGGCGGCCAAGCTGGACGCGGTGCGCGCCTTCGCCCGCGCCAATCCGCTGGACCGCCTGGTGTGCGCCACGCCGGGCGCGGACCTGGGCATCGTCACCGTCGGCAAAGCCCACTACGACTTCCTCGAAGTGCTGCGCCGGCTGGACCTGACGCCGGCCGACCTGGAAGCCGCCGGCATCCGCGTCTACAAGGTCGGCCTGGTGTTCCCGCTGGAAACGGTGGGCATGGAAGCCTTCATCGACGGCCTCGCCGAGGTGCTGGTGATCGAAGAGAAAGCGCCGGTGGTGGAGCGCCAGCTGAAGGAGCTGCTGTTCAACCGCGCCGCCGACGCCCGCCCGCGCATCATCGGCAAGCAGGACGTAAGCGGCTGCGCGCTGCTCTCGGCGCTGGGCGAGCTGCGCCCCTCGCGCATCATGCCGGCCTTCGCCGACTGGCTGGCGCGGCACAAGCCGGCGCTGGACCGCCGCGACCGGGTGCGCCACTTCACCGCCCCCGAGCTGCTCTCCAACGCCGCCGACGCGGTGCGCCGCCTGCCCTACTTCTGCTCCGGCTGTCCGCACAACACCTCCACCCGGGTGCCGGAAGGCTCCATCGCCCAGGCCGGCATCGGCTGCCACTTCATGGCCTCGTGGATGGAGCGCGACACCACCGGCCTGATCCAGATGGGCGGCGAGGGCGTGGACTGGGCCGCCCACGGCCGCTTCACCAAGCGCCCGCACGTCTTCCAGAACCTGGGCGACGGCACCTACTTCCACTCCGGCCTGCTCGCCATCCGCCAGGCCATCGCCGCCCGCGCCAACCTCACCTACAAGATCCTCTACAACGACGCGGTGGCGATGACCGGCGGCCAGCCGGTGGACGGCGTCATCGGTGTCGAGCGCATCGCCCGCCAGGTCGAGGCCGAGGGCGTGAAGAAGCTGGCGGTGGTGTCCGACGAGCCGGAGAAGTACGAGGGCCAGGAGAACCTCTTCCCGCCCGGCACCACCTTCCACCACCGCAGCGAGCTGGACGCAGTGCAGCGCACCCTGCGCGACATCGCCGGCGTCACCTGCCTCATCTACGACCAGACCTGCGCCGCAGAGAAGCGCCGCCGGCGCAAGAAAGGCGCCTTCCCCGACCCCGACCGCCGCATCTTCATCAACGCCGAAGTGTGCGAAGGCTGCGGCGACTGCGGCCAGCAGTCCAACTGCCTGTCGGTGCTGCCGCTGGAAACGCCGCTGGGACGCAAGCGCCAGATCGAACAATCCTCCTGCAACAAGGACTACTCCTGCGTGCAGGGCTTCTGCCCCAGCTTCGTCTCGGTGGAAGGCGCCAAGCTGAAGAAGCGCGTCGCCAGGCTGTCCGGCGCCCGGCTGGACGAACTGATCGCCCACCTGCCGCAGCCGGCCACCCGGCTGGACGAAGCGCCCTACGACATGCTGATCACCGGCGTCGGCGGCACCGGCGTCGTCACCGTCGGCGCGCTGGTGAGCATGGCCGCCCACCTGGACGGCATGGCCAGCTCCCAGCTGGACTTCATGGGCTTCGCCCAGAAAGGCGGCGCGGTGCTCGCCTTCATCCGCTGGGCCAAGCGGCCGGAGCTGCTCAACCAGGTGCGCATCGACACCCAGCAGGCCGATCTGCTGCTGGCCTGCGACCTGGTGGTCGGCGCCTCCGCCGACGCCCTGCAGACGGTGCGCCGCGGCCGCACCCGCATCGTCGCCAGCAGCCACCAGAACCCCACCGACAAGTTCGTGCGCGATCCCGACGCCAGCCTCCATGCCGACGCCCTGATCGACAAGCTGCGCCACGCCGCCGGCACCGCCGACGACCCCGCCGCGCTGGAAACGGTGGATGCCTACGACCTCGCGCTGCGCCTGCTGGGCGACTCCATCGGCGCCAACCTGCTGCTGCTCGGCTACGCCTGGCAGCGCGGCCGGGTGCCGGTATCGCTGGTAGCGCTGGAACGCGCCATCCAGCTCAACGGCGTGGCGGTGGAAATGAACCGCATGGCCTTCCACCTCGGCCGCCTCGCCGCCGACGCGCCGGACACCGTGCTGGAACTGGCCGAGGAACCAGCGCCCAAGGCGATGACGCTGGACGCACTGATAGCCCACCGCAGCGAACTCCTCACCGGCTACCAGAACGCCGCCTACGCCGCGCGCTACCGCAAGCTGGTGGACACCGTGCGCACCGCCGAAAACCGCTTCGCCCCCGGCGCCGAGCCGGTTCTCACCCGCGCCGTCGCCCAGGGCTACGCCAAGCTGCTGGCCTACAAGGACGAATACGAAGTCGCCCGCCTCTACACCGACGGCCGCTTCACCAAGGCGCTGGAAGAAACCTTCGAAGGCGAGCTCAAGCTCTCCTTCCACATGGCGCCGCCGCTGCTGGCGCGCGCCAAGGACGGCGGCGCACCGCGCAAGCTGCGCTACGGCGGCTGGATGCACAAGGCCATGGGCTGGCTGGCCAAGGGCAAATTCCTGCGCGGCAGCTGGCTGGACCCCTTCGGCCACACCGACGAACGCCGCATGGAACGCGAACTGGCCGCGCGCTACGCCGAGATGATGGAAGCCCTGCTGCCGCGGCTCACCGCCGACAACCTCGCCAGCGCGGTGGAACTCGCCGCCCTGCCGGAACGCATCCGCGGCTACGGCCACATCAAGCTCGCCAGCCTGCGCGGCGTGCTGGCGCAGGAAGCCCGGCTGGCGCCCCGCCTCGGCCTGTCGCCCCACCTTGCCCGCGCGGTGTCGGAAGACGCCCTGCCGCCAGCCGGTGCCCGCCTCAAGGGCATCCCGGTGGTCACCGCGCGCTGAAGGCCGGGCCGTCCTCGCCGGCTTCTCCCCGGCGGGCAAAAAAAACCGCCGGATGCCTCTCGGTCCGGCGGCCAACGCCTGCTGCTGCATTCTGCGGGGCAGGGTTTTCCCCCTCCTCTGCCGTCCCTCGCGCAAACCGGCGGACCACGGAAACCACCGGTTGAAGACGGCAGGAACGAGCGGCCCCCCGACCGCCCGTCGGTTTCAGCTCACCCCGCCAATGCGGCCAGCGGCTTGCTCTCGGTCAGGTTGTCGCTTTCGGGCCGCAACTCGGTCGGGCGCCGGATCGGGGAAGAAGAGGAAGACGCCGACGAAGCCGCCAGCGACTGCACGTCGCCGGAAATCTCGCCGCCCTCCTCGATGAAGATCTTGCCGTAGCGGATCTTGCCGCTGACCCGGCCGGTGGCATGGATGATGAGCTGCTTGCGCGCGGTGAGTTCGCCGTCGAAGCGGCCGTGGATCTCCGCCACGTCTATGCCCACCGTGCCGGCGTAGGCGCCCTTCTCGGCGATGCGGATCACGCGGCTGTCCATGGTCGCCTCCACCCGCCCTTCCACCACCAGGGTGTCGCAATCCAGTATCTCCGCGCCCTTCAGCTTCACATCCGGGCCGACGATGAGGCGGCTGCCGCCGCTGGCGTTCTCCTCTTCCGCAACCGGGCTCATGCTCTCCTCCAGCTTGTCTTCGACCTTCTCGTTCAACGGCTCCCGCGTCGGCGGCATCGGCGCGCTGCCGACGGCGGAAGACGCACCCGGCGCCGCAGCACTCACGCTGGCGCCCATGCCAGGGCGCAGCGGACGGGCGCCGCCGGGTTCGGCGGTCTTGGGGAACATGGCGGGTTTGTTGAACATGGCTTCTCCTCGGGATCTGTTGCGGGCCCGCCGACGCGGCCCCTCCGTCGGAGATGGCAAGCACCGTGCCTGCAACGTAAAACCCTTTCTCATCAGCAGCTTGAGATTTCAAATCTCGATTTCGCTTGAATCAGAAGGCCCAAACCGTCGCCTGCAGGCGACACCAACATCGCCGCAAATGCTGAAACCCTTGCCCCGCAAGGCTTCAGGGCTGTCACATCCAGGCGACACCCGGCAGGGAAACATGAACTTGCACTTGCTTACCCCGGCCGCCGCGGGCCACTGCCTACACTCGCGGATCGTCCGCAGCCGAGCACACGCTCCCTTCCTCCTGCGACCACAGCCCGCCTGCCCATGCCCCGCCTCTCCTTCCGCGCCACGCTGCTGGCGAGCTTCCTGCTGATCGCCGGCATCCTCGGCGCCGCGGCGGTAAGCGGCTGGCTGGCACTGGAAGACTTCGCCAAACGCAGCCGCGACAGCAGCGCCACCGCCCTCGCCCTCACCACCGCCGTGCAGCAGCTGGGCGAACGCACGGTGGACATGGAGCGCAGCGCCCGCCAGTTCGTGGTGCTGGAAGACCCGGCGCTGCGCCAGCGCTTCGCCGTCGCCCACACCGAAGCGGTGGCCGCGCTGGACCGGCTGGACAGCGTCGCCACCCCCGGCTTCCTCGCCCAGCCAGACGCCCGCTTCAGCGAGGAACTGGCGGCCTGGCGCCAGGCCGCCGACGCCGCCCACGCCGCGCTCGACGGCAAGCCGGATGCCGCCCGCCTGCAGCCGGCACTGGCGCGGCTGGCCGAACTCAACGGCCGGCTGGCCGGCGCGGTGCGCAGCCGCATCGAGGAAGACAACCGCCGCCAGCTCGACGCCCTGGACCACCGCCGCGAACGCCTCGCCCAGCAGGTGCTGGCCGCCATCGCCGCCGCCTTCGTGCTCGCCGGCCTCACCGGCTGGTGGGTGGTGCGGCCGCTGCGGCGCATCGGCCGCGGCATCGCCGCGCTGGGCGAAGGCCGCTTCGACCGCCGCATGAACGTCGGCGGCCCGGCCGACCTGCGCGAGATCGGCCACCGGCTGGACTGGCTGCGCCTGCGCCTGGCGGACCTGGAAGCCAACCGCGCCCGGGTGCTGCGCCACGTCTCCCATGAACTCAAGACCCCGCTCGCCTCCCTGCGCGAAGGCGTGGCGCTGCTGCAGGACGAAGTCGCCGGCCCCACCTCGCCGCGCCAGCAGGAAGTCATCCGCATCCTCGACCACAACGCCCGCACCCTGCAGGAGCGCATCGAACACCTGCTGGACTACAACGCCACCCTGTTCGACGCCCGCCGCCTGTCGCGCCGCCGCGTCGCCCTGGCGCCGCTGGTGGCCGCGGTGGTGGAGGAACAGCGCCTGCAGGCCGAAGCGCGGCGGGTGACGATCAAGGTGGAAACCCTGCCCGGCCAGGACAACGCGGCGGTACTCGCCGACGAAGGCAAGCTCAAGCTGGTGCTGGGCAACCTGCTCGCCAACGCGCTGGCCTATGCACCGCCCGGCAGCACCGTGCGCTTCCGCCTCGGCGCGGGCCCGCAGGGCGTGGCCATAGACTGCATGGACGAAGGCCCCGGCGTGGCCGCCGAGGAAGCCGAGCGCATCTTCGACCCCTTCTTCCAGGGCAGCCGGCGCCCCGCCGAGCCGCCCCGTGGCAAGGCTGGCGGCAGCGGCCTCGGCCTTGCCATCGTGCGCGAATTCATCGTGGCCCATGGCGGCCGCGTCGCCGTGCTGCCCGCGCCCCAGGGTGCCCATTTCCGGATCGATCTGCCCCATGCACGCTGAAACCCCTGCCCCCGCCCGCCGCCGGCTGCTGCCGGCGCTGGCCGCCGCCCTGCTGCTGGGCCCGCTCGCCGGCTGCATCAGCCGGCAGACCCCGGCCGAACCCGACCCCGCCATCCTCGCCCGCCAGCTGCAGGAGCAGACCGCCGAGCGCCAGCGCCTGGAAACCGTCGTCCAGCGCCTCACCCAGCAGCTGGAACGCAGCAACCAGCAACTGAAGGACAGCCAGCGCCAGGCGGAACTGCTGCAACAGAAGCTGGACGCCCTCGCCGAAATCGAACGCAGCCTACCCGCCAGCCCGCGCAGCACCGCCCCCCGCAACCCGGCCGCCGAAACCGCCAGGACCACGCCATGACCCCGAGCCTGCCGCACGCCCCCAGCGCCAGCCTGCTGCTGGTGGACGACGACACCGACCTGCTGCGCCTCCTTTCCATGCGCCTGGAAGCCAGCGGCTACCGCATCGGCACCGCCGAAAGCGCCGACGCCGCCCTCTCCCGCCTGGCGGTGGAGCGCTACCACCTGGTGGTGAGCGACGTGCGCCTGCCCGACCGCGACGGCCTCGCCCTGTTCGAGGAAATCCGCAGCCTCTACCCGGCGCTGCCGGTGATCCTGCTGACCGCCCACGGCACCATCCCGGACGCGGTGGAAGCCACCTCCCGCGGCGTCTCCGGCTACCTCACCAAACCCTTCGACAGCCGCGAACTGCTGGAGCGCATCGCCCGCGCCCTGCGCCTGGCCGCGCCCGCCGGCCCGGCCGAGCACCCCGCCGACGAGGAATGGCGCAGCGAAATCGTCACCCACAGCGCGCGCATGCTCACCCTGCTGGACGAAGCCCGGCTGGTGGCCGCCTCCGACGCCAGCGTGCTCATCCGCGGCGAAAGCGGCACCGGCAAGGAACTGCTTGCCCGCGCCATCCACCGCGCCAGCCCGCGCGCCGAGGCGCCCTTCGTCGCCATCAACTGCGGCGCCATTCCGGAGCAACTGCTGGAATCCGAACTCTTCGGCCATGTGCGCGGCGCCTTCACCGGCGCCACCACCGCCCACCGCGGCCTGCTGCAGGCGGCCGACGGCGGCACCCTGTTCCTCGACGAAATCGGCGACATGCCGCTGGCGCTGCAGGTGAAACTGCTGCGGGTGCTGCAGGAGCGCGCGGTGCGGCCTGTCGGCGCCACGCGCGCCGAAGCCATAGACGTGCGCATCCTCTCCGCCACCCACCGCGACCTCGACGCCGCGCTGGCCGAAGGCCAGTTCCGCGAAGACCTCTACTACCGCCTCAACGTGGTCAACCTCGGCCTGCCGCCGCTGGCCGAGCGGCGGGAAGACATCCCGCTGCTGGCCAACCACTTCCTGCGGGTGCTCGCCCACAAATACGGCAAGCGTCTGCGCGGCTTCGCCCCGGACGCGGTGGAGGCCCTCGCCGGCGCGCCCTGGCCGGGCAATGTGCGCCAGCTGCAGAACGTGGTCGAGCAGGCCTGCGCCCTCGCCACCACGCCGCTGATCCCGCTCGCCCTGGTCGAACGCGCACTGCGCCTGCGGCCGATGGACGCGCTGAGCTACAGCGAGGCCAAGCAGCGCTTCGAGCGCGGCTACCTGGTGCAGCTGCTCAAGCTCACCGACGGCAATGTCTCCGACGCCGCCCGCCTGGCCGAACGCAACCGCACCGAGTTCTACCGCCTGCTGCAGCGCCACGGCCTCAATCCCGACCTGTTCCGCGCCGAGCCGCGCGGCGTCGCTCCGGCCCGACAATGAAAATCCAGAGGATTCAAGGCGCTGCGACAAGATGACGGCAGCCGTCGCCGGCGGCCGACAGTTCTGCCCCTCCCGCCCACGCTTCTTCAACCGCAACCTCAACCCGGCCACGCCAAGCCCCTGATCCCGCCCGGCTTTTCCCCGCCTGGCACAGCCCCTGCAAAGCCCGGTGCTCGCGGCCCACGCGCCGCTGCAATCCAACGCCGTCGCAGGAGTTCCAGATGATCAGTCGCCAGACCGTGCTCGCCATCCTCACCACCTCCGCCCTCGCCTTCTCCATCGGCACCGACCCCGCCCAATCCGCCGGCCTCGCCGCCGCCGCGGTGGAAAGCACCGAACTGCCCAACGACGACGACCCCGACCGCGGCCTGCGCCAGGACATCAAGACCGCCCTGCGCAGCGACCCCGTCCTGCGCGACACCCACGTCGCCGTCGCCGCCCGGGACGGCCAGGTACGGCTCGCCGGCGTGGTCGCCAGCGAAGAACAACGCCACCGGGCGCAACAAGTGGCGAAGGCGGTAGACGGCGTGCGGGAGGTGGATAACGGCCTGGAGATCGTCGGCAGGTAAGGGCAATACGTGCGGAACAGGCCATCCAGCCCAGCCACTCTCAACCGAGAGAGGCCGGTTTGCCCCCCTCTCCCCTCGCGGGATGTACAGACCGGGGACATGGGTAACAGGTGTTCGGAGACATAGGTAACGCTTCAGGCTTGCGCGGACTGCTGCTCGCGCAAGTCCAGTTCTGCGATCTCGAAACGC
>Ga0206117_100397_pt1 | contig 49655 bp, 45 predicted proteins | sample 3A5Ametagenome_FD_177997 | JGI IMG/M metagenome (GOLD analysis project Ga0206117, IMG submission 177997) | Enriched microbial communities from leaf-cutter ant dump, University of Wisconsin, Madison, United States - 3A5A | ecosystem: Environmental > Terrestrial > Nest > Insects nest > Nest dump... | reverse complement strand
TCTGCAATGATCGCGATCTTTTCAATTTGCATCATGACGAGCTCCCGCTCGGAATCGGCTTGAGTTCGAGCCAAGACAACTAGGCAGCAAGCGTCTCGTGCTTGATGTAGTCGCGAAGATACGAGTAGCTGACCTGCACCAGTCCATCGTTCGTCTGGATGATGGAGGGATAGGAATAGTCGCCCACGAAAGCGCCTCGCTCGTCGTGCGCCGAACGGAGGGTGGCATCGGCCTCCAGCACCAGGTCCTTGCGCCAGGTCAGCCCAAGATCGGTCGAGATGGAGAGAACGAGCGGGTTGCGAGGCACGCCCCAGATGGCGCCGTTCTCGATGGTGCCACAGGCCGAAAGGAACGCCTCGCGATCCTTGATCCAGGGGGGAACGGCGCTCTCGCTCGAACGGCCGGCGGCGGCGATCTCGTTGTAGACGATGGCGAGCCGTCCATCGCTGAGTTCTCGGGCCTGGATCGACGAGTTGTTGTTGGGCAGCGTCGTCGGATGAGGCGCCGACCAGCTGAGCCCGCCGTCCTCCGATACGCAACGGAAGATGAAATCGGATTGGCGACGCCGGAAGAAGGCCACCCGGCAGTTCTCGAGAATGTCCATGTGGACGCAGCCCCGGCTGTCGGGGACCGCCACGACATCCCAGCTGCGACCACCGTCGGCGGACACATGGACGAAGCTGGAATCGTCGCCGAACGCGTTGCGCATGTCGCTGCGCCAGATCGGCAGGAGCAGGAGGCCGGACGGGTTGACGACCGGCGCATGACGAATGAACGTCCCCGGCCGCCCGATGAGATCGACCGTCTCGCTCCAGCTTCGACCTTCGTCGGCCGACCGCCGCAGGCGAACGACGGCCGTTCCCTGATCGGCCTTCTCCTGGGCGGTATACAGGAGCCAAAGCTCACCGGACGGATGCCGGAACAGAGCCGGATTCTGCTCCGAGCGCGTTGCGTCATCGGACATCCTGACGGGATCGAGCCAGGCATCGCGACCGCGATCGTATCGCGCCATGTAGATGCTGATATCGGAAGACCCCTCCATGGAACCGCCGAACCAGGTACAGAGGAGATCGCCGTTTCCAAGTTCCATGAGATTGGAGGCATGATTGCTCACGCAGGGCGTCGGAATTTTCCGCTCTTGCAGCACTTTCATTGGCGCATTCCCGTTCTCTTGCTCGCCGCCCTTGGCGGGGCGGTCTCCTCACCATCGATCGTCGGGCGCATCGCGGGCCGTCCTTTTCCGAGACAAGCCTTCCCTTTCCCGACCGCCTCTGGCGCGGCGATCGGGGCAATGCATTCGTTCCCACATGTTTGCGATCGGACTAGGCGGTCTCTTTCTCGATCTCGGCCAGACGGAGACAGGCGACCCGGTGCCCGCCTCCCTGGTCGCTCAGTTCTGGGATCGACTGGGAACAGATCTCAGTCGCGTAGGCGCAGCGGGGGTGGAACCGACAACCGGACGGAGGATCGATGGCGTTCGACACGTCACCCTGCAGGATGATGCGCTTGCGCGTTCGTTCCAGATCCGGATCGGCCTCCGGAACAGCCGACAGCAGCGCCTTGGTGTAGGGATGCAGCGGCCGCCCGAACAGGTCGTCCTTGCTGGCGATCTCCATGATCTTGCCGAGATACATCACGGCGACGCGGTCGGAGATATGGCGCACCACGGCAAGGTCATGGGCGATGAACAGGTAAGTCAGATTGTACTTTTCCTGTATGTCCATGAGCAGGTTGATGATCTGCGCCTGGATCGACACGTCGAGCGCCGAGATCGGCTCGTCGCAGACGATGAACTCGGGATCGCTGGCCAGCGCCCGGGCAATGCAGATGCGCTGCCTCTGACCGCCCGAGAACTCGTGCGGGTAGCGGTTGGCGACGTTGGGGTTGAGACCGACGTCGCGGATGAGCTGGACAACCCGCCGCTGGATGTCCTTCTCGGCGCAGATCTTGTGCACGCGCATCGGTTCGGCCAGGGCCTCGCCGATGGTCATGCGGGGATTGAGCGTCGAGTAGGGATCCTGGAAGACGATCTGGACCCGCTTGCGCATGGCCCTGAGTTCCTTGGCCGGAAGTCGGGCGATGTCGACGCCGTCGAACTTCACGCTGCCGGACGTCGCCTTGTGCAGCTGCAGCAGGGCAAAGCCGGTGGTCGACTTGCCACAACCCGATTCGCCGACGAGACCGAGGGTCTCGCCTTGGTAGATCTCGAAGCTGACGCCGTCGATGGCGTGAACGACCGCCGACTGATTGCCGAAGGCGCCGATCTTGATGGGGAAATGCTTGACGAGGTTCTCCACCACGACGAGCGGCTTCTGGTTTGCATGCATGGTCATTGCTCCACCCCCCTGCCGCGCATGTCGACCCAGCAGGCGACGCGATGCGGCCGCTCTCCGCTCGATCCCGGGACGGCGGCCAGCGCGGGCACTTCGGTCTGGCAACGGTCGATCTTATGTTCGCACCGGGGAGCAAACGGGCACCCGGTCGGCGGGGTGAAGAGGTTCGGCGGCGCTCCCGGAATGGACGGCAGACGACTGCCGGCCTCGGTCTTGAGGCTCGGGATCGATTTCAGAAGACCGATCGTGTAGGGGTGCAGCGGCGACTTGTAGATGTCGTCGAGCACCGCCTCCTCGACCACGTAGCCGCCGTACATGACCATGATCCGGTCGACCATGCCGGCCAGCAGGCTCAGGTCATGGGTGATCCAGATGATCGACATGTTCAGCTTTTCGCGCAGGTCTTTCACCAGCTCGACGATCTGCGCCTGGATGGTCACGTCGAGTGCGGTGGTTGGCTCGTCGGCGATGACCAGCGACGGCTCGTTGAGCAGCGCCATGGCGATCATCACGCGCTGGCGCATGCCGCCCGACAGTTGGTGCGGGTACTCGCTCAGTCGATGTTCGGCATTGGAAATGCCGACCATCTTCAGATACTTGGCAGCTTGCTGCCGCGCATCGGCCTTCGTGATCTTCTTGTGATAGACGATGCCCTCGATGAGCTGATCGCCGATCTTCATGAACGGGTTGAGCGAGGTCATCGGATCCTGGAAGATCATGCCGACCTTCGACCCGCGGATGGAGTTGACCCGGCTCACGCTGGCGTGGGTGATGTCCTCGCCATCGATGCGCACTTCGCCTTCAGTGATCTGCGCCGCCGGCGGCAGCAGGCGGATCAGGCTCATCATGGACACGCTCTTGCCGCAGCCCGATTCGCCGACCACGCCCAGCATCTCGCCCTTGTCGAGGCTGAAGGAGACGCCGTTGACGGCGTGGAGATAGCCGTTCCTGACCTTGAAGCGCGTGTGCAGGTTGTTGACTTCCAGAAGCTTGGTCACAACGCCCTCCCTTTCTTCTTGTTATCGCGGGTCATTTCCACTGCCGCGGATTGAGGGCATCGTTCAGGCCGTCGCCAAGGAAGCTGAACGCGATGGTGACCACCGCCAGAACCGCCGCCGGGGCGGCGAGAACGTGCGGATAGAGCTGCCAGATGCGCAGACCGTCGGAGATCATGTTGCCCCAGCTCGGAATGGGCGGACGCACGCCGACGCCGAGGAAGCTGAAGGACGATTCCAGCACCATGGCCTCGCCCAGAGCGGCGCTGATGTAGACGATGATCGGCCCGATCGCGTTGGGGATGACGTAGCGGCGAACGATCTTGGACGTCGGCACGCCGAGCGCTTCCGCCGCCAACACGTAGTTCTTGTTGCGGATCGACAGGATCTGGCCGCGGATAATGCGGGCCGCCTTGGGCCACTTGATCAGCGCCAGCGAACCGAACACCAGCACGAAGTCGACCCAGATGGTGTTGCGGTAGAACTCGTTGCCGGTCGCGAGGAACTGGGCATCCATCCAGTTCACCAGCGGCGGCTTCAGCGACACGTTGATCACGATGACGAGGAGCAACGACGGGATCGACATGGTGATATCGATCAGCCACACCACGAAGGCGTCGACCTTGCCGCCGAAGTAGCCGCCAAGCGCGCCCATGAAGAGGCCGATGACCAGACTGAAGGACACCGTCGAGAAGCCGACGATCACAGCTGTCCGCGATCCGTAGATCACGCGGCTCATGATGTCGCGGCCGAGATCGTCGGTCCCGAACCAGTGCTGCCACGACGGCGGCTGGTTGCGCGCCATCAGGTCCTGACTGAGGAAGTCATAGGGCGTGAGATACGGGCCGAAGATGGCGACGAAGAACAGGAAGGCGACCAGCACCATGCCGACGATGGCCAGACGGTTGGCGACCAGGCGGATGAAGGCATCCTTGGCCAGGCTGAACTGCTTTTCTTCCTGCTGCAGGGGGATAGCTTGGTCCGTCATCATTCATCCTCCGTCTTTTTCGCGGCGGCGCGGGGGTCGAGCAGCGGGTAGGAGATGTCCACGAGAAGGTTCGAGGCCATGACGACGATCGAGAAGATCAGCACGATCGCCAGGATGACCGGATAGTCCGACGACTTGATCGCCGTTTCCGTCATCCGGCCGAGGCCCGGCAGGCCGAACACCTTCTCGATGAGGATCGAGTTGTTGAGCGTGGCGATCACCAGGAGGCCGATCTGGCTGACGACCGGGGTCAGCACAGGGCGCATGATGTGGCGCATCACCACCTGGTAATTGGGTATGCCCTTGGCGCGGGCGGTGCGCACGTAGTCTTCGCTGAGAACCTCCAGCACGCCGGCACGCGCCTGGCGGATGATCAGCGCCATCGGGTTGAGACCGAGCACCAGGAGCGGCACGATCACCTTGACGTCGAACAGGCCTGCCCAGCCGTAGGGAACGTTGAGGTTCAGCACCAGAACCATGAACACGATGATCAGCGGGCCGGCGACGAACACCGGAATGCCCCAGATGACCAGCGCGAAGCCGACGATCAGGTTATCGAGCCACTTGTTCTGGTTGAGAGCGGCGATCACGCCCAGAACGATGCCGACCAGCGAGACGATCAGGATCGCCGCGAGGCCGATCTTCAGCGTTACCGGGACCGCGGCGGCGATCATCGAGTTGACCGAACGCCCCGACACCAGCGAGTTGCCGAAGTTGCCCTGGGAGACATTCATGATGTAGTCCCAGAACTGCACCAGGAATGGCCGATTGAGGCCGGCTGCCTCACGGATGGCTTCGACGCGGGCCGGATCATAGGCTACGTCGCCCGGAGCCTGCAGGAAGATGAGTTTGATCGGGTCGCCGGCACCGAAGTAGACCAGTGCATAGACGAGCAGGAGAAGGATGAAGACAGATGGTATCCACCTGACAAGTCTACTGAGTACGTAGCGCCCCATGGGACATTCCTCCGGCAAAATCCGGAGCATCCGCCGATCGGACCAGAGGTCCGGCCGCCAAGCGAATGCACCAGTGTCTTATTTTCTTGAGTGGCCGCTCTGCGGTCAGGCTGACCGAAGCCGGTCAGCAGGCCTTCTAGGCACAGGGGAACGGGCGAAGAAACCCTCCTGCCCGTCCCCCTTTCGTATCGGCCTTTACGGGCGCTTCTCTTCGTCGATGGTGACGTTCCAGGGCTCGATGACCTGCCAGTCGTCGTTCTTGTCGAAGTTCTGCACCCAGGGCATCGCCCACTTCGACATCACGTCGTAGTAGTAGGGGATGTACATCCAGTCTTCACGGAAGGCGCGCTGCGCCTTCTGGGCGAAACCGATGCGGTCCGGGTCTTCGACACCCTTGGCGGATGCCTCTTCGAGGAGCTTGTCGACCTCGGCGTTCTTGTAGCCGCCCATCTTGTTGAGAGCGTTACCCGAGCTCGAGTGGATCGCGCCCATGAGATAGGACACCGCGTCCGGCACGCGCGTGCCGACGTCGTCGCGGAACACCTGGACGCTCTTCTGGTCGGGACCGGCATAGGTCTCGATGGCCGGCTTCATCTCGGTGCCCTGGATACCCAGGATCTTGCGCCACTGCTCGGCGATGTACTGGGCAGCCGCTTCATGCGTCGGCGTCGAGATGCCGACGAACATGATCTTCGGCAGGTGGCCGGCATCCTTGTACTTGGACGCGGCAAGCGCCGCCTTGGCGGCTTCCGGATCGAACGGATAGTTCGGGAAGTCCGGATCGACGCCGGGCACCTTGTTGAGGATCTGGGTCGCGGCGGTGAACGGCCCTTCCGGGAAGGCCGCGATGGCCAGTTCCTGCGCATTGACCGACATGGTCAGCGCCTTGCGGACGTTGATGTCGTCCATCGGCGGCTTGGACAGATCGAACCAGAACTGCTGGCCCTTGGCGAGCGCCGGGCCGCCGAGGAAGTCGGCGCCGAGGTCCTGAATGATGGTCGGCGTGATCAGCTCGGTGGCGGCATCCATCTCGCCGCGCTTCAGCATCAGCGTGGCAGTGATCGGATCGGACACGGTGGTGATGACCACCTTCTCGAGCTTGGGCTTCGGCCCGAAGAAGTTCGGGTTGGGAACCATCGTCACGATGCCCTGGTCGAGGTCCATGCTCTCGGGCATGAACGGACCGGAAACGACGACGCCGTTCTCAGGACGCCACCAGTCGCCCTTCTCGGCGCCGCTTTCGTCGACGGCCTGCGAGATCTTGACCGGCGGAATGAGCGCGGTGGCAATCTTCTGGTCGAAGATCGGATCCGGCACCGCGAGCTTGACGGTGACCGTGCCATCGCCGTTGACGGTCAGGCCGGCCATGTCCTTGGCCTTGCCGACCACCACGTCGTTGAAGCCTTCGACGTCGCCGAGGAACAGGTTGACGCGGGCGTGCTTGGTCGCCGGACGCGCGCACAGGTTCCAGGTGCCGACGATATCCTCGGCCGTGATCTTCGATCCGTCCGAGAAGACGGCCTTCGGGTCGACCGTCAGCGTCCAGGTCTTGAAGCTGTCGTCATGGGTGGCGCTCGACAGCACATACGGCGTCAGCTTGCCATCCTTGTCGAAATACATCGGCGCCGCCCACCACAGCGACTGCCAGCGCGCCACGTGCCCGCCACCCTGAAGCGGCGACCAGCTCTGCTCGAGCGCGGGATGGGCGATATTCAGGATCTGATCGGCCCAGGCAGGAAGGCTGGCGGTCGACAGTGCCGCCGCTGCGAGCCCGATCATGAGGTATTTTCGGAAGTCCTTCATGGATGTCTCCTCTCCAATTTTCATCATCCCTGCTCGGCGTTTCTCCTCGCGCCTCGCCTCTTCGAAACGCAAACGTCGTGCCAGATACCCTAATATCTTGAATTTCCTAAACATTCTATTGAAACGGGGGAGAAGCCGGCTGACGATTGCTGAAAGTTGCCTGCGCAGCTGGTGCAGTACGCAACGGCGACATCTTGCCTTTCCTCCGAGGGACTCCCATGCTCGCCGACAGGGAGGAAAACATGGTCATCGCATTCATTGCGCCGCACGAGCGCATCAGCATCGCCGCCCAGAGCATCGTTGAAGCGTCGGGTTACCCGGCGAAGATCTATCTCGGAGATCTGCAGCAAGGGGTCAGGGCAGCTCGCCAGGCCATGGCAGAGGGCGCCAAGATCTTCATCAGCCGCGGCGGCACCGCGCGCCTCATCCGACAGGAACTCGGCGTCGAGGTGATCGAGGTCGAAGCCTCGGTGCAGCGCACCCTCGCCTACGTCTACAAGGAGACGTCGGAGACGACGAGGATCGCCGTCGCCGGCTTCGAACCGCTGATCAACCTGGTCGCGCCGGTGTGCGACGTGCTCGGACGCACCTACCGCTCCTTCGAACTGAGGGAGAAATCGTCCTTCCAGACGCAGATGGACCGCATCGGCAAGTGGGGCCCCGATGTCGTGATCGGCGACGCCATCGCCTACCACTGGGCCCAGGCACGCGGTCTCGACGCCTACCTGATCGAATCCAGTCTTGAGACGCTGCTCGACGCTTTCGAGCGCGCCATGCTGGTCTACAACAACCTCTGTCGCTACATCCTCGCCGAGGAAAAGCTGGCCACCGTTCTCAATTGCTCGCGGGAAGGCGCCATCCTGATCAACCGGGAGGGCGTCATCGAGGAAATCAACCGTCAGGGCTGCGATATCCTGTCTCAGCCGCGCGACGAGCTGATCGGCGCCCTGCTGTCGGACTATTTCGACAACGCCGAGCTCAACAGGGCCTTTCGCAAGAACCAGACCGCCCGCAACATGCTCGTCAACTACCGCGACGAAAAGCTGGCGCTCGACCACATCACCGTCTCGGCCGACAATGTCACCGGCGGCGCGTCGGTCATCCTGTTCCAGCCGGTCCAGAAGATCCAGGATACCGGCAACGTCATCCGCAGGAAGCTCGCCGACAGCGGCTTCTACGCCAAGTACACCTTCGACGACATCTTCTTTGCCAGCGAGAAGATGCGCCAGCTGGTGGCCGTGGCGAAACAGTACAGCCAGACCGACAGTAACATCATGATCGTCGGCGAGACCGGCACCGGCAAGGAGCTGTTCGCACAGTCCATCCACAATGCCGGTCCCCTCGCCAAAGGCCCCTTCGTAGCGGTGAACTGCGCCGCGCTACCGGGCGCCCTGCTCGAGAGCGAGCTGTTCGGCTACGCGCCGGGCGCCTTCACCGGCGCATCCCGCTCCGGCAAAATCGGCCTGTTCGAACTTGCCCACGAGGGAACGCTGTTCCTCGACGAACTGACGGAGATGGACTTCTTCTTGCAGTCCAAGCTGCTGCGAGCCCTGCAGACGCAGGAGATCATGCGCGTCGGCGGCAACAAGATCATTCCGATCAAGGTCCGCATCATCGCCACGACCAACCGGAAGCCGCTGGAGGAAATCCAGCAGGGGCGCCTGCGCGCCGACCTTTTCTACCGTCTCAACACGCTGGACCTGAAAATTCCGCCGCTCAGGGAGCGCGAGAACGATCCGGAACAGCTGTTCGCGCGGTTCCTCGCCAAGAAGTGCGAGCGGCGGGGCATTCCCGTGCCGACGGTGCCCGAAAAGATCCTGGCGATGCTGCGCCGCTATGCTTGGCCGGGCAACGTTCGAGAGCTTGAGAACCTCGCCGAGAAGTATGCGACGCTGCACACGCTTTCGCCGTTCGACATGCCGCTGATCAGCGAGTTCGCCACCATTGGAATGGCCGGCGCTGACGACGAGGACGATACCGACGCAACGCTCGAAGACTTCATTGCCGCCAAGGTGGCCAGAGTCTTCCGGGTTGAAAACGGCAACGTCACCCGCACCGCCCAGCGGCTCGGCATCGACCGTAACACCGTCAAACGCTGGCTTGAGAAGGCTCCCGACAAAACGCCGGCGTAGAACGTCGGTTGGCGTTTAGGGTGGACTGTCGACCGTGAAGCGAAAAACTCATTGTTCGCCTGGGAAACGATCCGGGCGAGCAAAGAAGCGCGCATCGATCCTACGCCCCTCAAGGAAAGCCACGAGGTTGCGGCAAGTCATCAGGGAGATCTCGCGCCAGGCCTCCTCTGTGGCGCCGCCGACATGCGGGCTGACGATCACGTTGGGACATTTCCAGATCGGATTGGCCTTGGCTGGCGGTTCCGGCGCGAAGACGTCGAGGCCCGCGCCGCCGATGTCGCCACTGCGCAGCGCCTTGACGAGGGCCCGTTCATCGACGATTTCGCCGCGAGCCGTGTTGATCAGAAAGGAACCGCGCTTCATCAGGGTCAACGCGCGTGCGTCGATCATGCCGCGCGTTTCCTCGGTGAGCGGGCAATGCAGACTGACCACGTCGGCTCGCGACAGAAGCGTGTCGAGATCGGAGACCCGGTCCACCTGCCCCCCGAAGACAGCGTCTGGCACATAGGGATCGTAGGCGATCGTCTTGACGCCAAGGGGCACCACCAGCCGGGCAAAGGCGCTGCCGATGGCGCCAAACCCAACGATACCCAGGGTACGCCCCCGCAACTCGTAGCCGTGATAGGCTTTCCTCCCCCAGCCGCCCCGTCGCATGAAATCATCCTGCGACTTGAGATCCTTCGCGAGCGCCAGCATGAGCGTCAACGCATGCTCTGCCACCGAATGCGCGTTGGCGCCGACCGCGGCCAGAACGGGAATGCCGAGCGCGGCAGCGGCGGCAACATCGATGTCGTTGACGCCGGAACCGTGCTTGGCAACCACTTTCAAAGCTGGTGACGCCATCAGCACTTCGGCGTCGACCTGCTCGACCAACCGCACCACCAGCGCATCGGGCCGCATCTCGGCAAGGAGGGGGAGAAGCTCCGCCTTGCCGGGATAAGGGCCGGTCGACAACGAAACGATGCCGGCGGCGCGGAGAACATCCTCACCTTCCGGCGCAACCGGACCGCCGAGACTGAGGACGGTGAAGGACATGACTCGTATCCGGCAGGGGCTACCGTCGCCTCAGGCGACGGCCTCGGCGAAGGCTTTCGAGACAGCCGCCACCTTGTCGTTGACCTCGTCGGTCACCACCGCCGGGCTGCGGCTCTTGCCGACTTCCGGCATGGCGAGGTAGAGGGCCCGCTTGACCATGGTCGGCGGGAAGCCGTGGGCGTAGAGCGCCTTGCGGAGCTCGCCATAATGAGCCTGGGCTGCGTCGGCACCGGCGGCATCGCCGGCAACATGGGCTTTCCAGATGGCGTTCAGCGTCAGCGGCGCGATGTTGCCGAGACCGGAAATGCAGCCGGCGGCGCCGTTGCGGAGACCATGCAGAATGAGATGGTCCGGCCCCACCAGCACGTCGAAGTCCTTGCGCGACCGGGCGACCGCCAGGAAGCCGTCGAGACTTTCCTCGGAACCGGCACTGTCCTTGATGCCGACGATGTTCGGATGCTCGGCGAGCCGCGCCGCCGTCTCGGGCTCGATCTTGTTCCCGGTGCGCGCCGGTATGTTGTAGAGATAGACCGGCACGGTGAGGGCATCGGCAACCCGCGTGTAGTGGCCGACGAGTTCATCCTGCGAACAGGCGATGAACGACGGCGCCACTACCGAAACGGCGGCGACCCCCAGCTTCTCCACCGCCTTGCCGAGGACGATCGTCTGATGCGTCGAGATCTCGCCGACATGGGCGAGCACCGGCACGCGACCGGCGGCGGCTTCGACCGACGTCCTTGCCACCAGCACCTTCTCGTCGAAGGACAGGGTGTAGAACTCGCCGTTGGTGCCGGCACAGAAGACGCCGTTGCCGGCTGCCGCCTGACGCTCGACCTGCCGGACGAGGGCTGCAACGTTGACCTCCTCCCGGCTGTCGAACGGCGTGACGATGGCGACGAAGGGGCCCTTGGTATTGCTCATGAGGCTTTCCACTTCCGTTGGACGCGTCAGAAGGCGGCGCGATAGATCGAGAGAATGTCGGCTTCGGCGAGATCGCGCGGATTGTTGTCGAGGAGCCGGCGGATGGCATGCGCCTCCCCAGCCATGGCCGGCAGATCGTCGGCCGGCACGCCAAAGGCCGACATCCGCATCTCGCAGCCGAGCCGCACGCACCAGTCGTTGGCGGCGGCGAACACCTTGGCCGGCTCGGTCGAGACGGGCAGCGCCAGCGCTTCGAGAATCGCCGCCGTCCGCTCCGGCGTCGCCGGTGCGTTGAAGGCCAGAACGTGCGGGAAGATCAGCGCGTTGGCAGCGCCATGCGCCACATGGTAGCGAGCGCCCAGCGGATAGGAAACGGCATGGCCGCCGGCGGTGTTGACCGGTCCGAGGCAATAGCCGCCATAGAGCGAAGCGAGCGCCATGCCGGCGCGCGCATCCGGGTCGTGGCCGTCGTCGGCCGCTTTCGCCAGCCAGCGCCCGGCGAGCCGGATACCCTCGAGAGCATAGAGGTCGATGACCGGGTGCGCCTTCCTGTTGGTAAAGGCCTCGACGCAATGGGCGAGCGCGTCGACGCCCGTCGCCACGGTGATCGAACGGGGCATGCCGAGCGCAAGATCAGGGTCGACGACGGCAAGGTCGGCCAGCATGTGTCGGCTCTGGACCGCGCACTTGGCCAGGGCCGCCACGTCGGTGACCAACGCCCGCGTCCCGACCTCGCTGCCGGTTCCGGCCGTCGTCGGCACCTGGACGATCGGCAGCTTCTTGCCAGCCACCTTCTCGGCGCCGACGACTTCGGAAAAGCTTTGCCCGCTGCCCGTCAGAACGGCGACCAGCTTGGCGAGATCCATGGAGCTGCCACCGCCGAAGCCGATGACGGCATCGACGCCGGTTTGCTCGGCGGCTGCGACGACGCGGGCGAGATCGTCGGTGGTCGGCTCGCCGGCGAGCTCTCCCCACACCAACGGCTCGCCCGGCAGATCCAGGCCGCCGACGCGGGCGGCATTGAAGGTGTCGGTCACGACCATCGGGCGGCGGATGCCATGGGAAGCCAGCCAACGGCCGGCCTCAGCCGCGGTGCCCCGACCGAAGATCAGGCGAGGTGGCTGGATGAGATCGATCGGCGTTCCCAGCGCGTTCAACGGAGCGATCATGGCTTGGCGGCTCCCTTGAGCCCGGTGACGCGCGTTGCCGCCAACCGAAGCGCATAGTCCACCGCCTCGAGCAAGCTCAGCTCGTTGGCAATGCCCTTGCCGGCGATGTCGAACGCCGTGCCGTGATCGACCGAGGTGCGGATGATCGGCAGGCCGAGCGTGATGTTGACGCCGGAGAGGGAGTCCCATTTGCCGGTCTTCGGATCGACGTTGAAGCCGAGCAGCTTGACGGGGATGTGGCCCTGGTCGTGATACATGGCGATCACCGCATCGAACTGGCCGGCGTGCAGCTTGACGAACACCGTGTCGCCCGGCACCGGCCCGACGACATCGAGTCCCTCGGCCACGCACTGGGCGATCACCGGTTCGCTGACCTCGATATCCTGACGGCCAAACAGGCCACCCTCGCCGGCGTGCGGATTGAGCGCGGCGACGGCGATGCGGCGGCGCGGCAGGCCGAGCCCCTCAAGCGTTTCGGCCGTGAGGTCGATGACGTAGCGCAGCCGTTCCGGCGTCAGCTTCTTCGGCACGTCTTCAAGGGCAATGTGGGTGGTGACATGACTCACCCGCATGTTGCCGTGGGCGAGCATCATCACCGATCCCTTGGCGCCCGTCAGGTGGGCGAGAAGGTCGGTGTGGCCCGCGAAATGGAAACCGGCCTTGTTGAGCGCCTCCTTGTTGAGCGGCGCCGTGACGATGCCGTGTATGCGCCCCGCCTTTGCCAGCTGGACCGCCTGTTCGACCGCGTGATAGGCGAAGCGCCCACCGTCCGTCGACAGCACGCCGGGCAGGATCGGCTCCCCCTCTGGGCAGGCCTGCAACGCGGCGAGCCCCGGCCACTCGCCATCCGCCTCCACCGAGGGAATGTCGAGCTCCGGCGCAAAGGTCCGGCAGGCCCGGTTGAGCGCATCGTTGGAGCCGATGACCAGAAGGCGCAGCTCATCCGCGTCGAGTTGCGGCCTCAGAACCTTGCAGGCCTTGGCGATGATCTCGGGGCCGACGCCGGCCGGGTCGCCCATGGTGATTGCCAGATGTGGGATCAACGGTGGTTCCTCTCTTGTCCGGAAAGCGCGCGCTGCCGGTGCCGCCATGGAAAGCAGGAGCCCCTTCCCCGGCCAGGCCGCAACAGATCGCGGCACCTCAGGCCAAGGTCCTTTCGCGGCGCCACCCACCCGGTCGGATCGCCCCGCATGACCCTCTCTCCCTGGGATCAGAAGACGCGCCATTTGATCAGTTGTCAATATGTTGTCATGTTATTCGTGTTTTCCCGCGCTCACAGCGATCTCAAAAGGCCGGAAAACCGCACTTTTCCAATGTTTTTCATCACACACCCAGCGCAAACAACGCCGTAAATTTGTCACATGCCCTATGGAGGACAGGAAGCCAAGAACCAAACGGGGCTGCTACTCGCTTTCTAAAGTTGCCCCAAGGAGGAATTTTATGATTTATGATCAATAGCATATCGCAGCACGCCCTGAACCTTCTTCGCCCCAGGAAGCGGTCACGATGCGACAGATCGCTCTGATATTTACAAGTTAGAACAAGTTTGGCGAGGTGGGCTCCACATTCGATCCATGGTCGGCCCTCATGAGCGAGACGGAACCCGCCTCCTCACCGATGGTTGTTCGTCCGATTGCCGGAATGCCTGGGGCATGGTGAAATTCGCCATTGGCGGCATCCATCCGCGCCTCGAGCCGAGTCGGCCAGGGAAGGGATCTGATCCATCGTGATGACCGAGCCACCGGCCACCGTCTCCGGCACCCCGGAGACACCCCCGAAGGAGGCTCCCCGCGTCGAAGAGCTCCTTCGGTTCCGGCAGCGCTACGACGAGGATCCCGAGGAAACGCCCGATCGCGCGGCGTGGCGGCAGCGCCTACGCCGTCTTTATGTCGGCACGGATCCGCAGGCTGTGCGGTTCCAGTGGGCCTTCGCAACGGTCGATCTCATCATCATCGGCTTTTTCATCATGAGCCCCGTCCTGCAGGATCTCAAAGCCTTCCTGTGGTTCGACTATGCCGTCGCCCTTCTGCTCGCCGCCGACCTCACCGCGCGGGCAGCGGCGGCCGTCAGCATTCGGCAGTGGCTGCGGCGCCCATCCGTGTGGGTGGATTTCATCGTGCTCGCCACGCTGCTGGCGCCCCTCTGGCTCGCCAACCTCGGCTTTCTGCGCATCCTGCGCCTGTGGACGCTGTCGCAAAAGGGATTGTTCTGGCGGTCGCTGCGCCGTCACGGCTACCAGGAATGGGAAGACGTCGGCCGCGCCGCCATCAACCTCGTCACCTGCCTCTTCATCATCACCGGCTTCATCTACACGGCCTTCGCCCGGCCGGGCTCGGGCATGGAAGGCTGGGTCGACGCGCTCTACTTCACCGTGGCAACCATCACGACGACCGGCTTCGGAGACATCACCCTGCCGGGGGCTGCGGGCAAGCTGACGTCCATAGTCACCATGATCGTCGGCATTTCCCTGTTCGTGCGCCTCGCGCAAGCTCTGTTTCGCCCCTACAAGGTCACCTTCCGCTGCCCGAAATGCGCGCTCATGCGGCACGAGCCGGACGCCGTCCACTGCAAGGCCTGCGGCCATCTTCTGGCGATCCCGGACGAAGGGGGCGGCTGAAGTGATAAAGCAGGCCCGACGCGGTCGCCAATCGGTAACCCTCCGGCTAGACAAGCTTTCGTTTAACTCGCTTGATGCGCCAGATCATGGTCGCGCCGCGCAGAGCGGCGTATCATGCTTGCGTCCGACAACGAGGAAACGCCATGACCGAAACGCTGAGCCAGCTGCGCCGCATCGCGCAGAACCCGACCCTGAGCTTCAAGCAGAAGGAACATGCGCTCGCGGTCGAGGCCGAGAACATGCTGCCCTACGTGCTGCTCGATGCCGAGACCCGCGCCGCGCTCGATGCCCGCATCATCTGCGACATGTACGAGGGACACGCCCCCTACAAGCCGCGCTACGTGCTGCCTGACTATGAGGTGGTGCTGAAGAACGGGTCCGCCCATCTGGAGCTGCCCAAGCCCGAAACCCTCGACGAAGCGATCAACACGCTGCAGATCGCCTACCACCACGTTCCCTCGGTCACCGGCATGCCGGTGTTCATCGGCCACCTCGACGCGCTGCTGCTGCCCTTCTGCGACGGCGTCTCGGATGACGAACTCTATCGCAAGATCAAGTTCTTCTGGCGCTATATCGACCGTGTCCTACCCGACGCCTTCCTGCACGCCGACATCGGGCCGACCGACAACCGCGTCGCCCGCGCCATTCTGAGAGTCGACGCCGAGCTGAAGCAGGTGGCGCCCAACCTAACGTTCCTCTACGACCCCGAGGTGAGCGGCGAGGACATCCTGCGGCTTTGCACCGACAACATCATCGCCTGCTCCAAGCCCCACATCGCCAACCACCCGATCCACCGGGAAGTGTTCGACGAGCCGGGCTACGCCATCGTCAGCTGCTACAACGCCCTGCCGCTCCGTGGCGGCGCTGCATCGCTTGCCCGCGTCAATCTCAAGAAGGTCGCCGAGGCGAGCGCCAGCGAGGCCGATTTCCTCGATGTCCAGCTGCCGCGCTACGTCAACCTCAACGCCCGCCTGATGCGCGCCCGTGTCGACTATCTGTTCAGGCAGTCGGGCTTCTTCGACGGCAACTTCCTGGTCGAGGAAGGCTGGATCGACAGGGACCGCTTCACGGCGATGTTCGGCATCTTTGCCATGGCCGAGGCGGTCAACCACTTGCAGGATATCGCCGGCCGCACCGGCCGATACGGACATGACGCCGAAGCCAACGCGCTCGGTCATCGCATTTCCGCGCGGCTTGCCGAACTTGTCGACCGCGAGCCGATGGAACACGTCTGGCGCGGCGTCGCCATGCTGCACGCCCAGGCGGGCCTTTCGAGCGATGCCGGCACCACACCCGGCGTGCGGATCCCTTACGGCAGCGAGCCGGATCCGGTGAGCCATGTGCAGGCGCTCCTGCCGCACCACCGCCACTACATTTCGGGCGTGTCGGAAATCCTCACCCTCGACGAAACGGTGCGGGCCAATCCTGAGGCGGTGTTCCAGCTGGCCAAGGGAGCCCTGCAACTCGGCTTCCGGGAGTTCACCGCCAACGTGACCGGCAACGACCTGGTCCGCGTCACCGGCTTCATGATCCGCCTGTCCGACGTCAAGCTCTACAACGCGGCGAAGGGATCTCGCGTCAACACCACGGCGCTCGGTGCCGAAGCGGCCGAAACCGTACACATTCTCGATCGCAAGCCGCGCGTGGTCGGGCTCGAGCTGATGGCGGGTTCGGGTGTCTGACGGCGTCGCCGCCGTCAGCAAGTTCCTGACCTGGTCGGTGGTCGACGGGCCGGGAAACCGCTTCGTGCTGTTCCTGCAGGGCTGCAACTATCGCTGCGTTACCTGCCACAACCCGCATACGATCGGCGTCTGCAGCGACTGCGGCGCCTGCGTGGCGGTGTGTCCGTCCGGCGCCTTGAAGAAGTCCGGCCGCAAGGTCGTCCACGATCCGGGCTCCTGCATATCCTGCGACAGCTGCCTTTCCGCCTGCCCCACCCGCGCAAATCCCATGGTGCGGCGCATGACGGTGGAAGACGTGCTCGATCTTCTCCGGCGCAATGCGCCCTTTCTCAACGGGCTCACCGTCTCGGGCGGCGAGGCGACGCTGCATCTCGATTTCCTGATCGAGTTGTTCACGGCTATCCGGGCGGCGCCGGACCTCGCCCATCTGACGCTGTTCATCGACAGCAACGGCCATCTGCCGGCCGAAGGCTGGCAACGGGTGCTGCCGCTGACCGACGGCGTCATGCTCGACATCAAGGCTTTCGATCCCGTCCGTCACCGGCGCCTCACCGGCACCGACAACGACCTGTCCCTCGCGTCGGCCAAGCTGCTCGCCGAGGCCGGCAAGCTCTACGAACTGCGCTTTCTGCTGATTCCCGGCGAAACTGACCGCCCCGAGGAAATCGCCGCGCTTTCCGCGCTGGCACGCGAGCTCGGACCGAACACCCGTCTCCGCCTCAACGCCTTCCAGCATCATGGCGTGCGCGGGCCAGCCGCGACCTGGCAGGCCATGCCGCGCGACGGCGTCGAAGCCGCTGCCGATACCCTCAGAACCAGCGGCATCGCCGAGGTGGCGGTGCCATCGGTCTGGCTGCCCTGAGCGCAGACGGACCGCGCGCCTTTCGGCATGCGTCAATTGGCGGCTCCCAATGAACTCTATGTCGGGCGCCGAATTTCCTTCGCCCTCAGGCTTGCCCATGGTCGACGCACAAGACGCGTTGCCAAGGGAGCCGCCAGACCATGTTGATGCACCATCTGCTCTACCGCGTGGCCGAGCGGGCACCGGACACCGTCGCGCTCCGTTGGGTCGACCGCGACCTGGCGCTTACCGCCGAGGAGGCGGTGGACGGCATGGAGAGGATGGCAGGAGCCTTGGCCCACCTCGGCATCGTGCCCGGCGATCGCGTCCTGATCTTCGCCCACAACGGCATGGACTATCTCCTCGCCATGCTGGGGACATGGCGGCTGGGGGCCATCTCGGCCTTGGTCAACGTCAAGTATGCCGACGACCTCGCCTATTACGTCGACGACCACCGACCCAAGGCCATCATCTATACCCACGACATGGAAGGTCCGGTGAAGGCCGCCGCGGCGATGGTGGGATGCGTGTCTCATCTCATCTGCATGGATGGGCCTCAGGACGGCGCCCATGCGCTGCCCGAACTCATGGCAGCCCGCTTCGCACCGCCGGTCGACCCCGAGGACGCCTCGGCGATCGCTCACCTGTCCTACACCTCCGGGACGACGGGCAAGCCCAAGGGCGCCTGTCTCGCCCATGAGCCGACGGTCACCGCCGCCCGCTGCATCGGCGAACGCCTGCGCATGCGGGCAACCGATCGCTCCTTCGGCCCGACGGCCCTATCCAGCTCGTACCAGTTGGTAGCCAACCTGCTGCCGCCGATGGCCGTGGGCGCCACCACCAACGTCATGGGCAAGTGGACGCAGGCCACCGGCTGGGAAGCACTGGAACGAACCGGCGCCACCGTCTTCGTCGGCAATCCGGTCGTCCTGACCGAACTTCTCGAGGAGTCGCAGGCACGCGGCCGTTTGCCGTCACCGCTGCGCTTTGGCCTCTCGGGCGGCGGACCGGTGCCCCCCACCTTGCGGAAGGCCTTCCGCGACGTTTTGAAACTGCCCTTGGTGGAAAGCTTCGGCCAGAGCGAGATCGGCGGCTTCTTCGCGCTCGGCTTTCCCGAACTCGAGCCCGATGACGACAAGTTGGTCCGCGTCGGGCCGGGCACGCCGGACAAGGAGGTGGCGATCCTCACCACGTCAGGCACACGCGCCCCGATCGGCACCGTCGGCGAAATCTGCCTGAGGGGCGGCTTCATGGCCGGCTATTGGGACCGGCCGGAAAAGACGGCCGAAACGACACGGGGTGGCTGGCTGCACTCCGGCGATCTCGGCAGCATCGATGCCGATGGCTACGTGACCATGCGCGGCCGTCTCGCCGAACTGGTCACGGTCAATGGTGTCGACTGGTTCCCGCGCGACGTCGAGGAGGCGCTCGCCACCCAGGCCGGCGTCTTGCTGGCCGCCCTGGTCGGCATTCCCAACCCGAGCGGTGGGACGACGCCGATCGCCTTCGTCACCGAGCGTCCCGGTCAGACGATCGACCCGGTCGCCCTGAAGGCGGCAATTGCGCCTCTCCTTCCTTACGACCTAGCGCCACTCGTCATCCGCAAGGCAGCAAGCCTGCCCATGACGCCGACCGGCAAGATCGCCAAGGCGACGCTTGCCGCCGAAGCAGCCGCGTGAGCTTTGCCATGACCTCTTTCTCCTGGTGGAACCTTTCGACCGCCGAGTTCGCCAATCGCGACCTCTCGAAAACCGTCGTCGTGCTGCCCGTTGGTGCCGTCGAACAGCACGGTCCGCACTTGCCGGTCCGTGTCGACGCCGCGATCAACGCCGGCGTGCTGTCGGATGCGCTTGCCAAACTGGCGGCCGATACGGACGTGCTGGTCTTGCCGCCCCTGCCCTATGGCAAATCCGACGAACATCTGGCCTTTCCCGGCACGATCGCCATCTCGGGCGAAACGCTGGCGCGCATCTGGTTCGAGATCGCCGAGAGCGTTCATCGGGCCGGCGTGCGCAAGCTGGTGTTCTTCAATGCCCATGGCGGCCAGATCGCCCTGATCGACATCGTCTGCCGGGACATCCGGGTTAAGCTCGGCATGCTGGCGGTCGCCTGCTCGTGGTTCCGCATCACGGCGATCGACGACATCATTCCCGCCGCCGAAGCGGCGCATGGCATCCACGGCGGCGACCTTGAGACCAGCGCCATGCTGCATCTGCACGGCGATCTCGTCGCCATGGACAAGGCGGAGGATTTCGTGCCGCTGACCGTTGAGATCGAGGCGTCGGGCAGTCTCTTGACAGCCGAGGGCGCCGTCGGCTTCGGGTGGCAGGCCCAGGATCTCCACCCCAAGGGCGTTGCCGGCAATGCCAAGGCGGCGAGCGCTGAAAAGGGGCGGATCATCGTCGATCGCGCCGGTTCGGCCTTCGTCTCCCTGCTGGCCGACGTCGCAGCCTTCGATCTCGACCGGCTGACTGCGAAAACCGCCTTTTCCCGCTGAGGATCAGGCCTCCGCCGCGAGCTTGCGCAGCCGGCGGCGGCGGTAGAGTTCGCTGATGCCGACCAGTGCCGCCGTCAGCGCCAGAACCACCACTTGCATGGCGTTGAGGTCGGGCCTGAGCTCGCGCCGGAACTCCGAAGCGACCATCAGCGACAGCGGCTGGGTTCGGCCGGCAAGAAACATGGCGATGGTCAGGTCGGCCAGCGACAGGATGACGCCGACCGAATAGGCGCCCGACAGGGCCGGTCGGATCTGCGGCAGCAGCACGCGCAGGAAGGCCTGCCAGGGCGAGGCGCCAAGATCGCGCGCCGCTTCGATCAGCCGACGATCGAAGCGCACCATCACCGCCGAGATCAGCGCCGTTGCAAACGGCAGCGCCACCAGCGACTGCGCCAGGATCAACGCCGTGGCACCCCGTTCAAAGCCGACGCGGCTCATGATCATCGCCTGGGCGATCGACAGCACGCTTTTGGGGACCAGGAACGGGACCAGCAGCAGAATGGCGAACAGACCCCGCCAGCGGAACCCGGGGGCCGTCAAGGCAAGCGATGCCATCAGCCCGAACAGCATGGCCAGGATGCCGACCGGCTGGGCGATTAGGAAGGACGTAACGAAGCCCTTGAGAAAGTTGTCGTTCTGCGCCAGCTCGCGGTACCATTCGAGCGTGAAGCCGGACAGCGGGAAGGCCATCAGCGCCGAGTCGTTGAATGAGAACACCGTGAGCACGACGAGCGGCAGATAGAGAAACCCGGCCGCGACGATCAATACGGAAAGGCCGATCCGCCCCATCATGTCCTCCCGATCACGGCGCGAGCGCCCTTGAGGCGCAGCAACAACCCGGCCATGGCAGATGCGACCAGGAACAAGGTGGCCAAAAGAGCCAGGGCGAGCGCCGAAGCAAGCGGCCAGTCGAACGCCGTACCGAACAGATTGTCGACGAGCGCCATGGCGGTGGCACCCGAAGTGCCGCCCAGAAGGCTTGGCGTCAGCATTTCACCGGCCGACAGCGCGAAGACGGTGAGGCTGCCGGCGGCAAGCCCGGGCGTCGTCAATGGAAAGATGACGCGGAAGAAGGCATCGACGGGTCGGGCGCCGAGATCGCGCGCCGCTTCGATCAGCCGGCGGTCGACCATCTCGGCCGACACCCAGATGGCGAGCACCATGAAGGGCAGGTTGTTGTAGGTCAGGACGAGACCGATGGTGAACGGCGAAAACAGCAAAAACTTCAGCGGCTCGTCGATCAGACCAAGCCCCTGCAGCACCGTGTTGACCAGCCCCTCCCCTCCGAGCACGATCCGCCACGCGTAGATGCGGACGATCTCGCCGGTGTAGAGCGGCGTCAGCAAGACGATGATGGCGAGCCCTTTCGCCGAGGTGGCAAGGCGCGTCAACGCCAGCGCCACCGGATAGCCGAGAAGCGCCGTGAACACCGTGGTCGTGACACCCGACAGCACCGCCTTGCCAATCAGAAACCAATCGGTCGCCGACGTGGCGAGTTCGCCCCACGCCCTGAACGAGAAGGCCGGAATCAGGTCGAAGTCTTCCACCTCATAGAAGCTGAAGGCGACGAGGACGGCGAGCGGCGCCAAGCATCCGGCAACGATCGCCACCGCCACCGGCAGCGCGAGATGGCGCTGGCGGAAGGTCATGTGGCAACTCTCGTGATGAAACTGCGGCCGGCATCGAGCCAGAGAGGAACGCTCGAACCGATGGAATAGGGAGCCTCGGCCGCAAAACGCAGAGACACACCGGCGACCTCCGCCTCGATCATGCTGCGTTCGCCCTGAAAGACGCAGTTGCCGACCGTACCGGTGAGCGTTGCCATGCCCTCGCCACGGGCCGACAGAAGTTCAGGCCGGATGACCAGCACTGCAGGGTCCCCGGCGGCAAGACCATCGGCAACCGGCGCGGTCACGTTGCCGAGCGGAGTGTCGATCGTCGCCACGTCACCGTGGCGCTCCCGGACCTGCCCCTTCACCAGCGTCGAGTTGCCGATGAAGTCGGCAACGAAGCTGTCGGCCGGACGGCTGTAGATGGTCTGAGGGTCGGCCTTCTGGGCGATGCGTCCCTTGTTCATCACCACCACGACGTCGGACAGCGCGAAGGCTTCTTCCTGGTCGTGCGTCACATAGACGAAGGCGATGCCGAGGCGCCGTTGCAGCGCCTTCAACTCGATCTGGAGATGACCGCGCATCTTCCGATCAAGAGCCGATAGCGGTTCGTCCAGAAGCAGGAGGCGCGGCTCGGCGATGATCGCGCGCGCCACGGCGACGCGCTGCTGCTGGCCGCCGGAAAGCTGGTGCGGATAGCGGTCGCCGAAGTCGGCCATGTGAACCGCATCGAGCGCACGCCGCACGCGAGCCGCCATATCGGGAATGCCGCCCCTGAGCTTCAGCGAGAAGGCGACGTTCTCGTTGACGGTAAGATGGGGGAAGAGGGCATAGGACTGGAACACCGTGTTGACGGGCCGCCGCTCGGGAGGCACGGCGGCAAGCGGCGTGTTGTCGAGGCGCATGTCGCCGGAGTCCGGCGTCTCGAACCCCGCGATCATCCTGAGAACGGTCGTCTTGCCGCATCCCGACGGGCCGAGCAGCGTCAGGAACGCCCGCTCCGGAACATCCAGGTCGATTCCATCCACCGCGGTCGAACGGCCGAATGTCTTGACGACGCCGCGCATTGCCAGAAGCAGCGGCGACAAGGCCGGCTCCGTCCGCTTTTCCATCCTGCTCTTCACCAATATCGTGCCCCGATCCCCGAGGTCGGACGATCTCGCCCGACCTCGTACGACAAGCAAATCCCGCACCGCCCGATCCTCGGGCGACAGGGCGGGCGATGGATCAGGCCGCCTTGACCTCGTTCCAAACCTTCAGCCACTCCGAGTAGTTCTCGGGGGCTTCCGGCCACATGAAGTGCTGCATGACCGAGAGATCGTCGATGAAGATGGCTTCCTGCTTCTCCGGGGTCAGCTTGTCGCGGATGATCGAGGAGGTGGTGGCGTAGTTGCCGATCTCGGCAATGGTGGACGCATAGTCGGCGCCGAGCAGGTAGTCGGCGAACTTGTAGGCGGTCTCGATCTTTTCCTCCGGCAGGCTGGCCGGAATGGCGAAACAGTCGCACCAGCCCATGATGCCGGCCTTCGGCTTGGCCATCGCCACCTTCATCTTGTCCTTCAGCGCGTCATAGGGCACGCGCCAGGAGAAGGCCGCCGTCACCTCGCCGGTGGCGATCAGGTTGGTCAGATCGCCGATGGTCTGCCAGTAGGTCCTGAGCAGCGGCTTCTGGGCGATCAGCGCCTTCTTTACCTCGGCGAGCTCGTCGCTGGTGAGCAGGAAGGCGCGTTCGCGCGGGATGCCGATATGCAGCGCGGCGATGGCGATCGATTCGAGGGCATAGTCGCGCATGGCGAGCTGGCCCTTGAACTTCGGGTCGAACAGCGTCGAGTAGGTCGGTTCCTCGGTGTGGATATCCGACCGGTAGACGATCGGATTGAGGCCCCAGAGATAGGGAATGGCGTAGGTCTGGCCATCCTCGCCCTTCACCTTGTCGGTTGCCTTGAACACGTCGTACATGTGCGCGAGGTTTGGCACCTTGGTGAGGTCGAGCGGCAGCAGCTCGCCGGCCTTGATGTAGCGGCGGGCCTGGTTCAGCGAGGGATTGACGACGTCCCAGTCCGAAGCCGAACCGGTCTTCAGCGCCGCGAACTGCGCGTCCTCGCTCGACAGGAACGACAACTTGACCTTGGTGCCCGTCGCCTTTTCGAAAGCGGCGACATATTCGGGATGGCCGTTGGAATCCCAGGTCGCCCAGACGATCTCCGAGACGGCTGCCGAGGCCCGGCCCATGGGCCCGAGAAGCGAAAGCCCGGCTCCGGCGGCGAGCCCTCCGAGCATCTGGCGACGATTGAGAATGAAGCGCTGCATGTGTACCCCTCTTCGCTTGCGATCAGGCGGTCCTGTTCCCCTTGTTTTGAAGAAGTTTGCATTGGTCTCATGGGCAGCGTCCATATGACGGGCACAATAGACACTATAGGCCGACACCAAGGACGGATGTCTTTGCGGCCGCGAAATCTCCGCTAAGATGGCCAGCGGTGCCATGCTTTTTCCGGACCGCCATGCCGCTTCCAGACCTCGACCACGAATCCTACCTCCGCCGGACCTTCGCCATCGCAGCCGCGGCGGCCGAAACCGGCAGCCACCCGTTCGGAGCCATTCTTGTGGGTGGTGACGGAACGGTTCTGATGGAGCAGGGCAATGCGTACCTGCCCGATCACGACATGACCGGCCATGCCGAGCGTGTGCTGGCAACACGCGCCTCCTGCCGCTTCCCGCCGGCCGAGCTCGTCGATGCCACGCTCTACTCGTCTGCCGAACCTTGCGCCATGTGCGCCGGAGCTGCCTATTGGGCAGGCATTGGCCGCATCGTTTATGGTCTCTCAGAAAGCACCCTGGGACAAATTACAGGCAACCATCCCGAGAACCCGACGCTCGACCTGCCCTGCAGGGTGGTGCTGGAAAGCGGCCAGCGCACCGTCGAGGTGATCGGCCCAATGCTGGAAGACGAGGCCGCCGAGCTTCACGTGTCCTTCTGGGCAAGCCGTTGAAGCGACCTCACTCGGCGGCGACTCGCAGCATTTGCGGCACCGCGTCCCTCGAGCCTCTGAGCTCCGAGACGGACGCCTTCACCAGGTGCCTGAACCAGATGTGAGCCGGCGAGTGGTGCTTGCAGTCGTGCCAGAGCAGGTAGAAATCCATGCGGCCGAATTCGGCCGGCGCGTCGATGACGGCGAAATCGCCCCTTTCCGCCATTTGCTCGGCAAAAGGCGCTCCCGTCGTGAAGACGAGGTCGGACCCGGCCAGCATGTGGGGAACGATGGCATACTCGGGCACCGAAGCGGCGATATGCCGGCTGAGGCCGAGTTCCGTCAGGCGACCGTCGATGGGGCTGTAATGCTTCATCACGTCGGCTGAGGGCGACAGATGACGCTCCGCGAGATAGCGATCCATGTCGAGCGAGCCGATGGTACCGGCGAGCCGGTGGTCCGCCGCGACCACGCACTTGATCGGCGTGGACAGCAGCGGCGCCAGGCGCAGCTGTTCCGGCGGCCGTGGCCAATTGCCGACCACGAGGTCGAGCGAACCGTCGGACAGGTGGCTCATCAGGTCGTCGTGTCCGGGCAGCGTCGCAATATCGATCGAGGCTTTCGGCGCCTCTTCGGCAAGACGGCTGAAGATGCGCGGCAGGAACTCGGCATCAAGGCAGTTGGCAGCGGCGATGCGAAATCGACGTTCGGTTCTTTCGGGCTCGAAACTGGGCGGCGGGGCGAGAAGAGCCTCGATATCGGCGAGCAGACGCTGCAGCGTGGCCCTGAGCTCAAGGCCCCGCTCGGTGGGGACGAGGGTACCGCCGGACCGCACCAGTATGGGGTCTCCGATCAGCTCTCGCAGGCGCTTCAGGGCCAGACTGACGGTCGGTTGGGTCTGGCCGAGAATCTCGGCCGTACGCGACACGCTGCATTCGGTGACGAGCAGAAGAAGGGTCCGCATCAGGCGGACATCGAAGGCGCCGTTGACGGGCTCCATGGGCGGATCGATCCTCGGATGAGGGAAACAACAACGTCCATGGCAAAGCACCAAGCGTGCCAAACCAAACATCAATCGTCGGAACAACCGACGGACCTAGAGGCGCAATGTAGGAAAAATGGCGGAGAGGGAGGGATTTGAACCCCCGATACCCTTGCGAGTATGCCGCATTTCGAGTGCGGTGCAATCGACCACTCTGCCACCTCTCCGCGGTGCTTTTGGGACGTTAATCCCGGTCGAAAGCGGCGCGGACCATAACCGCGGGCAAAGCCTCTGGCAAGAGGGGCAAAAGCCGATGGGAACGGTTTTTTTGATCCGTCAGAAAGCCCAAGCCGACACCCCGCCGCCATCGAGCGCCAAGAACCGCCCCTTTCGGCGTTGACCACCGTAGGCTTTCCGTGTAGGGAAAACGCGGCTTAATGGGGCCCGGTCGATTGTCCGGGTTTTTTGTTTTGCCAAACAGTCGCGCGCCCGGGACGGTGCGGCGCGGCCAAGAACCATCTTAAGAAGGACTGGCATGACCATGTTCGCAGTGATCAAGACAGGCGGCAAGCAGTACAAGGTTGCCGTCGACGACGTGTTCGACATCGAGAAGATTGAGCTTGAGGACGGCGCTGCCGTCACCTTCGACGAAGTGCTGGCCGTCGGTTCCGACGCCGGCGTCACCGTCGGTGCCCCCACCGTTGCCGGCGCCACGGTCGTTGCCGAGGTGGTCGAGCAGACCCGCGGCCCCAAGGTGATTTCCTTCAAGAAGCGCCGCCGCCAGAACTCCAAGCGCAAGCGCGGTCACCGGCAGCTTCTCACCACGGTGAAGATCACCGCGATCAACGCCGCCTGACGATATTCCGTTCCGGCACACTGCTGCCGGAACCTGACCCGACAACCGTCCATCAAGGCGTTGAGCGCCGAACTGCTCCGCCAACGGACGACACGATAGACAGGAGACTGAAATGGCTCACAAAAAGGCAGGCGGTTCGTCCCGCAACGGTCGCGATACGGCCGGTCGACGCCTCGGCGTGAAGAAGTTCGGCGGCGAAGCCGTCATTCCCGGCAACATCATTATTCGCCAGCGCGGCACCCAGTGGCATCCGGGCGCCAACGTCGGCATGGGCGTCGATCACACGATCTTCGCCCTCACCGAAGGAAACGTGTCCTTCGCCACGAAGAGCAACGGCCGAGTTTACGTTTCGGTCTTGCCGACGACGGCGGCAGCAGCAGAGTAAGCCGGATGGAGCTGAAGCGGCCCGCCGGCGTCCCACGGACCCGGACGGACCGCGCTTCTGGCGTGAGATGTGACAGGGGAAGTGGGACACCACTTCCCCTGATTTCATTTGGAGCGCGAGGAGAGCCCCATGTCGGAGCTGAGCGAAACCGAAGAGCCTGACAGTCCCTGCGGCTGGCCCTTGATGGCAGCAGTGAGGCCTGCCATCGAAACGCGGCGGCTCATTCTTAGGCCCCCGATCGACGACGACGCCGAGACGATCGCCCGGTTGGCCAATTCGGCCACCGTGGCCCGCAATCTCGTCGGCATGCCACACCCCTACCGCATAGAGCACGCACGCGCCTGGCTCGCCGAGCCGGTCGACCCGCGCGGTCAGCGGCATCTCATCTGCCGCAAGGGCTTCGACGCGGCGCCGACCCCCATCGGCGTTCTCACGCTCGACATGCGCGGGCGCCTCGGCCCCGGATGGCTCGGCTGCTGGCTCGGCGAACGCCATTGGGGCCAGGGTTACGCGACCGAAGCATGCCATGCTGCGATCGATTATGCCTTTCTTCACCAACGGCATGAGAGATTGTTGTTTGCCTGCCGGGTGACCAACCAGGCCGGACGACGGGTGATCGAAAAATGCGGGTTCCAGATGGTGGCGCAGGAGCTGGCCTCGGTGGTCGGCAGCGGCGCTGCGGTGGCCATCGACCGTTTCCGCATCGATCGCAGCACCTGGGAGAGTATCAGGGCCTGGGAGCCCCTACGCGTTCACAACCGCGAGGCCGAACGAGCCGAGTGGGGAGAACGGCGCACCGAGCTCAGGGCTCCGGTGGAGCGAATCTGATCGAAGATCGGCAGACCTTGCGCTGCCGGTCGGCCGACAAACTCCTCTGCCGGGAACAAAGCGTACTAGTGGTTTGCGTTCCCGCGTTCATGCGAAGGCCTGGATCGTCGACGCAGATGTCGGGATCGGACCACTAGAGAGTGAGTACGGAATGAAGTTGCTTTCCGGTGCCTTCGGTTCTTGGCGTCCGCGCGCGGTTCTTTCGCCGCGCATCGAGACCGGTCGCCTCGTGCTTCGGCCGCTTGAGCCAGCCGACGCCGAGGCAGTTGCCGTATATCTCGACGACATCGAGGTGGCGCGCTGGTTGGTACGCGTACCGCATCCCTTCACGCTAGAGGACGCCGCCGGCTTCATCAGCCAGTGCTGTGCCACGTCCAGCCTCGGTACGGCGACGACGCTCGGCATCGTGCTGCGCGGTGACGATCGCGCAATCGTGCGCGGCATCGTGGCGTTGCATAGCCTCGACACCCGGCCGGAAATCGGCTTCTGGCTCGGCCGCCCCTTCTGGGGTAACGGACTGATGACCGAAGCGGTCGACGCCACGCTCTCCTGGGCCTATGCCCAGCTCGACGTCGACGCCATCGTCGCCGGAGCCTTCGAAGGCAACATTGCCTCGCTGGCCATCCAGGTCCGCCAGGGCTTCGAGGTCACCGGCATGAGTCGCCGCCCATCGCTGGTCGAGGAGCGACTGCTCGATCATGTCGACACGCGCCTGACGCGGGCGCGCCACGCCGCCCGACCGTGGCGACCGTGACCTTCCATCTCGCGTAGTCCCAAAAATCCGTTCATTTTCGCCGCGCGATGCTCTAAAGGGCAAGCAGCGACCCGTGCGATAACGGCGGGCGGCGCGGCCGCAGGCCCAAGTCTCGGGCTGACGATCGCTCACGGCGCGGCCTTGCCGCCATTCCAGGAAAGCCCCGATGAAATTCCTCGATCAAGCCAAGGTCTACGTCCGATCCGGTGATGGTGGTGCCGGCGCCGTGTCGTTCCGGCGCGAGAAGTTCATCGAGTTCGGCGGGCCGGACGGCGGCGACGGCGGCCGTGGCGGTGACGTCTGGGCCGAATGCGTCGGCGGCCTCAATACGCTGATCGACTATCGCTACCAGCAGCACTTTAAGGCCAAGACCGGCGGCCACGGCATGGGGCGGGACCGCCATGGCGCCAAGGGCCCCGACATCGTGCTGAAGGTGCCGGTCGGAACCCAGATCATAGAGGAAGACGGCGAGACGCTTCTCGCCGACATGGTCGAAATCGGCCAGCGCGTGCTGCTCGCCAAGGGCGGCAATGGCGGCTTCGGCAACGCCTATTTCAAGACCTCCACCAATCAGGCGCCCCGCCGCGCCAATCCGGGTCTGCCCGGAGAGGAAAAATGGCTGTGGCTGCGCCTGAAGCTGATCGCCGACGCCGGCCTCGTCGGCCTGCCCAACGCCGGTAAGTCGACCTTCCTCGCCCGTACCACAGCCGCCAAGCCGAAGATCGCCGACTATCCGTTCACCACGCTGCATCCGGGCCTCGGCGTCGTCCGCATCGACGCCCGGGAGTTCGTGCTGGCCGACATTCCTGGCCTGATCGAAGGCGCCCATGAAGGCGTCGGCCTCGGCGACCGGTTCCTCGGCCACGTCGAGCGATGCGGCGTGCTGCTGCACCTCGTCGACGCCAGCCAGGAGGACGTGGTCGATGCCTGGCGCACGGTCCGAGCCGAGCTCGAAGCCTATGACGAGGCTCTGGGAGAAAAGCCGGAAATCGTCGCGCTATCCAAGTGCGAGCTGCTGCCGGAAGACGAGCTCGCCGCCAAGGTCAAGAAACTGAAGCGCGCTGCCAAGACCACCCCCATCCTGCTGTCCGCCGTGACCGGCACCGGCGTCGAGGCGGTGCTGCGGGCCATGGCCTCGGCCGTGGAGGCAAGCCGCGCCGAAAACGACGAGTCGCGAGCGGCCACCGCCACCCGCATCTGGCAGCCCATCTACCGCGACCGCGACGATGACAGAGACGACGATGACGACGACTATTGAAGCCTTCACCGGCCCGCTGGCCGGCTATCGCCGCGTGGTGATCAAGATCGGCTCGGCGCTGCTCGTCGAGGGACGCACCGGCACGTTGAAGCGCGGCTGGATGGAGAGCGTCGCCGCCGACGTCGCCCGCCTGCGCGCCAGCGGCGCCGGCGTGCTTCTGGTATCCTCCGGCGCCATCGCCATGGGTCGCGGCGTCCTGAAGCTGCCGAAGGGCAAGCTGAAGCTCGAGGACAGCCAGGCTGCCGCCGCCGTGGGGCAGATCGCATTGGCCAGGGCCTGGGCCGAGGTGCTCGGAGACCATGACATAACGGCCGGCCAGATTCTTCTGACGCTCGGCGACACCGAAGAGCGCCGCCGCTATCTCAACGGCCGTGCCACCATCGGCAAGCTCTTGAAGCTCGGCGCCGTACCGGTGATCAACGAAAACGACACTGTGGCCACCACGGAAATCCGCTACGGCGACAACGATCGGCTGGCCGCCCGCGTCGCCGCCATGATGGGCGCCGACCTCCTCGTGCTGCTCTCCGACATCGACGGCCTCTACACCGCACCGCCGCAGTCCGACCCGAACGCCACGCTGATCCCGATCATCGATCGCATTACGCCCGAGATCGAGGCAATGGCCGGCGGAGCGGCTTCCGAGCTGTCGCGCGGCGGCATGAAGACCAAGATCGACGCCGGCAAGATCGCCACCGTCGCCGGCGCGGCGATGATCATCGCTTCCGGCAAGGTTGCCGCCCCGTTGTCGCGCATCGATGACGGCGGGCCGCATTCCCTCTTCCGTGCCGAGGCCACGCCGGTAACAGCGCGCAAGGCCTGGATCGCCGGCCATATCGAGGCGCCGGGCGTTCTGACCATCGACGCCGGCGCCGTCCGGGCGCTGAAGCAGGGACGCAGCCTGCTGCCGCCCGGCGTGACCCGCGTCGACGGTGACTTTCACCGTGGCGACACGGTCATCGTGGTCGACGAGGCCGGCGTCGAGCTGGCTCGTGGCCTGGTCGCCTATGACGCCGTCGACGCTCGCCGCATCCGGGGCCAGAACTCGGCGGTGATCGAAGATATCCTCGGGGCGCCGGGCCGGACCGAAATGATCCATCGCGACGACCTCGTTCTGAAGGGCGACCTCGGAGACTGACATGACCGCACTGACCGACGTTTCCGTTCACGACCTGATGGCCGACATCGGCCGGCGCGCCCGCGCCGCCGCCCGCCGCCTAGCCCGTGCCTCCACCGAACAGAAGGCTGCCGCTTTGGTCGCCATGGCTGCCGAAGTGCGCGCTCGCGAAGCCGACATCCTCAAGGCGAACGCCGCCGACGTCGCGGCCATGAAGAAGAATGGCGTCGCCGCCTCCTTCCTGGATCGCGGCACGCTCGACACCGCGCGCGTCGAGGCCATCGCCAAGGCGCTTGAGGAGATTGCCGCCCTGCCCGACCCGGTCGGTCGCGTGCTCGCGTCCTGGACACGGCCGAATGGCCTCGCCATCGAGCGCATGGCAACGCCGCTCGGCGTCATCGGCATCATCTTCGAGAGCCGCCCCAATGTGACCGCCGACGCCGGAGCGCTGTGCCTGATGGCCGGCAACGCCGCCATCCTACGCTGCGGTTCCGACTCGCTTGGCTCGTCCCAGGCGATTCTCGTCGCTCTCACCGCCGGTCTTCGCGCCGCGGGCTTACCCGAGGACGCCATCCAACTGGTGCCGGTCAAGGACCGCGCCGCCGTGGGCGAGATGCTGACCGGCCTTGAAGGGTCGATCGACGTGATCGTGCCGCGCGGCGGCAAGAGCCTTGTCGCCCGGGTCCAGACCGAGGCGCGGGTGCCGGTGTTCGCGCACCTTGAGGGTATCTGCCACATCTACGTCGACAAGGCCGCCGATCTCGACATGGCCGTAACGGTCACCGTCAACGCCAAGCTCCGGCGCGTCGGCGTCTGCGGGTCGGCCGAGACGCTGCTGGTGGACAGGGCGGTGGCGGACAGCCATCTCCTGCCGATTCTGAAAGCGCTCGCCGAGCGTGGTTGCGAGATCCGGGCCACAGAAGAGGTTCGCTCGCGCTTCCCGTCGGCGGTACCGGCGACCGAGGCCGATTGGTCCACCGAGTATCTGGCACCGATCATCTCGGTGGCGCTTGTCGACGGCGTCGATGCCGCCATCGAGCACATCGAAACCTACGGCTCCCACCACACCGACAGCATCATCACGGCCGACGAAGCCACGGCAGCCCATTTCCTCGCCAGTGTCGATTCGGCCATCGTGCTGCACAACGCCTCGACGCAGTTCGCCGATGGCGGCGAGTTCGGCATGGGCGCCGAAATCGGTATCGCCACCGGCAAGATGCATGCTCGAGGCCCGGTCGGCGTGGAGCAGCTCACCTCGTTCAAGTACCGCGTGCGCGGCAGCGGCCAGACGCGGCCGTGACGACACGCCTCCCCGCCACGCTGCCGGGCATGCGCATCGGTCTCTACGGCGGCTCGTTCAATCCGCCGCATCGAGGCCATGCCCATGTCGCGCACCTGGCGCTCCAGCGGCTTCGGCTCGACCGCATCTGGTGGCTGGTCACCCCCGGCAACCCCCTGAAGTCGGCGGATGGTCTGCCGGACGTCAAGCGCAGGCTGGCCGCCGTACGGGAGGTGGCACGCAATCCGCGCGCCGTCGTCACCGACCTCGAGTCGCGACTGGGGACCCGCTACACCATCGACCTCGTCCGCAAACTGAGAACACTGAGACCGACCGCTCGATTTGTGCTGGTGATCGGCGCCGACAACTGGGCGACGTTCCATCGCTGGGGTGGCTGGCGCGAAATCGCCCGAACTGTTCCCATCGCAGTGGTCGACCGGCCCGGCGCCACGTTCGCGGCCCTCGCCTCGCCGGCCGCTCGCACCTTCGCGCGAGCCCGCGTTGCCGAACGCGACAGTGTCTTGTTGCCGGATCTCGTGCCCCCCGCCTGGGTGTTCATTGCCGGCGTCAAGATCCCACTGTCGTCGAGCGAACTTCGCCGCTCGGCCGACCGAACCTAGCCATTGGTCCCGGTCGATCTTGAAAACGTCACCGTCAAGGTTCATCCTTTTACTCATCCGCCATTGCCGGCATGGGGCCGGAGATCGCGGATCGCTTCACGAGGTGCACCCCTGAGCATGCCCTTCACCGAGGGCGCCTTCAGCGCCAATCCGTTTGCCGACGTCGCCGCGTTCTCCGGCGATGCGACCCCTTCCCCGCGATCCCTGCTCGACACGATTCTCGCCAGCCTTGACGATGCCAAGGCCGAGGAAGTCGTCGACATCGACGTTGCCGCCAAGACCCCGATCGCCGATCACATGGTGATCTGCACGGGTCGCTCCAGTCGCCACGTCGGTGCCATCGCCGATCATCTGGTGAAAGACCTGAAGGATGCCGGCTTCGGCACCGCCGCCATCGAAGGCCAGCCGGCTTGCGATTGGGTGCTGATTGACGCGGGATCGATCATCGTTCACGTCTTCCGCCCGGAAGTGCGCGAGTTCTATCATCTCGAGAAGATGTGGGCGCCCGATCCGGCGCCGGCGACCGGCCGCCGTTGACATGCAGCCCGGAAGTCCAGGCTTGCCGGGCGGCAAACATTTGGCTGGACCGATGGTCCGGAAGTACCGCGTTTCCCGCGCCACCGGACGCTTCTCAATGACCCCGGCACGCGGGGCCGCTGGCCCCGCCGGCAAGGCGTGCGCCCGGACAAGAAGAACCCCATGCGCATCGCCATTCACGCCGTTGGAAAACTGAAGGCCGGCCCCGAGCGCGAGCTTGCCGACCGCTACCTCGATCGGGCCGACAAGGCCGGCAGGGCCATAGGCTTTTCCTCCGTCACCGCTCGCGAGATCATCGAGAGCCGGGCGCGTGAAGCGACGCAGCGCAAGGACGAGGAGGCGCGCGGCCTGCTCGCCGACTTGCCGCCGGGTGCCCTGCTGATCGCCCTCGACGAGCGGGGCGATTCGCCGACGTCCGAGCGCTTCGCCGAAATGCTGGGCGAAGCGCGCGACCGGGGCACGCCGAACACCGTATTGATGATCGGCGGACCGGATGGTCATGGACAGGAGCTCCTGTCGCGCGCCGGCCATCGCATTTCCTTTGGGCGACTGACCTGGCCGCATCAAATCGTCCGCATTCTCGCCGCAGAGCAGGTTTATCGTGCCGTCACCATTTTGAGCGGCCACCCCTATCATCGCTCCTGACCTGCCGACGTTCCGTCCCCTTTTGGTTGACGGAGCGTTAACGGAAAGGCCGATAGGGTCAGCCGCCCGACCGCACCGCCACCGGACAGCCCTTCCCGTCCATGCCGCTCGATACGCGACGTCCCGGAGTCTGCCGCCTTGCCATCGCCGCCATTCTGGCGGTGCTGCCCGGCCACGCCGTTTCTCAGGACGGCTTGCCGGCGGAGGCGACCGCCTTTGCGCCCGCGACCGTCATGACGGCGCCAGCCGCACTCTCCAGCAACACCGCCGGTACCGAGCAAATGGAAGCCGAGCGGGCGTTGAAGGATCAGGAGCTCGCCAAGCTGCGCGGCGCCATGGAGCTGTCGGCCGAGAAGCAAGCGGAAATAGCTGCGGAGATCGCCGGCCTGTCGCGTGATCAGCAGGCCCTCAGCGATCAGCTTGTCACGTCGGCCGCCCGTGTCCAGACGCTCGAACAATCGATTACCGACAGCGAGGAGCGCCTCGCCCGGGGAGCCGACAACGAAGCGCGCATCCGTGTCTCGCTCGCGGCCCGCCGCGACGTCCTGATCGCCGTGCTTTCCACCGCCCAACGCATTGGCCGCCAGCCGCCGCCGGCGCTCGTCGTCAGCCCCGAAGATGCGCTGAAGGCCGTCCGCTCGGCTGTCATACTCGGCTCGGTACTGCCCGAAATCCGCCTTGAGGCCGAGGCGCTGCAATCCGACCTCGACGCCCTCGTCGCCGAGAGGACCCGCGCCGCGGCCGAGCGCGATCGGCTTCGCGCCGATGCCGCCGCGATCGCCGAGGAACGCCAGCGCCTGACGCTGCTCATCGACAAGAAGAAGGCCGATAGCGAAGCGCGCGCCGCCGACCTCGCAGCCGAGAAGGCGAAGGCCGAGGAACTGGCGAAGAATGCGCGCAGCCTTGAGGACCTGATCGCCGGCATGAAGAAGGCACTTCCTGCGGCACGCCCCGAGACGCCCGCCGCCACGGCGCCCGCTCCAGGCAGCCGTCTCGGTCCGGCCATCGCCTTTGCCGACGCCAAGGGTCGGCTGATACCGCCGGTGCGCGGCGTCAACCTGCAGTCTTTCGGAGACGACAACGGCCTTGGCGGCCTGTCGCAGGGCCAGTCCATCGCCACCCGCGCGGGTGCGCGCGTGGTCTCGCCGGCAGACGGACGTGTCGTTTATGCCGGGCCGTTCCGGTCCTACGGACAGCTCTTGATCCTCGATGCCGGCGACGACTATCATGTCGTGCTTGCCGGCATGGAGCGGATCGACGTCCAGCTGGATCAATTTGTTTTGACGGGCGAGCCCGTCGGTGTCATGGGAAACCAGCGGTTGGCCAGTGCCGCCGTACTGGATGCCAGCGTTACGCAACCCGTGCTTTACGTCGAATTTCGCAAAGGTGGAACTTCGATCGACCCCTCTCCCTGGTGGGTCGCGTCGCAGGATCGGAAGGTCAGCGGATGATCAAAAAACTGTCGCTACTCGCAGCGGGCGCCGTTCTCGGCGCCGGCGTCACCACCCTGACCCTCGAGCACCGTCTGCCCGGCTTCGGGTCGGCCGTGGCCGCCGGTGTCGACACCTATCGCCAGCTCAACCTGTTCGGCGACGTGTTCGAGCGTATCCGTTCGGACTATGTCGAGGAGCCCGATGAGCCGGCACTGATCGAGGCCGCCATCAACGGCATGCTGACTTCGCTCGACCCGCATTCGAGCTACATGAATGCCAAGAGCTATCAGGACATGCAGGTCCAGACCAAGGGCGAGTTCGGCGGACTCGGCATCGAGGTCACCATGGAAGACGGCCTGGTCAAGGTGGTCACGCCGATCGACGACACGCCCGCCGCCAAGGCAGGCATCCGCGCAGGCGACCTGATCACCGCCATCGACGGCACCGACGTGAAAGGGCTCACCCTCAACGACGCCGTCGACAAGATGCGGGGACCGGTCAACTCGTCGATCACCCTCACCGTGGCGCGCGGCACCGACAAGCCCTTCGACGTCAAGATCGTTCGCGACGTCATCAAGATGCAGTCGGTGCGCTACGAAGTGAAGGACGATGTCGGCTACATCCGCATCTCCCAGTTCACCGCCCAGACCTTCGACGGCCTCAAGACGTCGATCGACAAGATCGTCGCCGCCGTCCCCGACGACAAGCTCAAGGGTTACGTGCTCGATCTGCGCAACGATCCGGGCGGCCTGCTCGACCAGGCGATCGCCGTCTCCGATGCCTTCCTCGACAAGGGCGAAATCGTCTCGACGCGCGGCCGTCAGGACAGCGACACCCGTCGCTACGCCGCCAAGGCCGGCGAACTGGTCGGCAACAAGCCGGTGATCGTGCTCATCAACGGTGGTTCGGCCTCGGCGTCCGAGATCGTGGCCGGCGCGCTGCAGGATCACCGCCGGGCGACCATCCTCGGCACCCGGTCCTTCGGCAAGGGCTCTGTGCAGACGATCATTCCGCTCGGCTCGAACGGCGCCATCCGCCTGACCACCGCGCGCTACTACACGCCGTCGGGCAACTCGATCCAGGCCAAGGGTATCCATCCGGATATCGAAGTGCTGCAGGACCTGCCCGAGGATCTCAAGAACCAGGTGACGGAGACCAAGGGCGAGGCGTCTTTGAAGGGCCATCTCAAGAGCGAGACCGAAGGTACCGAGGCGTCCGGCAGTCAGGCCTACGTGCCTGCCGACCCCAAGGACGACAAGCAGCTCAACCTGGCGCTCGATCTGCTGCGCGGGCTGCAGGCCAATGCCGCCTTCCCGCCCAAGGGCGACGATCCCGTCGCCAACTGAGCCGACAACCAGCGAAAACGACGGGCCGGAGATCTTCTCCGGCCCGTTGCGTTTCGGCGGCATACCGCGCCGCCTAGGATTGAACTAAGCTCCGAGGGACCGAATCAGGACGGTCGCCTGTAGCCGGATCTCGCGCGCCATGAACGACCTCACCAATCCTCTCGGCTTCGGTGGCTCCGGCAGCCGGAAGTTTCGCGTACCGGTGGGCGCCATCGCCGCCGTCATCACGGCTTGCCTCATTGCCGGCCTTGTTGTCTGGCTGATGGTCGTGAACGACCCGCTCGGCGGCGAACCCTATGCCCGCGCCAAGATCGAGACGTCGGAAACCGGCTATGCTCGCGCCGACATCGCCACGGTCGGCGTGAAGTCCGGCACCGGCGAGCTCTTGCCGCCACCCAGTGAGACCAAGCCTCAATCAGGCGTGACGGTGGAAGGTCCCTCGGGCACCGAAGCAGCCGTGGCCCTGCCCGTCGAGGCCGACTCGGCCCTAGTCGAAGCATCGCCCTTCGGCCCGCTGCCGCGCGTCGGGGCTGACGGTCGCCGGCCTGTCGACGTCTACGCCCGGCCGGTGCCCGGTTTCGTCGGCGCCTCGCCGAAGATCGCGATCGTGGTCGGCGACCTCGGCCTCAGCCAGACCGGCACGCAGGAAGCGCTCTCATCGCTGCCGGCCGAGGTTACGCTTGGCTTCGCTCCCTATGGCGCCAGCCTCGATCGCTGGACCGCCAAGGCACGGCAGGACGGCCACGAGCTGCTGCTGCAAGTGCCTCTCGAGCCCTTCGACTATCCGGACAACGATCCCGGTGAGAACACTCTCCTGGTCGGCAAGGATGACCGCCAGAACATCGAGAACCTTCATCGGGTGATGGGCCGCTTCACCACCTATGTGGGCGTCGTCAACTACATGGGCGCCCGGTTTACGTCCGAAGCCGCCGCGCTCGATCCGGTGATGCAGGAAATCGCTTTGCGTGGTCTTCTCTATCTGGACGACGGCAGTTCGCCGCGGAGCATCGCCGAGCAGTCAGCCGGCAAATTCAAGACTGCGTTCGCCAAAGCCGATCTCGTCATCGACGCCGTGCCGACGCCTGCCGAAATTGCCGGTCGCCTCGCCCAGCTCGAACAGATCGCCCGGACGCGCGGCCTCGCCGTCGGCGTCGCCAGCGCCCGGCCGGCAACGCTGAAGGCGCTCGCCAGTTGGACGACAGGCCTCGACGGGCGTGGCATCACGCTTGTGCCGATCACCGCCGTTCCGCAGCAGAATTGAGATCCCCCATGACCTCCCGAGCCGACCTGCCCTATCGCCCCTGCGCCGGGGCCGTATTGATCAACCGCGCCGGTCTTGTCTTCGTGGGCCATCGTGCCGACCTTAAAGACGCGCCGGATGTGGCACCTTGGCAAATGCCTCAAGGCGGGATTGACGATGGTGAAACGCCCCTCGAAGCCGCCCGGCGCGAGCTTTGGGAGGAGACCTCGGTAAGAACGGTCGAGCTCCTGGGCGAAGCGCCGGACTGGTATCGCTATGACGTGCCCGACAATCTCGCCACCGGCCGCTTCCAGAGAAAGTGGCGCGGCCAGACGCAGAAGTGGTTCGCCTTCCGCTTTCTGGGCCAAGATGAGGAAATCGACATCCTGAGCCCGGGCGGTGGTGCCCATCCGGCGGAGTTCTCCCGCTGGGCCTGGAAACCGCTGCCGGAGATCCCGAGTCTCGTCGTTGCCTTCAAGCGGCCGATTTACGAGCAGATCGCCACGGCCTTCGCCGATCTGGCGGTGCCCGCTTGAGCGCCCGTCTTCCGGCCGCCGTCGCTCCGCCGGGTCCGGCTGAGCGCGAACCTCTTCTGCCCGATCTTCCCTACCGACCGAATGTCGGCATCTGCCTGTTCAATGCGGAAGGGCGTGTGTTTTCCGGCAGAGCCTATTCCAACCCCTTCGGCTGGCCGGACCCGGAAATCTTTAGCGAAGGGGCCGATTGGGCGTTGCCGCAGGGCGGCATCGACCCCGGAGAGGATATCGTCGCGGCCGCGCGACGCGAACTTTGGGAAGAGACAGGCGTCACGAGCGCAGAGCTGATCGCCGTCACGGACGATTGGTGGAGCTACGATTTTCCGGCCCGCGGCGCCCGAATACACAAGCTGTACCCTTTCCGTGGCCAACGGCAGCGCTGGGTGGCCTTTCGCCTCACCGGATCGGAGGACGAGATCACGGTGGCGGCCGCCCACACCGAAGAGCCTCCCGAGTTCCTGGAGTGGCGCTGGCGGCCACTAACCGAGCTGCCTGCAGTGGCACCGGTGCATCGCAGACACCAATATGCCCGGGTCGTGGAAGCCTTCGGGCACATCGGCCCAGCGTGAGGCCTGAAGCGTCATCCGACCGGATCGAACGACGCTTTACCGGCGACGCCTGCCGGCCGCTTGATCGGCGGCGCGGGCGAGCGTCAGAAGCGTTTCGCCGACGATATCGGCGGAAAGTGAAGGGTTGAGGCGGGCATCGCGCGCCGCTTCACCGAGAACGATGATTGCCCGCGCAAGCCGTGCTGGCGACCACAGCCCAAGCGCCGCCTCCACCTTGCCCTTGCGCTTGAAGAAAACCGGCGGCCGGGCGCCATTCACCGCATCACCAGGGGCAACGCCGCCATCAACGGCGGCGCGCAACTCGTCGAGCAACATGAAGTGCCGAAGTGCCGCGCCGGCGATCTGCCCGGCATCGACCCCTTCGGCCCGCGCCTTGGCCAACCCCTCGACCAGTGCCGGCAGCGTGCCGCCAGCGGCCGCATCGATCACCTCGTCGACGGCAAAGGTGGAACTGTCGCCGATCAGCGTCTCGACGTCTGCAAGCGTAATGGTTCCGCTGCCATGGGCGTGCAAGCAGAGCTTCTGAATCTCGCCGCGCGTCATCAGGCGATCGCCACCCAGAAGCGACACCAGGAGCGCACGCGCTTCGGGCGCTATGGAAAGGCCCGCCGTTCTGACTTCCTCGTCGACCAACGCACCGATCGAGCGTTCGTCGTCGGCAAAGCACGGAATGGCATACGCCCGGCTTTCCTGCTCGAACAGCACTCTCAGTGGACTGGATTTCTTGAGATCCCCGGCCTCGACGACGATTGCCGTGTCGGTCGGCGGTTCCTTGAACAAGGCCCGGAAGCGACCGGCAAGGTCGGCGCGACCACCACCATCGCGGACGAGAATCGCCCGTCGGCTCGAAAACATCGACACCGCATAGGCCTCGTCGGCGAGCCGTGTCGGATTGGCCGTAAGTTCGGACGCCTCGATGCGCACCAGCGCAAAAGGGTCGCCAGGATCGGAAAAGGCCGACGCAATGGCCTTAGCCCGCTCGGAAACCAGCCCGGTATCCGGCCCGTAGACCAGATAGAAGTGTACGTCCTGCGGCGGCCGCGCAACGAGGCGATCGGCCTCCTGGGCGCGTGCCGCCACCATCGCCTCAACCCTTGCCGATCAGCGCCGAGGCAAGACGCAGACGGATGTCGGCCGCCGCCGCGCGTGCCGCCCGATCCTCGGCATCCTGCTGGGCCCGGACGTTGGCATAGCGCTGCGAGCCGACGTCGAAGGACGACGTGGTGTAGACGTTGTCCGAAGTGACCACCCGACGGGTTGCGATTTCGGTCAGCGTGTAGGTGGCCGTGAGCGACACCAGCTTGGCGACCGGGATATCCTCGCGGGCACGGATGGCGAGATCCGAAACGCGCGCCGTCAGGATGAGATCCAGACGATACTTCGGCTCGACCAGGGCACCGCCGCCACGCAGCTGGAAGATCAGCTCGTTCATCAGCGCCTGGCCAATGCGCTCGGTCTGCGCCGTAATGGCGATCGAAGCCAGTTCGGTTACTACGGCCGGGTTGCCGCCCGCCGCCGCCGAACCGGCCGGCGCATAGACCGGCCGAACCTGACAGGCGGCGAGAAAGCCGGCGGCCATGAGCAACAATGCGCCGCGACGGAGCATATCAGACGACCACATTGACGATCCTCTGGGCGACGACGATGACCTTCTTCGGGCTCTTGCCGTCGAGCGCCTTGATCACGGCTTCGAGCTTCAACACCTCGGCTTCCACCTCAGCCGGCGTGGCGGCACGCGCCACAGTCACGTCGGCGCGCTTCTTGCCGTTGACCTGAACCGGCATCGTCACTTCGTCCTCGACCAGCAAGGACCGATCGACAACCGGCCAGTCGGCATGCGCCACCAGACCGTCATGACCGAGTGCCGCCCAGCTTTCCTCGGCGAGATGCGGGGTCATCGGCGCCATCATGCGAACCAAGAGGCTGGTCGCCTCGCTCAAGGCGGCAGCGGCGGTGCCATCGGCCGCAAGCAACGCCTTTTCGTTGGCGAGCGCGCCACCCAGCGTGTTGACCAGCTCGTAGATCTTGGCAAGCGCCACGTTGAAGCGCAGGCCTTCGATGCTCTCCTCGACGGCCGCTGCCGCCTTGTGCGCCGCCTTGCGCAGCGCGAGCGCCAGCTTGTCGCCGCCCTCGGCGTGCCCGGCGGTCGGCACCAGTTCCGAGGCTTCGGAGACGATGCGCCAGACGCGCTGCAGGAATCGGGCAGTGCCCTGGGCACCGGCCTCGGTCCATTCGACATCGCGCTCCGGCGGGCTGTCGGACAGCATGAACCAGCGAGCGGTGTCGGCGCCGAAGCTTTCGATGATGTCGGTAGGGTCGACAGTGTTCTTCTTCGACTTCGACATCTTCTCGATCGGGCCGATCTTGACCGGCGCGCCCGAAGAGATCAGCCGCGCCTTGCGCCCACCGGTTTCCTCGACAATTTCGACATCGGCCGGCGACAGCCATTCGCCATCCGCCGACTGGTAGGTCTCATGCACCACCATGCCCTGGGTAAACAGACCCCGGAATGGTTCGTCGAAACCGACATGGCCGCACTTCTTCATCGCGCGGGTGAAGAAGCGCGAGTAGAGCAAATGCAGGATGGCGTGCTCGATACCGCCAATGTACTGGTCGACCGGCAGCCAGGCATTGACCACCTCCGGCACGGTCGGCGTCTGGGCACGCGGCTCGGTGAACCGGCTATAGTACCAGGACGAGTCGACGAAGGTGTCCATGGTGTCGGTCTCACGCCGCGCCGGCTTGCCGCACTCGGGACAGGCGCACTTCGTGAACGTCGGGTGCCGGTCGAGCGGGTTGCCGGGACGATCGAACTCGACATCCTCGGGCAACCGAACCGGCAGATCCTTGGCCGGAACCGGCACCACGCCACACGCCTCGCAGTGAATGACGGGGATAGGGCAGCCCCAGTAGCGCTGGCGCGAGATACCCCAATCACGAAGGCGATAGTTCACCTGCCGCTTGGCCGCCGGCGCACCATGAAGCGTCGTCGTCTCGAGCTTGCTCGCCACGAGATCCTTTGCCGCCTCGACTTCCATGCCGTCGAGGAAAGCGGAGTTGTAGAGCTTGCCGTCGTCGGTATAGGCGACATCGCCCACCGTGAAGGCGGCAGGGTCGGCGCCCTCGGGCAGCACCACCGGCGTGACGGTGAGCGCATACTTGCGGGCGAAATCGAGGTCGCGCTGGTCATGCGCCGGGCAGCCGAAGATGGCGCCGGTGCCGTAGTCCATCAGCACGAAATTGGCGATGTAGACCGGGTAGCTCTTGCCGTTGAAGGGATGCTTGACCGAAAGTCCGGTCGCCATGCCCTTCTTCTCGGCCGTCTCCAGCGCTGCCGCCGAGGTGCCGATGCGCCGGCACTCTTCGCAGAAGGCGGCAACCGCCGGATCCTTTTCGGCCAGCGCCCTTGCCACCGGATGATCGGCGGAAAGCGCCAGGAAGCTCATGCCGAACAGCGTATCCGGACGAGTCGTGAACACCTCGATCGTCGGCGCGCCGGCCACTGCCGGCCCGTCGAGCTCGAACCGGACACGCAGGCCTTCCGACCGGCCGATCCAGTTCTTCTGCATGGTCCGGACCTTCTCCGGCCAGCGGTCGAGCGTATCGAGGGCGGAGAGCAACTCGTCGGAGTAGTCCGAAATCTTCAGGAACCACTGCGTCAGTTCACGCTGCTCGACCAGCGCGCCGGAGCGCCAGCCACGGCCGTCGATCACCTGCTCGTTGGCGAGCACGGTCATGTCGACCGGGTCCCAGTTGACCTTGGACTTCTTGCGGTCGACAAGGCCGGCCTTCATGAAGTCCAGGAACAATCTCTGCTGCTGCGTGTAGTAGTCCTCGTCGCAGGTGGCGAACTCGCGACTCCAGTCCAGCGACAGCCCCATGCTCTTCAGCTGGCTGCGCATGGTGGCGATGTTCTCGTAGGTCCACGTCTTGGGGTGAACGTGCCCCTTCATCGCCGCGTTCTCGGCCGGCATGCCGAAGGCATCCCAGCCCATGGGATGCAGCACATTGAAGCCCTTGGCGCGCTTGTACCGGGCAACCACGTCGCCCATGGTATAGTTGCGCACGTGCCCCATGTGGATGCGGCCGGACGGATACGGAAACATCTCGAGGACATAATACTTTGGACGCGGATCGTCGTTCTTCGTCTCGAAAACCTTGGCCTCGGTCCAGGCCCTCTGCCAGCGCGTTTCCGCTTCGCGCGCATTGTATCGCTCGGTCGCCATCGTCTCGTCTTCTGTTCTGATCCACACCGGTCGCGCGTCGGCAGCGCCAATGGCGCGCGGCCGCGCGAAAAACTCACGGCATGACCATCATCAGAAACGGTCCCTAGGGTCAATGCTCTGGAGCACCGAGGCCGGTCTTTTCCGTCCGGTCGCGGCGAGATCGACAGAATCGAATCAAGGATCAGGCGCCGACGAAATCCGTCGCATGGTCCTTGACGAAGGTCTCGAAGAAGCGGGGCGGCCGGCCGGTCATCTTCTCGACGGCCGGGCTGACGATCGACGCCTTGCCGCCACGAATGGTCTCGAACTCGGCGATGCGCTCGGCAATGAGTTTCTCCGACAGCCCTTCGGCAGCCAGACGCGCCTCGTAATCGGCGGCCGCGATCGGCCTGAAGATAACCGGGCGCCCCATGACGTGGCTCATCACCTCGGTGGCGCGCGACAACGGCAGGGCGGCAGGCCCGGTGAGCACCAGCGTCTGGCCGTCGAAGTCGGAACTGGTCAGCGCTGCGGCGGCGGCAGCCGCAACGTCGCGACCGTCGACGAAGCTGATAAGCCCCTCGTCGGTTGGCAGTTCCAGCTGGCCGGTCCGAATGGCATCCTTCCAGACGGTGCGGAAGTTGTCGGCGAACCAGTTGGCGCGAAGAATGACGAAGGGCAAACCGGAGTTTTCGAGCACAAGCTCAAGGCGTCGATAGGGATTGTCCTCGGAGCTATCGGCGGCGATGGTGGACAGCAACACCGCCTTCACCTTGCGATCGACCACATGCCGCATAACCGGCATCAGCGCAGCGATGACATCGAGCGGCGCCGACGGCATCAGCACGAAAACGCGGTCAACCCCGTCGAAAAGCGGCGCGATGCTGGTGGGGTCACGATAGTCGAACCGAAGAACCGAGGCGTCCGGATGCGTCTGCCCGTCCAAAGCGGCCGCTTTCACGGTTTCGCCTTTCGTCACCAGCTCGGAAACGACCAGCTGACCGATGGTGCCGGTGGCACCGAGAACGAGAATGCTGTCTGCCATGGGGGTCTCCGTCGGGAAGTCCGTTGCGGCCGGAGGGCCGGCGCAAGAGACAACGCCCTACCCCGCATCGGGTTCCCGTCAGGGAGAGACCGCCATCGCCTCGGCAAGCCGATCAATCTCGTGATCGGCGAAAACGTCGATGCCATGAGCGGCGAGAAGCGCGGCGACGACACCGCTTCCGACGATGCGGCGCCCCGAGAAAGTCCCATCGTAGATGCTGAGGCTGCCGCAGGAGGGACTGCGATCGACGAGGAGTGCGCGGCCACAACCGGTCCTCCGGGCGAGATCGAGCGCCGCCTCGGCACCGGCAAGGAAAGCGGCCGTCACGTCCTCGCCGGTGGCAGCCAGCACGCGCGCCCTACCGGCCAGCACGTCGTCGCCGGACCCGCCGACAATCTCGGCGGCCGGACGCGGCACGGAAAGCTCGCCCAACAGCTCGGGACAAACCGGCACCAGCCGACCTTCGGCCTGCCAGCGATCGATGCGCGGATCGGCAAGCCGCTTTCCCGCTCCGTCATAGCGGACCGGCCGACCGAGCAGACAGGCGGAGATCAGGATACGATCCATCGGAGCCACCGCTAAAATGGCAAAGGGCGCTCCCCTCGTTTGAGGGGAACGCCCAGTTGTCTCGTGCCGGAGGACGTCCGTCAATCTTCCTCGGTACGCATCAGGATCTCGCGCTTGCCCGCATGGTTGGGCGGCCCGACCAGTCCTTCCTTCTCCATCCGCTCGATGAGCGAGGCGGCGCGGTTGTAGCCGATGCCGAGCCGACGCTGGATGTAGCTCGTGGTGGCGCGCTTGTCGCGCAGCACCAGCGCCACTGCCTGGTCGTAAAGGTCGGCGTTCTCGTCGACCTGGGCCGGCTCGCCGCCGCCGCTCTCTTCCTCGTCGTCGGCGGTGATCGCTTCGAGGTAGTCGGGCGTTCCCTGCGTCTTAAGATGAGCGACGATCGCCTCCACCTCACCGTCGGAGACGAACGGACCGTGGACGCGCTGGATGCGGCCGCCACCCTGCATGTAGAGCATGTCGCCCTGACCAAGGAGCTGTTCGGCGCCCTGTTCGCCAAGGATGGTGCGGCTGTCGATCTTCGACGTCACCTGGAAGGAGATACGCGTCGGGAAGTTCGCCTTGATGGTACCGGTGATGACATCGACGGACGGACGCTGCGTCGCCATGATGACGTGGATGCCGGCGGCACGCGCCATCTGGGCGAGGCGCTGTACCGCGCCCTCGATTTCCTTGCCGGCCACCATCATCAGATCCGCCATCTCGTCGATGATGACGACGATGAACGGCAGCGGCTTGAGTTCCATCTCCTCGGTTTCGAAGATCGGCTCGCCCGTCTCCTTGTCGAAGCCGGTCTGAACGGTGCGGTTGATGCTCTCGCCGCGTTCGATCGCCTGCGCCACGCGGGCGTTGAAGCCCTCGATGTTGCGCACGCCGACCTTGGACATCTTCTTGTAGCGGTCCTCCATCTCGCGGACCGTCCACTTGAGCGCCACCACGGCCTTGCGCGGGTCGGTGACCACCGGAGTCAGCAGATGGGGAATGCCGTCGTAGACCGACAGTTCCAGCATCTTCGGGTCGATCATGATCAGGCGGCATTCCTCGGGCGTCATCCGGTAAAGGAGGCTGAGGATCATCGTGTTGATCGACACCGACTTGCCCGAACCGGTCGTGCCGGCCACCAGCATGTGCGGCGTGCGGGCAAGATCGATGATCACCGGCTCGCCACCGATGGTCTTGCCGAGCGCCAGCGCCAGCCGGCCCTTGAACTTCTCGAAGTCCTGGCTGGCGATCAGCTCGCGCAGATAGACCATCTCGCGCCGCTGGTTGGGCAGCTCGATGCCGATGGCATTCTTGCCGGGGATGACGGCGACGCGGGCGGCGACCGCGCTCATCGAGCGGGCGATGTCATCGGCCAGACCGATGACTCGGGACGACTTGATGCCGGGCGCCGGCTCCAACTCGTAGAGCGTCACCACCGGTCCCGGGCGAACGTTGAAGATCTCCCCCTTGATGCCGAAGTCTTCGAGCACCCCTTCCAGCAGGCCGGCATTCTGCTCCAGGCTGTCCGGCGTGTACTGGACGCCATTGCCACCCTTGGGCTCGGCCAAGAGCTCGATGGCGGGGAACTCGAAGCGGTCCTCGTCGAGCAGAGACAGCTGCGTGCCACCCTTGGCCTTTTTGCTGGGCTGCATCGGCGGCGCGGGGGCCTTGACGCGGGCAGACGGCTTCTCCTGCTGAGCGGCCGGCTTGCCTATGCGAGAGGCAGGGCCACGAAGCGGAGCGGGACGCGCCTCATAGGTACGTGGCGCCGGCGCCACGGCGACCGGCTCGGGAGGAGCGACCTGTTCCGTCTCGTCGTAGTCGGACAGGCGGTCGTCCATGTCGAAGGGCGGCGGATCATCTTCTTCGTCGTCCTCGACCACCGCTTCCGGGGCTGCGGGCCGGGGCCGCTCGGTCGGAGAGAAGGAAGGCTCGACTCGGCCGACGCGCCGCTCGGCAACCGGCGGCTCGTAGTCGTCCTCATCCTCGTCGTCGACCACAGGCGCAACAGCGGGACACGGCCGGGCGGCAAGGGTCGGCTCGGCCCGACGGGAGACCGGCGGCTCGTACTCGTCCTCGTCTTCGTACTCCTCGCCCGGATAGGCGAAGGCCGGACGATGGAAGAGGCGGCGGGTCAGGCCGGCGCGCAGCGTCAGCCACCAATGGCCGGCGACACCGATGAGAGCACCGATGCGGCTTTCGCTCCCTTCCTCTTCCTCCTCGTCTTCGTCGTCGTCGACAGCCACCACGGGATTGACGATACGATGGCCGGGCACGCCCGAAGCGTAGATCATGGCGGCGAGCGCCAACGGGCCCGTGACGATCAGCACAATGAGCCGCAGGGTGTCGGTGAGGACGCCGTTATTGAAGGCGGCCGGCAGCTGAAGCATCAGGTCGCCAATGGCACCACCGAGACCGGTGGGCAAGGGCCAGCCGCTGGTCGGCGGCAGGGCGCCCATGAACGCGGCGCCGATCAGCGTGCCGATCAGCCAACCGATCAGCCGGTTGCGCGCCACGTGCGGAATGCGCCCGATGGTCAGCTGCCACCCCCAAATCACCACGGGCGCCAGGAACAACGCGGCATTGAGGCCAATGAGCTGCATGATCAGGTCGGCAACCACCGCGCCGGCCGGCCCCATGACGTTGCGCGTCGGCCCATCGGCGATATGGCTCCAGCTCGGATCGTCCACCGACCAGGTGGCGAGCGCCGCCGACAGAGCCGCGACACCGGCGATCAGCATCAGGCCCGACGCACCGGCGATGTTGCGCAGCATCGCCTGCCGCAAGCGATCCTCGCGCGTCGGCGCCGCGCGCCGCATCCTCTTGTCGAGTTCCTTGAGGTTGGCGGCGCGGCGAGCGTTGACCGGGCGCGGCTCGTAGGGGCCGTCGAGCCGGCCACCGGTCTCGCGAAGACGGGGACTGGTCCTCATTTCTGCTCTCATGACAGAACCTCCGAGAGACGGCTCAGCGCCTCGCGACTCGTCTCAAGGCTTTCGACCATGGCGATGCGGATGAAGTCGGCACCGGGATTGATGCCATCGGCATCCGTTGCCGACAAATACCCTCCCGGCACGACCTTGACGCCCTGCTCTTTCCAGAGCCGGGCCGTCGCCTCTTCACCGCCGCCCCAACGACTGACATCGAGCCACAGGAAGAAGCCGCCGGGCGGCACGAGATCCGGGAAGCGATCGCCCAGTATCTCCTCGGCGGCGGCATACTTGAGATCGTACAGCCGACGATTTTCACGGACGTGCGCCTCATCGGCGAGCGCGGCGACCGCGACCGCCTGGATCGGCATCGGCACCTGCGGTGCCGTCACGTTGCGCAAAGCTGCCCATGCCTTCAGGAAGGCGGGGTCGCCGATCGCGAAGCCACAGCGGGCACCGGCAAGATTGGAGCGCTTGGACAGCGAATTGAAGGCAACGACGCTCGAGAGTCCGCCGCTGATGCCAAACGCCGCGGCAAGTACGCCATCCGGCGCTCGGCCGCGCCAGATTTCCGAATAGCACTCATCGGAAAACAGAAGGAACCCATACTGCCGCGCCAGACGGACCAAACCTTCAAGCCGGCCAAGATCGGCAACGGCTCCCTGCGGATTGGCCGGGCTGGCGTGGAAAGCGGCCACCGTGCGGGCGAGAAGATCGGCCGGCAAAGCCTCGAAACGCGGCAGGAAGCCATCCTCGCGATTGGCGGCGACAAGCACCGGTTCTGCGCCGGCTGCCTCGGCGGCGGCGGCATAGACGGCGTAAAAGGGATTGGGCAACAGGATAGCCGGACGCGCGCCCTTGTCGCTTCCGGCAAGCCTTACGGCGGTGAGCGTCGCGTGAAAAAGCCCCTCGCGCGATCCATTGAGCGGCAATACGCCGTCGTCACGGTCGATGGCGCCTTCGGGAAGGCCGAACCGCCGCTCGGCCCAACCGGCAACGGCCGCACGGAAGGCCGGCGTACCCTTGATCGGCGGATAGCGCACAAAATCGGCCAAGGCGCCCGAAAGCACCGGACCGACGAACGCGGGCACGGGATGACGCGGTTCGCCCACCGAAACGTCGATCGGAGGGCGGCCCGGCTCGACACCGGCGATCAACCGACCGAGGCGCTGAAACGGAGAAAGGGGAAGCGGCACGCGTGGCGACATGTAACCAGGGCTCGGGCAACGGGTGATTCGGCCCGCCGCCCGAAGGCGGCCAGACCTTTTCTGCTGCCGGCCACTCTAGGCATCCATGGTTAAACGCTCTTTAACCCTGTGCGCCACGACACCTCAGAGTGCTTCTTCGTCCTGCTCGCCGGTACGGATGCGAAGGGCATGCTCGATCGCGTAGACGAAAATCTTGCCATCGCCGATCTGGCCCGTCTTGGCCGCCGAGGCGATGGCTTCGACCACCTTTTCCGCTTCGACGGCCGGCACCGCTACCTCGATCTTCAGCTTCGGAAGGAAGCTCACGGCATATTCCGCACCGCGATAAATCTCGGTGTGGCCCTTCTGGCGGCCGTAACCCTTGACTTCCGTGACCGTCAGGCCGTGAACGCCGAGCGTGGTCAGGGCGTCTCGAACCTCGTCGAGTTTGAAGGGCTTGATGATGGCCGTCACGATCTTCATGGGGCACCTCTTTCCGGTCTGTCTCGAGATTGTTCGGAGCGGCGCACCGCCTCCGATCTATGCCAAGACCATAGCGTGACCGACGCGAGCGCCAAGAGGGAAATAGGGTGAAATTCCTTCGCCCCACGAACTTCCGCGACGACTGCGCCCAAAGGATGATTCCGCTCCGGGGGCAAAACGCCGACGGGCGGGCTCCGTTTGGAGCCCGCCCGCCAGGACTGGCCGACTGATTGGTGTCAGTCTCAGTTGTAGGCGCGTTCGCCGTGGGTGGTGACGTCGAGGCCTTCGCGCTCGGCCGTCTCGGTGACCCGGAGACCGATGATCGCCTT
>Ga0206117_100396_pt1 | contig 49723 bp, 57 predicted proteins | sample 3A5Ametagenome_FD_177997 | JGI IMG/M metagenome (GOLD analysis project Ga0206117, IMG submission 177997) | Enriched microbial communities from leaf-cutter ant dump, University of Wisconsin, Madison, United States - 3A5A | ecosystem: Environmental > Terrestrial > Nest > Insects nest > Nest dump... | reverse complement strand
CAGGCCGGTGCGCAGGCCGTTGACGTGGGTGCCGTGCTGGGCGGTGGGAATCAGGTTGACGTAGCTCTCCTGCACCAGCTCGCCTTCCGGCAGCCAGGCCACGGCCCAGTCCACCGTCTCGGTTTCCTTCTTCAGCACGCCGACGAACAGGTCGGCCGGCAGCATCTCGCGTTCGCCCAGTTCGGCCTTGAGGTAGTCGCGCAGGCCGTCCTCGTAATGCCAGGTCTCGGTCTCGCCGGTGGCCTCGTCGGTCAGCCGCACGGTCAGGCCCGGGCACAGCACGGCCTTGGCGCGCAGCAGGTGGCGCAGCGCGCGCACGTTGAACTTCGGGGTGTCGAAATACTTCGGGTCCGGCCAGAAACGCAGGCGGGTGCCGGTGTTCTTCCTGCCGACCGTGCCGACCACTTCCAGCGGGCTGGCGCGGTCGCCGTCGCGGAAGCTGATGCGGTGTTCGCTGCCCTCGCGCTTGATGTGGATCTCCACCAGCGTGGACAGCGCGTTGACCACCGACACGCCCACGCCGTGCAGGCCGCCGGAGAAGGTGTAGTTGCGGTTGCTGAACTTGCCGCCGGCGTGCAGCCGGGTGAGGATCAGCTCGACGCCGGGGATCTTCTCCTCCGGGTGGATGTCCACCGGCATGCCGCGGCCGTCGTCGCTGACCTCGCAGCTGCCGTCCTTGAACAGCACGACTTCGACGGTTCTGGCGTGCCCGGCCAGCGCCTCGTCCACCGAGTTGTCGATGACTTCCTGCGCCAGGTGGTTCGGGCGCGCGGTGTCGGTGTACATGCCGGGGCGGCGTTTGACCGGGTCCAGGCCGGAGAGGACTTCGATGTCGGCGGCGTTGTAGCGGGCGTTCATGTATCTCGATAAGGCGCTGATGCGACGGGCAAGTTTGCGGTCTGCCGGCGGAATTTGCACGCCGGTGTTCAGTGCGGGGAGAGGCGGGCGGGGGTATCCTGTGCCGGCTGGACAAGTACGCAACCGGCCCCTGTGCGTCGGTGGAAACTCCGGAGGATGAAGATGAAATCGTCGAAATTGCTGGTTCTGGCCGTTGCGGCCGCCGCCGCGCTGGCGGTCCCGTTGGTGATGGCGCAGAGCGCCGCCGACAAGGGCAAGGCGGGCGAAGCCGCGCAGAACGCGGCCGTGGACAAGGCGCAGAACGAGGCCGAGCAGAAGGCCAGGCGCCGCGCCGCGGCCGCCGCCCAGGAAAAAGCCAAGGGCGAGCAGTCCGCCCCGCGCGAAGAGGAAGAAGAGGAAGCCCGCAAGCGTCGCTGACGCGGGTCTTCCGGTGTCGATGGACGCCCCGGCGCAGGCCGGGGCGTCTTTTTTGTTAAGCCCCCCGCGGCGGCACGGCTCCTGGCCGGGGTCGCCGTGACGCCGGGCCGGATTTTTCGAAGTCGCCGCATGCCGCGCTTGGGTGTTCGCGCGACAACCTTTAAACTAGGGCTTTCCGGGAGGCAAGTGAGCCATGACCCCCCTTATTTTCGTTACCGGCGGTGTGGTGTCCTCGCTTGGCAAGGGCATTGCCGCCGCGTCGCTGGCCTCCATCCTCGAGGCGCGTGGCCTGAAGGTCACGATGATGAAGCTGGATCCGTACATCAACGTCGATCCGGGCACCATGAGTCCCTTCCAGCACGGCGAGGTCTACGTCACCGATGACGGCGCCGAGACCGACCTGGACTTGGGCCATTACGAGCGCTTCGTCCATACCCGCCTGAGCCGCAAAAACTCGGTCACCACCGGGCGCATCTACGAGAACGTGATCCGCAAGGAGCGCCGCGGCGACTACCTCGGCGCGACCGTGCAGGTGATCCCGCACATCACCGACGAGATCCGCCGCTGCATCGACGAGGCCACCGAGGGCTACGACGTGGCGCTGGTGGAGATCGGCGGCACCGTCGGCGACATCGAGTCGCTGCCGTTCCTTGAGGCCATCCGCCAGGTGCGCACCGAGCGCGGCCCGGAGAAGGCGCTGTTCATGCACCTGACGCTGGTGCCGTACATCGGCGCCGCCGGCGAGCTGAAGACCAAGCCGACCCAGCATTCGGTCAAGGAGCTGCGCTCGATCGGCATCCAGCCGGACGTGCTGCTGTGCCGCTCCGAGCAGGCCATCCCCGATTCGGAACGGCGCAAGATCTCGCTGTTCACCAACGTCTCCGAGCGCGCGGTGATCAGCGTGCCGGACGTGGACGTGCTGTACCGCGTGCCGATGGGCCTGCATGCGCAGGGCCTGGACGAGATCGTGGTCAACCAGCTCAGGCTCGCCGACAAGGCCGGCCCGGCCGACCTGTCCGAGTGGGAGGCGGTGCTGGATGCGGCGCTGCACCCGCTGGACGAGGTGACCATCGCCGTGGTCGGCAAGTACGTGGACCATCAGGACGCCTACAAGTCGGTCGGCGAGGCGCTCAAGCACGGTGGCCTGCGCCAGCGCACCCGCGTCAACCTCAAGTGGCTGGAAGCGCAGGACCTGGAAGAGTCCGGCATGTCGGCGCTGGAAGGCGTGGACGGCATCCTGGTGCCGGGCGGCTTCGGCGACCGCGGTTTCGAGGGCAAGGTGCTGACCTCGCAGTTCGCCCGCGAACACCGGCTGCCGTACTTCGGCATCTGCTACGGCATGCAGGCGGCGGTGGTGGACTACGCCCGCCACGTGGCCGGGCTGGAAGGTGCCAACAGCACCGAGAACGACCGCCAGTCGCCGAACCCGGTGATCGGCCTGATCACCGAGTGGCGCACCGCCAGCGGCGAGGTCGAGAAGCGCGACGAGAAGTCCGACCTGGGCGGCACCATGCGCCTGGGCCTGCAGGAGCAGCGCCTGAAGCCGGGCACGCTGGCGCGCGAGCTGTACGGCAAGGACGTGGTGGCCGAGCGCCACCGCCACCGCTACGAGTTCAACAACCGCTACCGCACCCAGCTGGAGGACGCCGGCCTGGTGATCTCCGGCAAGTCGATGGACGACACGCTGGTGGAAGTGGTGGAACTGCCGCGCGACGTGCACCCGTGGTTCCTGGCCTGCCAGGCGCACCCGGAGTTCCTGTCCACGCCGCGCGGCGGGCACCCGCTGTTCATCGGCTTCATCCGCGCCGCGCGCGAGAAGAAGGCCGGCGGCAAGCTGCTGAAGGAAGCGCGGGCCTGAAGAGGCCAGCCCGACTCCTCTAAATTCAACCGGGAAACAGCATGAAACTCTGTGGATTTGAAGTAGGCCTGGACCAGCCGCTGTTCCTGATCGCCGGCCCCTGCGTGATCGAGTCGATGCAGCTGCAGCTGGACACCGCCGGCAGGCTCAAGGAAATCACCGGCAAGCTGGGGATGAACTTCATCTTCAAGTCCAGCTTCGACAAGGCCAACCGCACCTCCGGCACCAGCTTCCGCGGCCCGGGCCTGGAAGAGGGCCTGAAGGTGCTGGCCGAGGTGAAGAAGCAGATCGGCGTGCCGGTGCTGACCGACGTGCACGAGTACACGCCTATGGACGAAGTGGCTTCGGTGGTGGACGTGCTGCAGACCCCGGCCTTCCTGGTGCGCCAGACCGACTTCATCAGGAAGGTGTGCAGCGCCGGCCGGCCGGTGAACATCAAGAAGGGCCAGTTCCTGTCGCCGTGGGACATGAAGCCGGTGGTGGAGAAGGCCAAATCCACCGGCAACAACGACATCATGGTTTGCGAGCGCGGCGCCAGCTTCGGCTACAACAACCTGGTCAGCGACATGCGCTCGCTGAGCGTGATGCGCGATACCGGCTGCCCGGTGGTGTTCGACGCGACCCATTCGGTGCAGCTGCCGGGCGGGCAGGGCAGCAGTTCCGGCGGCCAGCGCGAGTTCGTGCCGGTGCTGGCGCGCGCGGCGGTGGCGGTCGGCGTGGCCGGCCTGTTCGCTGAAACCCATCCCGATCCGTCCAAGGCGCTGTCCGATGGCCCCAATGCGTGGCCGCTGGACAAGATGGAAGCGCTGCTGGAAACCCTGCTGGCGCTGGATTCGATCACCAAGAAGAACGGGTTCCTGGAGAGCACGCTCTGATGAGTGGCGGCGCTGGGCCAGCATGGGAGCGGGGCGCATGAAGCGAGCCATTCTTGTGACTGTGGCCTGCGCGTTGTTCGTGTTGGCGGGCAATGCCGGCGCATGCCATACCGACCCACCCATCGTGACGCCGACCCTGCGCGAAGCCACCGGGTCGGCGGACATCGTGGCCGTGATCCATGTCGATCGGGTCGGGTGGCGGACATCGGATGAAGAGGCGGAGTTTCGTCGCTTGTGGGAGCGTCCGCCAATGAATACGCCATTTTCCTATCCTGCCCGCTCGGCGCGCTTCCGCGTGAAGCGGATCCTCAAGGGACACATTCCAGCCGGCACCTTGATCCGCAGCGGCTCCATCAGTTGCGAGGTCGGTCTGGCGGAAGGCCGGGATTATGTATTGTTTGCCAGCCTGCCTTCGGGAGAAGATGACCGGCTCATGCCGCTGCGCGGCACGTTTGCTCTGGATACGCCCCCCTACACCGACGCCATGCTGGCCGAAGTGGAATCCTTCCTCACTCACCCCAACGCCCCCACACCATGACGACAATCGCCAAGATCCACGCCCGTGAAATCCTCGACAGCCGTGGCAACCCCACGCTGGAAGCCGAAGTCACCCTGGCCGACGGCGCGTTCGGTCGTGCCGCGGTGCCCTCGGGTGCCTCCACCGGCACCAAGGAAGCGGTGGAGCTGCGCGATGGCGACAAGACCCGTTACCTGGGCAAGGGCGTGCGCGATGCGGTGGCCAACATCAATGGCCCGATCGCCGCGGCGCTGAAGGATTTCGATGCCGGGGACCAGGCCGGCCTGGACCGCCGCCTGATCGACCTGGACGGCACCGAGAACAAGGGCCGCCTGGGCGCCAACGCGCTGCTGGGCGTTTCGATGGCCGCCGCCCATGCCGCCGCCGCCTCGAAGAAGCAGGCGCTGTGGCAGTACCTGGCCGCAAAGACCGGCGCCACGCCGTCGCTGCCGGTGCCGATGATGAACATCATCAACGGCGGTGCGCATGCCGACAACAACGTGGACTTCCAGGAGTTCATGGTGCTGCCGGTCGGCTTCAGCTCGTTCAGCGAATCGCTGCGCGCCGGCACCGAAATCTTCCACGCGCTCAAGTCGGTGCTCAAGGGCCATGGCCTGAGCACGGCGGTGGGCGACGAGGGCGGCTTCGCCCCGGACTTCCGCAGCAACGTCGAGGCGCTGGACACCATCCTGGAAGCCATCGGCAAGGCCGGCTACACCGCTGGTGAGGACATCCTGCTGGGCCTGGACGTGGCGTCCAGCGAGTTCTACGAGAACGGCAAGTACAACCTGGTCGGCGAGAACAAGCGCCTGACCTCCGAGCAGTTCGTCGATTTCCTGGCCGACTGGACCGCGCAGTACCCGATCATCACCATCGAGGACGGCCTGGCCGAGAACGACTGGGCCGGCTGGAAGCTGCTGACCCAGCGCATCGGCGGCAAGGTGCAGCTGGTCGGCGACGACCTGTTCGTCACCAACCCGAAGATCTTCGCCGAAGGCATCGAGTCGGGCACCGCCAACGCCATCCTGATCAAGGTCAACCAGATCGGCACCCTGACCGAGACGCTGGAAGCGATCGCCATGGCCGACAAGGCGCACTACGCGGCGATCGTCTCGCACCGCTCGGGCGAGACCGAGGACACCACCATCGCCGACATCGCCGTGGCCACCACCGCCACCCAGATCAAGACCGGCTCGCTGTGCCGCAGCGACCGCGTGGCGAAGTACAACCAGCTGCTGCGCATCGAGGAAGCGCTCGGCGGCAACGCGCGCTACGCCGGGCGTGACGCGTTCGTCTCGCTCAAGCGCTGACGCCCATGCGTGACTGGCGCTGGCTGCTGCTGGTGCTCGCGGTACTGCTGGCGCTGCTGCAGTACCGCTTCTGGTTTGGTCCGGGCAATTCGGGCGAGGTGATGATGCTCGAGGCCCAGGTCGCCAACCAGAAGCGCGACAACGAAGGCCTGCAGCAGCGCAACGACGCGCTCGCCGCCGAGGTCAAGGACCTCAAGGAAGGTGAGGCCGCCATCGAGGAGCGCGCGCGCAGCGAGCTGGGCATGATCAAGCCCGGCGAGAAGTTCTACCGCGTGGTCGAGAACGCGCCGGCCGCCCGGCCGGCCACGGCCGCCGCGCAGGCGGGCGCGCACGACGCGGCGCAGGAGGTCGTGCCATGACCACCCAGGTCTGGGCCGTGGTGCCCGCCGCCGGCCGCGGTACCCGCTTCGGCGGGCCGGTGCCCAAGCAGTACCTGATGGCCGCGGGCGAACCGCTGCTGGCGCATGCGCTGGCGGCGCTGCTGTCCCATCCGGGCGTGGCCGGGGTGATGGTGGCCATCGCCGAGAACGACGCCGACTGGCCGGGATGGAGCGATTTCGCTGGCAAGCCGGTGCTGACCTGCACTGGCGGCGATACCCGCGCCGCCTCGGTGCTGGCCGGGTTGCAGGCGCTGCCGGAGAGTGTGCGCGCCGACGATTTCGTGCTGGTGCACGACGCGGCGCGGCCGAACCTGCCGGCGGTCGACCTGGGCCGCCTGCTGGAAGTGGGGCGCGCCGACCCGGTCGGCGCGATCCTCGCCGCACCGGTGCGCGACACGCTCAAACGCGCCGGCGACGATGGCGGCATCGACCGCACCGAACCGCGCGAACGGCTGTGGCGCGCGCTGACGCCGCAACTGTTCCGCCGCCACCAGCTGACCCGCGCCCTGGCCGAGGCGACGGCCTCGGGCATCGAAGTGACCGACGAGGCCATGGCCATGGAGCGCCAAGGCGCGCGGCCGCTGCTGGTCGAAGGCGACGAGTGCAACTTCAAGGTCACCACGCCGGCCGACCTGGCCCGCTTCGAGTTCGAGCTGTCGCGGCGCGGCTGAATCCCTGTCCGGCGGCGCGACGCCGGGCCTGACACGACAATCCGGTCCGAAGCCATGAATCCTTCTTCCTTTCCTCCCATCCGCATCGGCCAGGGCTACGACGTGCACGCCTTCGGCGAAGGCGACCACGTCATGCTTGGCGGCGTGCGCGTGCCGCACCGCTGCGGCGTGCTCGCCCACAGCGACGGAGACGTGATCCTGCATGCGCTGTGCGACGCCATGCTGGGCGCGCTGGCGCTGGGCGACATCGGCCAGCATTTCCCGCCCAGCGACGAGCGCTGGAAGGGCGCGGACAGCAGCGAGTTCGTGCGCCACTGCGACGGCCTGCTGCGCGCGCGCGGCTGGCAGGTGGGCAATGCCGACATCACCGTGATCTGCGAGCGGCCCAAGGTCGGCCCGCATGCGGTGGCGATGCGCGAAACGGTGGCGGGGCTGCTGGGCATCGGTCTGGACCGGGTCAGCATCAAGGCCACCACCAGCGAGAAACTGGGCTTCACCGGCCGCGAGGAAGGCATCGCCGCGCAGGCGGTGGTGCTGCTCGTCGCCGCGTAACCGCCGTCACCAATCGCCGCATCTTCGTAGGAGCGGCTTCAGCCGCGAGGGGGTTGTCCCGAACAACCTCCCTGCCGGCCGCGGAAAGGCAAGGCTGCGCGAAAGCCCTTCGCGGCTGAAGCCGCTCCCACGAAGATGCGGGCCCGACATCGTTCCACAGGACTGACATGACCGATATTCCCGCGCTTCCCCTTGCCTATGGCGCACCGGTGCTGAACGCGTTGATGCGCAGCGTGCCGGAGGATTTCCAGGTCGACGAACTGCCTGCCTTCGAGGCGAGCGGCGAGGGCGAGCACCTGCTGCTGGACATCCGCAAGCGCGGCGCCAACACCGTGGCCGTGGCCAGGCAACTGGCGCAGTGGGCCGGGGTGCCGGAGATGGGCGTCAGCTATGCAGGGCAGAAGGACCGGCACGCGGTGACCACGCAGCGTTTCAGCGTGCACCTGCCACGGCGCGTGGCCCCCGACCTGGCGCTGCTGGAATCGGACGAGGTCCATGTGCTGGCATCGACCTGGCACAACCGCAAGCTGCAGCGCGGCGCGCTGGCCGGCAACCGCTTCACGCTGGTGCTGCGCGAGGTGCGGGGCGAGCGCACCGCCATCGGCGAGCGCCTGCAGGCCATCGCCTCGCGCGGCCTGCCCAACTGGTTCGGTGAGCAGCGGTTCGGCCGCGACGGCGGCAACGTGCCGGCCGCGCTGGCGATGTTCGCCGGCCGCCGGGTGCGCAAGGACCAGCGCTCCATGTTCCTCTCGGCGGCGCGCTCGGCGCTGTTCAACCGCGTGCTCGCCGCGCGCGTGGAGCAGGGCAGCTGGGACGGCGCGCTGGACGGCGAGGTGTGGATGCTCGACGGCAGCCGCTCGGTGTTCGGCCCCGAACCGATGAGCGAGGCGCTGGCCGAACGGCTGGCGCGTTTCGACATCCATCCCAGCGGGCCGTTGTGGGGAGCGGGCGAACTGCGCGCCACCGGCACGGCGCTGGAACTGGAGCAGGCCGCGCTGGCCGACGAACAGGCGCTGGCGCTGCGCGCCGGCCTGGAACAGGCCGGCCTGAAGCAGGAGCGGCGCGCGCTGCGGCTGCGGCCGGCGCTGATGCGGCACGCTTGGCTGCAGGACGACGTGCTGGAGCTTTCCTTCGCGTTGCCGCCGGGCTGCTATGCCACCGCGGTGCTGCACGAGCTGGGCGAGGTGCAGGACGCTTCGCAGGCCTGAGCCTGCAGGAGCGCACCGCCTCCATAGGATCGGCGCGGTTTCCCGCGTAGGTGCCGGGCTTGCCCGGCACGGGGCTTCACCGGGAAAGCTCATGCGGGGCAAGCGCCGCCTCTACGGAAGCGACATGCCGCCATTGCAGGAGCGAGGTAAGCGGCCGGGGTTCTGCCGGCAGAGTCCCGCTCGCGACCTGCGTCGCTCCTGCAGAATCAGGACACCCGCAAGCCGCCTCAGCGCCGCGCCAGCAGCACCAGCACCGCGCCGGTGCCGCCTTGGGCGGGCGGTGCCGAATGGAAGGCCAGCACGTCGTTGCGCTGGCGCAGCAGGCGGTCCACCAGGTTCTTGAGCACCGGCGCGCCGCCGTCGGACTGCAGGCCCTTGCCGTGGATGATGCGCACGCAACCATGCTCGTGCGCATGCGCCTCCAGCAGGAAGCCGCGCAGCAGCTGCTCGGCCTGGGCGACGCTGGCGCCGTGCAGGTCCAGTTCGTCCTGCACCGAGTACTGGCCGCGCTTGAGCCGCTGGAACATGCGCGCCGGCAGGGTGTCGCGGCGGTAGCTGGCCACGTCGCCGGCTTCCAGCGGCGTGCTGGAATGCAGCATCCGGGCGAACTCGCCCAGCGCCTGCGCCTCGTCCTGTTCGGCCATGCGCGCGCGCGGCTTCGGGCGCGGGCGGGTGATGGCCGGCGTTTCCACCTTGCGCAGCGGCTTTACTTCGCCGATGGCCGAGCGGAACAGGGCGCCGTCGTCTTCGTCTTCTGGGTGCGACATGCGCATAGCGTAACGGCTGCGGCGATGGGGAGGGCGTCACGGGAAGGCGACGGACGCATTCCGGTATCATGCCGGATCGGGCCATGCAGGCCGGTGTGCAGCACACCGGCGGGATGGCGGTGGACGGCGAGGCAGCGGGAGCGCCGTCATGGATTCAGCGATTCAGGTCTTCAATGCGCGTACTTGTAAGCAACGACGACGGCGTGGACGCCCCCGGCATCAGGATGCTCGCCGAGGAACTGCGCAATGCCGGGCATGAGGTCACCGTGGTGGCGCCGGACCGCGACCGTTCCGGCGCCAGCAATTCCCTCACCCTGGACCAGCCGGTGCGGCTGCGCCGGATCGACCACTACACCTGCGCGGTGAGCGGCACGCCCACCGACTGCGTGCACCTGGCGCTGACCGGCATGCTCGAGCACGAGCCGGACATCGTGGTCTCGGGCATCAACAACGCCGCCAACCTCGGCGACGACGTGATCTATTCCGGCACGGTATCGGCGGCGATGGAAGGGCGTTTCCTCGGCCTGCCGTCGGTGGCGGTGTCGCTGGTGACCCAGCGCCACGAGGCAAGGAACTTCCTCAGCGCCGCGCGCGCGGCCATCGAGATCGTGGCGCGGCTGAAGGCCGATCCGCTGCCGGCCGACACCATCCTCAACGTCAACGTGCCCGACCTGCCGTGGGAGGAGATCCGCGGTTTCGAGGTGACGCGGCTGGGCAACCGCCACCGCGCCGAGGCCTGCATCCCGGCCACCGACCCGCGCGGCAACACCGTGTACTGGATCGGCCCGGCCGGCTCCGAGCAGGACGCCGGACCTGGCACCGATTTCCACGCGGTGCGCACCGGCCATATCTCGATCACCCCGATCCAGGTGGACCTGACCCGCTATGAGGCGCTGGAGAAGGTCGCCAGCTGGGTCGGCGGGCTGTCGGCGACGCTGGAGCGCCCGGCATGACGCCACGCCTGCGTCTTTCCCCCGAAGCGGTCGGCAGCGGCATGACCTCGCAGCGCGTGCGCGACCGGCTGGTCGACCGCCTGCGCGAGGCGGGCATCGGCGACGAGCGCGTGCTCAACGCGGTGCGCGTCGTGCCGCGGCACCTGTTCATCGACGAGGCGCTGGCCTCGCGTGCCTACGAGGACACCGCGCTGCCGATCGGCCATGGCCAGACCATCTCCCAGCCGTGGGTGGTGGCGCGCATGACCGAAGCGGTGCTGCAGACGGCGCCGAAGACGGTGCTGGAAGTGGGCACCGGTTCGGGCTACCAGGCGGCGATCCTGGCGGCGGTGGGGCTGGAGGTATTCACCGTCGAACGCATCGGCGACCTGCTGCGCCAGGCGCGCAAGCGCCTGCGGCAGCTGGGCATGAACGTGCGCAGCAAGCATGACGACGGCCGCATCGGCTGGCCCGAGCACGGCCCCTACGACGCCATCGTCGTCACTGCCGCCGCGCCGGCGCTGGTGGACGCGCTGGTCGAACAGCTGGCGGTCGGCGGCCGCCTGGTGGCGCCGGTCGGCGGCCCGGGCGGGCAGATGCTGCTGCAACTCAGCCGGCAGGCCGACGGCGGCATCGTGCAGGAGGAACTGGCGCCGGTCAGCTTCGTGCCGCTGCTGTCTGGCATGCTGGACTGAACACGCTGGACTGACACGGGAACCCTGCGACGATGAAGATATTCGGGCCGCTGTACGACCGCGCCCTGCACTGGGCCAGCCACACGCGTGCGCCCACCTACCTGACGGTGCTCAGCTTCATCGAGGCCATCATCTTCCCGGTGATGCCGGAGGTGATGCTGATGCCGATGTGCGTGGCGCAGCCGCGCAAGGGCTGGCGCTTTGCCACTCTGAGCCTGGCCGGCTCGATGGCCGGCGCGATGGTCGGTTACGCGCTGGGCCACTATGCGTTCGAGGCGGTCAAGCCGCTGTTCGCCGCGATGGGCATGCTGCCGGGCATCGAAGCGGGCATCGCCACGCTGCAGGCGAAGATGGTCGAATCGCCTTGGGCGGTGTTCACCTTCCTGGTGCTGGGCGGCTTCATGCCGATCCCGATGAAGGTCTTCACCTGGGCATCCGGTATCGTCGGCGTGCCGCTGCCGCAGTACGTGCTGAGCATGCTGGTCGGGCGCGGCAAGCGCGTGTACGTGCTGGCCGCGGTGATCCGCTTCGGTGGCGCGCGCGCGGCCGAGGCGCTGCGGCGCTGGATCGAACCGCTGGGCTGGATCGCGACCGCGCTGGTCGTCGGCCTGGTGGGCTGGCTGGTATGGAGGACGAAATTCGCATGAGTGCAGAGGTGATGGTCAAGGGCGTTTCCAGGGCGGTGGCCGGCATGGCGGCGCTGCTGCTGGTGGCGATGGCGGCAGGCTGCGGCACCGCCACGGTGGTCAAGCCTTCGGGCAGCGCATCGCGCGCCGCGGCCACGCCGCGCACGTCGGTGCCCAAGCCGGGCCAGACCACGGTGGTGCGTCGCGGCGACACGCTGTACGCGCTGGCCCGCATCCACAACATCACGCCCGGCGACCTGGCGGCCTGGAACGGCCTGTCCAACCCGAACGCGATCTACCCGGGGCAGACGCTGCGGCTGTATCCGGGCAGCGCCACCGCCTCGCGTCCCGCCACCGGCAGCGGTAGCGGGACTGCCACGCGGCCGACCGCGCCGCCGCCCGCGGCGACGCCGGCGCCGGCCAACAGCGGCATCGGTTGGCGCTGGCCGGCCGATGGCGCGCTGGTCGGGCGCTTCGTCGCCGGCGAGACCACCAAGCAGGGCATCGACATTGCCGGCAGCAGCGGCCAGGCGGTACGCGCGGCCGGTCCGGGCGTGGTGGTCTATTCCGGTGCCGGCCTGGTCGGCTACGGCGAGCTGATCATCATCAAGCACAACGACCAGTGGCTGTCGGCCTACGGCCACAACCGCAAGCGCCTGGTCAACGAAGGGCAGAACGTCAAGGCCGGCGAGCAGATCGCGGAAATGGGCCGTACCGGAACGTCGCGCGACATGCTGCACTTCGAGATCCGCTACAACGGCAAGCCGGTGGATCCGCTGCAGTACCTGCCGCAGAAGTAGCCGGCGGACACCGGGCCGCCGCCTGCGGCCCCCTATCGGGATACGGAGGACAGGGATGCCGTTCGTCGACGCCATGAAGGAAGCGTGTTTCGCCGTGTTTCCCGTTTATGTCGTACTGACCGTGCTGGCATGGGCATTCGATTGGCGTCGCCTGCAGGGGTCGGGCCCGCTGGGGGTCATGGCCGGATGCGTGGCCGGTGCCGTGCTCGCGGCGCAGCTGGAACTGGCGGTGGCGCCGCGTTACCTGCTGATGGCGCTGATGGTCGGGATCGGCCAGTACCTGTTCGGCCTGCTGGAGCGCAGGGCGCGGCGGCAAGGCAGCTGAGCCGCCGCCGGTGTGCGGGGCATTGCGGCAGGAGGTTTCCGGCCGCGTCTCCATGACGTATACGCTGGCCCGGTGCCGGTCGAGGAGGAAGAGCGTGGGGAAATCGCGTTACTGGTTCGCCGCCAAGGAACTGGGATGGGGCTGGGGATGGCCGCTGGCGTGGCAGGGATGGCTCACCTATGCGGCGGCGGGCGTGCTGCTGGTCGCCGGTTTCGTGATGTTCCCGCCTGCGGCCGATCCGGTCCGCTCCTTCGCCTGCAACGTCGGTGTCGTGCTGCTCGTCCTGATCGTCTGCTGGCTCAAGGGCGAGCCGTTGCGCTGAACGCCGGCTGGCAACTGCGGGGCTTGCGCCGCATGAGGAAACAGGAAGGTACGTGCGGGAGCACTCCCACGCACGTGACGCCGAGCGTCACTCCAGGATGAACGCCGCGACCACGCGGCGGTTCTCGCCGGCCAGCACGTTGAAGGTACGCGCGGCCGAGGCGTTGTTCATCACCTCGATGCCGATGCCGCGGGTCAGGCAGGCGGCCATGACCGCCGCCGGCGGAAACACCTGCCGCTCGCCCGTGCCGAGGATGAACACGGCCGGGTTCTGTTCCAGCGCGGGCACCAGGTCGTCCACGCCGAGCTGGCCGACCGCGCTTACCGTCCAGTCCTCGACCAGCAGGTCGGGGGAGAGGATGAAGCTGTGCGTCAGCACCTTGTCGTTGACCCGGGCCTGGCGGCCGTCGGCCGAACGCAGGGTGTAGGTGTAATCGGGCAGTTCGCGGCTCAGGTACATCTTCGGCTCCTCGGCGGTCAGCCGCGGGGCAGCACGATCTGGCGCTTTTCCCGGGCCGGGCGGTACAGGACGGCGACGTGGCCGATGCGCTGGATCAGCGCGCTGCCGCTGGCCTCGACCAGTTCGCCCACCATGGCGTCGCGCGCTTCGCGGTCCTCGGCGGCGATCTTCACCTTGATCAGCTCGTGGCGTTCCAGCACCTCGTCCAGTTCCGCCAGGAAGGCGGGGGTGACTCCCTTGCCGCCGATCTGCAGCAATGCTTTCAGATCGTGCGCCATGCCGCGCAGGAATCGGTTCTGGGCCGGGGTGAGGACGATGGACATGCAGGGATTACGGGTTATCAAGGGGGTTCAGGGTATCATGCCCACCCCTACAGGCCCCATTCCGATGTCCCGCAGCAAGAGCAGTCAACGCTGGTTGAAGGAGCATTTCTCCGACCCCTTCGTGAAGAAGGCGCAGTCGGAAGGCATGCGTTCGCGCGCCGCCTACAAGCTGGAGGAGCTGCTCAAGCGCGACCGCCTGCTGAAGCCGGACATGGTGGTGGTCGACCTCGGCGCCGCGCCGGGCGGGTGGTCGCAGCAGGTGCGGAGACAGATGGGCGACAGCGGCCGGGTACTGGCGCTGGACATCCTGGAGATGCCGCCGCTGGCGGGGGTGGAGTTCCTTCACGGTGACTTCAGGGAAGAAACCGTCCTATCCCAGTTCGAAGCCATGCTCGGGGACCAGCCGGTGGACCTTGTCCTGTCGGATATGGCCCCCAATAAGAGTGGCATGGATGCGGTGGACCAGCCGCGGATGATGCACCTGGCGGAACTGGCGATGGATTTCGCCGACAACCATCTCAAGCCGGGTGGGGCGTTCCTGATCAAGCTGTTCCAGGGCGTCGGCTTTGACGACTACGTGCGGGAAATGCGCCGCCGTTACGACAAGGTCGTGATCCGCAAGCCGGAAGCCTCGCGCAAGCGCTCGCCCGAGGTCTATGCCCTGGGCCAGGGCAAGCGCACGCAGATCAAGTAAGCTCGACACCATACGAAACGCGTCAGAAATTAGAGGAACGCCGGAGCCGATGAGGATGAACGACCTGACCAAGAACCTCCTGCTATGGGTGGTTGTCGCCGTCGTGCTGATGGTGGTGTTCCAGAGCTTCGCCCCGCGCGGCGGCACGTCGCCGACGACCGACGCCAACACCTATACCCAGTTCCTGCGCGACGTGGATGCCGGGCGGATCAAGTCGGTGGAGATCACCAACGAGACCACGCTCACCGCCAACGCCATCCGCTTCAAGCGCGCCGACGGCAGCGAGGGCGCGCTGTACGGCCCCAGCGACAGCAAGCTGATCGACCAGCTCTACCAGAAGGGCGTGGACGTGGTCCGCATGAAGCCGGAGACCGGCCTGAGCTTCTGGTCGATCCTGCTGCAGTTCCTGCCGGTGCTGCTGCTGATCGGCTTTTGGATCTTCATGATGCGGCAGATGCAGGGCGGTGGCGGCGGTGCCAAGGGCGCGATGTCCTTCGGCAAGTCGCGCGCCAAGCTGCAGGGCGAGGACCAGATCAAGGTGACCTTCGCCGACGTGGCCGGCTGCGACGAGGCCAAGGAAGAGGTCGGCGAACTGGTCGAGTTCCTGCGCGACCCGTCCAAGTTCACCAAGCTCGGCGGCAAGATCCCGCGCGGCGTGCTGATGGTCGGCCCGCCGGGCACCGGCAAGACCCTGCTGGCGCGCGCCATCGCCGGCGAGGCCAAGGTGCCGTTCTTCAGCATCTCCGGCTCGGATTTCGTGGAGATGTTCGTCGGCGTCGGCGCCAGCCGCGTGCGCGACATGTTCGAGCAGGCCAAGAAGCATGCGCCGTGCATCATCTTCATCGACGAGATCGACGCCGTCGGCCGCCACCGCGGCTCCGGCATGGGCGGCGGCCACGACGAGCGCGAGCAGACCCTGAACCAGATGCTGGTCGAGATGGACGGCTTCGAGGGCGGCGAGGGCGTGATCGTGATCGCCGCGACCAACCGTCCGGACGTGCTCGACAAGGCGCTGCTGCGCCCGGGCCGCTTCGACCGCCAGGTCATGGTCGGCCTGCCCGACATCAAGGGCCGGGAGCAGATCCTGCGCGTGCACCTGCGCAAGGTGCCGGCCGCCGACGACGTGCGCCCGGAAGTGCTGGCGCGCGGTACTCCGGGCTTCTCCGGCGCGGACCTGGCCAACCTGGTCAACGAGGGCGCCCTGTTCGCCGCGCGCCGCGGCAAGCAGGAAGTCAGCATGCAGGACTTCGAGGACGCCAAGGACAAGATCTACATGGGTCCGGAGCGCCGCAGCATGGTCATGCGCGAGGACGAGCGCCGCAACACGGCCTACCACGAGTCCGGCCACGCGGTGGTCGCCATGTCCCTGCCCAAGGCCGATCCGGTGCACAAGGTCACCATCATGCCGCGCGGCTGGGCGCTGGGCGTGACCTGGCAGCTGCCCGAGCACGACCACATCAGCAAGTACAAGGACCGCATGCTGGAAGAGCTGGCGATCCTGTTCGGCGGCCGCATCGCCGAGGAGATCTTCGTCGGCGAGATGTCCACCGGCGCCTCCAACGACTTCGAGCGCGCCACCAAGCTGGCCCGCGGCATGGTCACCAAGTACGGCATGTCCGACGTGCTGGGCACCATGGTCTATGCCGACGAGGAAGCCGGCTACGGCATGCACAGCAAGACCATTTCCGAGGCCACCCAGCAGAAGGTGGATGCGGAAATCCGCCGCATCCTCGATGAGCAGTACAACGTGGCGCGCCGCATCCTGGAAGAGAAGCGCGACATCGTCGAGGCCATGACCGCCGCGCTGCTCGACTGGGAAACCATCGACGCCGAGCAGGTCAAGGCGATCATGGAAGGCCGCAAGCCCTCGCCGCCGGCCGGCTGGGTGGACAAGGGCAAGAGCGACCCGTCGGACAGCGACCAGGGCGGCGACGAGCGCCCGGTGGCGCCGATCAGCGATCCGGCGGGGCAGCACTAGGTGTCTGTCGTGCCATGAATGCGCAACGGGCCGGGTTTTCCCGGCCCGTTTGCTTTTTGCAGTGTCTTGCCGCTTTTTCTCCGGCGCCCATCCTCCGCTAACCTTCGCACCATGAACGAACGCTCCCCGCCTTCCTCCACCCACATCCCCGAAATGGTGATCGCCACCGTGGCCGGCGTCGCCTTCGGGGTGAAGACCGGCCATTACCTGGCGGGCATTTTCATCGGCATCGTGCTTGGCGTGGCGCTCAGCGCGATCGGCAGCCGGGTCCGGGCAAGGAGCCGGCGCTGATGTTCGACACCTCGCCGATACTGGACTGCGCCGGCCGGCCGTTGCGGCTGGACCGCCCGCGGGTGATGGGCATCGTCAACGTCACCCCGGATTCGTTTTCCGATGGCGGACAGCATTTCGACACCGCCGCGGCCATCGCCCATGGCCTGGCGCTGGTGGAGCAGGGCGCGGACCTGCTCGACGTCGGCGGGGAATCCACCCGGCCCGGCGCCGCGCAGGTGTCGGCGCAGGAGGAGATCGAGCGCGTGGCGCCGGTGATCGAGGCGCTGGTGGCGCGCGTGCCGGTGCCGGTCAGCGTCGATACCTGCAAGCCGGAGGTGATGCGTGCGGCGCTGGCCGCCGGCGCCGGCATGGTCAACGACGTGCAGGCCCTGCGCCAGCCCGGCGCGCTGGAGGCCGTGGCCGGTTCCGGCGCGGCCGTGGTGCTGATGCACGCGGTCGGCGGACCGCACGATGCCGGCGTGGCGTGGCATAGCGACGACGTCGCCGGCGACGTGCAGCGCTTCCTCGCCGAGCGCCTCTTCGCCGCGGAGATGGCCGGCATCGCCCGCAACCGGCTGGTGGTCGACCCCGGCTACGGCTTCAACAAGGACACCGCGCAGAATTTCGCGCTGCTGGCGGCGCAGGAAAAACTGCTGGCGCTGGGCGTGCCGCTGCTGGCCGGGCTGTCGCGCAAGCGCTGCATCGGCGAAGTCACCGGCCGCGCCATCGCCGCCGACCGCGTGGCCGGTTCGGTCGCCGCGCACCTGCTGGCGGTGCAGCGCGGCGCGATGATCGTGCGCGTGCACGACGTGGCCGCCACGGTCGATGCGCTCAGGGTGCTGGCCGCGCTCGACGCGGTGCCGCCGCCGCGCGCCGACCGCGCTCCGGCGCCACGCTGGCCGGACGAGGACTGATGGCGGCCGATACGCGGCCGCTGGCCATCGCGCTGATGGGCCCCACCGCGTCGGGCAAGACCGCGGCGGCCATCGAGCTGGCCCGGCGCCACGACGGCGAGATCGTCAGCGTCGATTCGGCGCTGGTGTACCGCGGGCTGGAGATCGGCGCGGCCAAGCCCGATGAAGCCGAGCGTGCCGGTGTTCCCCACCATCTGCTGGACCTGCGCGATCCCTGGCAGAGCTATTCGGCCGCCGAGTTCGCCGCCGACGCCGCCGCCGCGGTGCGCGACATCGTCGCGCGCGGCCGTCTGCCGATCCTGGCCGGCGGCACCGGGCTGTATTTCCGCGCGCTGCTGCAGGGGCTGTCGCCGATGCCGGAGGCCGACCCGGCCATCCGCGCGGCGATCAGCGCCGAAGCCGAAGCCGTGGGCTGGCCGGCGCTGCACGCGCAGCTGGCGCAGGTCGACCCGGCCGCGGCCGGGCGCATCCACGCCACCGATCCGCAGCGCATCCAGCGCGCACTGGAGGTGTACCGGCTCACCGGCAAGCCGATCAGCCATTGGCAGGCGCTGCCCGGCGTCGCCCGCCTGCCGGCGCGCGTGCTCAAGCTGGTGCTGGCGCCGGCCGACCGCGCGGTGCTGCACGCCCGCATCGAACGCCGTTTCGACCTGATGCTGGAAGCCGGCTTCCTCGACGAAGTACGGCGCCTGCGCGCGTTGCCGGAGATGGCGCAGGTGCCGGCGCCGCTCGACCTGCCGGCGATCCGCGCGGTGGGCTACCGCCAGGCCTGGCAGTTCCTGGACGGCCAGGAAAGCGCGGCCGGCTTCAGCGACAAGGCGGTCTTCGCCACCCGCCAGCTCGCCAAGCGCCAGCTCACCTGGCTGCGCGGCGAACTGGACGCGCGCTGGTTCGACCCGGCCACCGACGCGCACCGCCTGCAGGACGCGGTTTCCCTGTTCCTGGGGCGATGAAGGCGCGCCGGGCGGTGTAACATCCCGGTTCCGGACAGGCAGGGGAAGCCGCACGGTCCGGGTCGATAAGAACAATAAAGAGGAGTTGAAGATGTCCAAGGGGCAATCCTTGCAGGACCCGTTTCTGAACGCGCTGCGCCGCGAGCGCGTGCCGGTTTCGGTCTACCTGGTCAACGGCATCAAGCTGCAGGGCACGATCGAATCGTTCGACCAGTTCGTGGTGCTGCTGCGCAATACGGTCAGCCAGATGGTCTACAAGCACGCCATTTCCACCGTGGTGCCGGCGCGCAACGTGCGCGTGGGACCGGGCGGCGGCTACGTGCAATCGGCCGACAGCAATCAGGCAGGCGATGACGACAACGACAACGAATAAGCAGGACGTGGCGCGTGTTTGACCGTTCGAAACGAGGCGAACACGCGCTGTTGATCCAGCCGCATGCAGGGCGGCTGGAAGAGGATGTGCTGGAGGAATTCACCGACCTGGCCCGCTCGGCCGGGGCCAGCATCGCGGCCACCGTGACCGCGCGCATCGACCGACCCAATCCCTCCACCCTGATCGGCAGCGGCAAGCTGGACGAGGTCAAGGCCATGGCCGATGCCACCGGCGCCGACCTGGTGCTGGTCAACCATGCGCTGACTCCGGTGCAGGAGCGCAACCTGGAACGGTTCCTGGAGCGGCGCGTGATCGACCGCACCGGCCTGATCCTGGACATCTTCGCCCAGCGTGCGCACAGCCACGAAGGCAAGCTGCAGGTGGAACTGGCGCAGCTGCGCCACCTGGCCACGCGCCTGGTACGCGGCTGGACCCACCTGGAGCGCCAGCGCGGCGGTTCCATCGGCCTGCGCGGCCCTGGCGAAACCCAGCTGGAAACCGACCGCCGCCTGCTGCAGAAGCGCGTGGAGCAGCTGCAGAAGCGCTTGGAGAAGGTAGAAGTGCAGCGCACCCAGATGCGCCGCGCGCGCGTACGCAGCGAGATGCCGCGCGTGGCCCTGGTGGGCTACACCAACGCCGGCAAGTCGACCCTGTTCAACGCGCTGACCGGCGCCGGCGCCTACGCCGCCGACCAGCTGTTCGCCACGCTCGACCCGACCGTGCGCCGCATCGCGCTGCCCGGCGGCAACGCGATGCTGGCCGACACTGTCGGTTTCGTGCGCGACCTGCCGCACGAACTGGTGGCGGCGTTCCGCTCCACCCTGAGCGAGGCGCGCGAGGCCGATTTCCTGCTGCACCTGGTCGACGCCGCCGATCCGCTGCGCGAAGAACGCATCGCCCAGGTGGACGAAGTGCTGGAGGCGGTGGGGGCAGGCGAGCTTCCGCAGCTGCTGGTGTTCAACAAGATCGACCGCATCGAATGCGCCGACGTGCGCCATGACGCGCAGGACGGCGTGCCGGATGAAGCGCGGCGCGAACGCGTGTGGATCTCCGCGCGCGACGGCCGCGGCCTGGACCTGCTGCAGTCGGTGCTGGGCAAGCGCCTGGGCCTGCAGCACGTCACCGGCAGCGTGCGCCTGCCGCCCAGCGCCGGCCGGCTGCGTTCGCGCCTGCACCAGCTGGAAGTCATCCGCAGCGAACAGGCCGACGAGGAAGGCTGGCTGATCGAGGTGGACATTCCCATCGCCGAAGCCGAAAAGCTCGCCGCCGGCGCCGACGGGCAGGTGATCCGCGCGCTGCTGCCGGAACGCGAGCCGGAGTGGTGAGGTAGGGCGGGCAAGGGAATCCTGCGCGGATGTCGTCGGCGCCGGTGGATGGAACGGATGGCTGTCCATGACAGGGAGGAAGGCGATGAAAGCACGATGGATGTGGAGTGCGGGTGTGTGGCTGGTCCTGGTGCCGGCGTGGGCGCAGGCGGAAACTTCGGCCGAACCGCGCTATGTCATCAGCAAGGCCCCGGATGTCGATGCGGCCTGTCTTGAACGGCTGGTGCGCCAGCAGGAGGACGGCAGCGATCCGCTGGATGGCGCGCGGTTGGAACGGTTCAAGGAGCACCTGCGTACCTGCGGCTGGCCGAGCCTGCCGTCCGCCGGCAGGCGTGGCGTGGACGCGGCGGCGAGCCTGCTGCTGAGAGCCAGCGCGGACGGTGCCTTCCAGGAGCAGATCATCGACCTGGTCCAGGAGCGCGTCGGCGTCGATCTTGATGCCTTCGGATACGCCTGGCTCAACGACACGATCCAGTCGCAGCATGGCCGTCCCCAGCAGTTCGGCACGCGCGTCGCAGTGGAGGACGGCCGCGTGGCGTTGTCGCCGAAACCGGAAAAAACGCCGCGCTTCTGGCGGGATTTCCTGGGGCTGCCGCCGGTCGAGGAGTGGCTGGCGGGCCTGCAGGCCCGGCTCGATGCCGGCGGCCACCTTGGCGCGGCCGACCTTTCTCCGCCGTTGGCGATGGAGACGTACCGGCCCTTCACCCAGCCCGAGCTGCGCCGTCTGGTCGGCAGAATGGTCAATCGCGACCAGGATGCCCGTGCCGAAGCGGTGGCCGCGATGAGGCAGGGCGATGACGAGCGGCGCAAGGCGCTGGACCGGCAGATCGCGCAGATCGATGCGGAGAACCGCGGCAGCCTGCGGGATATTTTCGAAAAGCATGGCTTCCCGACCCCGGAGATGATCGGCCGCGACGGCGTCTCTTCGGTGTTCCTGCTGGTGCAGCATGCCGACGACGATCCGGACTTCCAGGCGCGCGCATTGGAGCTTGCCGAACCGCTGATGCAGCGCCGCGGCATGTCCCGGCAGCAGTACGCAATGTTGACCGACCGGGTATTGCTGGCGCGGGAGCAGCCGCAGCTGTATGGGTCGCAGTACAAGGTCGAGCAGGGCAAGGTCTCGGTGCTTCCGCTGGCCGACCCGGAGAACGTGGACGCGCGCCGGGCGCATATGGCGATGGGGACGCTGGCCAGCTACCTGGATGCGGTTGCCAAACAGTTGGGTGCGAGCATCGAGTCCAGCGGATCAGGCAACTGATCTGTGCGCTGTCGCGTGATGCGAACCGTGATGGCGAGTCGTCTGGGCACCAGCATGGCAAGGGGAGCGGATGGGCGCCCCTGTTGTCATGCTGTTGCTCTGACGACAGCTGTTTTGGCCTCAGCGCGTTGCCGGAACATCGGGCGTCATGAGGGCGCTGTGCCGTGCTGCCGTAGTTGAAGCACGCCGCGCCTCAATGACAGGCAAGGCGCCAGCGGGGTGGGCGCGTCGCCACGCGTGGTGATGTGGCCGCGTCGGAATGGATCGTTACTTCAACCGCGCAAGCCTCTGCCCCAGCTGCACCGGGCTCTCCGCCTTCAACGCCGGGTCGAACTCCGCCACACCCGGCGGCAGCAGCACGATCACGGTGCTGCCGTAGTTGAAGCGGGCCATCTCGGCGAAACGTTCCAGCGTGATGCCCTTGCCACGCCAGTCCTTGCGGGTGATGCGGTCGCCGTAGGCGGGGATTTCTTCGCCGCTCCAGACCGTTTCCACGCCGCTGACCAGCAGCGCGCCGACCATCACCTGCACCATCGGGCCGAAGTCGGTGTCGAAATGGCACACCAGCCGCTCGTTGCGGGCGAACAGGCGCGGCACGTGGGCCACCGCGGCCGGGCCGACGCTGAACAGCCGTCCCGGCACGTGCACGGTCTCGCGTAGGGTGCCGGTCCAGGGCATGTGCACGCGGTGGTAGTCGCGTGGGGACAGGTACACGGTGGCGAACAGGCCATCGGCGAAGGGTTCGGCGTCCGCCGTGTCGCCGAGCAGTTCGGCGGCGGTGAACGACTGGCCCTTGGCCTGGAAGATGCGGCCGCCCTCGATCGCGCCCAGCTGGCTGATGCGGCCGTCGGCCGGCATCAGCAGCGCGCGCGGGTCGGCGTCGGCCACGCGCGCGCCCGGCGCGAGCGTGCGGGTGAAGAATGCATTGAAGCTGGCATAGCTGCGTGGGTCCGGGTCGGCGGCTTCGGCCAGGTTGACGCCGAACTTCCGCGTCACCGTGTCGATCAGCCAGCGCGAGACGCGCGGGTTGCGCGAATAGGCCAGCGAGCGCGCCATCGACGACAGCAGCCGGTGGGGCAGGGCATGGGTGAGCGTGGTCAGCAGACTCATGGGGCGGTTTTTCCGGTGAGCTTGGTCAGGTCGCTGGCGATCAGCTTCGGGTCGAACGGCGGGCGCATCAGCCCGACCAGCCGGCCTTCGGGATCGAGCACGGCGATGCTGGCCGAGTGGTCCATGCTGTAGTCGTCCGGATTGGCCTTGAAGTTCTTGCCCGGCGCCTTCTGGAACACCAGGCCGAGCGGCGTGGCGAAGCGTTCCAGCGACGGTACGTCGGCGGTGGCGGCCAGGGTGTCCTTGTGGAAGGCGTGGGCGTATTCGCCCAGCCGCGCCGGCGTGTCGCGCTCGGGATCGACGGAGACGAACACCACGCGCGGGCGCAGGCTTTCAGGAATGCTTTCCCACTGCTTCTGCGCCAGCGCCATTTCGGACAGGGTGGTCGGGCACACGTCCGGGCAGGAGGTGAAGCCCAGGAACACCAGCGTCCAGTGGCCGCGCAGCTCGCCGGGAATCAGGCGGGTGCCGTCGGACTGGGTGAGGCTGAAATCCGGCAGTTCCCGCGGCGTGGGATAGAAAATGATCGAGCCGGCCTGGTGGCCGCCGTTGCCGGCCGGGCCGAACACCTTCTGCGCCAGCAGCAGGCCCAGGCCTGCCGCCAGCGCGATGGCCAGGACGATGCCGGTATTGCGGTTGAACATGGACCGTTTCTCCGTACGGGTGATGGCGGCGCCCGGGCGGGACGCGGGCCTGCGGGCGGCGGTGGCCGGACCCGCAGGCGGCCCCTTGCCGGGGCGTTGCGGCCCGATGCCGGGACATCGCCGCAGTTTCGGCTGCAACCGGGCGCTCAATATACCGGGTGCACGCCTATAATCGCAGACCACCCTTGTCCCCCGTATTGCCATGACAGCCCAGGCGGCCGCCGAACTCCACACGATCATCGACCTGATCCGCTACGGCGCCAGCCGTTTCAATGCCGCGGGCCTGACCTTCGGGCACAGCTACGACAACGCGCTGGACGAAGCCACCAGCCTGGTGCTGCACAGCCTGCACCTGCCGCCGGACCTGGGCCCGGCCTATGGCCAGGCACGCCTGCTGGCCGACGAGAAGGAGCGGGTGCTGGCGCTGTTCGAGCGCCGCATCGCCGAGCGCGTGCCGGCCGCCTACCTCACCGGCGAGGCCTGGTTCGCGGGGCTGAGCTTCAAGAGCGACGCGCGCGCGCTGGTGCCGCGCTCGCCCATCGCCGAGCTGATCCTCAATGGCTTCGAACCGTGGCTGGCCGGGCGCGACGTCGCCCGCGCGCTGGACCTGTGCACCGGCTCGGGCTGCATCGCCATCGCCATGGGCCACTACTACCCGAACTGGCAGGTGGACGGCAGCGACATCAACGATGCCGCGCTGTCGCTGGCGGCCGAAAACAAGGAGCGCCTGCTCGCGCACAACGTCGAACTGGTCAAGAGCGACCTGTTCGCCGGCCTGCAGGGCCGCGTCTACGACCTGATCGTCACCAATCCGCCGTACGTCACCAACGACGAGACCGACGCGCTGCCGCGCGAATACGCGCACGAGCCGGAACTGGCGCTGCGTGCCGGCGACGACGGCCTGGACCTGGTGCTGAAGATCCTGCGCGACGCGCCGGATCACCTGAGCGAGGACGGCCTGCTGATCTGCGAGGTGGGCGATTCCGAACAGCACCTGGTCAGGCTGATGCCGGAAGTGTTCATGTCCTGGATCGAGTTCAAGGTCGGGCAGATGGGCATCTTCGCGGTCGAGGCCGCCGAGCTGCGCGCCCACCACGCGCGCATCGCCGAGCTGGCGGCGCAGCGTGCGTGATGGGAGCAGGCGGTTGATTGCTTTTGCTTCTACCGTCATTCCCGCGCAGGCGGGAATCGCTCTTGGCTTCTGCCTTTGGCTTGTGGGTGGCAATGGCATGATTGAGCGATGAAGCAACAGCGATTGACCAGCGCCGGACTATTAAGAAGCACTTCCGCCTACGCGTCCGCCTACGCGGGATGACGGCAGGAACAAGGGCAGGAAGCCATGAAACAACCCGCTGTCTATCTTCTGGCAACCAGAAGGAACGGCACGCTTTACATCGGTGTCACCAGCAATCTGGTCGCGCGGACCTGGCAGCATCGGGAACACCTGGTTGAAGGCTTCACCCATCGCTACAACGTGACGAGACTGGTCTGGTACGAGCTTCATGCAACGATGGAAGCGGCCATCCTTCGGGAGAAGCAGCTCAAGAAGTGGAACCGTGAATGGAAATTGCGGTTGGTGGATGAGGCGAATCCCGGGTGGCGGGATTTGTGGGATGAGATCGTTGGCTAGGTTGCGGTATTGGTATCGGGCGAAGAGCGATTCCCGCCTTCGCGGGAATGACGGCAAGAGCAAGCAGAACGGCATCGTGAACACATTTGGACAACTTCTTCGCGTCACCACCTTCGGCGAATCGCACGGGCCGGCGATCGGCTGCGTGATCGATGGCTGCCCGCCGGGGCTGGAGATCGCGCCGGAGGAATTCGCCCACGACCTGCAGCGCCGGGCCACCGGCAAGAGCCGGCATACCTCGGCGCGGCGCGAGGCCGACGAGGTGGAGATCCTGTCGGGCGTGTACGAGGGCCGCACCACCGGCACGCCGGTCGCGCTGCTGATCCGCAACACCGACCAGCGCAGCAAGGACTACAGCAACATCGCCGCGCAGTTCCGTCCCGGCCACGCCGACTACAGCTACTGGCAGAAGTACGGCATCCGCGACCCGCGCGGCGGCGGCCGTTCCTCGGCGCGCGAGACCACCATGCGCGTGGCCGCCGGCGTGATCGCCAAGAAGTGGCTCAAGCAACGTTACGGCGTGACCGTGCGCGGCTGGCTGTCGCAGTTGGGCGACATCACCCCGGCCGGCTTCGACTGGAGCGCGGTCGAGGACAACCCGTTCTTCTGGCCCGACGCTGCACAGGTGCCGGCGCTGGAGGCGTACATGGACGCGCTGCGCAAGTCCGGCGATTCGGTCGGCGCGCGCGTGAACGTGGTCGCCGACGGCGTGCCGCCGGGCTGGGGCGAGCCGATCTACGGCAAGCTCGACGGCGAGATCGCCGCCGCGCTGATGGGCATCAACGCGGTCAAGGGCGTGGAGATCGGCGACGGGTTCGCCAGCGCCGCGCAGAAGGGCACGGAGCACCGCGACCTGATCACGCCCGATGGCTTCCAGTCCAACCATGCCGGCGGCATCCTCGGCGGCATCGCCACCGGCCAGCAGATCGTCGCCTCGATGGTGCTCAAGCCGACCTCCAGCCTGCGCCTGCCCGGCGCGACGGTGGATGTGGAAGGCAACGCGGTCGAGGTCGTCACCACCGGCCGCCACGACCCCTGCGTCGGCATCCGCGCCACGCCCATCGCCGAGGCGATGCTGGCGCTGGTGCTGATGGACCAGGCGCTGCGCCACCGCGCGCAGTGCGGCGACGTCGGCGTGGTGGCGCCGCTCATCCCCGGGAGCCTGGATGGCTGACCGGCGGCCCCGCGTCTGGGTATCGCAGCCGCTGTTCGACGACACCGTCGCGCAGCTGGCCGCGTACTGCGACGTGGTCGCCACGCCGGTCGTCACCGCGCACGACAGCGCGGCGCTGGCGGCGCACCTGGCCGGCGCCGATGGCGCGCTGGTCACGCTCAACGAACGCATCGGCGCGGCCGAGATCGCCGGCGCGCACGCGCTGAAGGTCGTCGCCAACGTCGGCGTCGGCTACAACAACCTCGACATTCCGGCATTGAGCGCGGCGGGCATCGTCGCCACCAATACCCCGGACGTGCTCACCGAGACCACGGCCGACCTCGGCTTCGCGCTGCTGATGGCCGCGGCGCGGCGCATCGTCGAATCCGATCGCTGGCTGCGCGAGGGCAACTGGGGGCAGTGGTCGTTCACCACCATGCTCGGCGCCGACCTGCATGGCAGCACCCTGGGCATCCTCGGCATGGGCCGCATCGGCCAGGCCATCGCCCGCCGCGGCCACCACGGCTTCGGCATGAAGGTGCTGTACCACAACCGTTCGCGCCTGCCCGCGGACGTGGAGCAGGCGGTCGGCGCGCGTTACGCCGGTTTCGAGGAGCTGCTGGGCAGCGTCGACCATCTGCTGCTGGTGCTGCCGTACACCGCGCAGAACCACCACATCATCGATGCCGCCGCGCTGGCGAAGATGAAGCCCACCGCCACGCTGGTGAACATCGCCCGCGGCGGCATCGTCGACGAACTGGCGCTGGCCGATGCACTGGCGCACGGCCGCCTGGCCTCGGCCGCGCTCGACGTCTACGAGAACGAACCGGACGTGCGCCCGGAGCTGCGGGCGCTGCGCAACATCGTGCTGACCCCGCATGTCGGCAGCGCCTCGCTGGCCACGCGCCGGGCGATGGTGCAGGTGGCCGTGGACAATCTGCTGGCCGGCCTGGGCATCGGCCCGGATGCCGGCTGCCCGGCCAATGCGGTCAACGCCGGCCTGCTCGCCGATGGCATGGCGCGCATGGGTAATGCCGGCACCAAAATCGACATCAAGAAACGATAGGGAGCCTCCGAGGCTGTCGCCGGAGGTTCCCCGAACCTGGCTCGACGTGTGTCCCCCCATCTCTTTCTTTCGAGTACACCCCATGAGCAATGAAGCCCGTCGTTTCCACGTAGCCGTCGTCGGCGCCACCGGCGCGGTCGGCCAGACCATGCTGGCCATCCTCGCCGAGCGCGATTTCCCGGTCGGCACGCTGAGCCTGCTCGCCTCCGAGCGCTCGGCCGGCCAGCAGGTCGAGTTCAACGGCGAGAAGGTCACCATCCAGGATCTGGCCACGTTCGATCCCGCCAGCGTCGAGATCGCCCTGTTCTCGGCCGGTGGCGGCATCTCGAAGGAATACGCGCCGAAGTTCGCCGCCGCCGGCGCGGTCGTCATCGACAACTCGTCCTCGTTCCGCTACGACGACGACGTGCCGCTGGTGGTCTCCGAGGTCAATCCGGAAGCGGCGAAGAACCGCCCGCGCGGCATCATCGCCAACCCGAACTGCTCGACCATGCAGCTGATGCCGGTGCTGGCCCCGATCCACCGCGAATACGGCATCGAGCGCATCAACGTGGCCACCTACCAGTCCGTGTCCGGCGCCGGCCAGAGCGGCATGGAAGAGCTGGGCAGGCAGACCGCGCAGCTGCTGGGCTTCCAGGAAATCGAGCCGAAGAAGTTCCCGATGCAGATCGCCTTCAACCTGATCCCGCACATCGACGAGTTCCTGGACAACGGCTTCACCAAGGAGGAAATGAAGCTGGTCTGGGAAACCCGCAAGATCCTCGGCGACGACAGCATCCAGGTGAACCCGACGGCCGTGCGCGTGCCGGTGTTCTACGGCCACTCCGAGGCGGTGAACATCGAGACCAGGAAGAAGATCAGCGTCGAGCAGGCGCGCGAGCTGCTGGCCGCCGCGCCCGGCGTGAAGGTCGTGGACGAGTGCAAGGCCGGCGGCTACCCGACCCCGGTCACCCATGCCTCGGGCACCGACCCGGTCTATGTCGGCCGCATCCGCGAGGACTTCTCGCACCCGCGCGGGCTGAACATGTGGGTCGTGGCCGACAACATCCGCAAGGGCGCCGCGCTCAACGCCGTGCAGCTCGCCGAGCTGGTCGCCAACGGCGGCTGAGAGACAAGGCCGCCATAACGCCAGGATTCGCTGCACCGCCGGCTGGCAGCCGCCCGTACCCGAACCCGGATCGCATCTGGAGGAGCGCCCCCTGAGTCAGGGGGCGCGCCACTGCGCGAAGCGCGAACGGCGAAGCCGGCCCGAAGGGCGAGCCGCCTGCGGCGAGTCAAGGCGGGGGGTGTGGCAAGCGCGAGAGACGGGGCCCGCGGTTTGCGGAGCAGACGGTGGGGCGACAGCGCGCAGCGCTGGCGCGTCTCTCCCCCGCGGTATTCGGAATCCGGCTCTGCCGGTATATTTGCCGGCATGAAACCACGGGGCAGGAGCGCGATGCGCTCGATACAAGGCGTGCTGGTCCTCGCGCTGGGGCTGTACAGCAGCGCCGCGCTTGCCCTCGGCCTGGGCAACATCCGCGTGCTGTCCAGACCCGGGCAGCCGCTGGTGGCCGAGATCCCGGTGATCTCCAGCGACCCGGGCGAGCTGGAAAACGCCACGGTGGGGCTGGCTTCGGCGGCGACCTTCGAGCGGGTGGGGCTGTCGCGGCCGGAAGGACTGGTCAGCGAACTGCAGTTCCAGTTCGCCCAGGACGCGCAGGGGCGCGCCGTGGTGCGGGTGACCAGCACGGCGCCGGTGCAGGTGCCCGCGCTGAGCTTCCTGATCGAGGTCGACTGGGGCCAGGGCCGGCTGGTGCGCGAGTATTCGGCGCTGGTCGCCGCGCCGGAGACCGCCACCGCGGTGGCCGAGCCGGTGATCGAGGCGCCGGCGGCGTCGCCGTCCAACCTGATCGTGCGCGAACCCGAGCCGGCGCCCGCCGCCGTGCCCGAACCGACGGACGCGTCGGTCGCGGTGGCCGCACCTGCGCCCGTGGCGGCGCCGGCGGTCCGTCCGTCCGCGCCCGCACAACCCGCACCCGCTGCGGCCACGGCCGACGCCACGCTGGCGCCCGTGCAGCGCGGCCAGACCCTGTCGCGGATCGCCGGCGATCTGGCGCGCGACAACGGAGTGTCCCTGGACCAGGCGATGGTGGCGCTGCTGCGCGCCAACCCCGAGGCGTTCATCCGCGACAACGTGAACCTGCTCCGGCAGGGCGCGGTGCTGCGTGTCCCCGGCAGCGACGAACTGCAGCGCACCGACGCGGCCGCGGCGCGTGCGCTGGTGCGCGAGCATGTCGCGCAATGGCGCCAGGCGCGCGCGCCGATCCCGCAGCCGGCGGTGGCCGGCACGGCGGGCACCGCCGCGAGGACCGAGGCCACGGCACCGGCGGCGAGCGACGCGCGGCTGGAAATTGCGCCGGCGGTGGCCGGCGCGCAACAGACGGCAGGAATGACGACCGGGCTCGAAGCCGGTGGCGAGGGCGACATGGCGGCGAACGAACAACTGCGGCAGGCCAGGGAAGACCTCGCCACGCGCGATGCGGAACTGCAGGAACTGCGCGAGCGCGTTGCCGAACTGGAGAAGCTGCAGGCGCAGCAGCAGTCGCTGATCGCGATGAAGGACAACAACCTGGCCGCGGCGCAGCAGCGCCTGGCCGATGCGGCCAGGCGGGAGCCGGCGGGCTCCGCGCCGTGGGCCTGGCTGGCGGTGGCGCTGTTGCTGGTGGGCGCGGCGGGCTGGTGGCTGTCGCGCCGTCGCCGGCCTTCGCCGCTGCCGCCGGCACCGCGTGCCGGCCATGCCGCCGCCGACGGCGAACTGTCCGCGCTTGCCGCGGCGATGCCGGCGGTGGAAGAGGAGATCGCCGCCGATGTCGCGCCGGCACCGCAGCAGCCGGCGTCGGCCGGGCCCGGAGCGGAGGCCGAGCCGGTGCCGTTCTGGTCGCGGCCGTCCGCCGATACCGCGCCGCCGCGTCCGGGCCGGCAGGAGCCGGTGCTGCTGTTCGAGGCTTCGCGCACGCCGGCCGACGACATCGCGCCGTCGGAACCGACGGTGCAGGAGGAGAGCGGCTGGCTCGCCGGCGACATGGCCCGCCTGGCGCCGCTCAATCCGGCGCCCGCCGGGCGCGAGCGGCTGGAACTGGCGATCGCCTACCTGGACCTGGGCGATGCGGAAACCGCGCGCACGCTGCTCAACGAAGTGGCGGCGGGCAGCGACCCGCAGGCGCGCGCCGAAGCGGCCGAACTGCTGGGGCGGCTGGGATGAGCGCGCAGGAACCTGTGGTGAAACACGAACGGCGCATTGACTACGTGGAGTTCGCCTCGCGCGATCCCGCCGCGAGCCGGCGTTTCTTCGAGCAGGTGTTCGGCTGGCGTTTCGAGGATTACGGCCCGGATTACACCGCGTTCGACGACGGCGGCCTGCAGGGCGGTTTCTTCCGCGGCGAGCCGGCGACGAGCGCGTCCGGCGCACCGCTGGTGGTGCTGTATTCGGCGCAGTTGTCGCCGCTGCAGGCGGCGGTGCTGGCGCAGGGCGGCACGCTGAGCCGGCCTGAATTCACCTTCCCGGGCGGACGCCGGTTCCAGTTCGTCGAACCCGGCGGCAACGAACTGGCCGTGTGGTCCGAACGCGACGCGGATTGAACGGGCGCCCGCCGCGGGCGCCAGCTCCGGCAGGCGCCGGCGAAACGAGAGGTTTGACGATGCGCTACGCGCTGGGCGTGGAATACGACGGCAGCGACTTCAAGGGTTGGCAGCAGCTGGGCGAAAGCGGCTGCGCCAGCGTGCAGGCCACGCTGCAGGATGCCTTGTCCTCGGTGGCCGACGCGCCGGTGAGCGTGGTCTGCGCCGGCCGCACCGATGCCGGCGTGCACGGCGAATGCCAGGTGGTGCATTTCGACAGCGACGTCGCGCGCGAACCGCGCGGCTGGGTGCTGGGCACGACCACGCGGCTGCCGCCTTCGGTGTGCGTGCGCTGGTGCGTGCCGGTGGCCGACGATTTCCATGCGCGCTTCTCCGCGCGCGCGCGGCGCTACCGCTACCGCCTGCTCAACCGCCAGGTGCGCCCGGCGCTGTACCGGCAGACGCTGAGCTGGGAACGCCGCCCGCTGGACGCCGATGCGATGCACCGCGCCGCGCAGGCGCTGCTGGGCGAGAACGACTTCAGCTCGTTCCGCAGCGTGCAGTGCCAGGCGCTGCATGCGCGGCGCGAACTGCAGGCGATTTCGGTGGCGCGGCAGGGCGAAGTGGTCGAGGTGCAGGTGCAGGCCAATGCCTTCCTGCACCACATGGTGCGCAACATCGTCGGCTCGCTGCTGCTGGTCGGCGCCGGCGAGAAACCGGAAGCGTGGATCGGGCAGGTGCTGGCGCTGCGCGACCGCACCCAGGCCGGGCCGACCGCGCCGCCGCAGGGGCTGGTGTTCGTCGGCCCGCTGTATCCTGACCAGTGGCAACTGCCGGCCGAGGTGACGCTATGACCCGCATGCTGTTCCGCACCCGCATCAAGTTCTGCGGCATGACCCGCGCCGGCGACATCCGCCTGGCCAGCGAGCTGGGCGTGGACGCGATTGGCTTCGTGTTCGCCCGCGGCAGCGCGCGCCGGGTGGCGCCGGCCGAAGCCCGCGCGATGCGCCAGGCGATCACGCCGATGGTCGACGTGGTCGCGCTGTTCCGCGACAACAGCCGCGAGGAAGTGCGCGAAGTGATGCGCACGGTGCGGCCAAGCCTGCTGCAGTTCCATGGCGAGGAGGACGACACCTTCTGTCGCGCCTTCAACATGCCGTACCTGAAGGCGGTGGCGATGGGCGGAGCCGAGCCGATCACCGCGCGCGGCCTGCAGCAGGCGCATCCGCATGCCGCCGGTTTCCTGCTGGACAGCCATGCGCCCGGCGGCAGCGGCGGCAGCGGCGTGGCCTTCGACTGGTCGCAGGTGCCTTCCGGCCTGCACCGGCCGTTCCTGCTGGCCGGCGGCATCCGCCCGGACAACGTGTTCGACGCGATCACCAGCGTGCAGCCGTGGGGCGTGGACGTATCCAGCGGCATCGAATCGGCGCCGGGCATCAAGGACGGTGACCGCATGCGCCGCTTCGTCGAGGAAGTACGCCGCGCCGACATGCACGACACGTCCGCGTAATCCGGTAGGAGCGGCTTCAGCCGCGATGGGGCCTTGCCGGGAAAGCCCTTCGCGGCTGAAGCCGCTCCTACGGGGTTATGCAGCCAGTTGCCGCCGCAGCCAGTCCGCCAGCGCCTCGACCTGCGGATGCCGGTCGTCGCCGGCGGTGCACAGCGCCCATTGCCCTTCGGTGTCGACGAAGCCCCAAGGTGCGATCAGGCGGCCGTTGACGAGGTCGTCGGCCACCAGCGGCTCGGGCGCGATGGCGACGCCGAGGCCGGCGACCGCGGCTTCGAGCAGGTAGTACAGGTGCTCGAAACCGGTGCCCTCGCGCAGCGTGGTCGTGTCCAGGTCGTTGAGCGCCGCCCAGGTCGGCCAGGCCTGCGGCCGCGAGCGCGTATGCAGCAGGGCATGGCCGAGCAGGGCGTCCGGCGGCTGGTGGGCGAGCAGGTGCGCGCCGTGCATGGACGGGCTGAACACCGGGCCGATGCGTTCGCTGCCCAGGCCGTGCACGGTCCAGCCGGCCGGCCACGGTGCCTGGCCGAGCAGCAGGGCCGCGTCCAGCCCGGCCAGCCGCGGCGCGAAATCGCCGTCCTGCGCGGCCAGGTGCAGGGTCAGGCCGGGAAGATCGCGCTGCAGTTGCTGCAGGCGCGGGATCATCCAGCGCGCCAGCACGCTGCCCGGGCAGCCGAGCACGAAGGCATCGTTGCGTTGCCCGCGGCGCAGCGCGGCCACGCAGTCGCGCAGCTGCGAGAACGCCCCGGAGGCGGCTTCCTGAAGGCGCCTGCCGGCGGCGGTCGGGCGGATGCCGCGGCCGTCGCGCTCAAACAGCGCCACGCCCAGCTCATCCTCCAGCGTGCGCAGCTGGCGGCTGACCGCGCCGTGGGTCACGTGCAGTTCCCCGGCCGCGAGGCTGACGCTGCGCAGGCGGGCAGCGGCCTCGAAGGCGCGCAGCGCGTTGAGCGAGGGCAGGGCGTGATCGTCTTTCATGGCGCACATCCCTGTGCGCCACCCTGGGGGCGGCTTCGCCGTGAAAAACGGCTGTCCTGCCGTTTTTTCATGGCGAACACCTGATCGCCACGGATGACGGGAAGGCGGGTTTCGCACGAGTAAACACCGGCCCCGCGCCACCCTGCGGGCGGCTTCGCCACGAAAAACATCTGCCCTGTTGTTTTTTCATGTGAGTTTTTCTAACACATGGTAGCCCATATATCGATTTTCATCGCCGGGCATGTGCGCTACGGTGCTGGCCTGTCCTGCCGACCGTGATGCCATGACCGCCGCACCGATTCCCGATTTCCATGCCTTTCCCGATGCCCGCGGGCATTTCGGCCGCTTCGGCGGCAGCTTCGTCGCCGAGACCCTGGTCGGGCCGTTGCAGGAACTGGCGGCCGCCTACGACCAGGCGCGGGTCGATCCGGCCTTCATCGCCGCCTACGACAAGGACCTGAAGCACTACGTCGGCCGGCCCAGCCCGATCTACCACGCCGAACGCCTGAGCCGCGACGTGGGCGGCGCGCAGATCCTGCTCAAGCGCGAGGACCTCAACCACACCGGCGCGCACAAGGTGAACAACACCATCGGCCAGGCGCTGCTGGCCGCGCGCATGGGCAAGACCCGCATCATCGCCGAGACCGGCGCCGGCCAGCACGGCGTGGCCAGCGCCACCGTGGCCGCGCGGCTGGGGCTGGAGTGCGTGGTCTACATGGGCGCCACCGACATCGAGCGGCAGAAGATCAACGTCTACCGGATGAAGCTGCTGGGCGCCACGGTGGTGCCGGTGAGCAGCGGCTCGGCCACGCTCAAGGACGCGCTCAACGAGGCCATGCGCGACTGGGTGACCAACGTGCGCGACACCTTCTACATCATCGGCACCGTCGCCGGCCCCGATCCCTATCCGCGCATGGTGCGCGACTTCAACGCCATCGTCGGGCGCGAGGCGCGCGCGCAGATGCTGGAGGACTACGGCCGCCTGCCCGATGCGATCACCGCCTGCGTCGGCGGCGGTTCCAACGCGATCGGCCTGTTCCATGCCTTCCTCAACGACCGCGAGGTGAAGATCTACGGCGCCGAGGCCGCCGGCGATGGCATCGCCACCGGCCGCCACGCCGCCTCGATCTCGGCCGGCCGCCCCGGCGTGCTGCATGGCAACCGCACCTACGTGCTGTGCGACGACGACGGCCAGATCACCGAGACCCATTCCATTTCCGCCGGCCTGGACTACCCCGGCGTCGGCCCGGAGCATGCCTTCCTGGCCGACAGCGGCCGCGCGCAGTACGTCGGCATCACCGACGACGAGGCGCTGGCCGCGTTCCACCGCCTGACCCGCACCGAAGGCATCCTGCCGGCGCTGGAATCCAGCCACGCGGTGGCGCAGGCGATCAAGCTGGCGCGCGAACTGCCGAAGGACGCGCTGGTGCTGTGCAACCTGTCCGGGCGTGGCGACAAGGACGTGCATACCATCGCCGCGCGCGAAGGGCTGTCGCTGTGAGCGCGGCGATGATGCGCACGGGCGCGCTTGCCGGCATCGCGTTGGCGCTGGCGGCGTGCAAGCCCGTCGAGCCTGAAGCGACGCCGGCACCGGCCACTACGCCTGCGCCGCCCGCCGTCTCCGCTCCGGCACACGACACGGCGCCACCGGCGGCGGATGCCGCGGCGCAGCTGGCCGCCGTCGGCGAACTGCGCATCGGCGCCCCGTTCGGCAAGGCGCCGGGCGATGCCGCCTTCCGGTCGGCCGGCATGCGCGAGGCGATGGAGGGCGACTGCGAGTACTACGACCGCGGCACCTTGCCCGAAGGCATGTCGATGATGGTGATCGCCGACCGCATCGCGCGCTTCGACGTGGATGGCGAAGGCGAGCCCGGCGTGCGCGTCGATGCGCGGCCGGCCGGCGCGCCGGCGGTACCGTTCGGCCTGTGGGTGGGCATGGACGCGGCCGAGGCGAAGAAGCGCCTGCCGGCCGGCGTGGTGGTCAGCCCGCACGCCTATGTGTCGCCCGAGGGCGACTACCTGACCTGGACCGACAAGCGGGCCAACCTGGCCCTGCGCCTGGAAACCCTCAACGGCGTGGTGACCTCGATCTACTGGGGCCAGCCGGATGCGGTGGAACTGATCGAAGGATGCGCTTGAGATGACCGTGACCCGTATCGACGAATGCTTCGCCCGCCTGCGCGCCTCCGGCCGCAAGGCGCTGATCCCGTTCATCACCGCCGGCGACCCGGCGCTGGACGCCACCGTGCCGGTGATGCACGAACTGGTCGCCGCCGGCGCCGACGTGATCGAGCTGGGCGTGCCGTTCTCCGACCCGATGGCCGACGGCCCCACCATCCAGCGCAGTTCCGAGCGCGCGCTGGCGCGCGGCGCCGGCCGCCGCTACGTGCTCGACACCGTGACCCGGTTCCGCGAGCAGGACGCGCTCACCCCGGTAGTGCTGATGGGCTACCTCAACCCGGTGGAAATCCGTGGCGCCACGCAGTTCGCGGCCGAGGCGGTCGCCGCCGGCGTCGACGGCGTGCTGCTGGTCGACCTTCCGCCGGAGGAAGCGGACGACCTCCGCGCTGCGTTCACCGCCGCCGGTCTGGCGCTGATCCTGCTGGCCTCGCCGACCAGCAGCCAGGCGCGGCTCGACGGCCTGTGCGACGCCGCGCAGGGCTATCTGTACTACGTCAGTTTCGCCGGCGTCACCGGCGCCTCCGAACGCCTGGACAGCGCCGCCGCCGGGCAGCGCCTGCGCCTGCTGCGCAGCCGCTCGAAGGTGCCGGTGGTGGCGGGATTCGGCATCAAGGACGCGGCCAGCGCCGCGGCGATGGCGGCCGATGCCGACGGCGTGGTGGTCGGCAGCGCGCTGGTCGCGGCGATGGCCGATGCCGGTTCGGCGGCCGAAGCGGTGCGCGCGGCGGGGGCGTTCCTGGCGCCGTTGCGGCAGGCGCTCGACGCCTGAGCGCAAAGCCCGGCGTGCGCCGGTACCGCGCGCATGGATAATGCGGGCCGGCTCCGTTTCGCGGGATGACGCTTGAACGTTCCATTGCTGCAGGCTGCGGGCCGCAACCCCGGCATCGATGCGCTGCGCGGCGCCTCCATCCTGATGGTGGTGCTGCACCACCTGGCCCTGCGCATCCCCCTGCGCGACACCGCGCTGGGCGACGTGCTGCCGCGGCGCCTGCTCAATGCGCTCAGCTACAACGGCTATGAGGCGGTCTTCGTCTTCTTCGTCGTGTCCGGTTTCCTGATCGCCTCGCATTCGCTGCGGCGCTGGGGCGCGCTGTCGGCCATCGACCTGCGCGCCTTCTACGTGCGCCGCGCCGCGCGCATCCTGCCCTGCCTGTTGCTGCTGCTGGCGGTGCTGGCCGTGCTGCACCTGGCCGGCGTGCCGTTCCAGGTGATCGACGGGGAAGGGCAGTCGCTGGGCGGGGCGCTGTTCGCGGCGCTGGGCCTGCACCTGAACTGGTACGAGGGCCGCACCGGCTGGCTGCCCGGCGGCTGGGACGTGCTGTGGTCGCTGTCGATCGAGGAAGTGTTCTACCTGGGATTCCCGCTGCTGTGCCTGCTGGTGCGCGCACGCGCGCTGCTGGTGCTGCTGCTGGTGCTGTCCGCGCTGTCGCTGCCGCTGACCCGCGCGGCCCTGGCGGGCAACGAGATCTGGCAGGAAAAGGCCTACCTGCCGGGCATGGCGGCCATCGTCACCGGCGTGCTGACCGCGCTGCTGGTCCAGCGCTGGCAGGCGCCGCCGCGGACCGCGCGGCTGCTGCGGCTGGCTGGCGGGCTGGGCCTGCTGGCGGTGCCGCTCTACGGGCGCGAGCTGTGGGCCTCGTTCGGCAACGGCTACATGCTGGTGTTGACCGGCTCGGCGGCAATGCTGATCGCCGGGCTGCAGGCCGACACCGGCGGCCGGCCGATGCGCGGGCTGGGCTGGCTGCGCAGCTTCGGCCGGCTCAGCTACGAGATCTACCTGACCCACATGTTCGTCGTGTTCGCGCTGGTGGCGCTGTACCGGCACGGCGGCAGCGATGTCCGCGCAGGATTCTGGTGGTACCTGCCGTTGCTGGCGTTGTGCTGGGCGCTCGGGGCGCTGCTGGCGCGTTTCTATTCCGACCCCTGCGACCGGGCCATGCGGCGGCGTTGGCTGCGCTCATCGGCCATGGACGCTGGCGGCCGGCTGGCCGTGGCACCGGGCCCGCTCAACCCCGGCCGCGAGTAGCGCCGGCGTCATTGCCGAACAGGTCGCCCGGTGCCGCGCCGGGCAGGGCGCCTTCGAGCCGCAGCAGGAACTGCTTGGCCGCCAGTCCGCCGCTGAAGCCGGTCAGCGCGCCGTTGGCGCCGATCACGCGGTGGCAGGGCAGGATGATGCCCAGCGGGTTGCGGCCGTTGGCCGCGCCCACCGCGCGGGTCGCGGTCGGGCGGCCCAGGCGCGCGGCCAGCCGCGCGTAGCTGGTGGTCTGCCCATAGGGAATGTCCGCCAGCGCGGACCAGACCAGGCGCTGGAACGGCGTGCCCTGCGGGGCCAGCGGCAGCTCGAAGGCGCGCCGAGCGCCGGCGAAATATTCGTCCAGCTGCGCCTGCGCCCGCCGCAGCAGCGGATGGTCGCCCTCGCGCCAGCCGTCCCGCGGCAGGAACCAGGCGTCCTGCGGGAACTCGAGCGCGAGCAGCCCCTCGTCGCGGGTGGACACCGTGAGCGGCCCTAGCGGACTGTCGATGTGGCGGAAGTGGATCGTCATCGTGTTTCCAGGGAGCGCATGGGCCTGCGGGCTGTACGCTACCGTCGGTTTGCCGCCGCGCGCTAGACTGTCGGCCCTGTCGCGGCCTCCGGGCCGCCCTGAACGGAACCGTCATCCCGCATGAGCTGGCTCAGCAAATTGATGCCCTCGGGCATCCGCACCGACAACACGCCCAACAAGAAACGCAGCGTCCCCGAGGGGCTGTGGGAAAAGTGCAGCAGTTGCGGTGCCGCCCTGTACCGGCCGGAGCTGGAGGAGAACCTGGAGGTCTGCCCCAAGTGCGGCCACCACATGGCCATCCGCGCGCGCGCGCGCCTGGCCGCCCTCTTCGACGCCGACAGCACCACTGAGATCGCCGCCCGCCTCGGGCCGACCGACCTGCTCAAGTTCAAGGACCAGAAGAAGTACGCCGAGCGCATCAAGGCCTCGCAGAAGAACACCGGCGAGTACGACGCGCTGGTGGCCATGCGCGGCACCCTGAAGGAGCGTCCGCTGGTCGCCGCCTCGTTCGACTTCGCCTTCATGGGCGGCTCGATGGGCTCGGTGGTCGGTGAGCGCTTCTCGCTGGCGGCCGAGACTGCGCTGGAGATCGGCGCGCCCTTCGTGTGCTTCTCCGCCAGCGGCGGCGCGCGCATGCAGGAAGGCCTGTTCTCGCTGATGCAGATGGCCAAGACCTCGGCCGCGCTGGGCAAGCTGCGCGCCGCTGGCCTGCCGTACATCTCGGTGCTGACCCATCCGACCACCGGCGGCGTGTCGGCCTCGTTCGCCATGCTGGGCGACATCAACATCGCCGAGCCGCAGGCGCTGATCGGCTTCGCCGGCCCGCGCGTGATCGAGCAGACCGTGCGCGAGAAGCTGCCCGAAGGCTTCCAGCGTTCGGAGTTCCTGCTCGAGCACGGCGCCATCGACCAGATCTGCGACCGCCGCGAAATGCGCGAACGCCTGGCCGACCTGCTGGCCATGCTGATGCGCCAGGAGCGCCCGGCCGACGACGTGGCCGCCGCCTGATGCCTGCGCGCAGGTATTTCGGCACCGACGGCATCCGCGGCCGGGTCGGCGAGGGCGCGATCTCGGCCGATTTCGTGCTGCGCCTGGGCAATGCCTACGGGCAGGCGTTGGTGCGCGCGACCCAGGCGCGCGGCGGCCGCAAGCCGCTGGTGGTGATCGGCAAGGACACCCGCATCTCCAACTACATGTTCGAGGCCGCGCTGGAGGCCGGGCTGGTCGCCGCCGGCGTGCACGTGCAGCTGATGGGGCCAATGCCGACCCCGGCGGTCGCGCACCTGACCCGCTCGCTGCGCGCCGATGGCGGCATCGTCATCTCCGCCTCGCACAACCCGCACCACGACAACGGCATCAAGTTCTTTTCCGCGCAGGGCGAGAAGCTCGACGACGCGACCGAACTGTCGATCGAGGAAGCGCTCGACCAGCCGTTCTCGACCGTGGCCTCCGAGCGTCTTGGCAAGGCGGTGCGCACCCGCGATGCGATCGGCCGCTACGTCGAGGCCTGCAAGAATTCGGTGCCGCGCGACTTCGACCTGGAGGGCCTGCGCATCGCGGTGGACTGCGCCAACGGCGCGACCTACCAGGTGGCGCCGCTGGTGCTGCGCGAACTGGGCGCCAGCGTGGATGCGATCGGCATCGAGCCCAACGGCGTGAACATCAACGACGGCGTCGGCTCGATGCATCCCGAAGCGCTGTCGGCCAGGGTGCGCGCCAGCGGCGCGCACCTGGGCATCGCCTTCGACGGCGACGGCGACCGCCTGCTGTTCGTCGACAGCGAAGGCGCCGTGCACGACGGCGACGACCTGCTGTACCTGCTGGCGATGGACTGGAAGGCCAGTGGCCGCCTGCACGGGCCGGTGGTGGGCACGCTGATGACCAACTACGGCTTCGAGCAGGCATTGTCGCGGGCCGGCATCGGTTTCCTCCGCGCCGACGTCGGCGACCGTTACGTGCACAAGGCGCTGCTCGAGCATGACGGCGTGCTGGGCGGCGAGGCGTCGGGCCACCTGCTGTGCCTGGACCGCGCCACCACCGGCGACGGCATCATCAGCGCGCTGCAGGTGCTGGAGGTGCTCAGGCGCCGCGGCATCACCCTGCAGCAGGCGCTGGCCGGGCTGAGCCGGATGCCGCAGCAGACCGTCAATGTCAGGGTCGGGCAGGGTGCCCCGGCCAAGGCGATCGTGCAGTCCGACGCGGTGAAGGCCGCACTGGCCGCCGCGCAACAGGCGGTGGCGGGCCACGGCCGCGCCTTCCTGCGCCCGTCCGGCACCGAGCCGGTGGTGCGGGTGACGGTGGAAGCCGACGACGCCGCGCTGATGCAGGCCACGCTCGACCGCCTGGCCGAGGCGGTCAAGGCCGCGGCGGCATGACGAAACGTCCGGGATTCCCGGGCGTTTCTCTTTTCGTTGCCGCCCTTGGTGCCACCGGCAAGCGATGCCGGAAATCGCGCCGGGCGATTCCTTGCGGCAGCAGGCAGCACCCGATGCCCCCGGCCGGTTACGGCCCGGCCACCATGCCCCGGCGGCGCGCCTTGAAGCGGTTGAAGAACGGCGCGATCAGCGGGTGGTAGCTGCTGGCGATGCGCTTGCGCAGCCACGTCGCCGGGCGGTTGCGGATGGCGAAGCGGTAGATGTGTTCCGGATCGCCGCCGACGAGGTTGCGGCCGAACGGATGGGTGGTGTGCAGGTAGCGGAAACCGAGTTCGCGCGCGATCCGCACGTAGTCTTCGTCGAAATCGCCGTAGGGCCAGCACAGCGTGTCGGAGGCTTCGCCCAGTTCCCTGTGCAGTTCCTCGCGCGCCCGGGCCAGATCTTCGCGGATGCCCGCGCACTTCTGCTCGCGGCCGATGTCCTGGCGCAGCCAGCGGGTATGCGAATGGGTGTGGCAGTGGAACTCGAGGGTGCCGGCGGCGATGGCCGCGCGCGCTTCGCTCCAGCGCATCATCACTTCGTCGGCGCGGCCCTGGCGGAAGATCGCCTCCTCGCAGCCGCGGTGGTCCGGCGTGGCCGGCACGGCCGCGCCCTGCTGGCCGGCATGCGGGCGCACCTCGCCCTGGCCCATCCAGCCGGTGACCAGGAACACCACGGCATGCATGCCGTACTTCTGCAGGACGGGATGGGCGTGCACCCAGTTGTCCAGGTAACCGTCGTCGAAGGTGATGAGGATGGACCGGCGCGGCACCGGCGTGCCGGCCAGGAAGCCGGCGTACTGCTGCATCGTCAGCGCGGTCCAGCCGTCGGCCGCCAGCCAGGCGATCTGGCTTTCAAAGTTCTCCGGGGAGACCGTGATCATGCCCGGCGACGGGCTGACGTGGTGGTGCATCAGCACCGGTACCGACTTGGCGTGGGCCATGTCCCAATTCCTCGAGCCACTGGTGGTAATGATGTTCGGTGGCTTCGCAGTGCCCGGCCGCGGTGAAGCGGTGCTCGCTGCGGACCCAGTCCCAGCCGGCGCGCCCCATCGCCTGGCGGAGCCCGGCGGAGGACGCCAGCGTGCGCAACGCGGCGGTCAGCGCGGCCGGGTCGCGGGGGGCGACGAGGATAGCATTGCCGTCTTCGACCACCATTTCCGGGATGCCGCCGACGCGCGTGGCGACGATCGGCACGCCGGCCCGCGCCGCCTCCAGGAACACGGTTCCGGCCGCTTCCTTGTGGCTGGGCAGGGCGAACACGTCCAGGCCGGCCATCAGGCGCGCGGCGTCGTCGCGGTAGCCGGGCAGGTGCACCTGTCGTTCGATGCCGTGCCGCGCGCTCGACGCCTTCAGCCGCGACATGACCGGTTCGCCGTCGCCGACGATGAGCAGGTGCAGTTTCGGATTGTCGCGGCACAGCGGCGCGATCGCCTCGAGCAGGTCGAGGTGGCCCTTGGGCTCGCGCAGCACCGCCACGCAGCCGACCACCACGTCGTCCTCGCCGAAGCCGAACGCCTCGCGGACCCCGGCGCGCAGCCGCTGTCGTTCCTGCCAGGAATCGTCGGCCGGCTCCTCGCCGGGCGCCCGCGCCATCGGCGGCACCACGCCGATCTTTTCCGCGGCGATGCCACGTTCCTGCAGCAGGCACTTGACGAACCGGCTGACGGTGAGCACCCGGTGCGGCAGCCATGTATAGGTCAGCAGCGAGCTGACCGGACTCATCAGGTGGCGCGAGCGCACCACCAGCGGCGCGCCGGCCAGGCGCGCGCCGGCCGCGGCGATCAGGGCGTCACGGCGGCTGGTGACGTTGACCACGTCGTAGCGGTGGGTGCGGACCAGGTGGCGTACCGCGGGAATGCCGCGCAGCAGCCGCGGCAGCCCGCCCATCTCCAGCGTGTGCACGACGAAGCCATGGCCGCGCGCCGCCTCGGCCAGGCGCGCGCCCGGCTGGCACAGCAGCGAGACGTCGTGGCCGCGGGCGCGCATGGCCAGCAGGTGGCGCAGCAGGTAGATCTCCTGGCCGCCCATGCCGCGCGCGGCTTCAGTGTGCAGGATCTTCAGCGGGCGGTCCGCCGGCGATGCGGGAGGCATATGCGATGCGTGGTCGGGTAGGGCGGGGAGGGCTCGCCGGTCCTGCGCCAGTCCCGGGGCGGCTGGATTGTATCGTTTTGTATCAATGTATCGGGCGCCGCGAAGGGGGCGATCTGTCACAATGTTCAGCCGGGCGACAGACCTGCCGGCCCGCTACCTCATGACAAGCCAGGAACCGCTGTGAGCAAGATCCCAACCCTCGACATCACCCGCTTCGACAGCGACCGCGAGGCCTTCGTGGCCGAGCTGGGCGCGGCCTATCGCCAGTGGGGGTTCGCGGGCATCCGCAACCACGGCATCCCGCAGGCCGACATCGACGCGGCCTACGATGCCTTCAAGGCCTTCTTCGCCCTGCCCGAGGAGGTCAAGCGCAAGTACCACGTGGCCGGCGGCGGCGGCGCCCGCGGCTACACCCCGTTTGGCGTGGAAACCGCCAAGGGCTCCAAACACTTCGACCTGAAGGAGTTCTGGCACATCGGCCGGGAGATTCCGGACGACTCGAAGTACCGCGAGGTGATGCCGCCGAACCTGTGGCCCAGCGAAGTGCCGGGTTTCCGCGAGCGCGGCTACGGCCTGTACCAGGCGCTGGACAACCTGGGTTCGCGCGTGCTGTCGGCGCTGGCCCTGCACATCGGCCTGCCGGAGGCGTTCTTCGCCGACAAGACCAACAACGGCAACTCGATCCTGCGCCCGATCCACTACCCGCCGATCACCACCGACGACATCCCGAACGTGCGCGCCGGCGCCCACGGCGACATCAACTTCATCACCCTGCTGGTCGGTGCCAGCGCCGCCGGGCTGGAAGTGCAGTCGCACGAGGGCGAGTGGGTGCCGTTCACTTCCGACGCGGACACCATCGTGGTCAACATCGGCGACATGCTGCAGCGCCTGACCAACCACGTGTATCCGTCGACCATCCACCGCGTGGTCAACCCTCCGGGCGAACTGGCCCGCCAGCCGCGCTACTCGGTGCCGTTCTTCCTGCATCCGAACCCGGACTTCCTGATCGACGTGCTGCCGTCGTGCATCACGCCGGAAAACCCGAGCCGGTATCCGGAACCGATCACCGCCCATGGCTTCCTCGAGGAACGCCTGCGCGAGATCAAGCTGAAGTAATGACGAAGGCCGCCGCAAGGCGGCCTTCGCCGTAGTGCGGGGCGCGGGCTGGGCGCAGCGTCACGCGCAGGTGCGGGGCTTGCCCCGCACGGGCCTTGCCGATGGAGCACCCGGCGAGGCAACCTCTGTCGCGGGCGGTCTTCTTGCCGGTACCAAGCAGGGAGGCGCTGACCGACGGCGTGCGGGCGATCGCCGCGATCTCCGGCGAGGGCGCCCACGAGGGTGCAGCCGCGGCGGCCTATGCCGCCTGGTACGCCACGGCAGACCGTGCTGTCCCGTGTTGTCTGCCGGTTGTCCTGCCGCTGTCCGTAGTGGGCTATCCTTCGCCCACTTTTCATTGGGAGTCGTTCCTGAATGCGCCGCAAGATCGTTGCCGGTAACTGGAAGCTGCATGGCAGCCGTCAATTCGCCACCGAACTGGTAGGGCAGGTGGCGGCCGGCCTGCCGCTGGAAGGGGTGGAGCTGGTGATCCTGCCGCCGCTGCCCTACCTGGGGGATCTGGTCGAGGATTTCGAAGGCACCGCGCTGGCATTCGGCTCCCAGGACGTCAGCTGCAACGAGAAGGGCGCCTATACCGGCGAGGTGTCGGCGGCGATGCTGGTGGATGTGGGTGCCGGCTACGGGCTGGTCGGCCATTCCGAGCGCCGCCAGTACCACCACGAGAGCAGCGAGCTGGTCGCGCGCAAGTTCGTGGCCGCCGCCAATGCCGGGCTCATCCCGGTGCTTTGCGTGGGCGAGACCCTGGAGCAGCGCGAGGCCGGCCGGGCCGAGCAGGTCATCGCCGCGCAGCTGGCGCCGGTACTGGACCTGGCCGGGGCCGAGGCCTTCGCCCGGGCGGTGGTCGCCTACGAGCCGGTCTGGGCCATCGGCACCGGCCGCACCGCCAGCCCGGAACAGGCGCAGGCCGTGCACGCCTTCATCCGTGGCGAAGTCGCCGGGCGCGATGCTAGAATCGCCGATTCGTTGCCGATCCTGTATGGCGGCAGCGTCAAGCCCGACAATGCTGCAGAGCTGTTCGCACAGCCTGACGTCGATGGCGGGCTGGTAGGCGGCGCTTCGCTGGTGGCGGCAGATTTCCTGGCCATCGCGAGGGCGGCAGCCGGTCGCTAACGGTGGAACTGTCCGGGACGGATTTCAAATGCTGATGTTGATCCTCAATGTGGTCTATGTGCTGGTGGCGGTCGCGATGATCGCGCTGATCCTGATGCAGCGCGGCTCCGGCGCGGCGGCGGGCTCGGGCTTCGGCGCCGGTGCGTCTGGCACGGTGTTCGGCGCGCGCGGCGCGTCCAACTTCCTGTCCAAGTCCACCAAGTGGCTGGCTGTGGTGTTTTTCGGCATCAGCCTGTTCATGGCCTGGTACGCCAGCCATGGTTCGCGCCCCGCCGACGAAGGCCTGGGCGTGATGTCCCGCGTGGAAGCGCCGGCCGCTCCGGCGGGCGAACTGCAGTCCGTTCCGCAGGCTGCGGCCGCGGGCGAAGTGCCGCAGGCGACGCCTGCCGCGAATAATCCGGCGCAGAGCGAAGAAAAGCCCGCCGAGGGCTCGCATAAAGACTGAAGACGGTTACAATACGCGCCGCACTGCGAAGCCGGTGCGCTGACGTAAGTAAGCCCAGGTGGCGGAATTGGTAGACGCACTACCTTGAGGTGGTAGCGACGCAAGTCGTAGGGGTTCGAGTCCCCTCTTGGGCACCATGAGTTTGTTATGCGGGTATGCGGGATGCGGCAGCTCCCGCCGTGGCAAGTCCCGTCAATCCCCATGCGCGGGCGCCTGCAGGTGCCCGGGCAGAGGCAAGAGAGAATCGCTGTGCTGGCCGAATATTTGCCGTCCCTGCTGTTTCTGATCGTCGCCACCGGCATCGGCGTCGCCCTGATGCTGATCGGTCGTTTCCTTGGTCCCCGCAGCCCCGACGAACAGAAACTGTCGCCGTACGAGTGCGGCTTCGAGGCGTTCGAGAACGCGCGCATGAAGTTCGACGTGCGCTATTACCTCATCGCCATCCAGTTCATCGTCTTCGATCTGGAAATCATTTTCATCGTGCCCTGGACCCAGGTGTTCATGGAGCTGGGCGCCCGCTCGCTCGTCACCATGGGCCTGTTCGTGGGCATGCTGTTCCTCGGCTTTATCTACGTGTGGAAGAAGGGAGCGCTGGAATGGGAGTGATTCAGACTCTCGATGGCCTGATGAACAACCCCATCCCGGAAGGGCGGGTTGACGACATCCTCCGGCCCGAAGGCGACAACCCGCTGCTCGAGAAGGGCTACGTCACCACCAGCGTCGACGCCCTGCTGAACTGGGCGCGCACCGGCTCGATGTGGCCGATGACCTTCGGCCTGGCCTGCTGCGCCGTGGAAATGATGCACGCCGGCGCCTCGCGCCTGGACCTGGACCGCTACGGCGTGGTCTTCCGCCCGTCGCCGCGCCAGTCCGACGTGATGATCGTCGCCGGCACCCTGGTCAACAAGATGGCCCCGGCGCTGCGCAAGGTCTACGACCAGATGCCCGACCCGAAGTGGGTCATCTCGATGGGCAGCTGCGCCAACGGCGGCGGCTATTACCACTATTCGTATGCGGTCGTGCGCGGCTGCGATCGCGTGGTGCCGGTGGACGTGTACGTCCCGGGCTGCCCGCCGACCGCCGAGGCGCTGGTGTACGGCATTTTGCAGCTGCAGAAGAAGATCTGGCGCACCCAGACCATCGCACGCTGACCTCCCTTTCCAGTTCAAGAGCACGCCAGCCCCCATGGCCCAGCAAGCACCTTCACTCATCGACCGGCTTCGCGCGCGTTTCGCCGGTGCGCAGGTCACCGTGGTCGAACCACGCGGCGAAGTGACGCTGGAGGTCCCGTCGGCCGACTGGCATGCCGTCGCCGTCGCGCTGCGCGACGAGTTCGGTTTCGAGCACGCCACCGACCTGTGCGGCGTCGATTACCTGGGCTTCGGCAGCGACGAGTGGGACACCTCCGACGTCTCCTCTCAGGGCTTCAGCCGCGGCGTGGAAGGCAAGGGCGCCGGCCGTTTCGCCTGGGGCGAGTTCCCCAGCCACGAGAGCGCCGACGGCGCGCGTCCGGACACGCTGCCCAGGCAGCGTTTCGCCGTCGTCGTCCAGCTGCGTTCCTACCAGCACAACCAGCTGCTGCGCCTGCGCTGCTTCGCCCCGGACGAGGCGCTGCCGGTGGTGGCGTCGCTGACCGGCGTGTGGCCGGGCCTGAACTGGTTCGAGCGCGAGGCGTTCGACCTGTACGGGGTGATCTTCGAGGGCCACCCGGACCTGCGCCGCATCCTGACCGACTATGGTTTCGTCGGCCATCCGTTCCGCAAGGACTTCCCGCTGATCGGCAACGTGGAAGTGCGGTACGACGAAGAGAAGAAGCGCGTGGTCTACGAGCCGGTGACTTCGGTCGAGCCGCGCGTGGGCGTGCCGCGCGTGATCCGCGACGACGCCCGCTTCGAGACCGCCGAAGGCGAGCGCGCGCAGAGGGAGGCAAACAAGTGAGTGAGTTCCAGCAGGCGCATGAAGCCTTCGCCAGCAACTCCGCCGAAGCCCGGCAGGAGATCCGCAACTACACCATGAACTTCGGCCCGCAGCACCCGGCCGCGCATGGCGTGCTGCGCCTGATCCTGGAGATGGACGGCGAGACCATCATGCGCGCCGACCCGCACGTGGGCCTGCTGCATCGCGCCACCGAGAAGCTGGCCGAGTCCAAGCCGTTCAACCAGTCGATCGGCTACATGGACCGCCTGGACTACTGCTCGATGATGTGCAACGAGCACGCCTACGTCCGCGCCATCGAGACCCTGGCGGGCATCGAGGTGCCGGAGCGCGCGCAGTACATCCGCACGATGTTCGACGAGATCACCCGCATCCTGAACCACCTGATGTGGCTGGGTTCGAACGGGCTCGACCTCGGCGCGATGGCGGTGATGCTGTACGCCTTCCGCGAGCGCGAGGAACTGATGGACTGCTACGAGGCGGTGTCCGGCGCGCGCATGCACGCGGCCTACTACCGCCCGGGCGGCGTGTACCGCGACCTGCCGGACGCGATGCCCAAGTACAAGGAGTCGCGCTGGCACAAGGGCAATGCGCTCAAGCGCCTGAACGCCGCCCGCGAAGGCTCGCTGCTGGACTTCCTGGAGAACTTCACCAACGAGTTCCCGGCGCGCGTCGACGAATACGAGACCCTGCTGACCGACAACCGCATCTGGAAGCAGCGCACCGTCGGCATCGGCGTGGTCACCCCGGAGCACGCACTGGCCTGGGGCATGACCGGCGTCATGCTGCGCGGCTCGGGCATCGCCTGGGACCTGCGCAAGAAGCAGCCGTACGCCAAATACGACGCGGTCGATTTCGACATCCCGCTGGGCACAAACGGCGACTGCTACGACCGCTACCTGGTCCGCGTCGCCGAGATGCGCCAGTCCAACCGCATCATCAAGCAGTGCGTGCAGTGGCTGAAGGCCAACCCGGGCCCGGTCATGGTCCGCAATTTCAAGGTCGCTCCTCCTTCGCGTGCGGAGATGAAGGACGACATGGAAGCGCTGATCCACCACTTCAAGCTGTTCAGCGAAGGCTACTGTGTGCCGGCCGGCGAGACCTACGCCGCGGTCGAGGCGCCGAAGGGCGAGTTCGGCTGCTACCTGGTGTCCGACGGCGCCAACAAGCCGTTCCGCGTGCACCTGCGCGCGCCGGGTTTCGCCCACCTGTCCTCGATCGACTCGATCGTGCGCGGCCACATGCTGGCCGACGTGGTGGCGATGATCGGCACCTACGATCTCGTGTTCGGCGAGGTCGACCGGTAATGCCGGACAAGCGCACAACGCCCGGTGCCGGCGCGGCCATGCTGCTGCAGGCATCGGTTTCCCAGGATCTGCTATTGGTTGAGGTCGGCCGATGAAGGCGACAGGTAATTTCGAGGCGGCGCGCGACGTCGACCCGATGGTGGTGCTGAGCGACAAGACCCGCGCTCACATCGATCACTGGCTGACGAAGTTCCCGCCCGAGCGCAAGCGCTCGGCGGTGCTGCAGGGCCTGCACGCCGCCCAGGAGCAGAACCAGGGCTGGCTCAGCGACGAGCTGATCGCCGGCGTGGCGAAGTACCTCGACCTGCCGTTCGTGTGGGCCTACGAGGTCGCCAGCTTCTACTCGATGTTCGAGACCGAGAAGGTCGGCCGCAACAACGTCGCCATCTGCACCAACATCAGCTGCTGGCTCAACGGCGCCGAGGACATCGTGCGCCACTGCGAGAAGAAGCTGGGCATCAAGCACGGCGAATCGACCCCGGACGGCCGCGTCTACCTCAAGCGCGAGGAAGAATGCCTGGCCGGCTGCGCGGGCGCGCCGATGATGGTCATCAACGGTCACTACCACGAGCGCCTGACGCTGGACCAGGTCGACGCGCTGCTGGACGGGCTGGAGTAAGGCATGGCACACCACGAATCCAGGGGCCCGGTCGGTCCGGCGCCGCTTCCGCACAACGTGGTCTACACCACGCTGCACTACGACACCCCGTGGTCGTACGAGAACTACCTCAAGACCGGCGGTTACGCCGCGCTGCGCAAGATCCTCGAAGAGAAGATCGCGCCGGCCGACGTGATCGAGATGGTCAAGCAGTCCGGCCTGCGCGGCCGCGGCGGCGCGGGCTTCCCGACCGGCCTGAAGTGGTCCTTCATGCCCAAGGACGCGCCGCAGAAGTACATCCTGTGCAACTCGGACGAATCCGAGCCGGGCACCTGCAAAGACCGCGACATCCTGCGCTACAACCCGCATTCGGTGGTGGAGGGCATGGCCATCGCCTGCTACGCCACCGGTTCGACCGTGGGCTACAACTACCTGCGCGGCGAATTCCACCACGAGCCGTTCGAGCACTTCGAGCAGGCCCTGGCCGATGCCTACAAGCACGGCTGGCTGGGCAAGAACGTGCTGGGCTCGGGCGTGGACATCGACATCTACGCCGCGCTGGGCGCCGGCGCCTACATCTGCGGCGAAGAAACCGCGCTGATGGAGTCGCTGGAAGGCAAGAAGGGCCAGCCGCGCTAC
>Ga0206117_100395_pt1 | contig 50138 bp, 43 predicted proteins | sample 3A5Ametagenome_FD_177997 | JGI IMG/M metagenome (GOLD analysis project Ga0206117, IMG submission 177997) | Enriched microbial communities from leaf-cutter ant dump, University of Wisconsin, Madison, United States - 3A5A | ecosystem: Environmental > Terrestrial > Nest > Insects nest > Nest dump... | reverse complement strand
GCGGGGCGACCGGCGCCGGTGGCGCGGGCGGGGCCGGCGGTGGCGGCTCGGCCTGCACCACCGCGATGGTGGGCGCCGGCTGGGGCTGCACCGGGACTTCGGGCGGCGGCACATAGGCCGGCGGCGGTGGCACCGGGCGGGGCTGGGCGAGGATCTTCTTCACCGGCTCGGGCGGCGGCGGAGGGGGTGGAGGCGGCGGCTTGATCTCCTCGATCAGGCGCACGTCCAGCGGGTCCTTGAACACCTTGACCACTTCGCGGGCGAGGCCGTTGAGCAGGGCGTAGGCGAGCACGACATGGAACAGGACGACGAAGGCGATGCCGGTGAGGTGGCGGCGCGGGTCGCGTTGGCGGAGGGCGTAACTCATGGGGTTTCCTCGGCGATCTGGGGTTCGTGCCGGCGGGCGAGGCGCCGCCGGGCGGACCGCGCGTTGAAGAGCGTCATCAGCGCGTAGGCCAGCGCGCAGCCGCCCACCAGTGCTCCCAGCGGCAGCAGGCTGGCGGCCTGGGCGATGGCGAAGGCGCCTATGGTCGGGCCGACGCGGAACAGCAGGCCGTAGAGGGCGATCACGCGGCCACGCAGCGGTGCCGCGCTGTCCAGCTGGCACAGCGACTGCAGCGCGATGTTGCAGACGACATGGAAGAAGCCGGCCAGCGCGATGGCCGGCAGCGCCCAGTCCAGCGAGCCGGCGCAGACGAAGGCGAGCAGGGCGCAGGCGATGCCCAGGCTGGCGCCCCGCAGGATGCGCTGCAGCGCATCGCGCTGGCGCCGCCGCAGCATCAGGAGGGCGCCGGCCACCGCGCCCGCGCCCTGCATGCTCATCAGCCATGACAGGGCGCTGGCGTTACCGCCGAACACCTCGCCGGCAAACGCCGGCAGCAGCTCGGCGAAGGGGCGGGCGAGGAAGGAGAAGCCCAGGGTGACGACGAAGGCGCTGCGCAGCGCCGGCCGTTGCAGCACATGGTTGAAGCCCTCGCGCATCTCGGCGCGGAAGCCGGCCTGATGACGGCGGGGCGGTTTGTGCAACTGCCCGCGCAGGTGGAACAGCACGGCGAACAGCAGCACATAGGTGGCCGCATTGAAGGCGAACACCGCCGCCACGCCGCCGCTGAGGTGCATGGCCAGGCCGGCGATGGCCGGGCCGGCGGCACAGGCGAGGGCGATGGAAACCGCCGAACTCGCCACCGCCTGCGACAGCCTTTCCTCCGGCGCCAGCAGGCCCGGCAGCAGCATCTGCACCGGCTGGCTGAAGCCGCGCAGGGTGGCGGCGGCCACCGCGGCCGCCATCAGGCCATGGATGCCGATGCCGCCGAGAGCGCTGACCAGGCACAGCAGCAGCGCCAGCAGCATGGAAGCGCCTTCGGTGAGGTAGAGCAGGCGGGCGGGATGGCTGCGGTCGGTGACAGTGCCGGCGAAAGGCGTCACCCACAGCGAGGCCACCAGTTCGGCCAGCGCCAGCGCGCCGACCCAGGCCACCGAGTGGGTCAGCTCCCAGGCCAGCCAGCCGAAGGCCGTCCGCTGCGCCCAGGTGCCGGTGAAGGAGATGCCGGCGCCCAGGCTGAAGAGGATGAAGCCGCGGGCGGAGGCAGGAGGCGCGCTGGCCGGCATGGCTCAGGGCAGCGGCTGGATGACCAGCTTGTAGGCGCGCAGCAGCGGCAGCAGCAGGCGATTGCGTTTGCGGTCGAAGTGCAGGTCGGCGATATGGGAGTCGAAGCCCGGCACGCTGGCCACCTTGCCGTCGGCGGCGATGCGGTAGAGCGTGTCCGGCCCGGCGGCGTAGCGGCTGCCGTCGGCGGCTTCGCCGACGCCGTCGAAGCCCCGGTCCGGCAGCGGCTGGAATTTCAGCTTCTGCCCCTGCGGCGTCAGCTCGTACAGCGTCGGCGAACTGCTGGAGGCGACGAGCAGATTGCCCGAGGGCAGCAGGGCGATGCCGTTGGGCTGGAGCAGTTCCTTGCCGCGGGCGAACACCGAGACGCTGCCATCCTTGCCGATGCGGTAGATCGCATCCTGGCCGGTGGGCGTCCAGGTGGAGCCGTCCGCCTGCCGCTTGGCGCCGGGGGCCAGCGGCGCTTCGTCGCCGGCGGTGTTGCTCAGGCGCCAGCCGCTGTCGGTGACCAGCACCTCGCCGGAGGGCAGCACGGCGAGGCCGTTGAGGAACAGGGAGCCGGGAATGGGCACCGTGCCGTGCGGCTGGCCGCTGGCGAGGTCGAACAGGCGCACGACGTTGCCGCTGGCATCGCCGTTGTCGGCGACGTACAGCGTGCCGCCGGAGATGGCCAGCCCCTTGGGCGCATGCAGGGTGACGCCGGGCGCCTGGCCGTCTATCCACTTGAGCGCCAGCAGGCGGCCGTCCGGCGCGATGCGGGAGATGAAGCCATTGCCGTCGTTGTCGATGGCGCGGCCGTTCACGTTGGAGAGCAGGTAGACATCGTGCTGCTCGTCATGGACGACGGACTCCGGCTCGGCAAAGCCGGCGTTGTCGACCACGATGGGCTTGGCGGTGAAGACATGGGTGCTGGGGTTCTGGCCGGCGAAGGCCAGCGCGGGGGCGAGCAGCAGCGCTGCGGCCAGGGTGCGGATGAGATTCACGGGGGGTGTCCTTGTGTCGGTTGGAGGCAGGGGCGGCGGGCAAACGAGAGGCAGCGGGCGTTCCGAGCCGCTTCCGGCAGGCTCGGGACATGGGCCCAGCCCGAACGCTGGAGCGCTGCCCGGCTGGCGGATGGCCGGCGGGGTCAGGGAATGCGGGCGACGATGAGCTTGTTGGCGATGATGGCCGGCAGCAGGATGCGGCCGCGCTTGAGGTCGAAGCTGAAGTCGGCGATGTGGGTGTTGAGGTCGAACACGGTTTCCACCCGGCCGTCCGCCTGCACGCGGTAGAGGCCGCGGTTGAAGGAGACGAAGCGCCTGCCGTCCGGGGTTTCGCCGACGCCGTCGTAGAAGCCGCGGTGGGGCAGGGCGCGCACCCGGGTGCGGCTGCCGGCCGGCGTGATCTCGTACAGCTCGCCGCCGTTGCTGCTGACGGTGAGGACGTTGCCCGAGGGCAGGGCGCGGATGCCGTTGGGCTGCTTCAGCTCGGCGGAGCGGATGAAGACCGAGGCGCGCAGGTCCGGGGTGATGCGCAGTACCGCGTCGCGGCCGTTGGGTACCCACAGGTCGCCGTCGAACTGGCGGAAGGCGCCGGGCGCGGCACGCTCGGCGATGTCGCCGGCGCTGCCCAGCGTATGGCGGTTCCAGGCGCTGTAGCTGGCCAGCACGCTGCCGTCGGCCAGCACCGCCAGGCTGTTGGCGGAGGTGCCGGCCGGCAGCTCGGCCTTGCCCAGCGGCTTGCCATCGTCCAGCCGGAACAGGCGGACCACTGCGCGGCCGCTGCTGTCCAGCGAATCCGCCACGTACAGCACTTCGCCGGCGACCGCGAGACCGGCGGGACGATTCAGCTCGACGCCGGGCGCGTTGCCGTCTATCCACTTGAGCTGCAGCACGCGGCCATCCGGCGCGATGCGGGAGATGAAGCCCTTGCCGGCGTCGCCGGGCGACAGGCCGTTGAGGTTGGACAGCAGATAGACGTCGTTGCGGCTGTCATGGACGGCCGATTCCGGCTTGACGAAGCCGGCGGCCTCGACGACGAACTCGATGCCATCGGTGGCCTGGGCGGGCAGCGAGAAGGTGCTTGCCGCGAGCAGCAGGCAGTGCAGTAGGCGCATGGTGGAACTCCTTTCAGGGGGTGGGGGGAAGCTCGCCTACGCCCAGCAGCGCCAGGCAGCGCTGGCGGATGGCTTCGCAGGCGGGGCCGCCTTGCTGGCGCGGGCGCGGGGTGGCCAGGCGGATGTCTTCGGCGATGCGGCCGTCCACCAGCACCAGCACGCGGTCGGCGAGCAGGATGGCTTCGTTGATGTCGTGGGTGACCAGCAGCACCGCCGGCCGGTGCTGGCGCCACAGCTCCAGCAGCAGCGCATGCATGCGGATGCGGGTGAGGGCATCCAGCGCGGCGAAGGGCTCGTCCAGCAGGAAGAGCTGGGGCTCGCGCACCAGCCCGCGGGCGAGGGCGACGCGCTGGGCCTCGCCGCCGGACAGCGTGGCCGGATAGGCCTGGACGCGGTGCTTCAGCCCCACCTCTTCGAGCGCGCGCAGCGCCCGCTCGCGGGCGTCCGGCTGGCGCACGCCCAGGGTGACGTTCTCCCACACCCGCTTCCACGGCATCAGCCGCGGCTCCTGGAAGACGGTGGAAACCGCCTGCGGCACCGAGACTTCGCCATCGTCGGCGCGGTCCAGCCCGGCGAGGATGCGCAGCAGCGTGGTCTTGCCCGAGCCGCTGGCGCCCAGCAGGGCGACGAACTCGCCGGCGGCGATGTCCAGGTCCAGACCGTCGATGACGCGGTGGCTGCCGAAGCGGCGCTGCAGCCGGCGCAGGTGTACCGCAGGGAAGGTGACCGGCATGTCCATGCTCAGCCCTCCTTGATGAAGCTCGGCCGCCAGGCCAGCGCGACGCGCTCCAGGCCGCGCACCAGCATGTCGATGACGAGGCCGAGCAGGCAGTAGATGAGCAGGCAGATCACGATCACGTCGGTGCGGGCGAAGTCGCGCGCATCGTTGGCCAGGAAGCCGATGCCGGAGGTGGCGTTCACCTGCTCGACGACGACCAGGATCAGCCACGACAGGCCGAGGGAGAAGCGCAGGCCGACGAAGAAGGCGGGCAGCGCGCCAGGCAGGATGACGTGGCGGATCTGCTCCAGCCGGCTCAGGCCCAGCGTCCAGCCGGCCTCCACCAGCTTGGCGTCCACGCCGCGGATGCCGGAGAACAGCGTGAGGTAGACCGGAAAGGCGGTGCCGAAGGCGATCATGGCGATCTTCATCGCCTCGCCCACGCCCAGCCACAGGATGAAGAGCGGCACCAGCGCCAGCGAGGGCAGGGTGCGCAGCATCTGCATGGGCGCATCCACCGCGATCTCGCCGACGCGCGACAGCCCGGCCACCAGTGCCAGCGCCACGCCGGCGCTGATGCCGATGGCGAGGCCGCTGAGCGAGCGTCCGAGCGAAACCAGCAGGTGGCCGGCCAGCTCGCCGGAGCGCAGCAGTTCCCACAGCGTGCTGCCGATCTGGCTGGGCGCGGCGATGATGGTGCTGCTGACCAGGCCGGCGCGGGAGGCCAGTTCCCAGATCAGCAGGATGCACAGCGGGCTGAGCAGGCGCAGGCCTAGGCGCCGCGCCCAGGCCGGGGCCGCGGCGGTTTCTGCGCTGCGGCGGTGGCGCGCGCTGCCGGCGGCGCCGACCGGCAGCGCGCGCAGGGTCTGCGGCGTCATGGGCTGACCGCCTGCGCCTGGCGGGCCGGGGCGACGCCGTCGCGCAGCGGGGTGACGCGCTTGCGGCCCAGCGCGCGGTTGCCGAGGTTGGAGCGGATCAGCTGCGCATGCGGGTTGTGGGCGCGGGCGGAGAGCACGTCGCGGTGGTGGCGCTCGAAGTCGTTGCCGCGCGACACGCCCTGGTTGCCGGCCAGCTCCAGCGCCGCCGAGGTGACGTCGATGGCGTGCTGGATGACGGTGAGGCGGGCGACCGCGGCGTCGGCCGACAGGGCTTCGATCAGCGCCGGCGTCTTCTCCGCCGCGCGGTCGTAGTCCTGGCCGATGGAGTGCAGCAGCCGGCGGGCGGTGGTGTGGCGGATCTCGATCTCGCCGATGGCGTCCTGGAAGCGCGGCAGGCTGGCCAGCGGCGCGCCCAGGCCGCCGGGAACGAAGTGGGTGACGAATTCGACGATGCGCTTGCGCGCGGCCTGGGCGATGCCGTGATAGACGGCGGCCACCAGCAGCAGGTACCAGATGGAATCCAGCGGGTTGTGGCGTATGCCCTCGGACAGGGGGGCGGAGGCGAAGAAGGCGTCCAGCGGCAGCGACACCTGCTCGAAGATCACATCCTGGCTGCTGGTGGCGCGCATGCCCAGGCTGTTCCAGGTGCGCTCGACGCGGATGCCGGGCGCGTCCGCCGGCACCAGGAAGTAGCCGACGCGGGCCTCCGGCTCGTCGGTAACGCCCATCACCCGTATCCAGCTCAGGCCGTCGATGCCGGTGACGTACTTCTTGTGGCCGGAAAGCAGCCAGCGCTCGCCCTCGCGGCGGGCGCTGGTCTGCGGGATGGCGCCATGCGAGGCGGAGCCGACGAAGGGCTCCACGTAGGCGGCATTGACCAGGGCGCCGCGTTCCAGCGAGGAGCTGACCAGTTGATCGGCGATGCGCGCCGGCCAGTAGCCGTCGTCCAGCGCGATCTGGCCGTGCTGGATGTAGTGCATCGCCAGGATCAGCGCGGTGGCCGGCTCGCCCTCGGCGATGGTGCTGACGGCGGTGATGGCATCGTCGAGGCCGCCGCCCAGGCCGCCGCGCTCGGGCGCGATGACGAGCGACAGCAGGCCGGATTCATGCAGCAGCGGGAAGTTCTCCACCGGCAGGCGGGCGTTCTGGTCGGCCTCGCGCGCGGTGGCGGCGAAGGTCCGCGCCAGGGCCGGAGCGGCGGCCAGGGCCTCGGCGGCGGTAAGGGGCTGGGTCATGTTGCGGGTTCCTTTGGGGCGGGTGCCGGGCCGGGGTCGGGGGCGGCACCCGCGGAATGGTTGGAAGAGGGAGAGGGGCGGGGCTCAGACGCCCTGTGCGCGGCGCGGCCACACCGCGTGTTCGTAGAGGCTGGGGTCGGCCACCGGCTGGCCGTGGCCGGTGATGCGTTCGGCGTGCTGCGGCAGGTCGGCGAAGAACAGGCCGCGGGAGATCGCGCTCAGCAGGCGGGGCAGCTCCGGCATGCTGGGCACGTCGCTCAGGTTCTTGCCGCTGCTGAGGGCAGCCGACCAGTTGTAGCAATGGATGTTGGCCAGGTAGGGCGCGCTGCCCGGCGTCTTCTCGACGAACTCGAAGCCTTCGCCGAGATAGGGATAGCGGGCGGCGGCGGGGAATTCCTCGCCGGCCGGCGGGCGGTAGCGGTCGCCCCACAAAGCGATGCTGTCCACGATGCGGGCGAGTTCCGGCCGGCCGCCGAGGTCGATGCGGAAGCCGGTGGCGGTGATCAGGTAATCCAGCGCCAGCCGGGTGTCGCCCACGCGCAGGTGGAGTTTTTCGCCCTCCACCTCGGCGGACTTCCAGACCGCCTTGAGGTGGAGGTGGAAGTTGTCGAAGGCGGTGGCGCGCTGGATGGAGTCTATGGGCGTGGAGGGCGGCGCATCGCGCTGCTGCAGGTGGTGGCGCCAGCGCACCGCGTCCGGCAGGCGGAAGAAGTGCTCCATCGCGCCCGGATAGCGCGCCGACGGGCCGGTGGCGGTGGTGGGGCCGGCCGGCGGCGTGTTGGTCTGGTGCAGGATCTCGCCGCGGCGGTTGAACAGATGCACCGCGGCGGCGCCCTGTTCCAGCGCCACGCCGGCGGCGTCGAAGGCGGAGGGGCCGGCGCCGAGCACGCCCACCGTCTTGCCGCGCAGCCGGGCGAAGTCGATGCGCTCGCTGGTGTGGGCCCACAGTGCCTTCGGCAGGGCGCGGACTTCGGCGGGAATGTTGTCCTCGCCGGCCCAGTTGAAGCCGGTGGCCAGCACCAGCTTGCGGCTGGTCTCGCTGTGGCGGCGGCCGTCGCGTTCCAGGTGCAGGCGCAGCAGGCCGTTGTCCAGCGGTTCGACCTCGAGCAGGCGGGTGCCGTATTCGACGTCGACGCCCACGCTGCGCTGGAACCAGGCGAGGTAGGCGGCCCAGTCGGCGCGCGGGATGCGCACCAGCGCGTCGAAGGCTGCGGCGCCGTGCTGGGTTTCGTACCAGGCGCGGAAGCTCAGCGCCGGGTTGCCCAGCTCCGGCCCGGGCAGGAACTTGCTGGTGCGCAGCAGCTTCATGCGCGCGGTGGTGCCCCAGATGCCGGCTTCGCCCGGCACCGCCTGGTCAATGACCTTGACGCGGCCGATGCCGTTGCGGCGCAGGCCGTAGGCGATGGCGACGCCGTTCTGGCCGCCGCCGACGATGAAGACATCATGATCGGCGCCGGCGGTGTCCGGCACCCAGTTGACCGGTTCCACCGCTGACCAACGGAAAGCGCGTGCGACGTCGGCCTGGAGTTGCTGCAGTTTTTCACTCATTTTTTCTGTCTCGTTCTACGGAATCTGTGGCCGGCGGCTTCACTCGATCAGGCTGAAGCCCTGGCGTTCGGCGACGACCTTGGTTTCGGGATGCACCGAGGTGCTGTAGGGCTGCACCCGTTGCGTCCAGGGCACGCCCTCGGGGCGGCCGACCTCGCGCCAGTAGCCGACCAGTTCCTCGTCGTAGGCGGCGAGGATCTGCGGGCTGAGCGCGTCGGCGCGGTAGCGCTCGTCGTGGCGGTAGGTGGACAGCGGCAGGCGCGGCTTGAGGCGTTGCTGCGCCGGCCGCTTCACCGCGCCGATGCAGATGCCGACGACGGGAAAGGTGAGCGGCGGCAGGCCGAGCAGGTCGATGACCGGCTGCGGGTCGTGGCGGATGGCGCCGATGGCGACCGCGCCCAGGCCGAAGGAGCGGGCGGCGGCGCTCAGCGTCGCCAGGGTGATGCCGGCATCGACCGCGCCCACCGTCCAGCCCTCCAGGCTCTCGTGGATGTGCTGCTCGCCGCCGCCGGCCTTCACCGCCACCGCGGTCTTGTGGAAATCCACCGCGACGAGGATGAACACCGGCGCCTTGGCGATCTGCGGCTGCGGGCCGGCGGTGACTTCGTACAGGCGCTGGCGCGTCTGCGCGTCGCGCACCACCACCAGCGAAATCTGCTGGCCGTGGCGGTGGGTGGGCGTGCGCTGGGCGGCCTGGACGATGGCATCCAGCACCTCGTCGGCGATGGGCTCGCCAGTGAAATCGCGCTCGGAAACGTGGGATTGCAGCAGGCGTATGGTTTCGTTCGGCATGTCGGTCTATCCGGGGAAGGAGGGGGCTGTGCTGGCGGAGGGGGCGAGGCGGGCACGGGCCTGTTCCAGCGGCCGTGGGTCCGCCCAGGCGCGCACCGCCACCGGGCTGGCGATGAAGCCCCAGCGCAGCAGGAAGTCGGCGAAGTCCTGCAGCACGTCCAGCGCCTGCGGGTCCAGGTCGGTGCTCACCCGCAGGCCGTCGTCGCCGCCGTAGCTCTTCCAGATCCAGTACTCGCTGGTATTCACCTCGCGGGCGGCGATCTGGCGGGCGGCCTCGGGATGCTCGCGGGTCCAGTGCTCGGCGCGCAGGATCTGCTCGACCAGGCTGGCGGCGGTGTCCGGGTGCTGCTCCACCAGGTGCGCATCCACGGTGAGGACGATGGGGCTGGCGTTGTTGGCGCGGACGAAGGGGTCGGGGTGGGTGCCGAGGTCGAACAGCACCTGCAGCTGCAGTGGATGGGCCAGCGCCAGCGCCTGGGCGCCGTGCAGCAGGATGGCGTCCACCTCGCCGCGGATGAGGCCCAGCACCTCGCCGTTCTGGCCGGGCAGCTGGCGCGGGCCGAAGGCCTGGGTGCCGGGGATGCGGTGCATGGCCTCGTCGGCGAAGCGCGCGCCCACCGGGTAATCCACCAGTTCCACGTCCGCCACTTCCAGGCCGTGCAGGCGCAGCGCGTTCTCCAGGCCGCGCAGGGATTGGGCGCGCAGGAAGTCGATCGGCTGCTGGTGCCATTGCGGCAGGCCGAAGCGGCGGCCGCGCAGGTCGGCCACCGAGCGCAGCCCGGCGTCCGGCCGGGTCAGCAGCACCAGGCTTTCCCGCGTGCTGGACAGCCCCAGCAGCCGGGTTTCCCGGCCGCCGGAGCGAGCCCAGATGGCCGGGCTGGAGCCGCCGTAGCGCACCGAGTTGCGCAGGCTGTGGTCGAAGTGGGAGGCGCGCACCGCCGGGTCGGGCGACTCCTTCAGCGAGCGGATCTCGGTGCCGTCCCGCGCCAGGCGTTCGGCGATCCAGCCGTGGTGCATGGCGACGCCGAAGCTGGTCGGCACGCCGCAGCGGGTGTACCAGAGGGTGTCGAGGTGCAGGCTCATCGCGCCGGCCTCAGAAGTCGTAGCGCAGGGTGGCGACGACGGTGCGCGGGATGTCGTAGGCGTAGGACTCGATGCCGTAGATCGGCATGTAGGTCTTCTGCAGTACCTGATCCTTGTTCAGCAGGTTGCGCACCTTCACGCCGGCGGTCCATTTGCCGCCGGGGAAGCGGTAGTCGGCGCCGACGTCCACGTTGGTCCGGCTGGGGATCTTGCTGGTGTCGGAGCCGCCGGCTTCGTCGCTCTTCTGTTCGGAGACGTACTGCACCGAGCCGTAGAGGCTGAACTGGCCGCCATCGGCCACCGGGAAGCTGTAGCTCAGCCCGGTGGCGGCGGTGATGCGCGGCGCGTAGGGCAGTTCGTTGCCGGTGTAGTCGGTGGCGGCGGCGCCCGACGGGTTGGTGAAGTCGGTGAATTCCGAGCGCAGGTAGGCGAAGGTCAGGGTCCAGTCGAGGCCGCGCGCGAGGCGGGCGCGCAGGTCGATCTCGCTGCCCCAGGTGATGGCCTCGGCGGCGTTGGTCAGCACGCTGCCGTTGTACTGGACGCCGTTCAGGACCGGGTTCGACAGCGTGGCGATGTAGTCGGAATAGGTGTTGTGGAACAGGGTGGCGTTGATCTGCAGCCGGTTGTTGAAGCTGTTGGTCTTGAGGCCGAGCTCGAAGGCCCGCACTTTCTCCGGCTCGGCCGCCACCCGGGCGACGGCCGCGGTCGCCGCGCTGCGGTTGTAGCCGCCGAACTTGGCGCCTTCGGTGTAGCTGCCATAGGCATAGACCTGGGGCGTCCATTGGTAGCCCAGCGTGAGCCGCGGCGTGACCCCTTCGGAGCGCTTCTTCAGCCCGGATAGGCCGACGGTCTGCGAAACCGGCTGCAGGCTCGCGTTCAGCACATAGGCGCTGGCGTCGTATTCCTGCTCGGTGTTCCAGTAGCGGGCGCCGGCGGTCAGCGTCAGCTTGTCGGTGAAGCGGTAGTCGAACTGGCCGAAGACGGCGACGTCGTCGGTGTCGTATTCGGTGATGCGCCGGCTGCGGTTGATGGTGACGCCGTCGGCACTGTTCTTGGTGATGCTGTCGTTGCGGAAATACTCGCGGCTGAGGACGAGGCCGGTGGTGTAGGAGAGCTGCTCGCTGATGTCGCCCAGCAGCTGGAACTCCTGGTAGAACAGGCGCTGCAGCCAGCTCTGGTCGGCATCGTTGCTGACGCGCGGCAGACCGCCGTGCTCCATGCGGCTGGGGTCGTGCTCCCAGCCGCGGTAGCCGGTGATGGAGCGCAGCGTGGTGTGGTCGTTGAGCGCCTGGGTGATGCGCAGGTTGAGGCCGCCGCGTTTGAGGCGGCCGTCCAGGTCCATCAGTGAATAGGTATCGCGCTTGTCGCCGTCGCCGTAGTTGTTGGGCGCCTTGGTGCCGTTGTCCGAGGTATCCACCATGCCGTCGATGGACAGCACCGCGTCGAGGTCGCTGTTCGGCCGCAGGCGGAACTTGGCGCGCGCCTGGGTGACGTTGGCGGTGTAGATGTCGTCGCCGGTCGTGCGGTTCTTGCCGTAGCCGTCGTGCTGGCGGTGGGAGAAGGCCAGGCTGGCGCTGAGCACGCCTTCCTTCAGCGGGCCGGCGATATAGCCGCGCGTCTCGAAGGCCGAGTAATTGCCGATGCCGGCGGACACCCAGGCGACGGGCGTGTCGTCCGGATCGATGGAGATGAGGCGCACCGCGCCGGCGGAGGAGTTCTGGCCGTACAGCGTGCCCTGCGGGCCGCGCAGCACCTCGATGCGTTCCACGTCCGGCAGGTCCCACTGGCCGGCGCCGCCGCCGCGGATCAGCGGCACGTCGTCTACATACACGCCCACCGCCGAGGGGTAGGCCATGTTCAGCGTGCCGACGCCGCGGATGATGATGTTGGATTGCTGGTTGGAGGCGCCCTTGAAGAAAGTGACGCCGGCAACGTTCTTCTCGATGTCGAAGAGGTGCTGGAAGCCGGCTTTCTCCAGCTCGGCGGCGCCGATGACGCCGACCGAGACGGGTGTTTTCTGCAGCGTGCTTTCCCGCCGCTCGGCGGTGATCTTCACGGCTTCCAGTTCGACGGACTGGTCCTCCGTGGTGGCCGCTTGCTGGGCATGGGCGATCAAGGGAAGGGAAACCAGTGCGGCCTGGACGAGATAGGCCAGTTGCTTTCGACGGACAGGGACGAGCGCGTCCCGACGCGGTTGCGACATTGCTTGCTCCGAGGGTTTAGGGCGTTGGGGGAAGCGTCGCTGGTAAGGCGGGCGCTTCTTGGGGGTGTACAGGGGGAAGGGTTGGGGGAGAGAGATCAGGCCCGTGGCAGCAGGGCTTCGAAGCTGGCGTCCCACAGCCGGTCTATGTCCGGCACGGCGGGAATGGCGCCGGCCTGGGCGAAGGCGCTTGCCACCGCATGCAGCCGGCTGCGGCCTTCCTGGCTGGAGAGCAGCGGAGTGGGCCGCGGCCGTGGGCGGTGGCGCAGGATGAAGGCGGGCGGCAGGCCATAGAGTCTGGCCAGGCTGGCGGCCCAGCGGTCTTCATGCTCGTCCAGCCATTGCCAGGTCTGCTGCAGGCGCTTGAGGTAATCGGCGATGGCCTCGCGCTTCAGCGGGTCGGCCAGGGCCTGGGAATGCACCGCGAAGGACATGCCGTTGTTACGGGCGAAGGCGGGGTAGTGATCGCCCAGCGCCAGGATTTCGCCGCCGCCCTGTTCGATCTGGTAGCTGGGCGCGAACATGCCGGCCAGCACCACGTCCAGATCGCCGGCGAGGAAGGCGGAGGCGGAGTCCTGCGCGCTGAGCGCGATCGGGCGGATGTCCTGCAGGCTCAGCTTCTCCTGCTTCAGGAGTTCCAGCAGCAGCAGGTGCAGCGGACCGCCGCGCATGTAGCCGACGCGCTTGCCGCGGATGGCCGAGGTGGTGGTGATGCCGCCGCCCTTGCGCACATAGACCTTGAAGGCGGTGGGCGCGAAGCCGATGAAGCCGGCCAGCCTCACCGGCGAGGAAGCCGGCAGGAATACCGAGGAGATGTTCGATTGCTGGCCGAAGTCATAGGCGCCGGCATTCAGCGCCTCCGCGCCCAGCGAGGCCTGCTGCAGGCGCACGTTCTGTATCTTGTAGGGCGTCTCCGCGACGCCGGCGTCGGCGAAGAAGCCGGCGTCGTCTCCCTTGGAGGAGGAGATCCGGAGGCTGGTGCGCGCCAGCTCGCTGGAGCCCGCCCTCACCGCATGCGCGGGTATGCCGGCGGCCAGCAGGGTCAGGGCAAGGGAGTGGGTGAGCATCCGCCTGCGTGAGCTTTGGAGAGGGGGCAGCAGCGTGAAGGGCATGAGGCTTCCGGGGGCATTGTGATCAAGGGGTATTCGTTATAGAGTTAGATTAAGCGGTCTTGGCTAACGCTATAACGTTGTTGATAGGGAAAAAGTCTAAAAACTTTCTTTTATAGAGTCCATAATTGCCTTATATGGATTAAATATATGCATATAGAGGTTTTAAAACGCATATGAATGGAATAACTGCCTCGATGGCGAATGAACATGACGCTGAAGTGGTGGATGCCGACAGCGATGACGGTTTTGTCGAACGCCTGCGCCAGCTGGTGGCGAAACTGGGAAGCGCGAATGCGCTGGCGAAGAGCGCCGGTGTGTCGCAGAGCGGCTTCCAGCGCTACCTGGCAGGCGGCCAGCCCACGCGCAAGGTGCTGATTGCGCTGGCGCAGGCGGCGAGGGTGGACCTGATGTGGCTGATGACCGGGAAGGGCGACCCGCAGCCGGACGATCCCCATTTCGCGCTGGACGGCAGCATCCGCAGCCTGACGCGGCTTCCGCTCTACAAGCGGCGGGCGGTGGCGGAGGAGGAGGTGCCGCCGGAGCCGCCCAGCGATCTGCCGGTGAAGCCGGAAACCGTCGCCGGCCTGGGTTTCTGCCGCTTCTGGCTGAGCAAGCACGGCATGGACGCGAGCCACCTCGCCGGCCTGTACATGCAGGGAAACAGCATGGAGCCGACCATAGCCAACGGCGATACGGTGCTGGTCAACATCACCCAGCGCGACATCGTCGATGGCGGCATTTACGCGCTGCGGGGCGAGAACGCCATGATCATCAAGCGCGTCCAGAACGAGCTGGATGGCCGCCTGCGGCTGATCAGCGACAACCCGGTGTTCAAGGCCATCGAGATCGCGCACACCGAGCTGGATGTGATCGGCCGGGTGGTGTGGCGCGGCAGCCTGTTGTGAGCGTGTGGCGGCCGGGATGCCGCCTTGAGGAGAAGCACCGGATCACGCCAGTCGAGGCCGGGCTGGCGTGATCCGGCTTGCGGTTTGCCCCGGTACGGCGACTGCCATTCCGGGGGCATCCCGGCCTTCCTGCCAGGGATGAGCGTTTGCCGGTGCCGGTGGAAAGGAAGCGGCCGTGCCGCCAGTGGGCGTTACTCGAAACGCCGGTTCGGCACCCGCGGCAGGCCCAGGTTCTCGCGCAGCGTGCGGCCGCTGTAGTCGCTGCGGAACAGGCCGCGGCGCTGCAGTTCCGGCACCACCAGGTCGACGAAGTCGCCGACGCCGGCGGGGGCGGAGGAGAACATGATGGTGAAGCCGTCGGCGGCAGCGCTGCGGAACCAGTGTTCGAAATCGTCGGCGATGGTCTGCGGCGTGCCGACCAGGATGCGGTGGCCGCCTATGGTGAAGCGGGCGTAGAGCTGGGCGACGGTGGGGCGGTGCTGGCGGATGTAGTCCAGGATGAGGCGCTGGCGGCTCTTGTGGCTATTGGTTTCGGCGATGTGTTCCGGCAGCGGCACCGGCGCGTCCGGCGGCAGGCCGGCGAGGTCCACGCCCAGGCTGGCGTAGGCGGCGAGGGCCTTCAGCGTGGCGTCGCGGTCGCGGTGGCGCAGCAGTTCGGCGTACTTGTCCTCCGCTTCCGCCTGGCTGCGGCCGACGATGGGGGAGACGCCGGGCAGGATGGCGATGTGATCCGGGTTGCGCCCCAGCGCGGCGGCCTGGCCCTTGACCTCGGCATAGTAGCCGCGGGCGTGCTCCAGGTCGGTTTCGGCGGTGAACAGCAGTTCGCCGATGCGGGCGGCGAGCTGCTGGCCGGCGGCGGAGGCGCCAGCCTGGGCGATCACCGGGTAACCCTGAGGCGGGCGCGCGGCGTTGAGCGGGCCGCGCACACGGAAGAACTCGCCCTGGTGCGCCAGCGGCTTCACCTTCGCCGGGTCCACCCACAGGCCGCTGGCCTTGTCCGCTACCACCGCGTCGTCCGCCCAGGTATCCCACAGGCCGGTGACCACCTGGTAGAACTCGTGGGCGCGGCGGTAGCGCTGGGCGTGGTCGGCATGGGCGTCGAGGTTGAAGTTTTCGCCGCCGCCGGTGGAGGTGACCACGTTCCAGCCGGCGCGGCCGCCGGAGAGGTGGTCCAGCGAGGCGAAGCGGCGGGCGATGTTGTAGGGCTCGTTGTAGGTGGTGCTGGCGGTGCCGATGAGGCCGATGTGGCGGGTGACGGCGGCGAGCGCCGGCAGCAGCACCAGTGGGTCCCAGCGCGGCGAGATGGTGTGGTAGGCGAGGGCGTCGATGTCGGCGTAGACGTTGTCGTAGAAGAACAGGGAGTGGAACTTGCCGCGCTCCAGTGTGAGGGCGATGTCGCGGTAGCGCTCGAAGTTGTGCCAGGCGTCGACGTCCACGCCGGGGTGGCGCCAGCTGTCGCCCTGGACGCCGGAGCCGCTCAGGTAGGCGTTGAGTTTGAGTTGGCGGGCTTGGGCTGTGCTCATGGGGGCTTCCTCGCGGTGGGTGGAAAAGGGCTGCGATGCCCGCCGTGGGCCTGCCCGTTCGGTGGGCGGCGCTGGCGGGATTCAGTGGAAGTAGGCGCCGCGCACCGGGCGCAGGGGCTCGGCATCCATGCGGGCGATGAGGCGGCCGAGCCCGTCGCCGGCCGGGTTTGCGCTGGCTTGGGCGGGCTGACTGGCGCTGCCGCGGCAGACCATGTCGCCGTCCGACCAGTCCTGCCGCGCGCTGCCCAGGGCGCGCAGCCAGCCGTCGCGGTCGGCGAGGAACTGGCTGCCGGCGAGCGCTTGCGGACTCACGCCGGCGATGAGGGCGAAGGCCTGCCAGGCGTCGGCGGAGCGGCTGATGCAATCGGCGCTCTCGGCCTCGATGGCGCTTTCGACTGCATCCGGCGGCAGGAGCAGCAGGGTGCGCAGGCGCGGGTCGGGCAGGGGGGCCGCGGTGCCGGCGACGATGCGCAGGCGCTGCCCCGGCACGGGCGTGAAGTGCTTGGGCTCGGCGCCGCAGTCGGCTTCCAGCGCCGGCAGCGCCACCGGGCTGATCCAGCGGCCTTCGCGCTGCAGCCCCTGGCCGGCGGCGAGCGCCTGCAGGTAGGCGAGCACCGCCCAGATATCCTGGTCGGACAGCGTGCCGGCGAAGGCGGGCATGGTGGGGATGGCGTCGGTTCCGCTGGTGAGTTCATGCCGCAGCCGGGTTCGCCCGCTGCCGGAGGCTGCCTGCAGCCCCCGCCGCACCGCCCAGAACTGCGCGCCCTCGCTGCGCTGCCACAGCAGGCCGCGGGCGAGGTCGGGCGGCCACATCGGCAGGCTGGCGGCCAGCGGGCCGTTGCCGCGACCGTCCTCACCGTGGCAGCTGGCGCAGTGGGCGGCATACAGCGGCGCGCCGGCGGCGATGGCGGCGCTGTCGAAACCCGTGGTCGAACGATGGAACTGGGTGGGCGTGGTGGCCGCCAACCAGGCGGCGCCACCGGCGGGCTGCAGCAGCGTAAAGGTGGGGAGCGCTCCGACCAGCAGCGCCGCCGCGGCGAGCACCAGCCCGGCACGCCGTGTCCGCCGCCAGCAGGCAAGCACCACCGCCGGCGCGCACAAGGTGACGGCCGCCAGGGCCAGTGCGAGCTGGCGGGCGAGGCCCTGATCCACCCGCAGCATCTCGGTGGCCAGCCGCCACCGCCAGGGCCACAGCGGCTGGCCGTCCAGGCGTGGCAGCAGGCCGAGTGCATCCGCCAGCGCGAGCAGCCCGGCCTGCAGCGCCTGTACCAGCCACAGCAGGGTTTCCAGCCAGGCCGGCGCGCTTGCTGCCACCGGACTTACCAGGTGGCGTCCAGCCCGAGCAGGCCCAGGGCCTGGTGGCGCAGCTCGGCCAGGCGGGGGCTGCCGCGGTGGCGCGGGTAGGGCAGGTCCACCGTGAGGTCGGCCTTGATGCGCGCCGGCCGTTCGCTGAAGACGATGACTCGCTGCGCCATGAACAGCGCTTCCTCGACGTCGTGGGTGACCAGCAGCACGCTGAAGCCGCTGCGCTGCCACAGCGACACCAGCTCGCTCTGCATCGCCAGCCGCGTCAGCGAATCCAGCTTGCCCAGCGGCTCGTCCAGCACCAGCAGCGCAGGATCGTTCACCAGCGCCCGCGCCAGCGCCACCCGCTGCGCCATGCCGCCGGAGAGCTGGTGGGGATGGACCTTGGCGAAGTCGCTGAGGCCGACCAGCGCCAGCGCCTGCTCCACCCGGTGGGCCTCGCGCCGCAGCACGCCGCGCGCCTGCAGGCCGAGGGCGACGTTGTCGCGCACGGTGCGCCAGGGATAGAGCGTGGGATCCTGGAAGACGACGATGCGCGAAGGGTCGGGGCTGAGGATGGGGCGGCCGTCCTGCAGCAGCTCGCCCGCGGCCGCCGGCTCCAGCCCGGCGACCAGGCGCAGCAGGGTGGATTTGCCGCAGCCGCTGGGGCCGAGCAGGGCGACGAACTCGCCGGGCGCCACGTCCAGCTCCACCCCGTCCAGCACCGGCAGCGGGCCGTCCTTGAGGTCGAAGTGGTGGCTGACGCCACGGATCCGGATGTGGGCGCCCGTTGCGGCGGGGGCCGCCGGCTGCGGCGGGCGGACCTGGGCGAGGGCTACCATTTCACCGTCCCCTTCTGCCACGACAGCACCCGGTCGCGCACCGCGAACAGCAGGGTGATGAGGCCGGAGCAGACCAGCGCCATCACGATCAGCGCGGCGTACATATTGGTGTAGGCGGCCCAGCCCTGCGCCCAGGTGAGGTACCAGCCCAGGCCGGCCTTCACGCCCATCATTTCGGCGGTGACCAGGATGGAGAAGGCACCGCCCAGGCCCATGAACAGGCCGACGAAGACCTGCGGCAGCGCCGCCGGTATGGCCACCCGCAGCACCAGGAACCACTGCGAGGCGCCCAGCGTGCGGGCGACGTCGTAGTAGTTGCGGTTGACGCCGGCCACGCCGGACCAGGTCAGCACCGCCACCGGGAAGCCGGTCGCCAGCGCGATCAGGAACACCGCCGCCGCATAGCTGGAGGGGAAGACGAAGAAAGCCAGCGGCAGCAGCGCCGAGGCCGGAATCGGGCCGATGAAGCGGATCAGCGGATGCACCCAGTAGCCCACCGCCCGCGACCAGCCGATGGCCACACCGGTGAGGAAACCCACCCCGGCGCCGACCAGGAAGCCGTGGCCCAGCAGTCGCAGCGAATGCCAGGCGCTGTCGGAGAGGCGTGCCCAGTCGTCGATGTAGACCTCGGCCAGGCTCTGCGGCGGAGCGAAGAAGGGCGTGGGCAGCACGCCGTACTTGGCGGTGAGCAGCTGCCAGGCGCCGGTGAACAGCGCCAGCGCGATCAGCCACAGGCCGGCGGGTCGCAGCCGGTCCAGCGCGCCGCCCAGCCAGGGCGCGGCCAGCGCCAGGGCCAGCAGCAGGCCGGCGCCGGCGGTAGTGGCGATGCCGGATTCGACGGTGTAGGTCCACTCGGTGAAGCCGGCCGGTGCGTTCGGCAGTAGCCAGGTCAGCACGCCCACCGCCAGCCAGGCGAGGCCGGCCGCGGCGCCGCTCCACCACAGCGGGCGGCGGGCGGAGGCCGATGGCGGGATGGCCGGCTGGATCGAGGCTGGTGTGGGCGCGTCTGTCGGTGTCGGCTCCTTGGGCGCTCGATAGACGGCGGCGTCGGAATACCTGGCGCCAGTCTGGCGCGGGCCGGTGTAAGGGGTGCCGTAGGGCGCGCTGGCGTAGGGGGCGGATGCCATGATGGTTTTCTCCGCGCTGCGCTCAGCCGAGCACGTTCACATAAACATGGTTGGCCAGGCGCTCCGGGTCGGTGCTGGACTTCAGCACGCCGACCGAGCGGAAATCCCTGGCGTAGAAGGCGATCTCGTCGCGCAGGTCGGTGCCCACTGGATGGTGGTTGTGGGTCAGTGTGCCGAGCAGCTTGCGCAGGTCTTCCACCTCCACCTTGGGCGAATACTTGGCGAACAGCGCGGCGGATTCGTTCGGGTTGTGGGCGACGAAATCCGAGGCCTCGACGATGGCGCGCGCCACCGCAGCCGCCACCGGCCGCTCGTTGCGCACCAGCTTGCCGCCGGCACCGACCACGCAGCACACCTTGTTGGCGTACTCGCCGGAGAGGTTGGTGGCGAGCTGCACGTAATCGTTGGGCTTGCGCTTCTCCAGCAGGTAGATGTTGGGATCGCCATCGGCAATCGCCTGCACCTCGCCCTTGTCCACCGCGATGCCCAGCAGGTCCGCCGGGTATTGCCGCCAGGTGACGTCCTTGTCCGCGTCCAGCCCGTGCTTGTTCAGCAGAATGGAGAAGAAGTTCTTGCCCGGGCTGGCGAGGTCGCTCACGCCTATGGTCTTGCCGCGCAGGGCGTCCAGCGAGGTCACGCCGGCGGCCTTCACCCCCACCAGGCGCACGCAGCCGCCGTGGGAACTGCCGATCAGCTTCACGTCCAGCCCGGACTCCAGCGGCTTCAACCAGCGGTGGATCATGCCGATGGCCGCGTCCGCCTTGCCGGTGGCGAGGGATTCCAGCAACTGGTCGGTGGAGCCGGTGTAGTTGATCAGCTCCACGTCCAGCCCATGCTTCTCGAAGTAGCCGCGCTCCTGCGCCACCACGATGGGCGACAGGCAGAAGGCGTTGGCATTCCAGGCGAAGGTCAGCTTGCGCCGTTCGGGCGCCGCCCACACCTGAGGAACGAAAGGCGCCGCGGCGCCGCCGGCGGCAAGCGCGCCGGCCGCACGGAACAAGCGGCGCCGGCCGGGCAGGAAGCCTTTGTCGTCATCGGCGGGGGAAGCGGAATCCAGGTGAAGCGTCATGGGGGCTGACTCCAGGCGAAAAGAAGGAAGCCCGGCCCAAGGCCGGGGATTGAATGCGGTTTGTGCATGATAGGTTTTGAGGAATATCCGGGAATTGAATTTATCCGATAAGAATTGCGGCTATCGGGATAACCGGAGGCGGAGCGAGGTTTATGGCGATGGGGTGTCGCTCGGAAGGGGGAATGAGAAGTCGCCTCCATCTCCAAAAGAAAAGGCCCGGCGGATTTCTCCGGCCGGGCCTTGAGGAAAAGCGAGGCAGGCGTCAGGCGCTATCGCCTTTCTTCCGCCGGGAGGCGAGCCCCATGGAAATGGCACCTATGCCCAGCAGCAGCGCGCTGCCTGGCGCGGAAACGGGATTGGCGGGCGTTTGCTGATCGGGCCTGCTCAGCACGATGTCGTCAATGGCGCCATCGTTGCCGGATCCGGTAAATGGCAGGCTCGCCAGCATGAAGGTGCTCTGGCCGGAGGCTATCGGTGTGAAGGTGTAGAGGAACTGAGTCCAGTCATCCAGCACGGTGTAGAGCAGCTCTCCAGTGCTCACACCGTCAACATAGAGGCCAATGGTGGGGTAGTTCCAGGAGCCGGCCCGTGCCCAGAAAGAGAAGGTGTAAGTCACGCCGCTCTCCAGATCGAAGACCTGGCTCCACAGTGAGGTCTGGGTGTAAGCACCATCGAAGAACAGCATGCGGCCATCGCTCGTACCAGTGGTGTGGTCGAAGAACGACTGGTAGGGATTGGTAAAGGCGTCGGCGGGGTTGGAAACGATCCCATATGTGCCAGGAGAGGTGTTGGCGCCTTGGCCGACCTGGGTGTAGGCGGAACCGGAAGCGCTTCCAGAGGTGGAGAAATCTTCGGAATAGATCACCTCTGCCTGCGCGGCGGTGGCTGCAAGAAGACCAGCGGCAATCGATAGTGCGAATTTCTTACTCAACATGCTCTCCAGTTATCTCAAATGAATATTCAAAAGCCACCCGCGAATTAGATTCCTCAAAATGAGTAATGACTATGAAGTATTTCACAAACAGTTATTGAATATGCATTTAGTAGTGCTTTTTTGTCATGACTGATGCGATCGGATCGCCGACTCCTTCGGCGATCCGATCTGCACTCAGGAGTCACGCATTCATCCGAAGCTTTTCCATGGGAGGGGGGGACCTTGATGCGCAGATCGGTGGTGCGGATTGAACTGCGGCGGGTTCTTTCTCCCCTCGCGGGAAAGGGGGCGGGGGAGCGGCGGTTGGACTGGCAGCCGCCCCTGCGGGGCGCCCCCTCTCCCTAACCCTCTCCCCCGAGGGGAGAGGGGATTAGCGCAGCTGGGGAGCTATTGGCGTATCTGAGCTTTTACTCAGCGCTTGCCTCTAGTGCCCGGCGGTTCCATGGCATGCGGGCCAGCAGTTTGGCCATGCCGCAGAAGCCGGACAGGCCGGCGAAGACCAGGCCAGCGCCGATGAAGCCGGAGAGGGCGTGGAACCAGGGCGATACGGTGGCGCCCAGCAGCGCGCCGGCCAGCGCCAGGCTGCCGGCGGCAATCTGCACCTGGCGGTTCAGTTCCAGTGGCTGGCTGCGGTCGGTGGTGACGGGCAGGCCGGCGCGTTTCCAGGCGTCCAGGCCGCCTTCCAGCAGGTAGGCCTCGCAATCCACGCAGGCTGCCAGTGCCGCGGCGTTCATCCGGGTGCGCTGGCCGGAGCGGCAATGGAAGATGACGGCGCCGCCGGGCGGTATCGATGGCGCTTGTGCGGCAAGCCGGGCCAGCGGGATGAGGCGGGCGCCGGGGATGTGCTCGCGCGCATGCTCGTCGGCGTTGCGGATGTCGATCAGCAGGGCGCCGTCCGCGATCAGGTCTTGGGCGGCTTCGGGGGAAAGTGGTTTCAGGCTCATGGTGGTGTCCGGTATGGGGCCACGCCGATCCGCGCAGGATGCGGATCAGCCGGCAGGAGGAGTTTGCACTGGGCTAAGTTTAGCATTTTCTAATTTAGAGTATGCTAATTAAAGAGCGGCTGGCCTGGCGAGGTGCTGGCATGCCGTTCTCCCATTTCCAACTGCATGGAGTTCTCCGCATGTCCGCTCGGCCCTACAAGGAATTGACCCGTGAGATCAGTGCCAGTCTCGCATCCATGAGAAGCGGCCAGCCCGCGTTGATGCAGGCCTTCGGCGCTCTCGGCAAGTCGGCGCTGGCCGCCGGCGCGCTGGATGCCAAGACCAAGGAGTTGATCGCCCTGGCCATCGGCGTCGCTTCCCGCTGCGACGGCTGCATCGGCTTTCACACCCAGGCGCTGGCCCGGCTCGGCGCGAGCCCGGAAGAACTGCGGGAGACGCTGGGGGTGGCGGTGTACATGGGCGGCGGACCGTCGCTGATGTATGCGGCGAATGCGATTGCCGCTTTCGAGGAGGCGATGCCGACGGCGGCGTCGGCCTGAATCGGGGCTGCGCCTGGGCGCTTGCGCCAGCACGCTGGCTTGGGATGGCGCCCTCCCGGCAAGGCGGCCAATCCGTCTCAAATTCTCCTGTTTCAGAACGATGGCGATTTCCCGTTATGGGTATGCAAAAGGCCTTGATACATATTGCAACGCTATGCATGCTCGATTAGCTTTCCGGATACCAGCACGCCCAATTGAGCCTTGACCCCCGGGGCGGGGCGACTTTGGGAGTCTGTCGCCGATGCACCCCGCCACCACAGGGCTACGCAGGGTTTCCAGGGCTGTCCGCAGCGGCGGACGGGCTTTGCTGCGCATCCTGGTGCTGTTCCTGCTGGCCTGCCTGGTGCGGGAGGTTGCCAATCTGGACAAGTTGCTGGGCAATGCCTCGCAGATTGTCGCCGCTCACCTGGTGACGCCGAATTACATGCAGCGGCGCAGCGCCCAATGGCCGCCCGGTGGTGAGGTCGGCAAACCACTGGTGGTGCTGTTGCGCGAGGCGGATCTGGCCGCCCTGGGCTACGCCTACCCGCCGCCCTACGACCTGCATGCGGACTTGCTGCGCCGCCTGGCGGAAGAGGGTGCGCAATCCATCTTCATCGACTTTTCCTTCAAGGACGACCGCGGCGATCGCGAGGCGATGGCGGTGCTGGAAGAGCAGATAGACGCGCTCGCCAGCCGGCAGCCGCCCTTGCCGGTGTTCCTCGGCGTTTTCGGCCCGGCTTCGGCGGATGTGGATTGCTGGGGCGTGGTGCCGGGGCTGGCGAAGCATTTCCAGGAGCCGCCGGTGGGCGGATGCCGGCTCGCGCGTGGGTCCGAAGCGCGTGGGCGGCTGGTGCCGGTCAACATCAGCCTGGACTGGCCGGGTGAGGACGGCGTGGTGCTCTACCGCGACCATGGGGCCGACTGCGAAAAGCCGGAATGCCCGCAGGGGCCGTACTCGCCCGCGTATGCCCTGCTGAGCGAACCGCAGCGCGCCGCGGCGCCGGGAGCGATGGAGATTGTCTGGGTAGCGGCCCACTCCCGGCCACAGGACGAGGCCTGCGTGCGCGGGCTGGGCCGGCTTTTCGCCGACGGGCTGGAAGCGGCCCGCCTGCGCTGCACCCTGATCGACGTGATCACGGTGACCGAGCTGTTCGACATGGATGATGCCGAGCGCCGCCGGCGGGTCGAGGGCAGGGCGATCTTCTACGGCGGCAACCTGGAACTGAGCGGCGACCAATGGCCGGTAGCGGTGCATGGCGAGCTGCCAGGCGTGTTCGTGCATGCGATGGCCTACGACAACCTGATGACCTACGGTGCCGCCGGGGTCAAGCACCAGGGCGCGATGATCGCCTGGGTGAATGCCCTGCCGGATTCCTGGGACGTGGGCTTCTACGACGTCATGCTGCTGCTCAGCGCAATCCTTGTGGTGCTGCTGCCGCCGCTGGCCCGACGGCTGCGGGCAAGCACGCGCCGCAGTTGGCCCTGGCGCCTGGGCCGGCTGGCAAGGCTGCGCTGGTGGCTGCTGCCGGCGGGGCTGCCGCTGCTCGCCATCGCCCTGATGGCCTGGCCCTCGGCCTACGTCGGGGTGCTGGTTGCAGCCGCGCTTTACCTGCTGATCCGCGCGACTTTCTGCCCCGCCTATCTCGGCTTCCTGCTGCTCGGCGGCCTGCTGTCGGTGCTGGGTTATCTGTGGCTGGACCTCGGGCCGCTCTACCTGCTGACCTGGATTGCGATGTTCGAACTGGTGGTGATGTTGCAGGCCGCGCTCGACGGCTGGCATCACGAGGCGCACCGGCTGCGCTGTTCGCTGCCGGCGGTGGCGCCGGCGCTGGAGCGGCTGGTCATTACCGTCACCCACGCGGTGCTTTGCATATTGACGTCTAGGAGGAGGTCGCCATGTCTGTCCAGGGAAAGTTCATCCGCATAGTGCTGCTGGCATCCGTCGCGCTGCAGCTGCCGAATGCAGCCGCCGGGGATGCCGCGCCGGAAGTGGTCGAGCGGCTGTCGACCAATGTCGTCCGGCTCTACGACGCGCCGCGCGGCAAGGTCATCGCCGAGCTGCAGAAGTCCGCTTATCCCACCACCGTGTCCTGGAGGCTGCTGAAGCCGAAGTTCACCGACAACACCTTCTTCAACGTCAGCACGCCGGTGGGCGAGGGCTGGATCAAGAAGAGCGAGGTACGCCTGGGCGGAGCCGCCTCGAAGACCGTCACCGCGACCGACATCGCCGAGGACAAGGGCGTCGCCGTCGGCGGTACCCGCGCCATTGGCGATGCGGACAGGGTGAAGAAGCCATGAGGCCGCTCTCCTGCGCGCTGCTCATTGCCCTGGCGCTGCTCAGTGGCTGCGCCACGGTGAAGTCCGGCACCGATACCGTTGCGGGCTGGGTCGAAAGCCCGGGGGAAAGCGCGCCGCTGAAGAAGAAGCTGGTGGCCGGCGCGTATGAGAAATCCGATCTGGCCGTCGGTGCGGACAAGGACTTGTCGCGCATGAAGGGCCAGAGCCTGGGCTACATCCGCCAGGCGGACATCGAGCGCCAGCTCGCCGCGGTGCATAAGCGCATCCTCGCCGCCAGCGGCGTGACCGATGTGCCGGGCAAGGTGATCCTGATCGCGACCGATAGGCCGGTCGCCTATTCCAGCCCGGACGGCAACGTTTATCTCTCCATGTACTGGCTGAACGCGCTGGAGAACGAGGACGAGCTGGCGGCGCTGATCGCCCATGAAACCGCCCATGTGCTGCTGCACCACCACAATTCCGACATCGTCGGCCTCACCCAGAAGCGGGCGGAAACCCTGCAGCTGACGGCGGTCGCGGTGCGCAACGCGCTGGAGAAGAAGCAGGCCAGCACCGGCGATGTGAAGGAACTGGGCAGCTTCATGCTGCTCACCGAGCTGACGCAGAAAGTGGTGATGCCGGCCTGGAACCGCCGCCAGGAAACCGAGGCGGATCTGCTCGGCTTCGATCTGCTGGTCGACGCCGGCTACGTGCCACTCTCCATGCAGGACATGCTGGCCAAGCTGGATGCCTGGGAGAAGCACAACCACGAGTCCGAGGCGGATTTCCAGCTGCGCCTGAGCGAGATGGCGAAGACCGATCTCTCCAAGGCCCTGGGCCAGCTGTTCGAGCGGGTGATAGGCGATGTGTCCGCCCAGCATCCGGAAACGGACAAACGTATCGAGGTGCTGGCCGAATACCAGCGCCGCCACTACGACGAGGTCGAGAACGGCGCGTCGCGGGTCAAGGAGTGGGAGCGTTTCCGCAAGCAGCCCAATGTGGCCAGCATGCTCAAGAGCTACACCGATGCCTTCAATGCCGCCGCGCTGCACCGCCAGGGCAGGAACAAGGAGGCGCTGGCCCTGGCGCAGAAGGCGCTGAAGGGCGAGGCGGCGTCCCACGCCTATCCGAACTGGGTGGCGGCGAAGGCGGCGGCCGCGCTCAACGACCGCAAGGCCACCCAGCGCTACCTGGAAACGGCGTTGAAATCGCCCGAGCCGGTGCCAGTGCTCTACAGCGAGATGATCGCCTTCAACGAGGAAGGCCGCCGCTACAAGGACGCGCTGGCCTGGGTGGACAAGGCGGAGCAGCGCTTCGAGGACAACCCGGAATGGCTGGTGGCGCGCATCCGCCTCAACCGGCTCTTGAAGAAGCCGGACGAGGTGGGGAAGCTGGTGCTCAAGTGCGGCTTCGTCTATCCCGAAGCCAAGCGCGCCTGCGATGCCGCCGCGGTGGAGCCGCCGAAGGAACAGGCCACGCGCTGAGGTGGCCGCCGCCGGGCAATGGTGCCGGGCGGCCGGGGGAGGGTGGCTGGTCCGCGGCCCCCGCGTTGCTCCGGTGGAGGCCGGAAAACGCGGAGGCCGCAGGAACTCAGAATGCCCAGTTCAGCTTCACCGAGGCCGTCTGGTTGAGGAAGTCCTCGCGGTACTCGGCGTCGTAGCGGCCGGTGATTTCCAGGCCGCCGGCCGCCTTGTAGATGGTGCCGATGCCGCCACGCACCAGCCAGGGCTCCTGCTTGATGCCCTCGCTGCGGAAGGCCGCGCCGGGGGCGCCGGCGAAGGCGGCGGTGATGGACGAGCGCTGGTTGAGCGTGTCGTAGCCCACGCCCAGGCTGGCGATCAGCGAGGACTGCGCGTTCAGCTCATGCGCCAGCTTGCCGTCCAGCCCGATCACCAGCGCCTCGCTGCTGCGGCTGTCCACATCCAGGTTGAGCGCGCCGGCGCCTTTCTCAGTGTAGGACTCGTCGCGTATCCAGCTGTAGTCGGCCCGGATGGAGGGCGTCAGGCTGGTGCGCGGGCCAAGGGCGAAGCGGTGACCGATGCCGATGCCGGCATAGGCGGTATCGCTGTCGAAGTCCGCCTTCGCCACGCTGGAGGCGAAGGCGATGGTGCGGCGGCCCTCGTTGCGGTTGCGGCCGATACCGGCGTGGAAGTCGATGGCGGTGGCCTCGCTCAGGTTGTAGCTGCCGTAGGCGCTCAACTGATAGAGGTCGATGTCGGCACGCTGCCTGGCGCTGCCCTTGGCGTCGATGTCGCTCTTCGCGTAGGTGAAGGCCAGGCCCAGGCGCAGCGCGCTGTTCAGCTCGCCATCCACGCCCAGGGATATGCCGTAGGTTTCGGCGTCGTAGCCGCTCACGGCCTGGCGTGTGTCCTGGTCGGTCCAGGTGCCGAAGGGTTTCGCCCAGAAGTGCTTTTCACCCGGCACGGCGTCGCCGGAGGACTGTCCGCGCACGTCGTCCAGGCGGGCTTGCAGCTGGCGGTTGATGGCGCCCAGCGTGTCCTGCGCCACCGCGGTATTACCGCCCAGTAGCAGCGGCATGGACTGGCTTACCGCGTTGGAGACTTCCTGCTGGCTGGTCAGCGGAATGAAGAGCATCGCCAGCTCACTGGTGGGCGCATCCGCGATTACCCGGTCCAGCGCCCGCGCCGCGCCATAGCCGGCGCGGTTGCCGAAGGCCTGGGCGCTTTCCAGCACGCCATTGCTGCTGCTTCCCGTTACCAGCAGGCCGATGTCCTTGAGGCCATAGTCGGCGGAGAAGCTGAACAGCTGGCTGTTGGTGGAAACGCTGGTGAAGCTGCCGTTGATGCCACCGTCGGCATGGATCACCGAGGCCAGCGAGCCGCTGGTGAGGCCGGCCGCGGAGGCGGCGTCGATGTAGAGCGCGCCGCCCAGGTTGGCCGTGCCGGTGACGTCGATCTGGGCATAGCTGCTCATGCTGGCGACTTCCAGCGTGATGTCGCCGCTGGAGGTGAAGTTGCCGCCCACCGACAGCGTCTTGCCGGCGGCCACCGCAACGCTGCCGGCATTGTTCAGATTGCCGGCCACGCTGCTGTCCCCGGCCGCCAGGGTGGCGCCGCTGGACACCGACACCGCGCCGGCCAGGCTGGCGCCGTCGGCGAGGTTCAGCCCGGCGCTGCTATCGATGGTGGTAGCGCCGGTGTAAGTGTTCGCCGCGCTCAGCGTCAGCGTGCCGCCGGCCACCGTCAGGCTGCCGCTGCCGGAAATCTGGTTGGCCACGGTGTAGGTATTGCTGCGGTCGAAAACCAGGCTGCCGCCGTTGATCACGTTGCCGGAGCCCAGGCTGCCAGTGGTGCCGCCATTGCCGATCTGCAGGCTGCTGCCGCTGGCGATGAGAGTGGTGCCGGTGTAGCTGTTGTTGCCGGTGAGCACGGTGGCGCCACTGCCGCTGGTCATCAGGCTGCCTGCGCCGCTGATCTGGTTCGCCACCGTCTGTGTGTTGCTGCGGTTGAACACCAGGCTGCCGTTGTTGATCACGTTGCCGGAGCCCAGGCTGCCAGTGGTGCCACCTTCGCCGACCTGCGCATTGCTGCCGCTGTCGATGGTGGTGGTGCCGGTGTAAGTGTTGTTGGCAGTCAGAACAGTGGTGCCGGTGCCGCTGACTGTCAGGCTGCCTGAGCCGCTGATCTGGTTCGCCACCGTCTGCAGATCGCTGCGGTTGAACACCAGGCTGCCGTTGTTGCTCACGTTGCCAGAGCCCAGGCTGCCAGTGGTGCCGCCTTCGCCGACCTGCGCATTGCTGCCGCTGTCGATGGTGGTCGTGCCGGTGTAGGTGTTGCTGCCGGTCAGAACGGTGGTGCCGGAGCCGCTGATCGTCAGATCACCGCCGCCGCTGATGACTCCGGTGAAAACGCTGTTGCCGGAGGCATTGTTGCTCAGCGTGCCGCCATTGCTGCCCAGCTCGACGTCGTGGGTGTTGTCGAAGGCGGCGGTGCTCAGCAGCGTGCCGCCATCCAGCGTCAGCACGCTGCCGGCGGCGCCGAGGGCGGCGTTTGCAGCGATGCTCAGCGCACCTTGTTCGATGGTCCAGTTGGTGACCTGGCTGGTGGTGCCGGTGAGCGTCCAGGTGCTGTCACCGGTCTTGCTGTAGTTGGCGAAGCCCTGGAACTGGGCGCCGCTGCCGATGCTGGAGAGCGCGAAGCTGCCGTTGGTGTCGCCACCCAGGGTTAGGGTGTCGCCGCCGTTGGTCGTGCCACTGGTGCTGACGACGTTGCCGTTGAACACGGCCCCGCTGTGTATCACCACCTCGTTTCCGCCGCCGGAGAGGGAGATGGCGTTGGCGTGGGTCAAACTGCCGGCGTTCAGGCCGCCGGAAATGGTGCCGGCGTTGATGATGGTGGCGTTGCCGGTGGAGAGGATGCCCGCGCCGCCCGCGCCTCCGGAGCCTGAAGATCCGGGGCCGTGATAGCCGTATCCACCCTGGCCACCCGCGCCGCCAGCACCGCCGGCGATCGCCCCTGTATTTGTCAGCAGGAAGCCGCTTCCGCTGATTGCCGCGCCACCAGTGCCACCAGTGCCGCCGTTGCCGGAGGAGGCGTATGTATATAAGACCGAGTCGTAAAGTCCGTTACCCCCGTTACCTCCGGTACCGCCCGTGCCGCCGTAGATAGCGCCCGAGTTGGTCAAAGAGAAGCCAGCTCCGCTAATTGCGCTACCACCGCTTGGGCCGGTGCCACCTGTGCCCCCTGGCACAGAGTAGGTGCTGCTGCTGTTCCCGGTTGCACCCACGCCGCCTTGGCCGCCGGATAGGGTGGTGTCGTTGTCCAGAGAAAAGCTCCCGCCGCTGATCAGGGAGGCCGGGCTCTGGTTGCCTGTGGCGTTTCCGGCACTCAGCGTGCCGGTCCCCGTCAGGGTGAGGTTGCTGCTGCCGGCATCCAGGGAGCCGCCGGCGAGGGTGACGGCATTGTCATAGACGAGCGTGGTGCTTGCAGTCAGCGTCGGCAGCGGGGCGAGCAGGTTCGCAGTGAACGAACCGCTCAGGATGATGTTGCTGCCGGGATCGAGGTTGGCGTCCACGATGGTTTGCCGCAGTGAGCCGGCGCCACTGTCATTGCCGTTGATCACTACATAGTCCGCGGCGAAGGTGGCTTGGGCGCCCAGCACCAGCAGGCCGGCGGACAGCGCACTGGCGATGGGTTTCAACACCGTCCGCAGGTGCAGGGAGATGGCGCGGGAGGCGGTGCTTGCACCGCCTCCCGGCTGGCCGGCGCCGTGGGCACGGGCGGTTTCCGGAACGGCCTGGAGCAGGCCGTGGCGGTGGTTGCGGACGAGGCGGTAAGCCAGCTTGTTCACTCGAGATTCCTTGTCATGGTGTGTTCTTCATCACGACCCCGCCGTCTTCCGGCGAGGCTTTGCCCCGGGCACTTCATGCGTGTCATTGCCGGCTTGCCTGCCGGAAATTCCTGCATGGGATTCGGGTGGGCGTGCGCTGGGGGCAGACGCGTGCGCTGGGCGCTGGTGGCAAAGAGGCCGCAGGCCGGCTGGGCAGCATGCCGGCGCGCGGGCGCCGTGGCCCGCGGCGGGGCCGCGGCCCTGGCCTGCCGGTGGCTCATACCACCCGGACCTTGTGGGTGTTCAGTTCAGGCTTGCGCCAGAAGGCGTCCTGGGTGAAGCGCTGGAATACGTCCGGTGGCAGCACGGTACTGCGGGCCTCGCCGGCCACCTTGGATCGCACCGTGTGCAGGCCGGGCGTGCCGGCGCGGGTATCGAATTCGTCGGCCTCGAACTGCACGTTGTCGAAGTCATGGGCGTAGGCGGGCTCGCCGATGAAGTCGTAGATGGCGGCCAGCGCGCGCTGCGGATCGGCCACCAGGGTTTCGTACTGCACCAGCATCAGCTGCCCGGCGTGCTGGCCGAAGAAGGCTTCCTTCAGGGCGTTGTAGGCGTAACCCACCATGCCCTCGCCGTTGGCGATGCTGTCCGCTCGCGAGTAGACGGTGCCGCCGGCCTGGTAGTTGAAGATGGAGGAGGGCGACAGGGCGTTGCGCTGGATCAGCCGCTCCACGCTGTCGATGATCCAGGGCATGTCGCGCACGCAGGCGATCACCTTGGCCTGCGGCAGCAGGATGCGCAGCAGCGGCAGGCGGGAGCACCAGGCGCGGTTGGTATCGAAGATCACCTCCGCCGGGTAGTCCGGGCCGTAGAACTGTTCGAACACGCCGCGCAGAATGCGCTCGCGCCTGGCATCGTCGATGAACACCGAGTATTCATTACGCGCGCTCATCTCCTGCAGCAGGCAGGAGATGAGGCCGGCCACCGGGCCGCTCATGCTGGCGTGGAAGCGGGAGTTCTGGCGCAGCAGCGCGGAGAGCAGGGTGGAGCCGGAGCGGGGCAGGCCGGAGATGAAATGGAAGGCGGGCACGGGGCGTTCTCTATGGGTGCTTGCAGCAGACGTATTGGCACAAAATCTCTTCTTGATTATGGCATAAGTAAAATATCGCCAAGTCAAGCTTCCCCGCCGTGCATACGCCTTCGGCTCATGCGCTAGTACTGACCGCCTAGCAGTTCCTCCAGCTCGTCCGGGCCGGACGGCCGGACCACCCGGCCGGCTTCCTCCCCGTTCCGCAGCAGCACCAGTGTCGGCCACAGCTTTACCCGGTAGCTGCGCCCCAGGCGGCGGCCGGGGCCGTCTTCGATCTTGACGTGGCGTACTTCCGGATGGCGGGCGAGGGCGCCGGCGATCAGCGGCTGGGCGCCACGGCAGAAACCGCACCAGCTGGTGCCGAATTCGACGAGGGTGGGGCCGGCGAGGGCATCCAGCTCTTCGCGGCTGGGTTCGGGTGTAGTGGCCTGGGTTTCCATGTGCGGCTCCTGTCAGGGTCGATAGGCGACGTTTTTGCGTTGGAACTTGAATGCGGCGTCGTGGGTTCAGCCTTGCGCTTGCAAGCGCCGCGCCCGATTGGGGGGCCTCAGGTGATGGCGCCATGCAGGCGTTCTGCCAGTTCCCGGGCCTGCGGGGCGCCGTCGATATTGGTGAAACCCATCAGCAGGCCGTGGCGCGGCGGGCTGTTGCCGAGGTACCACGGGCTGAGCGGCAGTACCGCCAGGCCCTGGGCGTTGGCGCGGGCGGCAAGGGCGACGTCGTCCTCGTCGGCGGTGAGTTCGGCCAGGATGTGGATGCCGCCGGCCTGCAGGTCGATGCGCAGGCGCGGGCCGAAGCGGGTTTGCAGCGCTTCCTGCAGATTGCGCCGGCGCTCGGCGTAGAGCTTGCGCATTTTCTTCAGGTGGCGGGCGAAGTGGCCCTGGGCGAGGAAGTCGCTGACGGTGGCTTGCAGCAGCTCCGGGCTGCCCTGGGCGAAGGCGTCGGCGGTGTGGCGGAAGCGCTCGATCTCGCTGGGCGGCACCACCAGGTAGGCCAGGCGCAGGCCGGGGAAGAGCACCTTGCTGAAGGTGCCGGTGTAGAGCGCGCGGCCCTGGCGGTCCAGCCCCTTGAGCGCCGGCAGCGGGCGGCCGTGGTAGCGGTACTCGCTGTCGTAGTCGTCCTCGATGATCCAGGCGCCGCTGGCGTTGGCCCAGTCGAGAAGGGCAAGGCGGCGTGCCAGCGACAGCGAGACGCCCAGCGGGCTCTGGTGCGAGGGGGTGACTACCGCGAAGCGCGCGTCCGCCGCCTGCCGCAGGCCGTCTTCCACCCGCAGGCCTTCGTCGTCCACCGCCACCGGCACCAGTTCGGCGCCGGTGGCGCGCAGGGCGTCGCGGGCGTGGAAGTAGCCGGGGTCTTCGAACCAGCAGCGGTCGCCAGGCTGCATCAGGCTGCGGGCGATGAGGTTGAGGGCGCTGCGGTAGCCGGCGGTGATGAAGATCTGCGCCGGCGCGCAGGCGATGCCGCGGGAGATGCCGAGGTAGGCGGCCAGCGCCTGGCGCAGCGGCAGATAACCCTGGTTGTCCGGGTAGTTCATGCCGGCGAGGTTGAGGCCGCGCAGGCGCTGGGCGGCGAGCCGCGTCCACAGCTTGCGTGGAAAGACATCCAGCGCCGGCAGGCCGAGCTGGAAGGGCAGCGGCTCGGCTCCGGTGACCAGCGGCGTGGGCGCTGGCGCCTCCGCCGGCGAGCGTGGCCGGGTGGCGACCGCCGAATAGGCGTGGGTGGCAAGCTGCGGCGACACCACCGTGCCGGCCGGCCCGCGCGCCTGCAGATAGCCTTCGCCGATCAGCATCTGGTAAGCGGCCTCCACCGTGCCGCGGGCAAGGTTGAGTTCGCTCGCCAGCGCGCGCACCGCCGGCACCCGGTCGCCGGGCCGCAGCCGGCCCTGGGCGATGGCGTCGCGGAAGCGGCGGTAGAGCTGCAGGTAGACCGGCGTGCTTTGCTGGCGGTCCGGTTCCAGCTGGAAGTCGCGGGCGTCCATGTCCTAGTTCTTTTTCCCATTCTTGGCTCTGTCGACTATGGCATGGCTCCGGCATCATTCGGTCATCGGCCTTGCGCCCCGCGATTTGTCCTGAACCGGAGATTCGAAGATGAAGCTGATGCATGTGGATGCCAGCCCCAAGCTGGAGTGGTCCAACTCGCGCGCGCTGTCGCGCGATTTCGTCGCGCTGCTGCAGGCCCGCCTGCCGGGCCTGGAGGTGGATTACCTGGACCTGAGCCTGACGCCGCCGGCGCATGTGAGCCGCGACTTCGCCATCGCCACCTACACGCCGGCGGCCGAGCGCACCGAGGCGATGAAGGCGGTGCTGGCGGAGTCGGACGGCCTGTGCCAGCGCCTGCTGGCGGCGGATCTGCTGGTGTTCGCCATGCCGATGTACAACTGGAGCATGCCCTCCAGCTTCAAGGCCTTCATCGACGCCATCGTGCGCGCCGGCGTGACCTACGTGGTGGATGCCGAAGGCAACTACGTTGGCCAGCTGGCGGGAAAGAAGACGCTGTTCATCACCAGCCGCGGCGCCGATCTGCGGCCGGGTACGCCGTTCTCGCACATGGACGCGCTGACGCCCTCGCTGCGTCATGCCTTCGGCTTCATCGGCGTGGCCGAGCCGCGCTTCGTCGATGCCCAGCCCATGCAGTTCGCCGACCCGGAAGCACGCGCGGCGGGGCTGGAGCGGGCGCAGCAGGAGTTGGCGGCGGTGGCGGAAGAATGGACCGCCGCGCTGCGGGTGGCGGCCTGAGCGCCATCGCCACCACAAGCCAGAAACAGGAGATGAACCATGGACGCCCAGCGCCTGGAATACGACAAGCTGTCCCCCGAGGCCCACCGCGGCCTGCTTGCGGTGCATGAGGCGCTGAACAAGAGCCCGCTGGGCAAGACGCTGGTGGAGCTGGTCTATCTGCGGGTGTCGCAGATCAACGGCTGCGCCTTCTGCCTGGAGATGCATTCCGCCGCGCTGCGGGCGGCCGGTGTGCCGGCGGCCAAGCTGGACGCGATGGCCGGCTGGCGCGTCAGCGGCCGTTTCGACCAGCGCGAGCGCGCCGCGCTGGCCTGGGCGGAGGCGCTGACCGATGTCGCCGCCACCCATGCGCCGGACGAGGCCTACGAGCCGCTGAAGGCGCATTTCAGCGAGGTGGAGATTTCCGACCTGGGCTACGCCATCGCGCTGATGAACGCCTTCAACCGGCTGGCGATAGGGGCACGGCGCTGAGCGCTTGAAATGCCGGTGGCACTGCCGGCATGGAAACGACGAAGCCCGCATGCGGCAGCGAGGGATTACCTCGCGCAGCATGCGGGCTTCGTCACGATGGGCTCAGCCTGAACCCATCGCAGCGGCCGTGCCGCTCAGGCCAGAGCCGGATAGTCGGTGTAGCCCTTCTCGCCGCCGCCGTAGAAGGTGGTGGTGTCGAAGGCATTCAGCGGCGCCTTCTCGCGCAGGCGGCGCACCAGGTCCGGGTTGGAGATGAAGGCTTTGCCAAAGGCGACTAGGTCGGCGCTGCCGTTCGCCACCGCGGCTTCGGCCAGCTCGCGGTCGTAGCCGTTGTTCACCATCCAGGCGCCCTTGCCGCCGGCCTGCTGGTAGGTGGCGCGCAGCGCGGTGTAGTCGAAGGGCGTGTCGCCCTGCTGGTGGTCGCGGGCGCCGCCGGTGGCGCCTTCGATCACGTGCACATAGGCCAGCGGCCAGCGCGCCAGCTGTTTGGCGACGTAGTCGAACAGCGGCTGCGGTTCCGGATCGGAGGCGTCGTTGGCCGGGGTGACCGGCGAGATGCGGATGCCGACGCGGCCGGCGCCGATCTCGGCGGTCACTGCTTCCATCACCTCCACCAGCAGGCGGGCGCGGTTCTCGATGCCGCCGCCGTAGGCGTCGGTACGCTGGTTGGAGCCGGAGCGCAGGAACTGGTCGATGAGGTAGCCGTTGGCGGCGTGGATCTCGACGCCGTCGAAACCGGCATCGACGGCGGCACGGGCGGCCCGACGGTAGTCGGCGATGATGCCCGGCAGCTCTTCCAGCGCCAGCGCGCGCGGTTCGGACGTGGGCGCGAACTCGCCGCTGCCGTCTTCCTTCACCAGGAAGGTCTTGGACTTGGCGCGGATGGCGGAGGGCGCCACCGGGGCGCCGCCATCGGGCTGCAGGCTGGTGTGGGAGATGCGGCCGACATGCCACATCTGCACCACGATCTTGCCGCCGGCGGCATGCACCGCGTCGGTCACCTTGCGCCAGCCTTCCAGCTGCTCGGGCGCGTACAGGCCGGGCACATCGGCATAGCCCTGGCCCTGGTGGCTGATGGCGGTGGCTTCGGTGATGAGCAGGCCGGCGCTGGCGCGCTGGGCGTAATAGGTGGCGGTGATGGGCTTGGGTACTGCGTTGGGCGAGCGGTTGCGCGTCAGCGGCGCCATGACGATGCGATTGGCGAGCTGGATGTCGCCCACGGTGACGGCTTCGTAGAGATTGGCCATGTTTGCGGTCTCCTGTTTCATGGTTGGGAGAAAACTCGGTGCTTCCCTTTGCTTCAGTTGCAGCCAGCGACGGCGGGCTTGCTGCCGACGCTGAAGGTGAGCCAGGTGGTGACGAGGCCGACCAGCGCCAGCGCGGCGGCGGCCAGCGGCACCTCGGTGAGGCCGAAGCCGTGGGTGAGCACGCTGCCGCCCACCCAGGCGCCCAGGGCGTTGCCGACGTTGAAGGCGCCGATGTTCAGCGTGGAGACCAGGTTGGGCGCGCCCTGGCCGAAAGCCACCACGTTCACCTGCAGCGCCGGCACCAGGGCGAAGGAGGCGACCGCCCACAGGAACAGGGTGATCTCCGCCGGAATCAGCGCGCGGCTGGTCCAGCCGAAGGCCAGCGAGGTGAGTGCCATGGCGACGAAGGCACCGGCCAGCGTGGCGGGCAGCTTCCAGTCCGCCAGCTTGCCGCCGACGACGTTGCCGACGGTGAGGCCGAGGCCGATCAGCAGCAGCGTCCAGGTCACGCCCTGGGGCGATACGCCGGTCACTTCGCCCAGCAGCGGGGCGATGTAGGTGAACAGCGCGAACATGGCGGCGGCAAACATCACCGTGGTGGACAGCGCCAGCCACAGCCCGGCGCCGCGCAGCGCGGCGAACTCGCGCCGCATGGAGATGGCTTCCTGGCCGTGGTCGCGCGGCAAGACGCGGATCAGGCCGATGAGGGCGAAGACGCCGATCAGCGTCACGCCCCAGAAGGTGGAGCGCCAGCCGGCGGCCTGGCCGAGGGCGGTGCCCAGCGGCACGCCGAGCACATTGGCCAGCGTCAGCCCGGTGAACATCATCGCCACCGCGGATGCACGGCGCGCCGGCGGCACCAGGCTGGCGGCCACCACCGAGCCGATGCCGAAGAAGGCGCCGTGGCACAGCGCGGTGACCACCCGGGCGACCATCAGCAGGTCGTAGCCGGGGGCGAGCGCGCACATCAGGTTGCCGATGATGAAGATGCCCATCAGCAGGATGAGGGCGCGCCGGCGCGGCAGCCGGGCGGTGGCCAGCGCCATGAAGGGGGCGCCGATGGCGACGCCCAGGGCGTAGCCGGTGACCAGCCAGCCGGCGCCGGGAATGCTCACGCCGAGGTCGGCCGCCACCTCGGGCAGCAGGCCCATGATGACGAATTCGGTGGTGCCGATGGCGAAGGCGGAAAGGGCGAGTACGAGGAGGGGAAAGGGCATGGGGAGCGATCTTGTCGTCGGGGGAGGGAATCCGCCGTCGGCTTGTGGCCTGCGGCGGGGTTTTCGGCGCGGGGCGGCTTTGTGTCTCTACCCCTCAGAGTTCCTGGCCGATGCGGCGCAGGAACTCGGCGATGGTGTCTTCGTTGCGCTTGTAGAACACCCACTGGCCGATGCGGCGGGTGGTGACCAGCTCGGCCCGCTGCAGCGTCGCCAGGTGGGCGGAAACGGTGGATTGGGAGAGGCCGCAGCGCTCGAACATGCCGGCGCAAACACCCACTTCCAGCGGATGCTCCTGCTCGGCGAAGTGCTTCTCCGGCTCCTTCAGCCACTGCAACAGTTCGCGCCGCACCGGGTGGGCGAGCGCCTTGATGATTTCGTCGATGTCCATGCTTGGTGATGTGGTTTTGCGCGAAGGAGGCGGGGCCGGTGCGGCCTTGGCCCATCCATGGGCGCAGATCATATCGGATTGGGGCGAAGTATATATCGTATTTTTTAGATATGTATTGCAGTGCAAAAACGTTGCCCGTGGTGTGGGGTGGAATCGGGAGGGCGCTGTTGGGGAGGAAGCGCTGCGTGGGTGCGTCCTGCAGGGGAGGGCGGCTGCGGGAGCGGGGCGGGTTGCGGTGAGTGCCCTTCGACGGGCTCGGGGCGAACGGTGGGTGAGGGCTGGCGGGGCAGGAGCGTGATGTTCCGGGTGGCGCCGGAGTGCTTCCGGCGTCGAGGTCCGGCCCGCTGCGTGTTGTGGCGCGGGCCGGACTGTGGCGCTCAGCGTGGCCGGTAGAGGTGGAACAGCGTGTCCTCGCTGATCTCGAAATAGTCCGCCGGGCCGCCGCCGCGCAACACTGGCTGGGCCTTGGCGGTGCGATAGACGCCGTCTTCCAGCAGGCTGCGGTCTATGTGCACGCCGACCACCTGGCCCAGCACCAGCCAGCTGTCTAGCTCCGCGCCGGCGATGTCCTGCAGGCGGACGATCTGCGTCAGCCGGCATTCGAAGGAGACCGGGCTTTCCGCCACCCGCGGCACCGCGATCTCCCGCGAAGGCGCGGGCGTGAGGCCGGCGAGGGCGAACTCGTCTACCTCGGGCGCCACCGCGGCGCAGGTCTCGTTCATCGCCGGCGCAAGCGGCCGTGTCACCAGGTTCCAGCCGAACTCGCCAGTGCGCTCGATGTTGCGCAGGCTGTCCTTGCGGCCGAGGCTGGCGAAACCGACGATGGGCGGGGTGTAGTTGAAGGCGTTGAAGAAGCTGTAGGGCGCGAGGTTGAGGCGGCCTTGCTCGTCCTGCGAGGAGATCCAGCCTATGGGGCGCGGGCCGACGATGGCGTTGAAGGGATCGTGGGCGAGGCCGTGGCCGTCGGCGGGGCGGTAGAAGTGCGGGTCCATGGGGCTCGTGATGCGTGGATGAGGGCGAGGGGTATAAGGGCTCAGAGGCTCAGAGGCGAAGCTTAGCGGGAGTCGGCGGCGAGGGTGAGGGTGAGGCGCTGCGGTTTCCGGCTTGCTGCGATGGCTGCAATGGCGCCGACGAGCCTACGCGGTGGACGGCGTAATCAAGCCTCCGCCGCGATTTGCCTACAATGCCAGCCTCGGCCATCCCCGTGGCCGGGTTCGCAAGTCTGCTGTTCCGCTGCTGTTTGCCTGTTTCCTCGCTTCCCGGCACCGGACTGCCAGCCAGTATCCCAAAACAACATTCAAGCCCCCTGATGACCCCGACTCCCGATACCACCGCCACGCCGCCCACACCGGCGTGGGTCACCGTGCTGCTGGCCTTCGCCTGCGGCGCCATCGTCGCCAACCTCTACTACAGCCAGCCGCTGATCAAGCTGATCGCGGCGGATACGCAGATGCCGCTGTCCGCCGCTGGCGTGCTGGTCACCCTGAGCCAGATCGGCTACGGCCTCGGCCTGTTGCTGCTGGTGCCGCTGGGCGACCTGGTGCAGGCGCGCAAACTGGTTGCCGCGCTGATGGGGCTGGCGACGCTGGCGCTGGTGAATGCCGCGCTGGCAGATAACGCCACCGTGTTCCTGGCTTCCGCCTTCGCCATCGGCCTGGGCAGCGTCGCCGCCCAGGTGCTGGTGCCCTTCGCCGCCCAGCTGGCGGCGCCGGCGCAGCGCGGCAAGGCGGTGGGGCAGGTGATGAGCGGGCTGCTGTTCGGCATCCTGCTCGCCCGTCCGCTGGCCAGCCTGCTGTCCACCACCGGCCACTGGCAGACGGTGTTCTGGCTGTCGGCGGTGCTGATGGGCGGCCTGGCGCTGGTGCTGCTCAAGTACCTGCCGGCGCGGCGGGCGGCGCTCAGTGCGCAGGCGGGTGGCGAGGCGGGCGCCTCCGCCGTCGGCCGCTATGTCCGCCTGATCGCTTCCCTGTGGCCGCTGCTGCGCGATACCCCGCTGCTGCAGCGTCGGGCGGCCTATCAGGCCGGCATGTTCGGCGCTTTCTCGCTGTTCTGGACCGCCGCGCCGCTGCTGCTTGCCAGCCCGGCCTATGGCTTCGGCCAGCAGGGCATCGCCCTGTTCGCGCTGGTGGGCGCGGCCGGTGCCTTTGCCGCACCGGTGGTGGGCCGGCTGGCGGATCGCGGCCATACCCGTGGGCTGACCGCCGCCGGGCTGATGCTGGGTGCGCTGTCCTTCGCCATCGGCCTGCTGGCGGAGCCCGGCGGCACGCTGGGCCTGGCCGCGCTGGTGGTGGCGGCGCTGGTGCTGGATGCGATGGTGGCGGTCACCCTGATCACCGGCCAGCGCGGCATCTACAGCCTGGGCGATGCCATCCGCAGTCGTCTCAACGGCCTCTTCATGTCGCTGTTCTTCATGGGCGGAGCGCTGGGTTCGGCGCTGGGCGGCTGGGCCTGGGCGCACGGCGGGTGGATGCGGGTGTCCTGGGTGGGCGGCCTGTTCCCCTGCCTGGCGCTGCTGGTGTTCCTGCTGTTCGACCGCCCCGGTGCGCGGGCGCAGGTGGAGACCGGCCACTGAGCCGGCCGCTCACTGGGCCTGCATCTGCCCGGCGACGAAATCCAGGAAGCAGGCGATGCGCGCGGCCAGCTGGGTGTTGCGGTAGTACACCGCGCTGATGGGCTGGCGCACGTCCAGCGTATCGGCGGCGAGCAGTTCCACCAGGCGGCCCTCGGCACGGTCGGCGGTGGTCATGAAGTCCGCCACCTTCGCCGGCCAGCGCGAGCTGGCGCAGGGTTTCGCCGCTGGAGGCGGAAACGGCGGGGCGTATCTGCAGTTCCTCGCCGCCTGCATCGCGCAGCGGCCAGCGGTTCAGCGTTTCCGGCTGGCTGAAGCCGAGCAGGCTATGATCGGCCAGCCCGGCGACGCTGGCCGGCGTGCCATGTCGCGCCAGATAGGCAGGGCTGGCCAGTATCTTCAGGCGGCTGGCACCCAGCGGGCGGGCGTGCAGGGTGGAGTCGCGCAGCGGGCCGATGCGGATGGCGAGGTCGGTGCGCTGCTCCAGCAGATCGATGATCTGGTCATTGCTGTTCAGCTCCAGCGCGATCTCCGGGTACTGGCTGCGGAACTCTCCGACCAGTGGCGCGATCACGTGCAGCATGAAAGGTGCCGCCGCATTCACCCGCAGCCGTCCGGCGGGGCGCTGGCGGCGCAGTGCCATCTGGTCCTCGGCGGCATCCACCGCGGCCAGGATGCCGCGGGCGTGGGTGAGAAAGGCCAGCCCTTCCTCGGTGAGTTCCAGCCGGCGGGTAGTCCGCCGCAGCAGCGTGGTGTCCAGCTTCTCTTCCAGCCGCGACAGCGCCCGGCTGGTGCCGGACACCGTCTGGCCAAGTTGTTCGGCAGCGGCGGTGATGGAGCCGCTATCCACCACGGTAACGAAGGCGAGCAGTTCTTCCAGCGTGGTTTTCATCGTTTCAAGGTGGCATTGTTGTGCCAGTCGCAAAGGTCTTGTGAGTGTGGTCCGGTTTTTCTGCAAAGGTAAAGCGGCCACACTCCGTTTCCTGAAACCCTCAACCCCAACCGTTTCAACACAGGAGCCCCACATGCAGATTCCCGCCTTCGGCCTCGGTACCTTTCGCCTCAAGGGCCAGCAAGTCCTGGATTCCGTCAGCAACGGCCTCGCGCTCGGCTACCGCCATGTGGATACCGCGCAGATCTACGGCAATGAAGCCGAGGTCGGCCAGGCCATCGCCGACAGCGGCGTGCCGCGCGGCGAACTCTTCGTCACCACCAAGATCTGGACCGACTCCTTCGCCGGCGACAAGCTCATCCCCAGCCTCAAGGAAAGTCTGCGCCAGCTGCGCCTGGAGCAGGTGGATCTCACCCTGATCCATTGGCCCTCGCCGGGCGACGCGCTGCCGGTGGCGAAATACCTCGGCGCGCTCGCCGAAGCCAAGGCCCAGGGCCTCACCGCCGCGCTGGGCGTCTCCAACTTCACCATCGCCCACCTGCAGCAGGCCATCGCCGCCGTCGGCGCGGCCGAGATCGCCACCAACCAGATCGAGATCCATCCCTTCCTGCAGAACCGCAAAGTGGTCGCCTTCTGCCGCGGGCACGGCATCCACCTCACCGCCTACATGCCGCTCGCCTACGGCAAGGTGATGCAGGAAGCGGTGATCCAGCGCATCGCCGAAGCCCACGGCGCCAGCCCGGCCCAGGTCGCGCTGGCCTGGGGCCTGCAACAGGGCTACGCGGTAATCCCGTCTTCCACCAAACGGGAGAACCTCGCCGCCAACCTCAAGGCGCAGGCGTTGAAGCTGAGCGATGCGGAGATGGCGGAGATCGCCACCCTGGACCGCAACGAGCGCATCGCCAGCCCGGACTTCGCGCCGAAGTGGGATTGAGGGGCTGAGGCGCTGGGCATGCGATGCAATTCGGCCCCCGGCAGATAGCGGACCTTCCCCCGAAGGTGGGAAGGTCCGCCGAGTGGCAGCGGCGCCTCCGCTAACCGACGCCTGCGGGTGTTTCGTTTTGAGTAGCGGGCGGCTTGTCAGTGTGCAGGACGCCGGTCAAGGTTGGAGCCTAGTGGTGGACCGGGTTTGTTCGACGGGATGTCTGCGGATGAAGCACTTCTTCCCATTCATCCGGCGGCCGAAACAGCGGGGAGCGCTGGTTTCTCAACTGTCGGTTCAGTCGAACAGGCTCCACCATGGTTCCGGCCCGAGCTCGTCGAGGAACTCGTCGATCGCCTTCAATTCACTGGCGATCTCCTGCTGACGCTCGGAGATGCTGCGCCTTTCCTCCAGTTCCGGCATGTAAAAGCCGCCACCTCCACCCGTGGCCACTGTCGTACTCAACTGCTGATCAATTCTCTCCGCTCTTGATAGCAGTTTCTCACTCTCTTTTTCCAAACTGCGCTGACGGGCTCTCAGCACCTCAGGGCTTGCTTCGGCCAGAGTGGGGTGGCGGGCCTGGTGATCCAACAGGTCGTCCTGGTACACCGTGCGCCAGCGAAGATAGCCCCAAAAGTGGGAAGGCTCCCGTCCGCCCTTTTGTCCAGGGAGCGCATCCGACGGGAAGGCGGAAGGAGAGCGGTCCGCCAGATATCTTCGGTATTCGTCTAGCTCCCACCGCTCGTTGTCAGTCAGTTGGGGAGGAGGAACGGGCCTAGCTTTTGGGTTGATACGTCTGCGGGGGCCGCTTGCTGCGCGCTCCTTGTTCATCAGATATTGCAGCCGTTCCCGGCTGATGGCTTCCCAGACATCATCATCCTCGCCGAATGGTTTGAACCAGGCGCGTGAGTCGTGTACATCCTCTTCGAGAAGCTTGCGCACACCGGAGGGAGGGGGGCGGCCGTGCTCCCACGTCTCTCTCACTTCCTTCCATTTGGCGTACTTGAGGCCGCCAAGCACATTCTTGGGGAACTCAAATACAGGCCAGCTGGCAATCCAGCCGCCGTAGTCAATTGCCATGCCGGTGTAGCCGTGCCGAGCGAATATGCTGTTGCGGATGCTGTCGAAGGGAGCTTCCTTCTTATCTGTGCTTGCAAGATATTTCCATTCGAGCAGCAACTCGGCATCAGCTTCTAACAGGTCATTACGGTCCTGGCGAGTGCTCCGCTTCACCGCCGGTAATTCGGCAAGTTTGCCGAGGCAATCTCGTCGCCACCGTAAATAGAGGTGATAGTGCTCATGCACCAGTGCCTTGGTATCCCCGCCCTTGGGCAACGATTTGCTCATTTCGGCTAAGTAAGCATTGAAGCGCGTGGCGAGAGCTTCGGATACCAGGAACTGCTCCCGCAATGGAGCAGCGGCCTGATCCAGATCCAGCAGGGGCACCCCGGCGGCAACTGCTGCGCGGTACATATGGCATAGCGGAATCTGCGACAGCTTGTCGCTATCCGTGAGGCTGCGGCCTTGCTCGCCTGGCCTGTAGCCACCGCCCAGGTCCGAATGCACACCTGGATAGACCACTTCCTCCACGTTGCCGCCTGAAGCCGCATCCAGCGGGAAGGAGCCACGTACCTCGTGGCCCGCCACCAGATGCAGGCAACGGGCGACCACCTGTGGTCCCGGAATACGCAGGTCGCGTGCCCTGGCCCAGCCGCCGTGACCGGTGGCGATGTCCTCCAGCATGGATTGAGCTGCTCCTACCGAAGCCACCGTGTCGAAGAGCCCCAGAAAATCAACTTGCGCCGGGATGCCGCAGATATGCATGGGCCCTTTGGCGTTGTCGCACAGATCTCGCAGCCAATTGACGAACACCCGCGCTTCGGCTGCGCCGCGGGAAAAGCCGAATACCGAGAGACGGATGCGCGCAATCCGCGGCAATTTGCTGGTCAGCAAGGGTGTGAGTTTTTTTCTCAGCAATGCTCTTCGCTGTGCCAATACCTTGCGCCGGGCGTCGACATTGCTGCCGTGCCATTGCATCAGAAGAATGCCCCTGACTTTATTGTGGGGCCATAGATCTTTGCGTAATGCGATGTCTTCAGCTGATTGTGGTGCTGGCGGAGGTGTTTCTTCCGTAAATGGCAATTGCATCGTGGGTAAGGAGATGTCTGTGCTCATTTGCTGCACCAGGGTGCGGTCTATCTTCTCGGAAGTCAGTGGCTTTCCAAATCCATAGCGATGCAGGTTGTTCTGCAATTGCAACAGCGCCCAATTGATGCGGGCCTCGCCGCCCCAGCCGGTTGCTGCGCCGACGCTGTTGTGCAGGCCTATGCCGGTGTCGCCGATTTGCTTCCAGAATTCGGTACCGACGCCGGGGATGTAGGTGGCGAAGCGATATTTTTGGTCTTCGTCGGATCTTGGCTCTTCGTTAAAGGCGCGATATAGGCGCGCCACGTTGCTATGCGTCAACTTTTCTTCGTCATAGAGGAGGTTATTACGGGTTCCATCGAAGAAAAAACCCAGGTGCAAGGTCCGCATGCAGGAGACTGGGTCGTCAAATGAGTTCCAATAATTCGCGTTTTGCCGCTCATGCTTTGTCAGGCACCAAGGTATTTGAGCTACCGCTTCAGGGGGGCTGGATATCGTCACGGCGTGCCCTCCGTGGCGCTTTCCCTGGCCTGGCGAGCCTTGTCACGCTTCAGCCACCCGCTGTTCTCACACCAGTCGCTATCAGGGTGTTGCTGGCGACATTGGAAGCGCGGGAATAGCAAGCCTTCGGGGAAGTCGGGATGACCCGGATCCACAAAGGTGGAATACAACTTGATGACCCCTTCTGGAAAGAACGCGACCCAGAGGGTGGCCATTTCGCCTTCTTCATCCTGTTGATAGGGCTCGGTGGCAATCTTCCGGAGGTGAAAGGCTTTCGGGTCCTTGTGGTACAGCGGCTCATCCTGCCAACGGATGGTGAGGGTGTAGTTTGGATCCCACTGCTTGGGAACTTCGGCGGAGCCTGCAACCCTTCCGCCGCCTGAATGGGCAAAGCCGTTGCCTGCCCAGGATCTGTTGACATACACGTCGTCAATGTACTCGTCGGTGTAGTTGAGGACGGTGACGCGCAACCCGACCATTCCGTCGTCCGCCTGCTGAGTATTTCGATCGCAGGCTGCGGTCATCAGCAGCGCAATGACTAGGGGAAGGGGTTTGAGCCAATGTCGCCAATTCATCGTGAGTTCCTCTTCATTGACTGATGTGCTGCACCTTGCAGCAGCCCGCTTCTGAGCGCTGAGCGTCCACGGAGAGTGGGTTGTGACGTCATTGGGAAGCCGGAAATGGGTCATGGTTTTGCGTCCTGCTTGGACGGCTCGTCTTGCTCCCATGAAGGGACTGGAGCAAAGCACTTGGGATCGCCAGGGAAGGCTTTTTCACAGGCCCACGAAGGGGCTAGCAGCCCTTCAGGGAAATCGGGATGACCTGGGCCTACAAGAGCGGGATACAGCTTGACGACCCCTCCTGGAAAGAACGCCACCCAGAGGGTGGCCATGCGGCCGTGCTCATCCTGTTGATAGGGCTCAGTGGCGACCTCCCGGCGGTAGAGAGCATCCCGATCCTTGTGATAAAGCGGCTCGTCGCGCCAGCGGATGGTGATCTTGTAATTCGGGTCCCATTGCCGTGGGACTTCGGCGGAGCCAGCGACTCCGCCGCCGCCGGAATGTGCAAAGCCGTTACCCGCCCAGGATCGATTGACGTACATCTCATCAATGTACTCGTCGGTGTAGTTGAGGACGGTGACGCGTAGTCCGACCATTCCGTCGTCTGCTTGCTGAGTATTTCGATCGCAGGCTGCAGCCATTAGTAGAGCGATAGCCAGGAGTAGGGGCTGGAGCCAATTTCGGCAATTCATGACGATTCTCTGCATGAATAATTGATGATGGATATCGTCATGGTGTAATCACCGCGGCAGTTTCTTCCACAGCCCGGCGAGCCTTGTCACGCTTCAGCCATCCACTGTTCTCGCACCAGTCGCTATTAGGGTGTTGCTGGCGACATTGGAAGCGCGGGAACAGCAAGCCTTCAGGGAAGTCGGGATGGCCTGGCCCTACCAGGGCGGGATACAGCTTGACGACCCCTCCTGGAAAGAATGCGACCCAGAGGGTAGCCATACGGCCGTGTTCATCCTGTTGATAGGGCTCGGTGGCAATCTTCTGGAGGTGAAAGGCGTTCGGGTCCTTGTGGTACAGCGGCTCATCCTGCCAACGGATGGTGAGGGTGTAGTTTGGATCCCACTGCTTGGGGACTTCGGCGGAGCCTGCGATTCCATTGCCGCCGGAATGTGCAAAGCCGTTACCCGCCCAGGATCGGTTGACATACACGTCGTCAATGTATTCGTCGGTGTAGTTCAGGACGGTGACGCGCAACCCGACCATTCCGTCGTCCGCCTGCTGAGTATTTCGGCCGCAGGCTGCAGCCATTAGCAGAGCGATAGCCAGGAGTAGGGGCTGAAGCCAATTTCGGCAATTCATGACGATTCTCTGCATGAGTAATTGATGATGGATATCGTCACGGTGTAATCACCGCGGCAGTTTCTTCCGCAGTCCGGCGAGCCTTGTCACGCTTCAGCCACCCACTCTTCTCACACCAGTCGCTATCTGGGTGCTGTTGTCTGCATTGAAGTTTCGGCAGTAGCAGTCTCTCGGGAAAATTGGGATGGCCCGGGCCTACAAGAGTGGGATACAGCTTGACCACCCCTTCTGGAAAAAACGCCACCCAGAGGGTAGCCATGCGGCCGTGTTCATCCTGTTGATAGGGCTCGGTGGCGACCTCCTGGCGGTAGAGGGCATCCTGATCCTTGTGATAAAGCGGCTCGTCGCGCCAGCGGATGGTGATCTTGTAATTCGGGTCCCACTGCCGTGGGACTTCGGCGGAGCCAGCGACTCCGCCGCCGCCAGAGTGTGCAAAGCCGTTACCCGCCCAGGATCGATTGACGTACACCTCATCGATGTACTCGTCGGTGTAGTTGAGAACGGTGACGCGTAGTCCGACCATTCCGTCGTCCGCCTGCTGAGTATTTCGATCGCAGGCTGCAGCCATTAGTAGAGCGATAGCCAGGAGTAGGGGCTGGAGCCAATCTCGGCAATTCATGACGATTCTCTGCATGAATAATTGATGATGGATATCGTCACGGTGTAATCACCGCGGCAGTTTCTTCCGCAGTCCGGCGAGCCTTGTCACGCTTCAGCCACCCACTGTTCTCGCACCAGTCGCTATCAGGGTGTTGCCGTCGGCATTGGAATCGTGGAAATAGCAAGCCTTCGGGGAAGTCGGGGTGGCCCGGGGCCACAAAGGTGGAATACAACTTGACGACTCCCTCTGGAAAGAACGCGACCCAGAGGGTGGCCATTTCGCCTTGCTCATCCTGTTGATAGGGCTCCGAGGCGACCTCTCTGCGATAGAAGGCTTTCGGGTCCTTGTGGTATAGCGGCTCATCCTGCCAGCGAATGGTGAGGGTGTAGTTTGGATCCCACTGCCGTGGGACTTCGGCGGAGCCTGCGATTCCATTGCCGCCTGAATGGGCAAAGCCGTTACCTGCCCAGGATCGGTTGACGTACACCTCATCGATGTACTGGTCGGTGTAGTTGAGGACGGTGACGCGCAACCCGACCATTCCGTCGTCCGCCTGCTGAGTATTTCGGCCGCAGGCTGCAGCCATTAGTAGAGCGATAGCCAGGAGTAGGGGCTGAAGCCAATTTCGGCAATTCATGACGATTCTCTGCATGAATAATTGATGATGGATATCGTCATGGTGTAATCACCGCGGCAGTTTCTTCCGCAGCTTGGCGAGCCTTGTCACGCTTCAGCCACCCACTGTTTTCGCACCAGTCGCTATCAGGGTGTTGCCGTCGGCATTGGAGTTGAGGGAACAGCAAGCCTTCGGGGAAGTCGGGGTGGCCCGGGGCCACAAAGGTGGAATACAACTTGACGACTCCCTCTGGAAAGAACGCGACCCAGAGGGTGGCCATTTCGCCGTGTTCATCCTGTTGATAGGGCTCGGTGGCAATCTTCCGGAGGTGAAAGGCTTTCGGGTCCTTGTGGTACAGCGGCTCATCCTGCCAACGGATGGTGAGGGTGTAGTTGGGGTCCCACTGCTTGGGAACTTCGGCGGAGCCTGCAACCCTTCCGCCGCCGGAGTGTGCAAAGCCGTTACCTGCCCAGGATCGGTTGACATACACGTCGTCAATGTATTCGTCGGTGTAGTTCAGGACGGTGACGCGCAACCCGACCATTCCGTCGTCCGCCTGCTGAGTATTTCGGCCGCAGGCTGCAGCCATTAGTAGAGCGATAGCCAGGAGTAGGGGCTGAAGCCAATTTCGGCAATTCATGACGATTCTCTGCATGAGTAATTGATGATGGATATCGTCACGGTGTAATCACCGCGGCAGTTTCTTCCGCAGTCCGGCGAGCCTTGTCACGCTTCAGCCACCCACTCTTCTCGCACCAGTCGCTATCAGGGTGCTGTTGTCTGCATTGAAGTTTCGGCAGTAGTAGTCTCTCGGGGAAATCGGGATGACCAGGGTCCACAAAGGTGGGGTACAACTTGACTACCCCTTCTGGAAAGAATGCCACCCAGAGCGTAGCCATTTCGCCATGCTCATCCTGTTGATAGGGCTCAGTGGCGACCTCCTGGCGGTAGAGGGCATCCTGATCCTTGTGATAAAGCGGCTCGTCGCGCCAGCGGATGGTGATCGTGTAATTCGGGTCCCACTGCTGTGGGACTTCGGCGGAGCCGGCAATTTTGCCGCCGCCAGAGTGTGCAAAGCCGTTACCCGCCCAGGATCGATTGACGTACACCTCATCGATGTACTCGTCGGTGTAGTTGAGAACGGTGACGCGTAGTCCGACCATTCCGTCGTCCGCTGCCTGGATGTGCCTGTCGCAGGCGGTGATCGCCAGCGATGCGATACAGATCGTCAGCCAGAGCGGGGGACGCAGCAGCTTCATGCTGTTCTCTTCTGTGGGCAGGGCGGGGCCAGCCTGTTGGGCGAAGATGACGCGGGGGCCCTTGGTGTATGCCCGCTGGGGCCCGGCTGCCGGAGGGTTTCTCGATTCACTGTTGCAACAGCCCACGCGCTTCCAGATTGTTCGATACCGCCCGCAGCGCTTCGGCCGTGGCCGCTGCTGGCTCGAGATGGGCCAGCGCCAGGCGGGCCGCCAGATGCTGTTGGGAGGGAAGGCCGGCCAGTCTTCCGTACAGATGCGGCCGGTCTGCAATGAGCGCGAGTGCTGCATCGGGCCGCATTGCCTGATGCAGCGCATGTGTTTGCTCTGCGCTGAGTTGATAAGGAGCCGTGGGCTCCTTGCCCGGGGATGCCGGCGCGCCTGGCCGGGCGATCTGCCGGGGCTCCCCGTCTCGGTCGAAGTACATCCAGGTCTGGATGTGCTTCAGCAGCCTGAGGCGCTGCGGCTCATCGAAGCAAGCGTGCAGCATCGGCAGGCAGCGGGTGTCCGCCCAGCGCAGGATATAGAGCGTTCCCTCCGGGTCTCGCGCTTCAAGTTGTTGCCGCAAGTGCTGCAGCAGTGCGGTGCCCGGAGTCGTGGTGATGAGGAAACCGAGTGCAGGCTGGCCTGCGCACAGTCGGCAAAGAGCGAGAAGCTTGTCTGCTTGTTCCAGCGGGATTTCCATCAACCAGGGATCAACCCGCTCCAGCCCTTCGCCCGCGTAAAACCCTTGGTACAGATGTCGCACCTCTCCTGCCAGTTCAGCCAGGGGCTGAAGGAGGGCGCTATCTGCACAGGAAGGGTCGAACAGTGCATGGAGGGAGGATTGCCCCAAGGCTTGGCAGTCATGGCACAGCCTTGCGCACAGCGCCTGTTGCGCAGCTTCCGAGGGAGGGTCGATGCGTGGTATTGCCATGCTCATATCCCCTTGCGTGCCAGCGGGCTGCCTGATTGGGCCGCCATCAGCAGACACTCGACGCAGATGCTGTTTGGCGGCAGGAAGGTGGGGAGTGTTGGCTCCTGTGTGCTGGGGCCGATGAACTGATGGCTTGCCGCCTTGGCAGTGAATTCACCCGGCATGCCCAGCTCGATATTCCCACCGGCGATCCTGATGTAAGCCCCGCCGCACAAGAGCGTGATGTGCTCCTTGGCCGCGACCTGCACATGCTGCTGACTGGCACTGATCTCCACGCTCTGATCCGCCTCCACCCGAATGCTGTTGTGCTGGGCCTGCAGCAGCATCTCCCCCTGGTGCGCGATATGGCGCATGTCCCCCGCCTGGGCGAAGGTACCCAGGCCCTTGCCGGCGTTGAGCACCAAGTGTTCCCCCGCAGTGAGCTGCACCTGCTGCTGGGCGGCGGCGTCCAGGGAGGCGTCCGCCGCCAGGGCGATGCTGCGTCCGCTGCCCAGGGCGATGCCGGCGGGTGCCCAGGGCGATGCCGGCGGGTGCCGCGAGGGCGATCACCGGTTCCGTTCCGCCGCTGCCCCCGGCCTGGTCGTTGGCGCCCTGGCCCAGGTCGCGCACCGCCTCGGTGAGGGTCTGGCGGGGCTGGGCGTCGTGGGCGAGGCCCTGGTGGGCGGTGGCGTAGTCGCCCAGGCTGCGGGCGAGCTGTAGCGCCGCCTCCAGGGTGCTGA
>Ga0206117_100394_pt1 | contig 50330 bp, 40 predicted proteins | sample 3A5Ametagenome_FD_177997 | JGI IMG/M metagenome (GOLD analysis project Ga0206117, IMG submission 177997) | Enriched microbial communities from leaf-cutter ant dump, University of Wisconsin, Madison, United States - 3A5A | ecosystem: Environmental > Terrestrial > Nest > Insects nest > Nest dump... | reverse complement strand
CTGCGCGCCCGCGCCGCGATCAAGGACCTGAAGGGCGACAACCACGAGCAGGACGCTGGCATCAAGATCGTGCTGCGCGCGGTGGAAGAGCCGCTGCGCCAGATCGTCGCCAATGCTGGCGACGAAGCCTCGGTGGTGGTGGCCAAGGTGCTCGAAGGCAGCGGCAACTTCGGCTACAACGCCGCCAACGGCGAGTACGGCGATCTGGTCGAGCAAGGCGTGCTGGACCCGGCCAAGGTCACCCGCTCCGCGCTGCAGAACGCCGCCTCGGTGGCCGCGCTGATCCTCACCACCGACGCGCTGGTCGCCGAACAGGCGGACGACAAGCCGGTTGGCGGCCTGCCCGCCGGCGGCCCCGGCGGCTTCGGCGGCCCGGAGTTCTAAACCATTGCGCCAGCCCTAAGCCTGCACCGAGCGGGCAGACGGGCTAACGCGGAAAGCGCGGGGCCGGGGAATATTCCCGGCCCCGCGCTTTTTTGCTGCCTTCCCCCTGCGGGTTCTTCAGCGATTGATGCGCTGAGCCCGCGCGCCCCGGTTCCTGGTCGTGAGGGGCAGGACTGCTCTCCGGCAGTCAGAAAAACAGATGGAAGCAGCGCGATACCCGCCTCGCGCGGTCGCCGAAAGAAGCTGCCGGATGAATCACAGACGGCCTGATTTCCCGCCATCCGGCAGGCAGCAGCGGCACCGTCAAGCTGCCGCCGCCCTCGCCCGCTCAGCGTGTCTCGCCGCCATCCACGCCATCGCCCGCGGCCTGAGCGTCGCCCTCACCCTTCTCCGCCGGCAGGGATTCCAGCCAGTCGCGCAGGATGGCGGTGACCTTGTCCGGCTGTTCCAGCGGCGCGAGATGGCCGCATTCCGGAATGATCTCCAGCCGCGCGCCGGCAATCGCGCTCGCCAGCTCCTTGTGCACCTCGGGCGGCGTCACCGTATCGTCGGCGCCGCAGACCACCAGCGTCGGGCAACGGATGGCGGCCAGCGAGGGGCGGCTGTCCGGCCGGCCGATGATGGCGCGCTGCTGCTGCACGAAGACCTCGTAACCGACGCTGATCGCCATCGACTGGAAGGCGCTGCCCACCTCCGGCGTATCCGCATGGTCCGGATGCGCCAGCCTGGCCAGCAGCGTCTCCACCACCTTGGGAAACTCCGCCTGGCCGCGCGCTATCAGTGCCTCGCGGCCGGCGGTGGCCTCCTCGGTGTCCGGGCGGGCGCTGGTATCCAGCAAGGCCAGCGCGCTCACCCGCTTGGGCGCGCGGCGCATGATCTCCAGCGCCACGTAACCGCCCATGGACATGCCGACCAGCACGAAGGGCGTTTCCGGCGCCGCCGCCAGCACATCCTCCGCCATGCCGGCGATGGTGCTGGAGCGGGTCAGGTCCCCCACCGTGCATTTGGCGGCGTCCGCCAGGGCACTCACCTGGTTCTCATACAAAGTGGCGTCGTTGAGCAGGCCCGGCAGCATCAATATTGTCTTTCTATCCATGTCGTGTCTCCCTCGACGGTGGCGCGGAAGGGTCCGCGCAAGGGGCCTGGAAACCCTACATACGGCAGCTTCCAGACGGGCGGCCGCGCATGCACCGGACACGGCCGTGCCCTTTCGACAGTGCATCTCAGCGCGCAGGTTCCCTCAGCATCGTCCATGAAGGGCCGAGAAAAGCTCCGCCGACAACCCACTACGGGTATCTCCATCTGCCGCCTGGCGCTATGGGCTGCGCTACATTGAATGCGGATATTCCTGCCGCCTTACTGCCGTACCCCGACCGCACTCGCTCCGGTGACCAGGAGGTGCCATGCCGCATACCGCCGCGCCATCAAGCCCCAGCATCAGCCCGTCTGCCGCTTTCCGGCACATCCTCGCCATCATGCTGCTCGCCTTGATCGGCCTGGGCGTCAGCCAGGCTCACGCGGCAGTGTTCTACCACTATCTCTACATCGGCCAGCCCTACAGCCAAGGCGACGGCGGCTTCTACGAAAGCCCGAACACCGCAGCCAGTTTCCTTTCCGCCGAAATCCTCTCGCCCACTCCGCTGACAGCCGGCAGCGCCAACCTGATCGATACGCCGGGGCTGAGCTTCCGCATGTGGGACGACACCTATGCCTACACCTACGAGAAGACGGCCGAACCTTACCTGGCCCCCATGCCGCCGGAGTTGATCGCGGAATATGAGGCCAATCCCGACCCCGACATGCAGGCGCGCTATCCCGATTACCCGCTGATGCTGATCGAACCGCCCTACAGCTTCGCCGGCACCCTCGTCTTCACCCAGTTGGATGCCAGCGGCTTGCCCACTGCCTGGATCGTCGAGCTGATCTATTCCTACGCCTATGACGATCGTGCCCGCTACAGCAACTTCCTCCTCAGCCAGCATGGCGATGACACGGATCCGCAGTACGACATCACCGGCGTACGTGGCTATCTGGGTGGCAGTCCAGCCGGCGCCTCCTACAACACGCCGGGCAGTTGGCAGCTAAGCCTGGTGGAAATGCAGGCTTTGCCCGAGCCCGCCTCCCTCTCGCTGTTGATCGGCGCGCTGGCGGCGCTAAAGCTGAGCATGCGCTCCGGAAAGCGTCTCGGCCTGCGGCGCCAGCGAGCTGAGCGGCGGCATCTCCGATTTCAGCCTCTGCCCGCCCGTCATCCGCGGCCTCAACGACTCACCGACAAGCAGGAGCACACCATGCCCATCACCTGCACTCCCGCGAGCTGGCGCCGTCTGCACCAAGCGGCCGCGCTACTCCTGCTCGCAATGCTTCCCTGCCTCGCCTCCACCGCAGCCGCCGCCCCGCTCTACCGCTACACCTACACCGGCCTGCCCTATAGCCAGGGCGACGGCAGTACCTACGATGGCGGCAACACCGCGGCCAGCTTCCTCTCGGCGGAAATCACCTCGCGCACGCCGCTCACCGCCGGCCTGGGCAATCTGATCAATACGCCGGGGCTCACCTTCCGCATGTGGGACGACAACAGCGATTTCACCTACGAGAAGACGGTCGCGCCCTATCTCGCGCTGCTGCCCCAGTCGGTGCTGGACGACTACGAGGCCAACCCCAGCGAGGACATCTACCTGAGCTATCCCAACTTCCCGTACACGCTGGTGGTGCCGCCCTACCACTTCGAGGCCAGCATCATCTTTGCCGAGCTGGATGGCTCAGGCGTACCCATTGCGTGGGAACTGAGCCTGTCTCTGCTCACCTACGACCCGGAACGTCTGGACACCTACACCCATGGCCTCTACAGCAGCAACTGGGATGGCGCCTCGTTCGAGCCCCAGGCGGATACCAACACTGCCGGCGGCAGGACAGGCGCCAGCACCTTCGGCGCCTCCTTCAACAACCCCGGCAGCTGGCAGCTCACCATCCTGGATGTGCAGGCACTGCCGGAACCGGCCTCCTCCGCCCTGCTGCTGGGCGGCCTGGTCGCCCTGGCCGCGCTACGGAACCGCCGCCGGGCTGCTCAGCCTTGATGGGCGAGCACTTCGCCGATGGAGCGCGCGCCCGGCGCCCAGGCTTCCAGCGCCAGGCCGATCAGCACCAGGAAAACGGCGGTCAGCAGGAAGGGCAGCGCGGTACGGCGGCAGGCGGTCACCAGCCAGTGGTCGGCATCGCCTTCGGTGCGCCGCAGGCGCCGGTACAGGGAGTAGGACAGCACGCCGTCGAACAGCAGCTCGGCGAACAGGGCTGGCGCCAGATAGATCAGGTAGAAGGACGCCAGCATCAAGCCGAGGATGAACAGCAGCACCGCCAGCGGAACCGCGAACTCGTCCGCATCCGCCACCGAAGCCGCGCTCTTGCCCAGGGACCAGCCGCTCTCCGCCGGCACCGGCACGGCCGGGGCATCGAAGGAGGCGCTGGCGCCGCCACCGGCGAAATCCCCGCCGCCGCTGCGTGGTGCCGCCAGCCGGCTGCCGCTCCCTGGATTCCAGTTGAAATCGGCGCTCGCCAGATCGCCGAACCCCGGGTCATCGCCCCGGTTGCGCAACCACAGCCACAGCATGAACAGGAAGAAGCCATAGGCCAGACCCAACGCCAACGGATAGCGCACCGCCATGGACTCCACCCCGGCAATCAGCATCAGGAAGGAGCACAGCAGGCCGGCCAGCCCGGTCAGCAGCACGATCAAGGCCATCTGCAGCCGGGGCCAGCCGTTCTGTTCCAGCCGGCGTTGCAGGCGCAGCACCGCTTTCGAGCGAATCCGCAGTTTTCGGCCCATGAACTCTCCACAGGGATGAAGGCGAGGTTGGAAGCAGCTTCCGCCACCCGGTATGGGCAAGCGGCGCCGGATTCTAATCAATCCGCCGGTTTTCCCTCCGACCATCCAGGCGGCCGCCACGGTATGGCCGCCCCTTGTCCCTCTTCCGCTTTCCACCGCCGGCAAGCCCGCGGGCAGCCGCGGCGCCCGCCCTCGACCTCAAGCCGCTCTACCCCAGGAGGAAGATGTCATGACCGATGCAGCCCCCCGCCGCAATCCCCTCGCGAAGGCCTTGTCGCGAGCCATCCTGCCATCCACCCTCGCCCTGGCGGTGCTGCTGCCGGGCACCGCCTCGGCCGCGCTCTACCGCTACAGCTACTACGGCAATCCCTACGGGGAAGGCCAGGGCGCGGTCTATCTGGAAGGCAACACCGCCGACAGCATCCTGCGGGTGGAGATCACCTCACCCACCCGTCTCACCGCCGGCCTGACCAACCTGATGAATCCCGGCATCACCTTCACCATGTGGGATGACGCCGCTTCGCTGACCTATGAGCAGGTTTTCGAGCCTTACCTGGAGCCCCTGCCGCAATCCACCATCGACAGCTGCGAGGCCGATCCCGAGTGGTGCAGCACTTTCTATCCCTACTTTCCTTATCGTCTGGTGCGGTCGGACTACAACTACAACGCCTCGATCTTCTTCTACGAGCTGGACACACTGGGCGCTCCAACCTTGTGGAGCCTGATGCTGGAGTACGTCGACGACCCCGTCGATGATCCCAGGATCTACAGCAGCCGGTACATGATCACCGAGAACTGGAACGACACTGGTTGGGTCGAGGCACAGGACCTTCATGTCTCAGGCCAACGTTCCGGAGGATGGAGCCCAGTCGGCGCCAGCCACGGCAATCCCGGCTACTGGGCCTTGGAAATCCTCGGCGTCCCCGAGCCCTCCGCGCTCGCCCTGGCCTTGGGCGGTCTGGTGGGCCTGATCGGCACCCGGAGGAAGACGAGCACCACGGCCCGGGGAATCCCCGCCTGAAGCAAGCTGGAGTTTCCGCGCCCTGGCCTGCCCGTCATGCGGCGAGCAGGCCGCCAACCCCTGATGCGCGGTAAGGCCGACACGCCAACCGACAGCGCAGCCGCTCATTCCCCGCCCTCGGCTCAAGCAACGGTTCCCGAACACAAGCACCGCCCCAAGGGAACACCGTTTGCTACTCCAGCGCACCGCCTCCCGAACCCGGCTGCCGATGCGCTACCTCGCCCTCGTCTTTCTCCTCGCCCTGCTCTTCCTCGCCTGGCAGATGCACAGCGGCCGCATCGCCATTCCTCCGGACTGGAATCCCTGGGCGCCGCTGGACGTCGCCGCCGAACCCAACTGGCTCACCCGCTACAAGCTGCAGCGCCTGAATGGCGACCCTGAACTGTGCCGCGCGGTGCTTGGGCAGACAGACCTGCGGCATACGGCGGTACCGGACCACGACGCCGGCAATGGCTGCGGCTGGAACAACGCGCTGCGCGTCGGCGACGAGCGCTTTGCGCCCGCCTTCACCCTCAGCTGCACCGCGGCGGTGTCGCTGGCGATGTGGGAGCGGCACACGCTGCAGCCGGCGGCGCTGGCCCGCTTCGGCCAGCGCCTCGCCCGGGTGGAGCACCTGGGCAGCTACGCCTGCCGCAATGTACGCGGCAGCGCGGGCGAAGGCAGCCGCCGCAGCCAGCACGCCAGCGCCAATGCTTTCGACGCCGCCGCCTTCCGTCTCGCCAATGGCCGCCGCGTCCGCATCCTCACCCACTGGCACGGCAGCGGTGCGGAGGCCGCCTTCCTGCGCGACGCCCGCGACGGCGCCTGCCGTTTCTTCAACGGCACGCTGAGCCCGGACTACAACCAGGCCCACCAGGATCATTTCCACCTGGACTGGGGCGGCTACCGGATGTGCCGTTAGCACCGACGTGCGCAGGCATGCGCAGGCAAACGCCAGCGAGCCGCCCCGCGCTGGCCGGCCTCGGCACAGATGCCTCAGGCCGGCAGGCGCCTCAGTCCGCGCGGCCCAGATTCTTGTTGCTGATCTCCCGCGCCGCCGAAATCAGCGCCGCGCCGTCCAGGCCCTTGGACTTCACCTCCTTGATCCACTCGGCTTCCACGCCGGCCGCCGCCTTGCGCATCGCCTCGTAGTCCTCCGCCTTCTGCACCACCAGGGTGTTGCCCAGGCTGGCGGCACGCTTGCGCGAGGCTTCGGTGGCGCGATCCCAGGACTGGCCGAACTTCTCCACCAGTGCCAGGCCGCTGTTGCGGTCCACCACCGCTTTCAGGTCGGCCGGCAGGCTGTCGTACTTCTTCTTGTTCATCAGCAGCGCCATGGAAACGGCGAAATAGGCCGGCTTGCCGGCGGGCGGCTCGGTGTGGAAACGGGCGATCTCGTCCAGCTTGATCGCCGTCACCAGCTCCCACGGCGCCAGCGCGCCGTCGGCCACGCCACGGGACACGCTCTCGGTAATGGCGCTGGCGGGCATGTTCACCGGCGCGGCGCCGAGGGCGGAGAGCAGCCTGGAGGAGACGCGCGAGGGCGAGCGCAGCTTCACGCCCTTCATGTCCGCCAGCGTCTGCACCGGCGCCTTTACCGTGTTCAGGTTCTGGCCGCTGCCGCTGTGCAGGGCCAGCACCTTGTAGCGCTCGAAATCCTTGCGCGCGTGCTGTTCGTAGTACTCCCACATCGCCCGGCTGCCGCCCAGGCCGTCGGCCGGCACGACGAAGGGCAGCTCGATGGCCTCCATCGCCGGGAACAGGTTGGGGGTGTAGCTGGGCGAGGTCCACACCACGTCGGCGATGCCATCGCGCACATGGCCGACCAGCTGCGAGGGCGCGCCGCCGATCTGCATCGCCGGATACAGCTCGCACTGCAGGCGGTCGGCGGACTCCTTGCGCAGGGTTTCGCACCAGGGCTCCAGCACGTCGCGCTGCAGGTTGGAGACCGAGGCCAGGAAGTGGGCGACCTTGATCTTCACCGGCTGCGTCTGCGCCTGGGCGCCAAACGCGGTGGCGGCCAGGATGGCGGCGAGCGTGAGCTTGAGCTTCATGGGGTGTCTCCTTCTTGGGGGATGGAAAGGCGGCCCGTCGCTGCGGGCCTTTGGGGTAGTGGAATTCGGGGCGGGCTCGGGGCGAGCCTGGCCAGGGACAACTGCAGCGCGGCGCGTCAGCACGCCCGCATGGCGTCCGGCCCTGACCCGGCCCGTACTTGAGAACAAGGTTCAGCCGGCGCCGGGATGGCTGCAGCCAGCCGGCTCCGCCAGCCCGTCAAAGCCAACGGCCGAAGCCGTCGAAACCACGGGACTCAGCCCGTCAGCCCCAACAGCCGCGCCGCGTTGTCCTTGAGGATGCGTTGGTGCAGCTCAGGCTTGAAGCCGGCCTCCTTGAAGTCCGCCAGCCAGCGCTCCGGGGTGATCAGCGGGAAGTCGGTGCCGAACAGCACTCTGTCCTTCAGCAGGGTGTTGGCGTACTGCACCAGCTGCTTGGGGAAGTACTTGGGCGACCAGCCGGAGAGGTCTATCCACACGTTGGGCTTGTGCAGGCACAGCGACAGCGCTTCGTCCTGCCACGGCCAGGAAGGGTGGGCGATGATGAACTGCATGTCGGGGAAGTCGATGGCGGCGTCTTCCAGGTGCATCGGGTTGGAATACTCCAGCTTCAGCCCGCCGCCGCCGCGCATGCCGGTGCCCATGCCGGAGTGGCCGCTGTGGAAGATGGCCGGCAGCTTGTATTCGGCGATCACCTCGTACAGCGGCCAGGCCATGCGGTTGTAAGGGTGGAAGCCCATCATGGTGGGATGGAACTTGAAGCCGCGCACGCCGTAGTCCTCGATCAGGCGGCGGGCTTCGCGCGCGCCCATCCTGCCCTTGTGCGGATCGATGCTGGCGAAGGCGATCATCATGTCGCTGTTGGCCATCGCCGCCTCGGCGATCTCCTCGTTGGGAATGCGGCGGCGGCCGACGTGGGCTTCGCAATCCACGGTGAACATCACCAGCCCGAGCTTGTGTTCGCGGTAGTAGGCGATGGTTTCGGCAATGGTGGGCCGGCGGTTGGAACCGAAGTAGCGGTCGGCCGCGCGGTCGTATTCCTCGCCGTAGGGGTCGGGCGGCTGGCAGCAGGAGACTTCGGCGTGGGTATGGATGTCGATGGCGACGAGTTCTTCGAGCTTCATGGGGCGGATTCCTTGCTGCGGGCTCAGGCGCCGGCGGGGGCGTTGAGCCGCTGCGCCAGTTCGAGATAGAAGGCGAGGCTGCCGGGGTTGGCCATGGTGTCCGGGTTGGCCACCTTGGCCGGGTCGCCGCCCAGCAGCAGCTTGCGCACCGGCACTTCCATCTTCTTGCCGGTGAGGGTGTGCGGAATCTCCGCCACCGCGTAGATCTCGTTGGGCACATGGCGCGGCGAGGCCTTGCTGCGGATCTGGCCGCAGATGCGATCCTTCAGCGTCTCGTCCAGCACGAAGCCGGGGCGCAGCACCACGAACAGCGGCATGAAGGATTCGCGGCCCAGGTATTCCAGGTCCACCACCATGCAGTCGCGTATCTCCGGCAGCTCTTCCACCACCCGGTAGATTTCGGCGGTGCCCATGCGGATGCCGTGGCGGTTGATGGTGGAGTCCGAACGGCCGTAGATCACCGAGCTGCCGTAGGGGGTGAAGCGTATCCAGTCGCCATGGCGCCACAGGCCGGGATAGACGTCGAAGTAGCTGTCCAGGTAGCGGCGGTCGCCCTCGTCGTTCCAGAAGAACAGCGGCATGGAAGGCATGGGCTTGGTGATGACCAGCTCGCCCACTTCATCCACCACCGCCTCGCCCGCTTCGTTGAAGGCATAGGCGGCCACGCCCAGCTCCGGGCACTGGATTTCGCCGGCATGCACCGGCAGCGTCGGCGCGCAGGCAACGAAGCCGGAGGCGATGTCGGTGCCGCCGCTGATGGAGGCCAGCCACACCTTCTCCTTCACCCGGCCATGCACCCATTCGTAGGCTTCCAGCGGCAGCGGCGAGCCGGTGGCGTTGATCGCCCGCAGCGCGGGGAAACCGGCGTACTCGCGCGGCGCCAGGCCGTCCTTCATGCAGTTGATGAGGTAGGCGGCGCCGCAGCCGAAGTGGGTGAGCCGCGCCTCGTCGATGAAGCGCCACAGCGCGTCGCCGTCCGGCGCGGCCGGGTTGCCGTCGTACAGCACCATGGTGGCGCCGGTGAGCAGGCCGCCCACCATCAGGTTCCACACCACCCAGCCGGTGCCGGCGAGGAAGAGCATGCGGTCGCCCTCGCGCAGGTCGTGCTGCAGCACCATGGTCTTGAGGTGGGTGAGCACGATGCCGCCGTGGCCATGCACCATGGCCTTGGGCAGGCCGGTGGTACCGGAGGAATAGACGATCCACAGCGGGTGGTCGAAGGGAACGCGGTTGAAGCCGAGCGGCGCCGGCTTCTCCACCGCGTCCGCCCAGGTGAGGCGGTTGCGCCAGGCGGGCGGCGTATCGCCGGCGCCGGGGCCGCGCACATGGATGACGTGGCGCACCGTGGGCAGCTGCTCCAGCAGTTCGGCAACCAGGCCGCTGCGGTCGAACAGCTTGCCGTTGTAGCGGTAGCTGTCGATGGCGAAGATGACCTTGGGTTCGATCTGGCGGAAGCGGTCCAGCACCACGCTGGCGCCCATGTCCTGCGCGCAGCTGGACCAGATGGCGCCCAGGCTGGCGGTGGCGAGGAAGGCGGCCACCGTCTGCGGCAGGTTGGGCATGTAGGAGACGACGCGGTCGCCCGGGCCGACGCCCAGCTCCCGCAGCGTGGCGGCGAGGGCACCGGTGGTGGCGGCCAGCTCGGCCCAGCTCACCTCGTACTGCTCGCCGGCCTCGTTGCGCACGATGAGCGCCGGCCGCTCGGCGGAAGCGCGGCGGAAGATGTGCTCCGCATAGTTCAGGCGGGCATTGGGAAACCACTGCGCCCCCGGCATTTCCTGCGAGGCCAGGGCCGGCTCCGGGCTGCCATCGGCCTGGATGTCGAAGTAGTCCCACACCTCGCGCCAGAAGCTGTCCAGCTCATCCACCGACCACTGCCACAGCGCCGCGTAGTCGGCACCATCCACCCGGTGGCGGCTGCCGATGCGGCGGCCGAAATCGCTCAACGGCGCCTGCGCCAGCATCTCGGCGTCCGGCGTCCACAGCACCTGTCCCTGCGCAATGCCCATGTCGTCCTCTCCCTTCCCTTGTCCGGCTGCCTCTGCCCGGCGGGCGCGACAGCATCTGGGGCGGAGTCTATTTTTCGCGGGCGGCGAAGGACAAACTTCTGGGGATCAGTCCCGTATGATCATGGTCACTTTGGCAATTTCCCATGCATCGCTGGATGCAGTCGAAGAAGATGGGCGGGCTGCGGCATCTTTCGCTTCAAACCTTCCATCGACATGCCGGGAAGAGGCTTGGACAGCTCAGTTTCACCGCCAGGCCACCAAGGCCTTTCCCGGCATGCCTTCATCGAGAGCCCTGCGTTCCATCCACCATCACGCGCCGATCATCAGTCTCGAATGATCATCACCACATCACCCCTGCCCAGCCCGACGACAAAGTCATGAACACCTCCCGTGTGCACAGCCAGGCCAGCACCACGCCCGAAATCCGCGCCTATATCCGCAGCTCGACCAAGACGGTGAGCGCGCTGGCGGCGGAACTGGGCGTCAGCCGCAACACCGTGCGCAAATGGCGGGACAGAGCCTCGGTGGAAGACAGGCCGCACACCCCGCGGCAACTGCGCACCGTGCTGCGGCCCGGCGAGGAAACGCTGGCGCTGCTGCTGCGCCAGCTGCTCGCCCTGCCGCTGGATGATCTGCTGATGCTGCTGCAGGAAAGCACCGGCTGCGCGGCCTCCCGCTCCGGGCTGGACCGCTGCCTGCGCCGCCACCGGGTCGCCCGCCTGCCGGCGGCAGGAAAAGCCGGGCGCGAGGCCTCGCCCGGCGTGGTGGAACTGCACTGGCTGCGGCTGCGGACCTTGCCCACCGGCCTGCTGGTCGGGGTCGACCGCCACAGCCGCTGGCTGGGCTGCGCGCCGCTGCACACCACCCGCCCAGCCAACTGCCGCGCCGCGCTGGCCGCCCTCGCCGGCAAGGCGCCCTTCCCGGTGCGCAACTGGCTGATCGCCGGGGAGAGCTTCAATCCCGCGCTGCGCTGGCTGGCGGAAGAAGAGCGCTACACCATGTTCCGCAGCACCATACGCGCCTCCGCCAAGCGACTGGCGGCCCTGTTCTCCGACCAGGCCCGCGGCGTACTGGCGCCGCTGCTGCCCCGGCTGGTGGGCGACGCGCCCTCGCCCAGCCTGCCGCCAGCGCTGCTGCAACTGCTGGAGCGCTACAACAACGGCTTCCGCCCTCGCCTGCTCGGCAGCCGCTCGCCGCTGGAAGTCGTCGCCGAAAGCCGCGCCGCTGGCGAAACAGCACCTCAAGCCACCAGCCCCAGTGCCAGGACGCAACTCACCGACAGGGCAGCGAACCCGCTTTCCGCCGACGCTCCCGCCCGCCCCGGCGCGGATACCCCGGCCATCGCCTTCCCCACCCTCGCCGCCAGCACCAGCCGGACGCGCGCACGGGCAATCTCCCTGGGCGCGCTGCCCAGCCTGGTCGGCTACCGCATCCGCGCGACCCAGCTCGCCCTGTTCAAGGATTTCGAGCACGAGATAGGCGCGCTCAACCTCACCCCCAGCGCCTTCAGCGTGCTGGAGCTGCTCACCTGCAACCCCGGCATGTCCGCCGCCCGGCTGGCCGCCGTCATCCAGGTCGAACCCGCCGCCCTCGCCCCGGTGCTGGAGCGCCTGCTGGCCCTGGGCCTGCTGCAGCCCGCCAGCCCCCAGGCCCGCCGCAGCCAGCTGCTGCTCACCGCCGCAGGCGTCGCCGCCCATGAACAGGCCACCGCCCTCATCGCCCGCCACGAAACCAGGGCGCTGCAGGGATTCAGCAAACGGGAAGTGGCACAGCTGATGAAGGCGCTGGAACGGGTGGTGGGCAATCTGGCAAGCGCGGGCTAGGCGCAGCCCGGCGCATCAGGTGGTGCTTTCCACGATGCCGTCCTCAGCCTCCGGCCGCCAGCGCACCGGAGGCGGCAAAGCTCAGTTGCCGAGGAAGCTGCGGCTGTTGTCGCCAGTGGCCGAGGCCGATTGCGTCGGCAGCACGTAGCGCAGTTCCGCCGTCGGCGGCGCGGCGCTGCCGTCGGCTTCCACGCCCTGCGCCAGCAGCTTGTCCTTGATGCGCTCGGCGATCTCATCCTCGACGGCGGCGCGTTCCTCCGCCGGCATCGCCGCCAGATCCTCCTCGCTCAGGCCCATGTCCTTGAGGATGGCGTCGCGCATGCGTTCGGCGGGCGTCTTGCTCATGTAGTCGCGGAAATCGGCGAGCACCTGCTCTTCGCGCGCCCGCTGGATCTCGGCCTTGTCCTGCGCGGTCATCACCGTCTTGGCCGGGGTTTCGGTGCTGGCGTTGTCGCTGCCGCCGCCCACCTGGCGCGCCTTGGCCAGCGCGGCCTGGAAGCTGGCCTGGCTGTCGCCGCCGGCGGCCGCGGAGGAATTGGTCTTGAACGTCGTGCTGTCGTAGCTGGTATCGATCTTCATGGCGAACGTCTCCACTCGCATTGGCCCCGGCCGCTACGCAAGCTGCGTACCAATTTCGATACACGCTCGTAAACACAGGGATTTCGCCGCATGGTCCGCTCCTTTCCCCCATCCGAAGCGGCAGACTCCGCCGCCCGCCGGCAAAAGCTGCCGGCCTTGTGCGCCGGCGGGCGGCAACAAGCGCCGCCGCCACGCGATACCCCCTGCGCGCCGACGGGGGGATAATCCCGCCCTTGCCCTGCCCTCTATCGCGAAGGAAAACAACATGAGCCAGTCCCGCGACCGCGCCCCCGATCCGCTTGCCGCCCGTGCCCTGTCGCCGCGCACCCTCACCGCCCAGGCCCTGGGCCGCATCGCCGAGCCCTATCGCGACCTGGTGCCGCCGCTGCACGCCTCCACCACCTTCGAACGCGCCGGCGACGGCAGCTACCCCGGCGGCCGCCTGTATTCCCGCGACTTCAGCCCCGCCTACGATCAGGCCGAAGAGCTGCTGACCACGCTGGAAGGCGGCCACCAGTCCCTGCTGTTCGCCTCCGGCATGGCCGCCGCCACCGCGGTGCTGCAGACGCTGGAGCCGGGCCAGCGCATCGTTGCCTGCCGCTCCATGTACTGGGCGCTGCGCAACTGGCTGGTGGCCTTCGCCCAGCAATGGAAGATAGACCTCGCCTTCTACGACAACGCCGATGTGGACGGACTGGTCGCCCTGCTGCGCGAGGCGCCGACCACGCTGCTGTGGCTGGAGACGCCGGCCAACCCGACCTGGGAAGTGATCGACATCGCCGCCGCCGTCAGCGCCGCCCGCGCCAGCGGCACCACGGTGCTGGTGGACTCCACCGTCGCCACCCCGGTGTTCAGCCAGCCGCTGAAGCTGGGCGCGGACATCGTCATGCACTCGGCCACCAAGTACCTCAACGGCCACTCCGACGTCATCGCCGGCGCCCTGGTGTGCCGCGAGGACGGCCCGCTGTGGCAGCGCATCCGCCGCAACCGCAACCTCGGCGGCGCGGTGCTCGGCCCCTTCGAGGCCTGGCTGCTGCTGCGCGGCATGCGCACCCTGCAGCTGCGGGTGGAGCAATCCGCCGCCAACGCGCTCGCCATCGCCCAGGCGCTGGAAGGCCACCCCGGCCTGGTGGAAGTGCTCTACCCCGGCCTGCCCAGCCACCCGCAGCACGCCATCGCCGCGCGCCAGATGCAGGGCGGCTTCGGCGGCATGCTCTCCATCCGTACCACTGGCGGCGAAGCCCGCTCGCGCGAAGTCACCGCCCGCCTGCAGGTGTTCAAGCGCGCCACCTCGCTGGGCTCGGTCGAAAGCCTGGCCGAGCACCGCGCCAGCGTGGAAGGCCCCGGCAGCCCCTGCCCGACCGACCTGATCCGGCTGTCGGTCGGCATCGAGGCAGCGGAAGACCTTATCGACGATCTGAAGGAAGCGCTGGCGGACTAACGCGACATCTGCAGTGGGGCGGCATACCCACCGCCTCAACCTCTCCTCAAGCCATTCCGCCACGCGTTGAAATCACAATTCAACAGCCAAAATCAATGACCATGAAATAAACCACAGTCACTAGACATCTTCGTATGGCATTGTCCCGATCTATTTTTCACGGGTAAAAGGAAAACAAAATGGCATACGAGGGAGGCGAGTTCTCCGCACTGAAAGCGATACAGAATCGGAATGTCACCAAAGCAACAGAGCACCTTCTCGGCATATGCACTGGATTAGTCGCAGACGGGCGTATCGAGGAGAAAGAAGTTCAGTTCCTGCGCCTTTGGCTGCAGCAATACCCCGATGTAACTTCTAGCTGGCCGGGCAATGTCATTGCACAACGGGTAGAAGCAATCATGGCTGATGGCGTAATTACTGCGGACGAGCGCCTAGACCTACTCGATACACTGCAGGCAATCTGCGGATTCCAATTCCCTGAGACAGGTGCTGCTGAAGCAGCCGTCTCATCAATTCCGTTCGATGATGATCCATCTATCTGGTTTGATGGGAGGACTTTCTGCTTTACAGGAAAATTCCTGTTCGGCACCAGAGCTAACTGCGAGCGCGAAATCCTGCAGCGCGGCTCCACTGCAGTGGACAATGTGAGTGCCAAGCTTGAGTACCTAGTTGTGGGCTCTTTCATTGAGCCAAGTTGGGCGCACACCAGCTATGGCCGTAAGATCCAGAAAGCGATGGAGTACAACGGCAAAGGGCACGGCATTGCGATTATCTCTGAGCGCCAATGGTCCGATGCGCTTTCGCGACAGACAATCTGATATTCCATCAAATCAGGGACTGATGAATATCGGTCCCAACTGACTAGCCTTTTCCTTTGCTCTTCATCGGTTACGGCATTCGCGCGAGCAGCCGCTGAGTTGAGCACCCTCCTAGACCGAGTTTCTCTCAGCCCCGGCACGGAACCTCCTCCGCCCTCTTCCGGTCACGCAAGGCGGCCAGCGCGCTTCATCGCGCGGCAAAACGTCCCCGCCCACGCCCTCCCGGAGGCTCCGTCATGCCCCTCGTTTCGCTCCCAGGCCGGCTCAGCGCCGTACTGGCCCTGCTGACCGCCAGCCTCGCCGCCGCAACGCCCGCCTCCGCCCAGGCTGTCGCGGCCGACAAGGCGCTGCTGATCCACGGCGGCTATGTGATGACCATGGACCCGGCCCAGGGCAACCTCGCCGCCACCGACGTGCTGATCCGCGACGGCGCCATCGTCGCCGTCGGCCGCAAGCTGGAAGTGCCGGCGGACGCCCAGCGCATCAATGCCGCCGGCCAGGTGGTGATGCCCGGCTTCGTCGACACCCACTCCCACCTGTGGGTGACCACCATGCGTGGCCAGTTCCGCAACGCCCAGGGCAAGTTCTTCCCGGTCAGCAGCAAGCTCGCCGCCGCCATGCAGCCGGACGACATCGAGGTGGCGATGTACACCGGCGCGCTGGAGTTGGTGCATGGCGGCATCACCAGCACCGCGGACTTCTTCGACAACATCCTCAGCCCCGCCCACGGCGAGGCCGGCCTGCAAGCGTTGGACAGGGCCGGGCTGCGCGCGGTGATGTTCTATGGCGGGCCGGACAAGACCACCCGCAAGCCGATAGACATGAAGCACCTCGCCAGCCTCGCCATCGAGCGCCGCCGCGCCGATCCGCAGGCGCGCGTCACCCTCGGCCTGGCCTGGCGCCTGCCGCGCGACCGCAACGATGCCGCCAACTGGGCGATGCGCCAGCGCGAATACGATCAGGCGCGCGAGCTCGGCCTACCCATCCAGGTGCATGTGAGCGGCGAGCCGGGGCCGATGTTCGACGCTCTGATCCAGCGCGGCTACCTCTCGCCCCTGCTCACCGTGGTCCATGCCACCGACGCCAGCCCGGCGCAGCTGCAGGCGCTGGAACAGGCCGGCGGCAGCCTGGCGCTGACGCCGCTCAGCGAGCACCGCGTCGGCTACGGCCTCACCCGGCTGGACCACTTCGCCGCCGTCAGCCGCCAGGGCCTGGGCATAGATGGCAACGCCCTGGCCGGCAGCGGCGACATGTTCGAGAGCCTGCGCCTGGCCGCCCTCACCTGGAGCGGCGGCGCCGCCGACGAGGCGGCGCCCGACCCGCAGGCGCTGCTGGAGCTGGTCACCCGCCGCGCGGCGAACGCCATCGGCCTGAGCAAGGTCACCGGCATGCTCAAGCCCGGCCTGCGCGCCGACGTGCAGATCATCGACCTCGCCGCGATCAACCTCAGCGGCTTCGGCGGCGGCGATCCGGCGGCGCTCATCGTCTATTCCGCGCGGCCGGAGAACGTGCGCACGGTGATCGTCGACGGCCATGTGCTGAAGCGCGACGGCGCGCTGGTCGGCGTCCGCCTGCAGGACGTGCTCGCCCGCGCCGAGGCCTCCGCCCAATCGCTGCTGGAACGCGGCGGGCGGGACGTCTCGCACTGATCGCGCAAGGCGGCCGCGCCCCGCGCACCGGCCGCCCTGCCCTTGTTCAGACAGCGGAAACCACGCCTGGGGGCTCAAGCCCGCATGCATATCCACCTCCGCCACCATGCGGATCGGCGGCAATCCATGCCAGCCGCATCATCATTTCCATCGCTAAGCTAAACCGATTTTTTTCGTTAGCCGGCGGGGCGCCGCGCCCACACAATCCCCAGTCCGCGATCCTGCGCGACCACCGATGCACAACCAAACCGAACGCCTCGTCCACTGGCTGGTCAGCGGCCTGCAGCTGGAAGCCAGCCTGTTCCACGTCGGCCAGTACTGCGGCAACTGGCGCGCCTCCACCGCCGGCCGCGCCCGCGCCAGCTTCCACCTGGTGCTGCGCGGCCAGTGCTACCTGCACCTGGACGGCCGCGCGCCGCTGGCGCTGGCCGAGCGCGACGCGGTATTCCTGCTGCGCGACCTGCCGCACCTGCTCACCCCCACGCCGGACCGCAACGCCGCCCGCCCGGCGGCGATGAGCGCGCTGCTGCCCGCCCGCGCCGACGGCACCGGCCTCGCCTGCGGCTTCTTCGACTTCCACGGCGCGCCGGCCGAGCTGCTCACCGCCTCCTTCCCCGACTGCCTGCTGCTGCGCGCCGACAGCCCGGCGCTGCGCGCGGTGGCGCCGCTGTTCGACCTCATCCTCGCCGAAGCCGAACGCGCGGACATCGCCGCCGACGACGGCACCGCCCAGCCCTCGCCGCTGATCTCCCGCCTCACCGAGCTGCTGTTCTTCTACCTCGTCCGCGAAGTCGCCAGCCGCGCCGAGGTCGAGACCGGCCTGTGGGCGGTGGCGGCCCAGCCGCGCTTCGCCCCGCTGGTGGAACACCTGCTGCACGAGCCCGGCCGCGACTGGTCGGTGGAAGACATGGCGCAGGTCGCCAACATGTCGCGCGCCAGCTTCTTCAAGCACTTCGCCGACACCTGCGGCCAGCCGCCGGCGCAGTTCCTGCTGTCACTGCGCATGAACATCGCCGCCCGCCGGCTGCGCCGCGGCGACAGCGTCACCCGCGCCGCCGAGCATGTCGGCTACCACTCGCCGGCCGCCTTCACCCGCGCCTTCAAGAAGATCATGGGCGAACAGCCCGGCGCCTATCAGCGCGCCCGCCGCAGCGCCCTGCCGGCGCTGCACGAAGTGGACGCCTGAGCAAGAAACAGCGACGCCCGCGCATAGCCGCGCCGCCGCCCCGGCGCGGACAATTCCCCGCATCACCCATTTCCCCGGAATCGCCGCCATGCCCCGCCTGCCCCTGCAAACCGCCGAGACCGCGCCCGAAGCCGCCCGCCCGCTGGTGGCGCGCAGCGTCGCCAACAACGGCTTCCTGCCCAACCTGGTGGCGGTGCTGGCGAATGCGCCGACCGCGCTGGAAACCTATCTGACGGTGGCCGAGATCAACGGCCGCAGCAGCCTCGGCCTGGTCGAGCGCGAAATCATCCAGATCACCGCCGCCGCCATCCACGGCTGCGAATTCTGCGTCGCCGGCCACACCGCGCTGGCGCTGAAGAAGGCCGGCCTGGAGCGCGCCACCGTGGCCGCGCTGCAGCGCCGCGGCCTCACCGGCAACGCCCGCTACGACGCGCTGGTGGCCTTCACCCGCGCCGTCATCGTCGCCCGCGGCGCGGTGGGCGACGGCGAGCTGGCGGACTTCATCGCCGCCGGCTACAGCCAGCAGCAGGCGCTGGAAGTGGTGCTGGGCGTCAGCCTCGCCACCCTGTGCAACTTCGCCAACAACCTGGCCGCCAACGACATCAACCCGGAACTCGCCGCCTTCCGCCCCGGCGCGCTGCAAGCATGAGCGCCGCGCTGAACTGGTTCGCCGAGCAAGCCGAGGCGCTGGACCGCGACGACAGCCACGCCGAAGCCCTGGTGCCGGAACTGGCCAGCCGCGGCCTGTTCCGCATCGGCGTGCCGCAGGCGCTGGGCGGCAGCGGCGGCGACACCTACGACGCGGTGGAAGCCATCGCCGCCGTCGCCGGCCAGTCCCTCACCGCCGCCTTCGTCTTCTGGGGCCAGCGCACCTTCATCGAATTCCTGCTGCAGACGCCCAACGAAGCGCTGCGCGAGCGCCTGCCGCCGCTGCTGGCCGGCGAGCATGCCGGCGCCACCGGCCTGTCGAACGCGATGAAGTTCCTCTCCGGCATCGAAGCGCTGCAGATCGCCGCCACGCCCGCGGGCGAGGGCTGGCGCCTGAACGGCAGGCTGCCGTGGGTGACCAACCTGCGCCGCGCCGGCTTCACCGTCGCCGCCGCGGTGCAGACGCCGGACGGCGGCGCCGCGGTCGTCGCGCTGGACCACGACCAGCCCGGCCTCGCCCGCAGCGCCGACCTGGACCTGATCGCCCTGCGCGGCAGCAACACCGCCGCCATCAGCGTCGCCGACGTCGCCATCGACAGCAGCCGCCTGCTGCATGCCGACGCCCGCAGCTTCTGCCCCGGCGTGCGCCCCGCCTTCCTCGGCCTGCAGCTCGGCATGTCGCTGGGTGTCGCCCGCCGCGCGCTGGCCCAGGCCAGGCAGGAGGGCCAGGGCGCCCACGCGGTGCTGCTGCCGCAGATCGAACAGACCTCGGCCGAACTGGAAGGCATCGCCACCAGCCTGCGCGAAGGCCTCGCCGCCAAACGCTTCCAGGCCGAACCGGCGGCGCTGTTCCGCCTGCGCATCCGCCTCGCCGAACTGGCGCAGGCGGCGGTGGGCCTGGAGCTTTCCGCCAGCGGCGGCCGCGCCTACCTGGCCGACCAGGACAAAGGCTTCCCCCGCCGCTGGCGCGAGGCCGCCTTCATCCCGGTGGTCACGCCCAGCCTCAGCCAGCTGCAGGGCGAACTGGCCAAGCACGCGAACCGATGACGCCAGCCGCAAGCCAGCCCCGCACGCTCGAAACGGCGGCATCGGCCGGCGCCGAAACGGTGCTGGCCGGCGACAGCCTTTCCTTCGCCTATGCCGACGGCAGCCCGGTGTTCAGCGAGGTGTCGCTCGCCATCCGCCGGCGCGAGATCGTCTGCCTGCTGGGCGGCAGCGGCTGCGGCAAATCCACCCTGCTGCGCACCCTGGCCGGGCTGGAACAGCCAGCCGCCGGCCAGGTGGCCTTCCTCGGCCAGCCCTGCAGCGCGCCGCATCCGCGCAGCGCGCTGGTGTTCCAGCAGGCCAGCCTGCTGCCCTGGCTGAACGTGGCGGACAACGTGCGCTTCGGCCTGGATTTCCGCCACCAACCCCGCATCGCCGCCGAAGCGCGCGAGCGCCGGGTGGCCGAAGCCATCGCCGCCGTCGGCCTCGCCGGCCGCGAGCGCGCCTGGCCGGCGGAGCTTTCCGGCGGACAGGCGCAGCGGGTTGCGCTGGCCCGCGCCCTCGCCCGCGAGCCGGAACTGCTGTTCGCCGACGAGCCCTTCTCCGCGCTGGACGCCATCACCCGCGCCGAAATGCAGGCGCTGCTGGTGGAGCTGGTGCACCGCTGGCATGCGGCGGTGCTGCTGGTGACCCACGACATCGACGAAGCCATCCTGGTGGCCGACCGCATCCTGCTCATGGGCAGCCGGCCGGGCCGCATCCACCGCGAATGGACGGTGGACATTCCCCACCCGCGCGAGGCCGACGCCGCCGCGGTCACCGCGCTGCGCCTGTCCATTCTCGGCGCCCTGCGCGAAAGCACGACCGGCGCCTGAACGCCGGCATTCCACGCACGCGATCCTTCCATCCAACCGAACGCCTGAACCTCCCGGAGCCCCCCATGGACCGCGACTCCCAAGCCACCCGCCCCCACGTCTGCGCCTCGCCCGACTGCGGCTGCGGCCTCACCCGGCGCGACTTCCTGCGCTTCTCCGCACTGGCCACCGCCGGCGTGGCCGCGCCGCTGCTGCGCGCCGGCGACGCCTTCGCCCAGAACCGCCGCGGCGACGACGTGCCGGTGAACATCGGCTACCTGCCCATCACCGACGCCAGCCCGCTGCTGATCGCCCATGCGCGCAAGCTGTTCGAAGCCGAGGGCCTGCGCACCGAGAAGCCGCGCCTGTTCCGCAGCTGGGCGCAGATCGTCGAAGCCTTCGTCGCCGGCCAGGTGAACGTCATCCACCTGCTGTCGCCGGCCACGCTGTGGGTGCGCTACGGCACCCGCTTCCCGGCCAAGGTGGTGGCCTGGAACCACATGAACGGCTCCGGCCTCACCGTGGCGCCGGACATCCGCACGGTAGCGGAGCTCGGCGGCAAGACGGTGGCGGTGCCCTTCTGGTACTCCATCCACAACATCCTGCTGCAGAAGCTGCTGAACGCGAACGGGCTGACGCCGGTCACCACCGGCCGCGGCGACCCCGGCCCCAAGGAAGTGAAGCTGGTGGTGCTGCCGCCGGCGGAAATGGTGTCCGCGCTGGCGGGCAAGTCCATCGCCGGCTACATCGTCGCCGAGCCCTTCAACGCCGCCGCCGAGGTGAACCAGGTGGGCAAGGTGCTGCGCTTCTCCGGCGACGTGTGGAAGGACCACGCCTGCTGCGTCACCTTCCTCGCCGAGCGCGACATCGCCGAGCGGCCGGAATGGGCGCAGCGCGTCACCAGCGCCATCGTCAAGGCCCAGCACTGGACGCGCAGCAACCAGCTCGAAGCCGCCAAGCTGCTCTCCAGCAGCGGCGAAGGCCGCTACACGCCGCACCCGGTGGATACCCTGGCCAAGGTCTTCTCCACCACCGACTACGCCGGCTACGAAGCCAGCGGCGTGGTCCGCCACAAGGGCTGGCAGCAGCGCCGCATCGACTTCCAGCCCTACCCCTTCCCCTCCTACACCGAGGAGCTGGTGCGCTCACTGGCGAGCACCCGGCTGGAAGGCGACAGCGGTTTCCTCAAGACCCTGGACCCGGCCTTCGCCGCCCGCGACCTGGTGGACGACCGCTTCGTCCGCGTCGCCCTCGACCAGCTCGGCGGCCCGCAAGCCTTCGGCCTGCCCGCCGACCTGCGCCGGCGCGAAACCGTGGACGTCTGATGGCGGCGCCTTCGTCTTCCGGCCCGGCCTCCCCGGCGGCGCTCGCCGCCAGCCCGGGCCGCCCGGCACGCCGCCGGGCGGCCGGCCCGCTGCTGCCGCTGGCCGGCCTGCTGCTGGCGGCGCTGCTGTGGGCACTGGCCACCGCGCTGATGGCGCGCAACACCCCCATCGCCGCCCAGTTCTCGCCGCAGCGGGCTTTCCCCGCCCTCGCCGGCCTGCTGGTCGATCCCTACCTGTGGGAGCACGTCGGCCTCAGCCTGCAGCGGGTGGCGGTGGGGCTGGCCTGCGCGCTCGCCATCGGCGTGCCGGCGGGCATCCTCACCGGCATCTCGACGCACTTCGCCCAGGCCAGCGGGCCGCTGTTCCAGTTCCTGCGCATGATCTCGCCGCTATCGTGGATGCCGATCGCGGTGATGGCGCTGGGCGTGGGCGACGCGCCGGTCTACTTCCTGCTCGCCTTCGCCGCCGTCTGGCCCATCCTGCTCAACACCGCCGCCGGCGTCGCCCAGCTGGACCGCAACTGGCTGCTGCTGGCGCGCAGCCTCTCCGCCACCCGCGGCGAAACCATCCTGCGGGTGGTGCTGCCCGGCATCACCGCCCACATCCTCACCGGCGTGCGGCTGGCCATCGGCATCATCTGGATCATCCTGGTGCCGGCGGAAATGCTGGGCGTGTCGGCCGGCCTGGGCTACTTCATCCTCGACGCCCGCGACCGCCTCGCCTACCCCGACCTGATGGCCGCCATCCTGCTGATCGGCTTCCTCGGCTACCTGCTGGACCACGCGGCGCGCTGGCTGCACAGGCGGTGGCTGCACCGGGCCTGAGCGCACCGCCGGCTTGATCCATATCGCTCATCGATATACGATCCAGCCATGAGCATCCAGGCCTTCAAATGCGACGACACCGCCCGGCTCTTCGCCCGCGAGCGGGTGGCGCGCTTCGCCAACATCGAGTCGGCTGCACGGCGCAAGCTGGAATACCTGGATGCGGCGGGCGATCTGAACGACCTGCGCGTCCCGCCCGGCAACAGGCTGGAAGCCTTGCGCGGCGACCGGACCGGCCAGCACAGCATCCGCATCAACGACCAGTGGCGGCTGTGCTTCGTCTGGACCGGAGAAGGTCCGAGCGCGGTCGAGATCGTCGATTACCACTGAGGGAGGCCCCCATGGCAAGCAAACTCGCCCCCATCCATCCCGGCGAAATCCTGCGCGAGGAGTTCATGGAGCCGCTCGGCCTGTCGAGCAACGCCCTGGCCCGTGCCCTGGGCGTCACGCCGGCCCGCATCAACGAGATCGCGCGGGAAGAACGCGGCATCTCGGCCGACACCGCCCTGCGCCTCGCACGCTACTTCGGCACGACGCCGGAAGTGTGGATGAACCTGCAGCGCCGCTACGACATCGAATGCGCCCGCGACGCGCTGGGCGAAGCGCTGGAGAAGATCCAGCCCCGCCAGGCGGCCTGAGCGGGCGCCTCAGCGCAGCGGCGCGCCATCCCCCGCCAGCAGCAGGTTTACCGTCTTCATCGCCTCCAGGTTGCTGAGGATGCCGACGTGGCTGTCGTCGAAGCCATAGATGCGCTCGGCCTGGGTCTGGGCTTCGGTGGCGAGTTCGCTGGCGACCGAGACCACGCCGTCGTTGGCGCGGCCGAGGGCGTTGCCGCCGCCGTAGGTGAACAGCAGGTGGTGGCGGGTGCCTTCGGGCAGGAACAGCGGCGGCGCGGCGGCGTCCTGCCCGGTGTAGAAGAGCTCACGCAGGTAGAGGCTGCCGGGCACGATGTCGCGCCACACCGGCACCACCACCGGCGAGGAGGTGACGCCGCGCTGGGCCGCTTCATGCCCGCCCCAGGGCGTGGACAAGGTGATGAACAGCGGCACCGCCGCCGGCGCCTGGCGCTCCGCCCGGCGCAGCAGGAAACCGCGCGCCACCAACCCGCCCATGCTGTGGGCGATGAGGTGGAAGCGCGGCACCCGGTAGTGCAGCTCCAGCTCCAGCATGGTGCTGGTGAGGATGTCCACCGTGGTATCCAGATTGAGGCCGGAGGCGTAGGAGAACACCCAGGGCTGGAAGCGCTTGCGGTCCAGCTGGCCGACGAGGGCGGCGAAATCGCGCGGCGAGCCGTTGATGCCATGCACGAAGACCACCGGGATCTTGTCCGGATCGTAGGGCTCCAGCAGGTAGATGCCGCTGCGGCCGGCGAGGATGAAATCCAGCGGCCGCCAGCTGCTGGCGGCGGCGACGTCCGGATCGAAGCGGACGTCTTCCAGCGTGGTGACATCGCCGAAGGAGAGCAGCTGGCCACCGCTGACGGCGGGCCGGTCCAGCGCCGGCCGCGGCCGCAGTTGGCCCAGCGTCGGCAGGCCGATGGGCGTGCCTTCATCCGGTGCGGCAAAGGCCGGCACCCGCAGCACGATGTCGGCGAACACCTTGCCGGCGCCGCAGCTCACGCTGGCCTTGGGGTCGAAGGCCAGCAGCGGCTCGCCGGGGTCGTGGCGGAAGTTGGCGTTGCTGTCGCGGAAGGCAGCCAGGCCGTAGTTGCCGTTGCCAACGATGAAGCCCCAGGCGCCTTCGCGCTCCATGACCACGTAATCGACCTGGCGCCAGTTGGGCTGCAGCGCGTCGGAGGCGGTGGCGTCGTCATGCAGCAGCGCCACCACGTAAGGGCCGCTCTGGCCGCCGTCGTCGCTCAGCGTGCCGGCGATGGAGCAGGCGGTGGAAATCTGGGCGAGCTGGCCACGCAGCGAGAACAGCATGCAGCCGCCACAGGCCAGCGCCAGCAGCGCCACCGCCAGCCGCAGGCACCAGCGGCCAAAGAAGGAAGTACCCGCCGCCGGGCCACATGTTCCCCACTCAGCTATCGCCATCGGAATCTCTCGCCTTTATGGAGCGCGCCGCCCACAAATGCGGGCGGCGCAGGACAGGCGGGATTATCGCGATGACGGCGGGGCAAGGTCCAGCCGCGCAGCCCCGCCGGACGGGCTTCTGCGTGGCGCAGCCGCGGATTTACCCGCGCCCGGCCAGGCGTTCGGTCAGGCGGGCGAGCAGCAGCGGATGCGGCTCGTGGCCGATGCCGGGCAGGATGTCCAGCGTGGCCGTCGCACCCAGGCTGCCCAGGCGCTTCGCCGCGGCTTCGGCCAGTTGCGGCGCCATCACCGCGTCGGCCGCGCCGTGCAGGAGATGAATGGCCGCCACCGCCGGCTTGTGCTCCGGCAGCGCGGCGTAGCGGCCAGCCAGCGAGGCCACCCGCAGCGCCGGCGGCCGGGTCAGCCGGGTGGATTCCAGCGCCATGATGCCGCCCTGGGAGAAGCCGACGATCAGCGTCTGCGCCGGGCCGACGCCGGCTTCCTCCTGCCATAGCCCGACGATGGAGACAAAGCCCAGCATGGCGGCATCCACCCTGCCCTGGCGGTTGTCCTCGGTCACGCCACGCACCGAGAACCACTGGCGGCCGGCGGAAATGTCCGAAGGCTGGGGCGAGGCCACCGCCACCACCATCGCCTCCGGGTCGGCCGCCGCCAGCCGGCGGCCGCTATCCACCATGGATTCCGGCACCGAGCCCACGCCGTGCATCAGCAGCACCAGCCGCGCCACCCGGCCGGGCCGGGCGACGATGATGGAGGGCGAGGGCATGCCGCCCGCTTGCGTCGTGTTGGACATGGCGGCGCCTCAGTTGCGGCTGATCCAGGTCGGCGCGATCTGCGTGCCCTGCCCGGCGCCATAGCCGAAGTAGATGTTGAGCCCGGCCAGCGGCTCCAGGTAGCGGGCATTCCTCAGACCGCCGGCATCCACCGCCTTGAAGCCCGCGCTCTCCGCCAGCACCCGCACCGTCTGCTTGCCGCGCACGCCGTCGCCGGCATAGAACACCGGCACTGTCTGGCCGCCGGCGAAGGCCGGGCCTTCCGCCAGCACCTGGGCGAACACGGTGTTGAAGGCCTTGACCACCTCGGCGCCCGGCACCGCCTTGGCGATTTCCTCGGCGGCGGAGGTGTCGTGGCCGATCTCCAGGCCCATGTAGTCGGCGGTGAGCGGATTGGTCACATCCACCACGATGCGGCCGCTGAGATCGCCCAGGGATTTCAGCGCCGGCACCGCGTCCGCATAAGCGGTGGCGAGCACCACCACGCTGGCCTCGCCCAGCGCCTCGGCCGCCGGGAAAGCCTTCACCCCCGGATGCGCCGCGGCCAACACCTGCGCCTTGGCCAGATCACGCCCGGTGACGCGCACCCGGTGCCCGGCGGCGGCGAACTGCTTGACGAAGCCGGAGCCCATGTTGCCGGTACCGATGACGGTGATTTCCATGTTCGTATTCCTCATTTCGCGTTGGGGGAGGCCTTCGAGGGCCGCTGCGCGTCGCATGGGACGGCATGGGCTGCAATGTACTGAGCGCGAAAATCTGGATAAACAGCGCAGGGATGCACAGACTGTCTCGATTACAGAGACGATGCGAGGCGGGTAGGCTGAGTGCGACACCGGAGCCCGCTAACCCACCTTTCCAGGCGCCGCCTGCTCCCTCCCGATTAGGGAGAGGGAGAACGCCCGTCAGGGCGCCAAGGGACGAGCGAGGCCGCAGCCCCCTCTCCCCGGCCCTCTCCCACGAGGGGAGAGGGGGAAAACCAGCGCGAGACCTAGCGTTGGGGTGGCCAGACGGGAGGGACGATGCGAAACAGATAAACGATGTACGGCGCTGGGGCTGCCAACCCACCTTTCCGCGGCGCCGTCTGCTCCCTCCCCCCTCGCGGGGGAGAGCTGGGGAGAGGGGGCGCGCCCGTCAGGGCGCCGAGGGACGACCAAGGCCGCAGCCCCTCTCCCCGGCCTCAACTCTCCTCGCTGCAAGCAAGCCAGCGCCGCCGGCCTGAGGCCGGCCCAAGCTCACATGAAGTTGTGGCGCAGGGTGACGCCCACCGTACGCGGCGCGGCGGCCGACACGGTGTAGGCGCTGACGGTGTTGCTGCCGGTGTAGTAGTAGCGCTTGTCCAGGGCGTTGCGCGCCCACAGCGACAGTTCCCACAGATCGCTGCCGCGGCTGTACTGCCAGCCGGTGGCGAGGTTGAGCACGCCGTAGGCTGGCAAGCGGTTGTAGCGGGAGTTGTCCAGCGAGCCGGGAGCTTCCGAGCGCCAGGCGTAGTTGGCGCTTACGTACTGCTCCACATGGTCGGCCCACGGCCAGCGGTAGCTGCCGCCGACGTTGGCGGTCCACAGCGGCGCACCCTGCACCTGCTTGCCGCCGAGGTCGCAGCTGGCCGGCGCCCCCGGGTTACGTTCGGCCGGGCAAGGGGCGTTGTCGAAGGAGCGGTAGCTGGCGTCGTTGTACATGCCGTTGAAGGACAGGGTGAGACGACGGGTGGGCCGCGCCTCGATCTCCCATTCCAGACCCTTGCTTTCCACCTCGCCGACGTTGGTCAGCACCTGGTAGACGACGAAGGTGCCGGGTGCGGCACGCATGCCGGTGGCCTGGTAATCCTGCACCCGCGCATAGAACAGGCTGGCATTCAGCCGCAGGCGCTTGTCCCACAACAGGCTCTTGAAGCCGACTTCCAGGCTGCGCGCGCGCTCCGGGTCGACCTTGAGCGAGTCCTCCCCTAGCGTCGGCGCGGCACCGACGCCGTTGATGTTCACCCCGCCGGACTTCTCGCCGTAGGAGAGGTTGGCGAAGGCCAGCACGTCCGGCGCCAGCTCGTAGGAGAGGCCGAGCAGGCCGGAGGGGCTGAGGTCCTGCACGGTGATGTCGTCGGAACTCCAAGCTGATACTTGGCTGTTCCTCAAAGCAACGAGATCCGGGATAAACAAAAGGCCGGCATCAAGGGGCGCATCACGCCGTGTTTTTGCCACCTTCCGCTCGTAGGTAGCACGAGCACCCGTCGTGAGATCCAGACCCTCGGTGAGATGCCAATTCGCTTGGCCAAACAGCCCGAAGCTGTCCGTTTCCATCTTCCCATGGGTCACGGATGTAATCCCATTTAGAACGTTGCTCCCAGGAAATGCCTGCTGATAAGGCACAGGAACAGCAACGAAATCTGCCCCTTGCCCATAAATCAGCCGATTCATATTCCGGATGTTTTGATGAAAAAAATATGCGCCCAGGACAAAGTCCACGCTTTCCCCTTCAGGCGACGCCAAACGCACTTCCTGCGAAATCTGGCTGTCTTTCACCCTGAAGCTGGAGTCCCGAAAGATATCGGCATTAGTACTATCGATGTCGTTATGGGAGTGAAATTCCCACGAGCGCCAAGCACTAATCGAAGTCAGCCTGTAGCCCCCTCCCAACGCCCAGTTAGCCTCTGCCGAGACGCCCCCTTGGTCCACCTTCATCTTCTGGGGCCCATCGATATTGACGTGATACCTATCTGGGTCGACCCGAATCCCCGTCGCTCCCGCCCCTGCCGCCGCCTGCAAGAGTGGCGCAAAGTAAGTGGGCGATGGCCCCACGCCGTAGAGCATGGTGGTGCCCTGGCTGTCGTTCTCGTGCTGGTAGTCGGCGATCAGGCGCAGGCTGAAATCGCTGTCGGGGCGGATCAGCAGCTGGCCGCGCACGCCTTCGCGGTCCACGCTGTTCAGGCGGCGGTTGTCGTTGTCGTTCTTCAGCCAGCCATCGTCATGGGTGCGGACCACCGCGATGCGCGCCGCCACCGTGTCGCTCAGCGGGCCGGAAATCACCGCCTTGCCCTGGTAGTAGCCGCGCTCGCCGGCGGACAGCTCCACGCTGTTGTCCGGCGAGAAATCCGGCGCCCGGGTGCTGAGATTGAGCACGCCGGCGGTGGTGTTCTTGCCGAACAGCGTGCCCTGCGGCCCGCGCAGCAGTTCCACCCGCTCCAGGTCCACCAGATCCAGCACCGCCATGCCCGGACGGCCGAGATAGACGTTGTCCAGGTAGATGCCGACGCTGCCCTCCAACCCCTCGTTGGCCGGGTTGTTGCCGATGCCGCGCACCGCCAGGCTGAGCTGGCGGCCATTGGCGTAGCTGGCGTTCAGGCTGGGCAGCAGTAGCGGCAGGTTCTGCACCTGATACACGCCCTGGCGCTCCAGCTCGGCGCCGTCCAGCGTGCTCAGCGACACCGGCACCGCCTGGGCGGGTTCGGCCCGGCGGCGGGCACTCACCGTCACCGTCTCCAGCTGCAGCTCGGCATCTTCCACGCCAGCCGCCGGCGCGGCCGGCGACGGCCCCTGGGCCCAGGCGGCAGGCGCGACCAAGGCCAGCGCCAAAGCCAGCGGCCGCCAGACGGGCAGCGGATTCACGGGAAGAGCACGGCGGAAGCCGGCGCGGTCAGTCTCGATGCAAGCGGTCGGGCGGGATCGGCGGCGCACAGCAGTCTGAAACCAAAAATTTCGGGAGGCGGCATTAGAACCCGATACGCCGCCCCTGTGAACCCGTGGATGACACGGCGCACAACGGAATTACATCCATACGTTTGGATATGCCCTTCGTTCGCGGCCGGATTCAGCTCTGATACCAGGGCAGCCCGGCCACCCGCCAGCCATTCACCACCCGCTGCCCGGCGGCGTTGGCTTCGCCTTCGAAGCCTTCCAGCACGGTGTAGACGTGGCGGTAGCCCGCTGCGGCGAGCAGGCGGGCGGCTTCGGCCGCGTCTTCGGTGGCGCGGCCCAGCAGCAGCACGAGTTCGTCGTGGCGCAGCCGGGCTTCGACCTGGGTGAGGAAATCCGGCAGCGGCGCCCAGTCGGGAAAGCGGCGGAATTCGATTTCGAAGGCGCCGGGCACGCGGCCGACCAGCGCCCATTCCTCGCGCGAGCGGATGTCCAGCAGCCGTGCGTGCGCCCTCGCCTCCAGCACCGCCCAGGCTTCGGCCGGCAGCAGGCTGCCGTTGTAGCCGTAGGCGCCTTCCCGGGCCCGTGCCTGCGCGCGGCCGAGCAGCGCCTCTATGCGAGCGCCCATGTTCCGTCTCCTTTCATCCACGGCCTCCAGCGGCCTTCAGGGGCATGACCCCGCTGCGCCGCCAGCCTGGTGTTCTTGTGTGCGGCGAGGCTAGCAAGTCGGCGGCGGTGGAGAAAACGAGCAATCTTCATAACCTTCCCACCGCAGCCGCTAAGCCGGCAGGACAGCGGGGCCGCGCACAAATGAAAAAACCGGCGCCGGGCGAGCTGCACCCGGCGCCGGCAGTCCGGCAGCCACAAGCCGCGCGGCGGCGCTCAGTAGATGCGCCGGCTGCCCACCAGCCGCCACAACGCGGCGGCCAGCACGTCCACCTCGGCGCAGGTGTTGTAGAAGGCCAGCGAGGGCCGCACCGTAGTCTCCAGGCCGAAGCGGCGCAGGATGGGCTGGGCGCAGTGGTGGCCGGAGCGCACCGCGATGCCTTCCTTGTTCAGCGCCGCGCCCACTTCCTCGGTCTTGTAGCCGTCCAGGGTGAAGGACAGCACGCTGGCCTTGTCGGCGGCAGTGCCTACCAGGCGCAGGCCGGGCACCTCCTTCAACAGCCGGGTGGCGTAGGCCAGCAGCTCGTGCTCGTAGCGGGCGATGTTGTCCATGCCCAGCGCGCTCACATAGTCGATGGCCGCGCCCAACCCGACGGCGTCGGCGATGTTGCCGGTGCCGGCCTCGAAGCGGTTGGGTGCCGGGTGGTACTCGATGTGCTCGAAGGTGACGTCGCGGATCATGTTGCCGCCGCCCTGCCACGGCGGCATGTCGTTGAGCAGCGCCTCCTTGCCATACACCACGCCGATGCCGGTGGGGCCGAACACCTTGTGGCCGGAGAAGACGAAGAAGTCCGCATCCAGCGCCTGCACGTCCACCGCCATGTGCGACACCGACTGGGCGCCATCCACCAGCACGGTGGCACCGGCGGCGTGTGCCATCTCGACGATGCGCCGGGCCGGGGTGACGGTGCCCAGCGCGTTGGACACCTGGGTGAAGCTCACCAGCTTGGTCCGGGGCCCGAGCAGCTTGCCGTATTCCTCCAGCAGCACCTGACCGCAGTCATCCACCGGGATCACCCGCAGTTTGGCGCCCTTCTCCGCGCACAGCCGCTGCCAGGGAACGATGTTGGCGTGGTGCTCCAGGTGGCTGACGATGATTTCGTCATCCTTGCCGATGTTCACCCGGCCCCAGCTCTGCGCCACCAGGTTGATGGCCTCGGTGGCGCCGCGCACGAACACCACTTCGTTGGTGGAGCGGGCGCCGAGGAAGGCGCGCACCTTTTCCCGCGCGGCCTCGTAGGCATCGGTGGCACGCGCCGCCAGCTCGTGCGCGGCGCGGTGAATGTTGGAGTTCTCGTGCTGGTAGAAGTAGGCGATGCGGTCTATCACCGACTGCGGCTTCTGGGTGGTGGCGGCGTTGTCCAGCCAGATGAGCTGACGGCCGTTCACCCGCTCGGCGAGAATGGGGAAATCCCGCCGCACGAGGTTCACATCCAGCGCCGGCCGCGCACTCAGCGGCACCGCCTGCAGCGCATCGTGCTGATGGCCGGGCACGCGGATGCCGGCGCCGCCGGGGCGGCGCTCGTCGAGGAAGTAATAGGCCGGCGCGGCGGCGCTGGGCGCGAGCTGGGCCGGCGCATTGCGCGGCGCCAGCAGACCGGCCAGTTCCCGCTCGCCGGGCAGGCCGAAGGCGGTGGGGTCCGCCACGCCGGGATAGCCACGGGCGGCGTCCAGGCTGAACGGGGTCTGGCCGCTGGCCCCCTGCGCGATACCGCCCGGCGCTACACCACCCGAGGGAAGCGCCGCAGGCGCCGCCGCCGCGCGGGCACCCTGCCCTTGCGCCAGCCCCAGCGCGCCCGGCACCGCCGGCAGCGGCCCGGGAGCATCCGGCGCCAACGCCGCGGCGGAAGGCTGGGCGCCGAAAGGCAGGCTGGTCGAAGGCAGGCCCGTGGGCAAGCCGCCGACCACCGCCTGTGGCGAAGCACTGCCCGGCAGCGCGGCGAAGAAGGCGTTCGCCAGCCGGGTCAGCTCGGCGGCGTCGGGCAAGCCCGTCAGGCCCGGAAGCGGCCTATCAGCGGTACTCATTCTTGTACTCGTGGTACTTGTCCACTTCCACGCCTTCCAGCACCGCCAGCGCATCGTCGGTCAGCACCGCCAGCGAGCAGTACAGCGACACCAGGTAGGAGGCGATGGCGCGGTCGTTGATGCCCATGAAGCGCACCGACAGGCCGGGGCTCTGCTCGCCCGGCAGGTTGGGCTGGTAGAGACCGACCACGCCCTGGCGGCTCTCGCCGGTGCGCAGCAGCAGGATGCTGGACTTGCCGTCCTCGATCGTCACCTTGTCCGACGGGATCAGCGGCACGCCGCGCCAGGTGATGAACTGGGAGCCGAACAGCGACACCGTCGGCGGCGGCACGCCACGGCGGGTGCATTCACGGCCAAAGGCGGCAATGGTGCGCGGGTGAGCGAGGAAGAAGCCCGGCTCCTTCCACACCCGGGTGAGCAGCTCGTCCAGGTCGTCCGGCGTCGGCGCGCCGGTCAGCGGCGCGATGCGCTGGTCCGGATGCACGTTGGCGAGCAGGCCGTATTCCTTGTTGTTGATCAGCTCACTTTCCTGGCGCTCCTTGATCGTCTCTATGGTCAGCCGCAGCTGTTCGCCGATCTGGTTGTGCGGGCTGCTGTAGAGGTCGGAGACGCGGGTATGCACATCGAGCACGGTGTTCACCGCCGACAGCATGTATTCGCGCGGATTCTCCTCGTAGTCCACGAAGGTCTGCGGCAGCTCGCGCTCGTCGCGGCCGGAGCAATCCACCGTCACCTGGTTGGCGTCCTTCACCTTGTTCAGGCGGTAGATGCCCGCTTCCACCGGCAGCCAGCTCAGCAGATGCGTGAGCCAGCGCGGGGTGATGCTGGACATCTGCGGCACTGTCTTGGTCGCGTTCGCCAGCTGGCGCGCGGCGACATCGCCAAGCGCGGTATGTACGTAAGACTCCTGGGCCATCTCTGCTTGCTCCCTTCGATTTGCTCGGTTTGAACTCGGATTGAACTCGGTCCGGAAAAGGCTCTGACCGCCTCAGCCTATGCCCTTTCCATCAAAAGCGAATAAGTTAGCTGTTTGTTTCATATCGATTTTTCCGCCATGCAGGAGGAATTTCTGCGAAAGCGGAAAAACCATCGCCGCACAACCGCAGTCCGCCGCTGCAGTGGAAACCGCCGTGGCCGGACGCGCGCTACCAGCCGGCACGCCGGCGCAGACGCCAGCCCAGCCAGGTGAAGGCGAACACCACCGCGCCGAACACCCAGCCGGACAATGCCGCCGCCATCACGCCGGAGAGCAGCGTGCCCACGGTGCAGCCCAGCGCCACCATCGCCCCCCAGCCCATCAGCACGCCGCCGCACAGCGCCCGCGCCAGTTCACCCACGCCAGGCAGGCGCGGGCGGAAATCGCCGGCGTACAGCGCCGCCGCCAGCGCGCCCAACACCAGGGCGACGACGAAGGCGCCGTTGGCCGACCACAGCGTCTCCTTCACCGTGGTGGCGCAGCCGGCGAAGCTGTCCAGCCCTTCCAACCGCGCCGGGAACCAGCTGGCGCCGCTGGCCGCGGTCCGCGCCAGGCTGCCCAGCTCCGCCGTCACCCCCAGCGGGCCGACGCGGAAATAGGCCAGCACCGCGATGAAACCGACCAGCAGCCCGCCCACATGCGCCGCCCAGCGCGGCCGCCGGCCGGCAGCACCTGCCGCGTCACCCGCGCGATGCCGCCGTGCCAGCCACCAGGCGAGCCCGCCCAGCACCGCCACCTGCAGCGCCGCCGAGCCGGCGTAGCCCAGCGTGTGCGGCAGCCACACCACCGGCGCCTCCTGCAGGCTGGAGAGGTAGAGGAAATTCCAGGTGAGGAAGCCGAGCACGAAACCCGCGCCCGCTCCCAGCAGCGCCACCGGCGAGGCCAGCGAACCCTCGCCCAGCCGGTACAGATGCGCGCTGATGCAGGAGCCGGACAGCGCCATGCCCAGGCCGAAGCTGGCCGCGCCGGCCACCAGCACCCAGCTCACCGGGCCGATGTGCGCCCCCGGCGGCAGCCGCCCCGGCGCCGGCACCGGCAGGAAGGCGCCGAACAGCAAGTGGTAGCCCAGCGTGCCCGCCGCCAGCGCGGCCAGGATGCCGAGCAGGCCGCGGGCATCCCGCTGCTCGAAGAAATCCCGGCTGACGCAGTAGAAGCAGAAGCGCGAGCGCTGCAGCACCACGCCGAAGCCCGCGCCCAGCAGCACCGACAGCGCCAGCTCGCGGCCCTCGCCCGGCACATCGGACAACTGGCCGGCCAGCAGCAGCGCCAAGGCCACGACGGCCACCGCCGGCAGCACCGCACGCCACGGCGGCAGGATGAAAAGGGGAAGCGGAGAGGAAGGAGTGCTCATTTCTTGGGAAGAAGGGAAAAAAGGTCGGCTGGAGTGTTGGGGGGGATGCCTGGCGGTGTGCTGCCAACCCCTGGGCTATGGCGGAGGCTTGCTGTCTCTGTCGCCTTCCGCGCTTCAGGCCGCGGCAAAGGATGAAAGGCGAGGCGCCAGCCAAGCTCTGTTCGCAACAGCTTCATTCGCGAAAACTGCGCGAGAAGACCGTGGGTCGCCTCCCAATCCAGCAGGGGTCCGCAAGGGCACGCCATGCGGCTTTCAGCCCGCCCGGTCCGCAGCATGAAACCGGGCAAAAAAAGGGCGGTGCCGGAGCACCGCCGAATGCACGCACGGATTCACGTACGGGACGTGGAAACTGAGCCGGAGGAATCCGGGAGCAGGGGCTAGCGTCAATTCGTTTCAGCTATGCGAGGGCAGGTTTTCACTCCCCTCGCGGGGCAGAGGCGGGAAAGCGAAGCGCTGCTTCGCCGGCCGGAGTGGCCTGTGGCCAGCAGACCACGGGGCCGGGGCGCGGGGGGCAGGAGGAAGTTCCGCGGGGCTGCAACGCTGCCGCCCCTGCCGGGGCGTCCCCCTCTCCCCAGCCCTCCCCCGCGAGGGGGAGGGAGTATGGCGGCGGGTTTCGTCAGGTCAGCGCTCTTGCGGACCGCGAAGCAATCCAGGCAACGGCAGCTTCTGCCCTATCGCCGCCCCGTCCCAAGGAACTTACTTTCCGCCCCAGACCGTACCGGCCAGATTCGTCACCGGCACGCCAACCGCATTGCCGTACTCGGTCCAGGAGCCATCGTAGTTGCGCACCTCGTAGCCCAGCAGCTTGGTCAGCGCGAACCAGGTGTGGCTGGAGCGCTCGCCGATGCGGCAGTAGGTGATGATGGGTTTGCTGCCGTCTATGCCCTTGGCGGCGTAGACCTTGCGCAGCTCCTCCACTGGCTTGAAGGTGCCATCCGCAGCCACCGCCTCGCCCCAGGGCACGTTCACCGCGCCGGGAACGTGGCCGGCGCGGATCGCCAGTTCCTGCACGCCAGCCGGGGCGAAGATCTTGCCCTGGTATTCGTCGGCGGAGCGGATGTCCACCAGCGCGACGTCGCTGCGCTTCTCGGCGGCGGCCAGCACGTCCGGCAGGCGGGCGCGCAGCTTGTCGTTCACTTCCACCACCCGCACGTTGCCCGGTGCCGGCGCCTTGGCCACCGCTGCCAGCGGGCGGTTCTCCGCTTCCCACTTCTTGCGGCCGCCGTCCAGCAGCTTGACGTTCTTGATGCCATACACGTCGAACACCCAGGCGCCCCAGGCGGCGAACCAGTTGTTGGTGTCGCCGTAGAGGATCACGGTGGAGTCGGTGGACACGCCGGCGGTGCGCAACAGCTTCTCGAAATTCTCCTTGCCGACGATGTCGCGGCGCACCGGATCGACCAGATCGGTATGCCAGCTGAAATTCACCGCGCCCGGCACATGGCCGCGCTCGTACACGCCGGGGTTCACGCTGACCTCGATGACCCTGAGCTTGGGATCGTTCAGGTTCTTCTCCAGCCATTCGGTGGAGACCAGCACATCCGCCGGCGCCGCCAGGGCGGCCTGCAGGCCGGCCAGCACCAGCGCACCCGCGGCCAGCAATTTCTTCACGCTTCTCATCTCCCAGACTCCACTCGATATTTTCGGAAGCCGCACTTTGCCCAAGGCGGACTACCGAGCGGAACCAAGGAAATCAGATATCGAAATCACATGCGCTGAAGCTGGACTGAATGGCTACTGAATGCGCAAGCGGCTGATTTGCTTAGCAGGATTTGCCAGAAGGCGGCACTGGCTTTCTGTCTAGGATGGCGCGCCGGAACAGGCGTGGAGAGGCTTTCCACCCGCATCCGGCCGGGCTGTGCCCGCGTGGCCAGGACATGCACCGGCTGCCACGCATCCGGCATGAACACCCGCAGCGCTTTCCCCCAATCCAGAACAAAACCAGACTACGAGACGATGAAGACGATCAATCCCCTGCGCCGCCGCGCCACCCGCCTGCTGCTGTCCGCCCTCGCCCTGCTGCCCGTGCTTTCCGCCGCGCCGGCCCTTGCCTCCGAGCAGGTGGTACTGCGGGTGGGCGACCAGAACTACTACAACATCCGCGCCTCGGTAGAGGCCGCCAATGCGCTAGAGGGCGCCAGCTACCGCGTCGAGTGGAAGCATTTCCAGGCCGCCGCGCCCATCGCCGAGGCGCTGGACTCCGCCGCGCTGGACCTCGGCTTCCTCGGCGACTCCGGCCTGCTCTTCCTCGCCGCCAAGGGCGCGCCGGTGAAGGTGGTGGGCGTGTCGCGCCAGAACCAGGACGGCGTCGCCCTGCTGGTGGCCAAGGATGCGCCCTACAAGACGCTGGCCGACCTCAAGGGCCGCAAGGTGGCGATCTGGCCGGGCGCATGGAGCCAGCAGCTGGTCTACCGCGCGCTGGAAAAACAGGGCCTGCCGCAGGACTACGTGGAGCTGGTGAAGGTGATGCCGATAGACGCCAGCGCCGCGCTGCAGGGCGGCAAGATCGACGCCTTCCCGGTGTGGGAGCCCTACATCTCCCAACTCGTCGTCAGCGGCCAGGCGCGGCCGCTGCTCACCGCCAAGGGCCTGATGCCGGCCATCAGCACCATCGCCGCCAACGCCGATTCGGCCAAGGCCAAGCACGAAGCCATCGCCGATTTCCTGCTGCGGGTGAAGCGCGCCCGGGAATGGGTGAACACCCACCAGGAAGACTACGCCGCGCGCTGGGCCAGAACCGCCAAGCTGGAACCGGAAACCGTACGCCACTGGTTCGCCACCGCGCGCATGGTGATCGAGCCGGTGAACGAGGCCGCGGTAGCTGACCTGCGCGACACCGCCGACTTCCTGCACAAGTCCGGCGCCATCGCGACACCGGTGGATATCGACAAGGTGGTGGACCGCAGCTTCGGGGCCGCGCTGGCGCCTTGAGCCTGGTGGTTCTGTAGCTCGGAGCTCCGATTCGCTGGCTGAGGAGCGCGGCAACGGTTCATTCAGTTCAGACAGGCAAAGTGGCCTGCACCTTCTTCCTTTGCGGGGCGCGGGCGGAGTCAGGTACAGCTTCGCCCACCGGAGCGTGCTGAGGACCGCAGGCCGAGGGGGTGAAGGCAGAGTTGCGCAATTGCGCAGGACTGACTCACAACCGCCCCTGGCGGGACACCCCTTCTCCCCCAACACTACCTCGCCTTTTCTTGACGTTTGATATCAATTTGATATCGTCCACACACTACTTCAAGGAAAGGCCATGAAAGAAACCGACGCTCGCTCCCTGTCCGGCATTCCCGTTCTGCTGTTGCTCATCGCCCTGATGCTGGCGGGCGTCTGGCTCGTCCTGCAGGCGGTCATCAGCCATCGCGCGCTGCTGATCCTACCGGCGCTGGGGCTGATCGTGCTCAGCGCTTTCGGCTTTGCCGGCCTGTACAAGGTGGAGCCCAACCAGGCGGCGGTGCTCAGCCTGTTCGGGCGCTACGTGGGCAGCGTGCGGCGCGAGGGGCTGAACTGGAGCAATCCGCTGTTCGCCAAGAAGAAGGTGAGCCTGCGGGTGCGCAACTTCGAGAGCGGCAAGCTCAAGGTGAACGACCTGGACGGCAATCCGATCGAGATCGCCGCCGTCATCGTCTGGCAGGTCGCCGACTCGGCGGAGGCGGTGTACAACGTGGACAACTACGAGAGCTTCGTGCAGATCCAGTCGGAATCCGCGCTGCGGGCGATGGCCTCCGCCCACCCCTACGACCAGCACGAGGACGGCAAGGTCTCGCTGCGCAGCCATCCGCAGGAAGTCTCGCAGAACCTGCAGGAGCAGATCGCCGAGCGCCTCGGCCGCGCCGGCGTGGAGGTGATCGAGGCCCGCATCAGCCACCTCGCCTATGCGCCGGAGATCGCCCAGGCCATGCTGCAGCGCCAGCAGGCGGCGGCGGTGGTGGCCGCGCGCAGCCACATCGTCGCCGGCGCCGTCGGCATGGTGGAGATGGCACTGACCGAGCTGCAGAAGAGCGGCACCGTGGCGCTGGACGAGGAGCGCAAGGCCCACATGGTGAGCAACCTGCTGGTGGTGCTGTGCGGCGACCGCGGCACCCAGCCGGTGGTGAACGCCGGCAGCCTGTATTGATGCGGACCGCCCGCGCCGGCAGGCGCGGCCGCCCGCCCTGTCGTCCGCCGGAAGCATGCCGATGAGCGAGAAAAAGGCCTATCCCCTGCGCATCAACGCCCGCATCCTGGAAGCGATGCAGCAATGGTCGGACGATGAACTGCGCTCGCTCAACGCCCAGATCGAATACGTGCTGCGCGACGCCCTGCGCAAGGCCGGCCGCCTGCCGCGCCCGGAAGAGAACAAGGAGGAGAAGGAATGAGCCGGCGAACGAGCGTGGGTATGCAGTCGGAGCAGAGCAGCAGGGCCAAGGGCATGGCCGCGGCGCGCCACCGCGCGCAGGCCGGCGGCACGTCCTTCGCTGCGACTGACACGCGCGCGCCAGCACGTACCACCACCATCGCAACCCGCTTCCGCAACCACCGCCCCGCCCTGCGCAGACTGCTCGCAGCGCTGCCCGCCTGCGCCCTCCTGCTCGCCGTTCCGCCTGCCATGGCTGCTTCCTCTACCGACACGCAACCGCCTCCCGCAAGGTCCGCCACCACGCCAGACTCCGCGAACGCCATCGCCCTCGCCCAGCGCCTGCTGGACCATCTGGATGCCGCCGACTACGCCGCTGCCGAGGCGATGTTCACCCCTCGCCTCGCCGCCGGCGCCCCGGCCGCCATGCTGAAGAACATCTGGGAGGGCCTGCCGCAGCGCCTGGGCGCCGCCCAGGGGCGCGGCACCGCCAGCGTCGAGGCCGGCAGCCGTGGCCAGCGGGTGGGGATTCCGCTGCGCTATGCCAACAGCGAGCTGATCGCCCAGGTCGGCGTGGATGGCGAGCAGCGCATCAGCCTGTTCCTGCTGGTGCCTGCCAACCCGCCCTCGCCACCGCCGGCCGCGGACGCGCCCTACACCGAGCGCGACTTCACCCTGGCCACCCGGCGCGGCGAGCTACCCGGCACGCTGGCGCTGCCGCGCGGCGACGGCCCCTTCCCGGCGGTGGTGCTGGTGCATGGCTCCGGCCCGCACGACCGCGACGAAACCATAGGCCCCAACCGCCCCTTCCTCGACATCGCCCGCGGCCTCGCCACCCACGGCATCGCGGTGCTGCGCTACGACAAGCGCACCCGGGCGCGGCCGCAGGATGCCGCCCAGCCCAGCTTCGGCATAGACGACGAAACCACCAGCGACGCGGTGGCCGCCGTCGCCGCACTGCGCGCCACGCCCGGCATAGCCGCCGAACGCGTGTTCGTGCTCGGCCACAGCCAGGGCGGCATGATGGCGCCGCGCATCGGCCTGCGCAGCGAAAGCGCCGGCCTCATCCTGCTGGCCGCGCCCTCGCGGCCGCTGCTGGACGTGCTGCTGAACCAATGGCGCAAGCTCGCCGCCAACGCCCAGGGCCCGGTCCGGCAGCAGGCGGACGCGGCCATCGCCGGCCTGGAGCGTGGCATCGCCCGGGTGCGCTCCGGCGAAACGCTGCCGGACGCCGAAAGCCCGCTGGGCCTGTCCGCCGACTACTGGCGCAGCGTGGATGCGGTTCACATGGTCGACGAGGCCCGCCAGGTACTGGCCGGCGGCCGCCCGCTGCTGCTGTTGCAGGGCGGCCGCGACTTCCAGGTGATGGACGCAGACTGGCAGGGCTGGCAGCAGGGCCTCGCCGGCCAGCGCGGCGCCAGCTTCCGCCACTACCCGGCGCTGGACCACCTCGGCATCGCCGGCACCGGCCCCAGCACGCTGGCGGACTACGAGCGGCCCGGCCATGTGGATGCAACGCTGATAGACGACGTCGCCGGCTGGATCAAAGAGCAGCGTTGAGAGAGGTGCCCCCGAGCCCTGGAGGACCTGGCCCCGCCTTGGCCTGAGTCCTCCAGTTGCCGGCCTCTCCATCCCGGTTCGGAACGGATTCACCGTTCGCCCTGGGGCCGCCAAAGGGCGCTGCAACACCATGCATTGCCCGGCAACCCCGCCCCCAGCCCGGTATTACCTCAAGCGATATCCAATCCACGATTTCTTGGTTGGCCGCTGCCGGCGCTAGCGCCACCATGGCTGCACCCCGCCTTCCCATGGACGCCGCCCGACACCATGTGCCAGCTCCTCGGCATGAACTGCAACAAGCCCGCCAGCCTGCATTTTTCGCTGCAGGGCTTCGTGCGCCGCGGCGGGGAAACGGACGAGCATGCGGATGGCTGGGGCCTGGGCTACTTCGATGGCCGCGACGCCCGCCTCTTCCGCGACCACCGCCCCTCCGCCCACTCCCCCGCCGCCGAGCTGACCCGCGACCGCAGCCTGCGCTCGCGCAACATCCTCGCCCACATCCGCAAGGCCACCCAGGGCGCGGTGGATCTGCTCAACTGCCATCCCTTCCATGCCCGCCTGTGGGGCCGCGACTGGCTATTCGCCCACAACGGCAACCTGGAGGATTTCCATCCCGCGCTGGACGGCCCCTGGCAGCCGGCCGGCACTACCGACAGCGAGCGTGCCTTCTGCCTGCTGCTGCAGCGCCTGCGCCAACGCTTCGGCGACGCGGCAGATGCTGGCGATGCGCCGGACGAGGAAGCCCTCCGCGATGCGCTCCAGCGCATCAGCCTGGAAATCGCCGCTCACGGCAGCTTCAACTACCTGCTCAGCGATGGCGCCACCCTCTACACCCATCGCAGCACCGAGCTGCACTACCTGGAGCGCGCCTACCCCTTCCGCAGCGCGCGGCTGGTGGATTGCGAGCTGAGCATGGACTTCGCCCTGCACAACCACCTGGACGACTGCATGGCGCTGATCGCCACCCGGCCGCTGACCACCGACGAAGCCTGGCAGCCGCTGCCGGTCGGCGAGGTCTGCGCCTTCAGCGACGGCCGCCAGTGGCGCCCGCGCAGCACGCAGTCATCCTCTTTCGGGCTGGCTGTCGCCGTATAGCGAAAGGCATATCCGAACCGCATCATCAGCAGGCCTGCAAACGTTAGCAGGAATCGAAATTTGGCGATTTGCGCCGCTGCGCTACCGTTGCATTCCCCCAGACGTTCAGCAGAGAAGCCCGCATGTCCCTCCGTCGATTCGCCCGCCGCAGCCTGGCTGCCGCCGCCCTCCTCCTCGCCGCGCCCTTCGGCCTCCTCGGCACCCAGGCAAGCGCCCAGGCCGCCGATCAGCCGGCCACCATCCGCATTGCCTCGCCCGACCTCAGCGCCGGCCCCAAGCCCTACGCCGGCAGCAGCACGGTATCGCTGGTGCATATCAAGCAGGCGCTGGAGAAGGAGTTCGAGAAGGACGGCATCAAGGTGGAATGGTCCTTCTTCAAGGGCGCCGGCCCGGCGGTGAATGAAGCCTTCTCCAACAAGCAGATCGACTTCGCCTACCTGGGCGACCTCGCCGCCATCATCGGCCGCGCCCGCGGCCTGGATAACCGCTTCCTGGTCGGCATCCGCGGCTCCAACACCTATCTCGGCGCGGCGCCGGACGCCGGCATCGCCAGCCTGAAAGACCTCAAGGGCAAGCGCGTCGCCCTGTTCCGCGGCACCGCCGACCAGCTCGCCTTCGGCCGCGCGCTGGCCGAAGCCGGCCTCGGCGAACGCGACCTGAAGGTGGTGAACCTGGACTGGACCGCCAGCCGCGCCGCGCTTGCCGCCGGCCAGGTGGATGCCATCTGGCAGGGCGTGCCGGTACTCGCCCTGCGTGAACGCGGCCTCGCCACCGTGCCCGCCTCCACCAAGCAGATCGCCAACAAGCTCGCCACCACCCAGTCCGGCCTGATCGGCGCCAGCGACTTCATCCAGCGCTACCCGCAGCTCACCCAGCGGGTGGTGGACGTGCTGGTGGCCGAAGCCCACTGGGCCGCCCAGCCGGCCAACCGCGCCAGCGTGGAAGAAAGCCTGTCACAGCAGGGCGGCATTCCGCTGGCGCTGATCCACGGCGAATACGAGGGCGACGACCTGGCCTTCCGCTTCTCCCCGCGCATCGACACCTTCCTGCGCAACAGCCTGGCCGACAGCGTGGCCCAGGCCAAGGAACTCGGCCTGATCCGCCAGACCTTCGACACCGCCGCCTGGGTGGAACCGAAGTTCGTCGAGGCCGCGCTGGCAAAGCAGAACCTGCAGGGCTTCTGGCCGGATTACGGCAAGGATGGCAAGGCGGCGGCGCACTGAGGCCTTGGGTCGGGTGGGCTGGGTCCGGCGGTGCCGAGCCCTGGCAACCCGGTTCCATGCTTGGCACGCCGGGTGGAATTGAAAGTGGCATCAGTGCCAGGAGCGGCTGATCGGCGCCGGTGAGTGAGCACAGGCAGTGTTCGGGCTGAGCCTGGCTACGCGCGATCGTGCCGCACCTGGCGAGGTTTCATCGCAAAGCAGGCCTCCGCCCGCGGCCCTCGCCAGGCAAATGTGCGACCACAGCCTCACTACCAAGCCGTGCAAGGACTTTTTCCTCGCACAGAAATCCGCCCCCGCTCATGAGCACCACCGTTTTTCTCCCCTCTCCCCTCGCGGGGCGTAGGTGGAAAGAGCGAAGCGCTGCTTCGCCCACCGGAGCGCCCAGTGGCCGACAGGTCGCTGGGCCGGGGCGCGGAGCGGGGGCCGGGGGAGAGGGGGCTTGGGCGCTCGATCAACCGCAAGCGCCCTTTCGGGCGCTCCCCCTCTCCCCAACCCTCCCCCTCCAGGGCGGAGGGGGCAAAACCGGGCGCGGAGATGATCGCTACAGCGGAGAAAAAACCGGTGGATGAAGCTTCAGATAGCTACAGCAACGGCCTTGGAGAGCATTGCTCCTGAAGCCTTCAGGAGAGTCTGAGCACCATCCTGGCCCCTTGCCCAAAAACAACGCAGACATCCACCCGATCAAGTCCCACTACCTCCCTAGCCTTCACCCCCCAGAAGCCAGCCCTTGTTCCGTCATCGCGTTCCCGTCATCCCCAGCCCCTAGCTCCTTCTTGCACCTGACGCCCACTTCCGGCCGCCCACCCAGCCCCCCAAGCTCCTTCCCCTCCCAACCCCAAATCCCCCACCCGCCATGTCGACCGCCTCCCCCGCCCCGACCATCGCGCCTCCCCTGCTCCGCTGGCCCAGCCCCGCCGCGCTGCTGCCCTGGCTGACGCCGCTGGCGCTGGCCGCACTGTGGCTGCTGGCGCTGCACTACGTGTGGATATCGCCGCAGACCCTGCCGACACCCGGCGAGGTCGGCATCGCCGCGCTGGATCTCGCCCGCGGCGGCGAGCTGGCCGACCACGTTCTGCACAGCCTGCGCCGCCTGCTGCTGGGCCTGGTGCCCGGCGTGCTCGCCGGCATTGCGCTGGGCAGCGTGCTCGGCCTTTCCCGCCGCGGCGAGCGCCTGCTCTATCCCAGCTTCGCCGTCTGGGTGCAGGTGCCCAACCTGGCGCTGGTGCCGCTGCTGATGGTCTTCCTCGGCATCGGCGACCTGCTCAAGGTCGTCATCATCTTCAACGCGGTGCTGGTGCCCATGGCCATCCACACCCAGGCCGGCATGCGCGACGTGCCGGGGCCGCTGCGCGAGGCCGCGCGGGTGCTGCGGCTGTCGCCCTGGCTGACGATGACGCGGCTCTACCTGCCGGCCGCGCTGCCGGCCATGCTCACCGGGCTGCGGCTGGCGCTGGCCAGCGCCTGGACCTCCATGGTGGTGGTGGAGCTGCTGGCCTCTTCCGAAGGCATCGGCTACCTGATGGTGTGGGGTCGGCAGATGTTCCAGCTCGACATCGTCTTCGTCTGCATCGCCGTCATCGGCCTGCTCGGGCTGGCGATGGAGCATGCGGCGCAGACGCTGGACCGCCGGCTGGTGCGCTGGCCGCGGCCGGCGCTGCAGGGCCATCGCCACCCCGCCGCCGCCCGCGGCGACCTGCTGCCCTGGCTGCTGCCGGCCGCCGCCTGCCTGCTGTGGTGGGTAGCCAGCAGCCGCGGCTGGGTGGCGGACCATGCGCTGCCGCCGCCGGAAGGCGTGCTGCGCGCGCTGTGGCAGGGCGTGGCCGACGGCACGCTGACCGAGGCCATGGGCCAGAGCCTGGGCCGCTACCTGCACGGCCTCGCCTGGGGCGCAGGCGCCGGACTGGCGCTGGGGCTGGCCAGCGGGCTATGGCCTGCGCTGCAGCGCCTGCTTGGCGGCACCCTGGGCACGCTGCGGCAGATCGCCATCTTCGCCTGGCTGCCGCTGCTCACCGCCTGGGCCGGCACCGGCGAGGGCGCGCGGGTGCTGTTCATCGCCATCGCCAGCTTCTTCCCGGTGCACATCGCCACCCAGCGCGGCGTCGCCAACCTGCCGGCCAATCTGGTGGAGACGGCGGCGGTGCTGCGCCTGGGCTTCCTGCGGCGGCTGCGCTACCTGGTGCTGCCGGGTGCGGCCAGCGCCATCTTCGCCGGCCTGCGGCTGGCGCTGATCTACGGCTGGCTGGCAACCATAGGCGCGGAGTACTTCATGGCCTCCAGCATCGGTATCGGTAGCCTGATGATCAACGCCCAGCAGCTGATGAACACCGAAACCATCCTCGCCGGCGTGGTGCTGGTCAGCCTCACCGGCGCCTTTCTCAACCTCGCCGGCCGCGCCCTGGAAAGCCGCGCGACCCGCTGGAGAACCGCATGAGCACCGCTTCCCCCGTTCAGCCCATCGTGGATTTCGCCCACGTCGGCAAGACCTTCACCGTCAATGGTCGCAGCTTCGAGGCGCTGCGCGATGTTTCGCTGCAGATGCGCGAGGGCGAGTTCGTCGCCATCGTCGGCAGCAGCGGCTGCGGAAAATCCACCTTGCTGCGCCTGCTGATCGGCCTGGAGCAGGCCGATCAGGGCCGCATCGAGATCGATGGCCACGCGGTGCGCGGCGTCGGCGCCGACCGCGGCATCGTGTTCCAGGAGCACCGCCTCTTCCCCTGGCTGACGGTGACGCAGAACGTGGCACTGGGCATCGCCAACGAGGCGCTGGGCGCAGAAGAAAAGGCGCGCCGGGTGCAGGAGCACATCGAGCTGGTCGGCCTCGGCGGCTTCGAGCAGGCGCTGCCGCACCAGCTCTCCGGCGGCATGTCGCAGCGGGTGGCAATTGCCCGCGGCCTGGTCGCCAGCCCGCGCATCCTGCTGCTGGACGAGCCCTTCGGCGCGCTGGACGCACTCACCCGCCGGCAGATGCAGGCCGAGCTGCTGCGCATCCGCGAGCGCAAGAACATCACCATGCTGCTGGTGACCCATGATGTGGACGAGGCGGTGTTCCTGGCCGACCGCGTGGTCGTCATGGCGCCGCGCCCCGGCCGGGTGCGCGAAGTGGTGGAGGTCGGCCTGCCGCAGCCGCGCGAGCGCAACAGCACCGCGTTCCAGCAGCGCTGCGCCGGGCTGGTGGAGCTGCTAACCGAGCAGCCGCTGGCCGCCTAAGCGCCTATCTGAACAAGCTCTCGCGGCGCTGGCGCATCCCGCCTGCCGCCGCCATCCCCCTCTCCGGAACCATCCAATCCGCCCCTGGAGCCTCCACCCCATGAGCCGTCCCAACATCCTCCTGATCGTCGCCGACGACCTCGGCTTCTCCGACATCGGCGCCTTCGGCGGCGAAATCGACACCCCGCGCCTGGACGCCCTGGCCAAGGCCGGCCTGCGCTTCACCGATTTCCACACCGCCTCCGCCTGCTCGCCCACGCGCTCCATGTTGCTCACCGGCACCGACCACCATATCGCCGGCATCGGCAGCATGGCCGAGGCGCTGCCGGACGAGGTCAAGGACAAGCCCGGCTACGAAGGCCACCTCAACCAGCGCGTGGTCACCCTGCCGGAACTGCTGCGCGATGCCGGCTACGCCACGCTGATGTCCGGCAAGTGGCACCTGGGCCGCACGCCCACCTCGCTGCCCGGCGCACGCGGCTTCGAGCGCTCCTTCGCCCTCATCCCCGGCGCCGCCAACCACTACGGCTTCGAGCCGGCGCTGGCGCCGGAACAGCGCCCCGGCCTGCTGCGCAGCACCGCCGGCCTGTACACCGAAAACGACCGCTTCATCGAGGCGCTGCCGGCGGATTTCTATTCCACCGACAGCTTCACCGACATCCTGCTCGGCTACTTCCAGGAGCTGGAGGATGCCGGCGACGAACGCCCCTTCTTCGCCTACCTGCCCTATAGCGCGCCGCACTGGCCGCTGCAGGCGCCGGACGAGGTCATCGCCAAATACCGCGGCCGCTATGACGCCGGTCCGGCCGCGCTGCGCGAGGAACGCCTGGCCGCGCTCAAGCGCCTGGGCCTGATCGGCGAGGAGGTAGAAGCCCACCCGGTGACCACCAAGACGCCGCCGTGGGAGGAACTGAGCGAGGAGCGCCGCGCCTTCCTCTCCCGCGCCATGGAGGTCTATGCCGCCATGGTGGATCGCATGGACTGGAACATCGGCCGGGTGCTGGACCACCTCGAAGCGCGCGGCAAGCTGGACGACACCATCGTTCTCTTCCTCTCCGACAACGGCGCCGAAGGCACGCTGCTGGAAGCCTGGCCCACCTTCGGCCCCAACCTGGAAGCGGTGATCGCCGAGTATTACGACAACAGCCTGGAGAACATCGGCCGCGGCAACTCCTACGTCTGGTACGGCCCGCGCTGGGCCCAGGCCGCCACCGCGCCGGCACGGCTGCAAAAGGGCTTCACCACCGAGGGCGGCATCCGCGTCGTCTCCTTCCTGCACTACCCCGCCATCGCCCGCAAGGCCGAGGTTGCCCATGACTTCGCCACGGTGATGGACATCGCGCCCACGCTGCTGGACTTTGCCGGCGTCGCCCACCCCGGCGGCGAATACCGCGGCCGCGCCATCGAGGCCCCGCGCGGCCGCTCCTGGCGCAACTGGCTGGAAGGCCTCAGCGAACAGATCCACGCCGACGACACCATCACCGGCTGGGAACTCTTCGGCCGCAAGGCGGTGCGCAAGGGCCAGTGGAAGGCGGTGTTCATTCCGGCGCCCAGCGGCCCGGAAACCTGGCAGCTCTACGACCTCGCCCGCGACCCCGGCGAAGTGCACGACCTCGCCGCCAGCCAGCCGGACAAGCTCGCCGAACTGCTGGCCGGCTGGGCGCAGTACGTGCGCGAGAACGGGGTGATCGACTTCCCGCGGCAGAAGCCGATGTTCGGCGACGAGTGAGGAGCGCGACCGCTCTTGACTGCCATCCGGGCTGAGGGTGGCCGCCCGGCTGTCCGCTGAAGTCCTGCCCGGCCTGGCGAGTCGCGCTTCCTCGTCTCCACCGGTGAGCATCGCGATCGTCCGACACGCGGGAACATCGCACGGCTAGCCAGCAAGCAAAAGACCGGCGGCATGCTCGCGCATGTCGCCGGCCCTGCTTCATGACACCGCCTTCGGCTGGATTGCATCCGCGTCAGCAATCAACCCGCAACCGGATGCCCCACCGCCCTGCGGGCTGAGTCCTCCGGCGGGCTTGGAACCGGCGCCTTCGACAGGCTCGGGAGAGGCCTGCCGAGAACCCACGCCGCACGATGCCCTTCGACTGCGCTCAGGGCGAACGGTCCCTTGTCTCATCACCGGTCTGTTGCTCCGGCAAATCGCAACCCGGCAACCGTTCGGGCTGAGCCCGTCGAAGCCCGGTCAGGCACCGATCTTCGATCTATCTCAGACCGGGCTGCATCTCCCGTCTGATTCCCGACCCACAACGCCGAGCACAGCGCCGACGCGGCAAGCCGAGCTCAGAACTTCCCATTCCACGCCACATACAGGCTGCGCCCCGGCGCCTGGATTTCCTGGCCGCTCACGCCCTCGGTCAAGTGCTCGTGGTAGGCCTTGTCGGCGATGTTCTTGATCGCCACCCGCAGGCTGTGCGCGCCCTGGCGCCAGGTGGCGCCGAGGTCGGCGGTGGCGAAGCCCGGGGTTTCGTCCTCGCTGCCGCGGGAGAACACGGTGGCGACGCGGTCCTGCTTGCGCACCAGGCGCAGCGTGGTGTCCAGCGTCCATGCGGCGGCCACGCGGCCTTCCCAGCCGAGCGAAAGTTCATCCGCCGGCATCTGGAACAGCGGCTCGTCCAGGTCCTCGTTGGTACCGCGCACCATGGACAGGCCGGCGCTGGCCCAATGGCCGTCGATGAACTGCCAGCGGCCCTGCGCCTCCAGCCCCTTCAGCGTGACCTTGCCGAGGTTCACCGTGCGCTTGCATGCGCTGGCGTTGGCGGCGCCGCAGATGGCAGTCGCCTGCGCGGTACCGGAGATGTCCAGGCCGGTGATGTAGTCGTCGATGCGGGTACGGTAGGCGGACAGGCTGTACTCGAAGCGGGCGTTGGCGCCTTTCAGGCCAAGTTCGATCTGGGTGGCGGTTTCCGGTTTGATCTGCGGGTTGCCGACGTAGTAGTAGCCGTCGCCGCGCGGCGAGGATTCGAAGCGCTCCCGCATCTCGCCCGCGCGGGTGCCGCGCGACAGGTTCACATACGGCCGCAGCATGGGCGCCACCTCGTAGATGGCCGCCAGCGAGCCGGACCACACCCGGTCGGTACGCGACAGGCCGCTGCTCACCGGCGGATTGCCCACCGAGTCCGCTGTGCCCTTCACCTGATCCTGGCGCAGGCCGGCGACGAGGTTGAGCGCGCCGAAGCGCATGTCGTCCTGCAGGTAGAGGCCGAGGGATTCGATGCGGCCGTCGTCGAAGGGATCGTTGCGGCCCAGCGGGTTGGCCGGGTTGGTGGCCGGCGTCGGCAGCAGGCGCTTGGGCGAGGCCGTCATCCGCCAGGCATTCACGCCCATGGACAGCAGATGCTGCGGATGCGCCAGCCAGTCGGCGCGGGCGTCGATGCCGTCGGTATCGAAGCTCACCCGCGTCTCGGAAATGTCACGCCCCAGCGGACCATTGGCGCGGGAGAACATCTGCCGCTCCATCTCCTGGCGATAAACGCGCACGTCCAGGTTCACCGGCGCATCGCCCGAACCCTTGCGGCTGTATCCGACCTCCGCCAGCAGGCGCTCCTGCCGTGGGGAATGGATGGTAGTGCTGCCCACCATCGGGCTGGCGTGACTCTTGGTCGAGCCGGCGTACCAGACGTCCTTGTCCACATGCTGCTGCAGCGACACCCGCAGCTCGTTGGCCGCATCCAGCCGGAAGCGGTACTGGCCGATGAAGCTGTCGGAGTCGTAGCCGGTGTCGTCCACCCGGCCGTCGGGCGAACGGTAATCGCCAATGCGCGCCAGCGAGGCACCCAGCATCAGCGCATGGTCTTCGTTGGCGGCGTTCATCACCCCGGTGGCGCGCACACCCTGGCTGGCGCTGTCCCAGGACAAGGCGGTGTCCAGCCCGATGCCCGGCGTGAAGCGGGCCTGCGGCAAGCGCACATTGATTGCGCCGCCCAACGCGCCGCTACCGTACAGCACCGAAGCCGGCCCCTTCACCACTTCCACCCGCTCCGCCAGCGGCAGGCTCATGAAAGAAGCGATGGCGCCCGCCGGCTGCGCCGAGTTGAGGCGTATGCCATCCACCAGCAGCACCACGCTCTCCTTCTTCATCCCGCGTATCACCGGGTTCTGCCCCTGCGCGCTGTCGCCGAACACCGCCAGCCCAGGCTGACCACGCAGCGCCTCGCCGGGGTTGTTGGCGCCACGGCGCAGCAGCTCTTCACGCGTCAGCGACAGCGTGGAAGCCGGCGTCTCCAGCTCATCGGCGGCATAGCCCTTGGCCGTGACGCTGAGCTCTTCGAGCATGGTGTCGGCGGGCGTCTGGGCAGGCACTGAAGCCTGCGTCTGGGCCAGCGCGGGTGGAACGACGAGCGTCAAGCAAGCTAGGGCAAGGGGGCGCAACTTCATCACGATCTCCAGATGGCGGCTGGCTGGCGTCGTGCTGGCTTGCCCGGTTCAGGTATGGAGCGGATCGTGAAGTAATGAGAATTATTTTCACTTGATGGCGGTCAATTTTGGCCGGTCGATGGTGTGCCAGGCCTTGGTCGCAGCTCTTTCCCGTCGTAGTAGGGGCATGAATACAGTGGGTAATACCCTCACCTCCGGTCGCAGCCGCCTTCAGCCCTTGGCTCAAGCCCCGCAATCACTCCGGGCAGCGCCGGGTGCCTCGCCTGACCTTGCCCCGATGCCTAAAGCACATTATGATTTTCGCATTCCCGCCACAGCAATCCCTTATCCGCAGCAAGGCGGTCCGCCCCGGTCCGCGCTCCGGTCTTTCCTGTGGCCTGCGAGGACCGCCCCATGCCCCACCAATCCGCCCTGCGCTTCACCTTCAGCATCGGCGACACCGCCTTCGAGGTCATCGCCTTCACCCTCGACGAAGGCCTCTCCGAGGACTACCGCCTCGAACTCGACCTCGCCAGCCCCGACCCCGCCCTCGACTTCGCCCTCCTCCTCGACGCCCCCGCCCACTTCAC